>Ga0265316_10000071_pt1 | contig 103746 bp, 82 predicted proteins | sample 4522metaG_FD_202092 | JGI IMG/M metagenome (GOLD analysis project Ga0265316, IMG submission 202092) | Rhizosphere microbial communities from Carex aquatilis grown in University of Washington, Seatle, WA, United States - 4-5-22 metaG | ecosystem: Host-associated > Plants > Roots > Rhizosphere >... | reverse complement strand
TACAGACGACGGACTTGCGCATCGGGGAAACCGCGATCGAAGTTGAGCGCTTGGCGGTCAGCGAGGAGATGGCCGAGCTGGCTGTTGCCAAGGAAGAGCTGTTCGCACTCGACAACAAGGCGAGGCTGTCTGCCCAGAAGGCCGAACACTACGCCGACGAGGCAGGCACGTTGGCGCAGCGGTCGGAGCGATCGCGGCGCGAAGTCGAAGGTCTTGTCGAGAAGGAAGCAGACAACGCGCGCGTGCTTGGCGAGTTGCAGGGTGAGGTTGGGCGTTTCGATGAAGAGGCCGAAGCGCGCGCCCGCGAGCTGGAGGCGACTGAGCAGGCTTACTCGGCGGCACGTTCTGCCCTGACGTCGGCCCGCCAGGGCGTCGATCAGGCAACCACGGCCGCCACCGCCGCCGCCACGCGGATGGCGCGTCTGGAAGCGGACATCGAGTCGGCAACCGGACGCGCATTGGATCTTGCTCAACGTCTGCAGGTCGCGATGACCGACGATAGCGCCGCGGTCGAGCAAGTGGAGAACCTGCTAACCGAGGGCGCGGCCGTGGAGGAGCGTCTTGCCCAGCTCCAGATCGCGGCTGAAGAACTGTTGGCCGAGCGAGGCACGGCCGATGCCAGGGCGGCTGGGCTGCGCGAGGATGTGGCTCGGGGCGAATTGGAGCTGGAGACCCTGCGCGAGGAAGCCCACCGCCGACGCTCGCGACTGCAGTCGCTGGCCGAGATTCAGGCCCGCTACGAGAGTTTTCAGCGGGGCGTTCGGGCCATCATGCAGCGGGTTCACGACGACGAGCAGGACCCCACGTCCGGCCAGGACCTTGTTGCGAATCCTCGCGCTTGGTGCACGGGCGGCGTGCGCGGCGTGGTGGCTGACATCGTGCAACCGCCACCCGAGCTGGAGACCGCCCTCGAGGCCGTGCTGGGCGAACGACTGGGCAACATCATCGTCGAGTCCCATGACGTGGGCGTCGAAGCGATCGAGTACCTCAAGTCCAAGAGCGAGGGTCGCTCCAGCTTCATCCCCGTGGCCCTGCGCGCAGCACCCGCGCTTGAGGCCGATCCATCCGCCGGCACGGTCGTCTTTGACAGCGGGGACAATTCGTCGGCGGAACAGCCGGTTTCTATGGCAGTGACGTCGGGTGAGGGCGTGCGTGGCCCCATGCTGGAGTTGATCGGCTACGATCGTCAGTACGATCGGGTGGCTTCCTACCTGCTTGGTGACGTGGTGGTGGTTGAGAATTTACGTTCCGCTCTCGAACTGTGGCGGCGAACCCGCACTGACAAGACGTTGGTCACTCTCGACGGAGAAGTGATCAATCCGCAGGGCGTGGTCACCGGGGGCTCGCGCGAATCGTCGCTGGCCGGCGTGCTGGCGCAGAAACGGGAAATGCGCGAGTTGGAAGAGGTGGTGGCGCGCCTGGAGACGGACTATCAGGCCGTTTTCGACCGGCATGTCCGCAACAAGCAAGCCTTGGCCGAGGTCAACACCACCGTCGATGAGCTGTCGGCTGCGGGTCGGCGCAACGAGATGGAGTTGCTGACACAGCGAAAAGATGGCGACCGGTTGCTGCGTGAGCGCCAGCAACTTGAGGCCCGTCATGCCCAGTTGCGGTCGAGCACTGATGACTTGCGCGCCTCGCTGGCGCAGAACGAGAAGCGTCTTTCCGAGGCCACCGCCGCGCTGGCCGAAGTGCGAGAGTCGTCGGTTCTCCACGAGACCAGCGCTGTAAGCCTGCGCGCCGAGGCTGAGACGCTGCAGACTAGGGCCGATGAACTGGCGGCAGACTTGTCATCGCACAGGGTGGCGGCGGCCCAGGCCACCGATCGGCGCAAGACAGCTCGCCAGAGTCTCGATCGCATTGCGCGAGAGACCGCCGAGCACGAGCGCCGTCGCACGCAGCTCGAAGCCGAGGCGTCGGCCGATTTGCAGCGGGCTCAGACTTTGCGCACGGACGCCGAACAGCTCCGAGAGGAAGCTGCCTTGCTGCAGGCCGAGGCGAGCGAGCGCGCCCGCGTTCATGGCGAGCGCCAGGGCGCAGTCGAAGAGCGGAATGGCACGCTGGCCCGCCGTGAGGCCGACCTGCGGGAAGCCCGCACGCGGGTGACCCGTTTGGCAGAAGAACTGGCAGCGCTTGACCTGCGCTGTCAAGGGGTCGCGTTACGCCTCGCCTCGCTGGAAGACCAGATCAGGGAGCGCTACCCGGACGTGCAGCGCGTGGTCGAAATCCTGACCGACTTCCACCTGCGGCCATTGTCTGGCGAGAAGGAAGACAGCCGGATCAAAGAGCTGCGTGGCCTGCTTGATCGCATGGGCGACGTCAACCTGACGGCAATCGAGGAATCGGAGGAGTTGCAGAAACGCTACGACTTCCTCACCAGCCAGAAGGCCGATCTGGAATCCGCCATTACGCGGTTGGAATCGGCCATCGAGAAGATCAACCGGGCCTCGCGCAAGCGTTTCCGCGAGGTCTTCGATGCTGTCAACGCCAAGTTCCAAGAGGTCTTCCCGCACCTCTTCCGCGGTGGGCGCGCCACACTGGCACTCACCGACGAGAAAGACCTGCTCGAGACAGGGGTGGAGATCGTTGCCAATCCGCCGGGCAAGAAGATTCTGCAGAACATCGAGCTTCTCTCCGGTGGCGAAAAGGCGCTCACCGCCGTGGCCTTGTTGTTCGCCATCTTCTTGGTCAAGCCGTCGCCGTTTTGCGTGCTCGACGAGGTCGATGCTCCGCTGGACGAAGCCAACGTGGGCCGCTTCAACGAAGCCGTTCGCGAGATGACTGATCGTTCGCAGTTCATCATCGTCACGCACAATCAGCGCACGATGGAGATCGCTGACCGCTTGTGCGGGGTCACCATGGAGGAGCCCGGCGTATCAAAGCTGGTCGCCGTCAATTTGCGAGGCTCGCGCCGATCGGCGCCGCCGCCGGCACCGCCGCCGCCCGTGGACATGGGCTCGCCCGAAAGCGAAGGCGCGGCGCAACCGAGTTCTTCTTAGTTTCTTGGTCTGAAACCAGGTTGACGGGTAGGTCCCCCGTCACTACACTTCCGTCGTTTCTGAGGCGGAAAAACCGCGAGAGCAGAGGGACCGAGCGAAAGGAGCACAATGGCTACCCATATTTCCGAGGAATGCATCAACTGCGGCGCTTGTGAGCCGGAATGTCCGAACGACGCGATCAGCGAGGGTGATAGCATCTATGTGATCGATCCGAAGCTGTGCAGCGAATGCGTCGGTTTCTTCGACCACGAGGCCTGCCAGGCCGTGTGCCCAGTGGAATGCTGCACTCCCGATCCAAACAACAAGGAAACAGAGGCGGTGCTCCTGGGCCGCGCCAAGCAGCTCCACCCCGACAAGGGTATCCCTGACCTGGCTGCTCTGCCGGCCTCGCTCTCGCGTTTCCGAAAAGTCTAGGACCCCCGCCCAGGCGCTGCCTGGTTGAGAAACTGTGGGTGGCTTTCCACCCGATGGCCTTCGGCCAGCTTCCGGGCGAGCTGTTCCAGCCGCAGCGCGCGCCAGCGCTCATAGTAGCGCTGGCGTAGCTGCTCACGAACATCGCCGAATGGGATGTTTTCGGCTGGCTGCTCCCCAGCGTAGGTCGCGAGGAAGAAGCCCTCGGGAGATTCGATCAGCGTCGTCGTGTCCCCCGTCGTCTTCAGCTTGGCGACCTCTGTTCCGAAGTTGCGTGAAAATGGCTGGTCCAGGCCTTGAACGATGCGCCGGTACTGGACGTTCCGGGCGGCCCAAGCCGGATCGGCCGCAACGGCCTGGAAGTCCGCTGGGCTGTGGGCCCGAATTGAGGCCGCGTGAGCCGCGAGATCCTTGGCGATTTCTGCCCGTTCGGCCCGCGCGGCCGACTTCATAAGCGGGCCTGTGAACACGCCGAGCAGAGCAACATCGACGAGACGAGGGTGGACGAAGGAAGCGATGGCCCTTTCGTAAATGGCCCGCAGTTCCTGATCGGGGACGTCGTCTGGCTGAATCTGCGGCCAGATTTCGCGCTCGATCAGACGCTCGGCCAGCGCGCTTCTCAGCTCGGGATCGAACCAGTCAGGCAGCAAGGGGCGGCTCCGATGGGCCTTCTCGGCAAGCAGGTGCAACGCAATGAGATCGTCCAGCGCCTCGCGTGGCGTGTTTCCCGACCTTGTTGTCTGGGCCTCAACCTCGTGTGAATAGATGGGAACCGCCCCAACCCGAGCTACCACACTGCCGAGGTCGGGGGCAGGCGCGGGAACCCAACTGTTCTCGGGCGGCGGACCTCGCCTGGCGCACCCAGCGCTAGCAAGGAGCAGGATCGCGGGGACCAAAGACTTCACGGGTCCATCCTATCAGATTTGGGGTTGCGGCTCAGGTGGCCTTTCCAATGCGGGACTGCTACGGTGGCCCGCCTGATGTTCGTACCATCCGATTGCTTTGTGGTTGCCATTGATGGCCCAGCTGGCGCCGGAAAATCCACTGTGGCGAAGTCACTTGCCCATCTGCTCAGGTATACGTTTCTCGACTCCGGCGCCCTGTACCGGGCGGGTGCTTGGGCAGCTCGGCGCCGCGGCATCGCTTGGTCCGACGGTCCCGCGCTCGGCCAGCTCATACAGAATCTCGACATTCGCTTCGGTAGTCGCGAAGGTCAGAGCACCGTCGCGGTCGACGGCGAGGACGTCACCGTCGAGATTCGCCGGCCCGAGATCTCGGACGGCGCTTCGCAGGTCTCGGCATTCCTGGAGGTGCGGCAGGGTTTGCTTGCGCTGCAGCGTCGCATCGGCGCCAGCGGCCGCGTGGTGGCGGAGGGCAGGGACATGGGCACGGTTGTCTTCCCCGCCGCCCGCGCCAAGTTTTTTCTCACGGCACCTATCGAGGAGCGTGCGCGCCGGCGCAGCCTGGAACTGGCGGAGAGTGGGCGGCCCCAGGATGCCGAAGCCGTCATAGCCGACATGCGGATTCGCGACGAACGCGACAGCACGCGGGCGGTTGCACCGTTGCGGCGTGCCGAGGACGCCATCGCGATTGACACAGGCGGCATGAGCCCCGCGGAAGTGGTTTCGCGCATGGCCGTCATCGTGCGCGAACGCGGTGGATGATGGACCGCTGACGGCCCGTCTGGGTGCTGGCACACCGGACGGCGCCCAGAGCGGTCGGAAGTGCAGCAGCCAGAAAGGAAAGGGATACGATCGCGCCCCTTTACCCGAGATCCGGCCACTGATATATAGAGTTTGGCGCCTCGCGAAGGCTCGTGGTGTTGGACGCAGGCCCCGACCGCTTCGTACCCGACGGAGAAACGCATGGATTTTCGCAAGCACGTTTTCGGTCTCGCAGTCACGACGGCTTTGCTCAGTGTCGCCTGGCCGGCCCAGGCGCAGATAACTTCTGGGCCGATCGATCTCCAGCTGTTTCGGCCCGCGTCCGATTCAAAGGGCTACTTCACCCTGAACGGCGCGCAGATCCTGGCCCCGCTCGACTTCTCTTTTGGCCTGGTGTCCACCATCGCGTGGAAGCCTCTCGAACTGCGCGGGACCGTCTCGCCCTATGGCCAGAGCCCCTCGACGAACGTGGATTCTGCGGTGACGATCAAGAACATCATCACGACGACCCTGCAGGGGGCTGTCGGGATCGTTCAGGGAGACCATGTCGGACTTCAGATCGGCTTGGTGCTGCCGATCGTCGTGCTTTCTGGATCGGGAACACCTTCAAACCAGCCTAGGCCGGGGTACCCCAACAACGATGTGGCCTATGACATGGGGCCACAGGGCATCGGGGATATTGTCATCCACCCGAAGATTCGTTTTATCAACCCCAGCCGCAAGAAGATCGGCGTCAGCCTGATGCCCAGCATGGTGCTGCCGACTGGCGACAAGAAGAACTTCATGGGCGAGGGTCAGTTCATCTTCCAGCCTTCGGCGATCGTAGACGCCAATTGGGGGCGCTTCGGAGTGCTGCGCACCGCGATCAACATTGGCGCCAGACTTCGGACCAAGGGCGTCTCCACTTTCAGAGATGACTATGGGACCTTTCCTCGGACCATCACCAACCAGTCCACGTTGGAAACCGGGCAACCCAACACCAATCAGGGCATCAAGGTTGGCAACGAGCTGTTGGCCGGTCTTGGTGTGGCTTGGGGGCTTGTGCCCTTCCGTTTTGACCTAGTCGGCGAGGTCTATGGCTACTATGGGTTGAACTCGAAGAAGATCGCCTCGGATGGCAGTGAATCGGCCATGAAGCCAGGCGCCGAGGCCATCGCGGGCGTCAAGCTGTACCTGGCCGCCAACTCATTCTTCGAGGCCGGCGGTGGCTACCAGGTCATGCCGGGATCGTACGGGGCGGCCAAGGGGCGGGCGTTCCTGGGCTTTATCTTCGAGCCTGGCATGGGCGATCGGGACGGCGACGGCATCAAGGATGACGTGGACAAGTGCCCCGACGATCCAGAGGACTACGACGGCTTCGAGGACGAGGACGGCTGCCCTGATCCGGACAACGACAAGGACGGCATCCTGGATGAAGTGGACGACTGCCCCAACGATCCGGAAACCTTCAATGGCTACAAGGACGAAGACGGCTGCCCCGATGGCGTGGTCAGGGATCGCGACGGCGATGGCATCCCCGACGACGTGGACAAGTGCCCTGATCAGCCGGAGGATTTCGACGGCTTCGAGGACGAAGATGGTTGCCCGGACCCAGACAACGACAAGGACGGCATCCTGGACAAGGTGGATCTGTGCCCGAACGATCCCGAGGACTTCGACGGATTCGAGGACGAGGATGGTTGCCCCGATCTCGACAACGACCACGATCGCATTCCTGACAAGCTGGACAAGTGCCCGAACGAGCCGGAGACCTACAACGGCTTCGAGGACGAGGACGGCTGCCCGGACAAGGGCTTGGTCATCGTGCAGCGAGGGAAATTGGAAATCATGGACAAGATCTACTTCGAAACCGACAAGGACGAGATCTTGCCGCGATCGTTCCCGCTGCTCGACCAGATTGCCGGGACCATCAAGGGCCACCCGGAGATCAAACTCATCGAGATTCAGGGCCACGCCGACGAACGTGGTGATGACGAGCACAACCTGGATCTGACCGACCGACGCGCCAAGTCTGTCATGCGGGCGCTTGAGGACCGCGACGTCTCTCTTGGCCGATTGCGCGCCAAGGGCTATGGCGAGACCAAGCCGCTTTGCACACAGCACAACGAGGATTGCTGGAGCAAGAACCGCCGCGTGGAGTTCATCATCATCCAGCGCCAGGACGAACAGATACTGCAGAACGACTCGGGCCAGTAACGGCTCGCCAGACGCCGTATCGACGTGATACGGCGAACTGAGCCCGCCGCTCCATCTTCGCGGCCCGTCTCCCCTTGACTCGGACGGGCCGCGAGCTAGTAAATCCTGCCGCTTTTTCTGGGGCACAGGTTTCAATTTGCCTCTGCTGCCACGCGAAAAGATTGACGATGTCCGCGAACGCACGAACATCGTGGACGTCGTCAGACGGTTCGTTGAGCTGAAACGGGCCGGAGCCGGAAGCTGGAAGGGCCTTTGTCCTTTTCACGCGGAAAGGACGCCGTCGTTCAACGTGCACGAGCAGCGGCAGTACTTTCACTGTTTTGGTTGCGGCGAAAAGGGCGACGTCTTTTCGTTTCTGGTCAAGATCGAGCAGCGGTCGTTCATGGAGGTGCTGCGTGATCTGGCCCGTCAGGCGGGCGTGGATCTTCCGGAAGTCAAGCAGTCTCCGGCCGAGCGCCAGGCGGCAGCCGAAGCAGAATCGGAGCGCGAACGCATGCTGCGGGTGATGGACGCGGCGGCTGGCTTTTTTGAGGCGCAATTGGCCGGGCCAGTCGGTGGTGCGGCTCGCGCCTACCTGGAGAAGCGAGGCGTCTCACCCGGCCTGCGGGTCCGTTTTCGCCTGGGCTATGCGCCACCAGTTTGGGACGCGTTGCAGAAGCACCTCGCCTCGCTCCAGGTACCGGGTCCGGTGGCGGAGCAACTCGGCCTGGTGGGGGTCAACGAGCGGGGACGGTACGATTTTTTTCGCGATCGAGTGATGTTGCCGGTCCTCGACCGGCAAAAGCGTCCCATAGGGTTCTCGTCGCGATTGCTCGACCCAGAGGCGAAGGAGCGCAAATACGTCAACTCGCCCGACTCACCGCTCTTTCACAAGAAAGAAAATCTCTACGGCATCCACGTTGCATTGGAGGCCATTCGGCGTAGCGGCACCGCTATCGTGGTGGAAGGCAACTTCGACGTGCTCAGCCTCCACGAGGCTGGTATTGAAGAAGCTGTGGCCCCCATGGGTACAGCCCTAACCAGCGAGCAGGTGAAACTGCTCAGCCGCGCCGCCAAGCGCATCGTCGTGGTGTTTGATGGCGATGCGGCGGGCGCGCGGGCGGCTGAAAAGGCCATACCCGTTGCCGTGGAAGCGGGACTGTTCTTTGCCGAAGCCGACGCTGATGGACGCGTGGCGCAGATGCCGGCTGGGGTCGACCCAGACGACTTCGTTCGTGCGCAAGGCGCCGAGGCGTTCCGCGCCCTCGTGGAAGGGGCGCGGCCCATGCTTGACCACCTGATCCAGCAGGCCGCCGATGACGCCACCATTCCAGGCAAGGCCGACACCGCGCGCCGGGTGGTCGCGGTTTTGGCCAAGGTGAGAAATCCTCTCGTGCGGGATCTGTACGTTCGGGAGCTGGCGGCCAAATTGCGTGTTCCAGTGTCGCAGGTGGTGCGCATGGTGCGTGATACGGCCGCGGATCGCGTTCTGAACCCGGTCTCACCGACCGCTCCCGTCGTCGGCGTTCCGACGGCCGAAGCGGAGGCGCAGCCTGACCCGCCGCGCGACGAGCTGGCCGTGCTTGCACTGCTGGTCAGCCATCCCGAACTTGCGCCCACGGAAGACGCTGCTCGGGTCTTCGACTTGCTGGTCGACCCGGGCGTGCGACAGATCTACCGCACGGCCTTGCAGGCCCTGCGGGACGGCGCACGGGCCGATGTGCCGACCTGGCTGGATGCCTGCCCTTCTGGTATTCGTGCGTCGGTCGGGGCGGCGGTGATGGATGGCCGTTGGGAGAAGGTTGAGGCGCCGGCTGCGGCGCTGCGGGATCTGGTGGTTCGTTTGGGACGGTCGCGGGTGGAGGCCGAGATTGTGCTGGCCGCGCGCCAGCACCGGGATGCGCTGGAGCGGGGTGATGAAGAGGAAGCACGCGCTATTTCGATGCGCGAGATGGAACTGATTCGGACCAAGCTGGGTTTCGCGAACTAGAGGCCAAACGACATGATCGAAGACGGAGAAGAGCAACTGAGCGAAGAGGCCCCGGACGAGGACGATCTGGAGGCCAGCAAGCCGGCGCCGAAGCACCCCATGTCGAGCAAGGAGAGCGAACGCAAGAAGCGCGAGCTCATCACCATCGGCAGGGCCAAGGGCTTTCTCACGTACGACGAAGTCAACGATCACATGCCGGAGAGCATCGTCTCTTCCGACCAGATCGACGACTGGCTTTCTACCTTGGGCGGGGAGGGCATCGAGATTGTGGACTCGGCCGCGCAGGTGCGCGTGGCCGACAAGGGCGGCGGCGCCGAGACGGAGGAAGCGCGCGCCACCCCTGAGCCGGCGCGTGCGGCAGAGCCCGAGGAAGAGGAAGAGGAAGACGGCTACTCAAAGACCAACGATCCGGTGCGGATGTATCTGCGCAAGATGGGGTCGGTCTCGTTGCTCACGCGCGAGGGTGAGGTTGAGATCGCTAAGCGCATCGAGGACGGCGAGCGTCGCGTTTTGCAGGTGGTGCTCAATTCCAGCGTCGCCATCGAAGAGATCCTGGATCTCGGCGACAAGCTGCGAAAGCAGAAGATTCGGGTCAAGGAAGTCGTCAAGGATGCGGACGAGGATGATGCCGAGTTCGATGAGGCCTGGCACGTCGAGCGCGTGTGCAAGATCATCGACAAGGTTCGTCGCCTGCACAAGGACCTGGAGAAGGCCGAGGAGAAGGACGGCCCGAAGGCAACCTCGGAATCCGCGCGGCGCAAGCAGAAGACACTCGTGGCGGGCCTGAAGCAGGAGCTGTTTGAGGCCCTGCAGGAGATGCGGCTCAACAAGAAGCAGATCGATCGCATCGTGGCCCGGCTCAAGGGCCTGGTGTCGCGCATTGAAGCGGCCCATTCCGAGATCGGCGAGTGCGAGCAACGGGCCGGCTTGCCGCAAAGGGATTTCCGCCGGACTTTGCGGGAGATCCGATCGTCAGCCCTGCGCCAGCGCGCCGTGGCCAAGAAGCTCGGTCTACGCCCCGAGGAGATCGAGGATCTGGCCAAGGTCATCGACACTGCCAAGAAGAAGGTCAAGAAGGTGGAGGAAGAGGCGGCGATGACGGAGGACGGCCTCCACGTCACCGTGCGAGAGATCGAGGATGGCGAGTGCCAGGCCGAGCATGCCAAGTCGGAATTGGTCGAAGCCAACCTGCGCCTGGTCGTATCGATTGCCAAGAAGTACACGAACCGCGGCTTGCAATTTCTCGACCTTATCCAAGAGGGAAACATCGGCCTGATGAAGGCGGTGGACAAGTTCGAGTACAAGCGCGGCTACAAGTTTTCGACCTATGCGACGTGGTGGATTCGACAAGCCATCACGCGCGCCATCGCCGATCAGGCGCGTACCATCCGCATCCCCGTGCACATGATCGAGACCATCAACAAGCTCATCCGCACCAGCCGCTATCTCGTGCAGGAACTGGGCCGCGAGGCGACGCCGGAAGAGATCGCCGAGAAGATGGAGCTGCCGCTCGACAAGGTCCGCAAGGTGCTCAAGATCGCCAAGGAGCCCATCTCGCTCGAAACGCCGATTGGTGAAGAAGAGGACTCGCACCTCGGTGATTTCATCGAGGACAAGAGCATCATCTCGCCCTCGGATGCGGTCATTTCGATGAACCTGGCGGACCAGACCCGCAAGGTGCTGGCCACGCTGACGCCGCGGGAAGAGAAGGTGCTGCGTATGCGTTTCGGCATCGGCGAGAAATCGGACCACACCCTGGAAGAGGTGGGTCAGGATTTCGAGGTCACGCGCGAGCGCATCCGTCAGATCGAAGCCAAGGCATTGCGCAAGCTGCGCCACCCGTCGCGCAGCAAGCGACTCAAGAGCTTCATCGACGGCTAGGTGTTCTGATATGTTCAGAACTGATAGGAAAGGGCGGCCTGGATCGACATGCGATCACCGAAGACTTCGATCTTGGTCCCGTCGGTGAGAGCGTAGTCCGGCGTCGCAAGCATGGCCCGGTATTCAAAATGAATACCAACCAGGGTCCGTCGTCCCACGTTCAGGTCAAGGCCGCCCGCCCCGAGCACGAGGAGGCGGGTCTTGCGGGAGTCGCCTGACCCGAATTCCGTCTCGGCGGTTTGGAAATTTGCGAGAGCAACGCCTGCGCCAGCGGCAATCCACGGTTGCAGCCGGGCGATCTTCAGAGTGGCGGTGGCCAGCAGGGCGAAGTCAAAGTAGGTGAGGGCGCGCGTGGTCCGATACTGCTGCTCGACACCGTCCACGATGACCAGTGCCGTGACTTGCTTTTGAAAGCGATCGAAGGTGAACTCAGCGCGCACCCCGAGCCCGAGACGGTCGGCCAAGCGGGCGTAGTCGTACTGGAAGAACGGGCTGAACGAGTAGCCGACTTTCGGGGTGACGTCACCGGAGTGCTGGAAATCGGCGCCGGCACGGAATCCAAGCAGCATGTGCGGATCGTCATCCGGTGTCGCAGGAGGAGCCGTTTCGGGCATGGGGGGCGGCGGCGTGGCGGGCGCTGGCGGTGCGGGCTCAGCCTCCGCGCCCGCCGTCTGCTCGGTGGCTGGCGCAGGCTCCGCCTCTGTCTGTGCTGTCGCGTCGGCCGGCGCGGGCTCTGCCTGTGCCAGCAGGGCGATGAGGATCGGTATTGGCAGCATGGACGGCATGACAGCCTATAATGCTTCGATGTCACGCAAGCGAGAAATGAATCTTGTTCCGCCTCCGGCCGTCTCCGGCCCGACCCGCGATTCGTCTGGCCGCGTGTTTCTTGGTCGCGGCAAGGCGCGGCCGCTTTGGTTCGGACATCCCTGGGTCTACGCCAACGCTGTGGATCGCCTGGAAGGCGAGGCCGCCGCCGGGGACGTGGTGTCGCTTTGCGACCATGAGAACCGTTTCATCGGACGCGGGATATTCAATCCGCGTTCGCAGATCCCGCTCCGGCTGCTCACCCGCAAAGACGAAGCCATCAATGCGGCGTTCTTCGCCACCCGCGTGCGCGAGGCGCAGGCCCTGCGAACCCGGCTCAAGCTCCCCAGCCCCGAAACCACCGCCTATCGACTGATCAACAGTGAGGGAGATGGCCTGCCGGGCTTGGTCGTCGACGTATTTGGCGACGCGGCGGTCGTGCAGATCACGACACTTGGCCTTGCTTTGCGCCGGGACGCGATCTGTGATGCCGTGCAGGCCGCGCTGTCGCCCCGTACGATCTATGAGGTTGCGGCAGGCAGCTATGCCGACGTGGAGGGTTTCGCGTCGCAGAGCCGGGTGGCGCGGGGCGAGCCGCGCACGCTGGTTTCTTGCCTGGAAGACGGTCTGCGGTTTGAGGCCGAACCACTTGTGGGCCAGAAGACCGGCATGTTCCTTGACCAGCGGCCGAGCCGCATGCGCGTGGGGCAACTGGCGAGCGCGGGCATGCGCATGCTCGACTGCTATGCCTACGCTGGCGGCTTTGGGCTGCAGGCGGCGCGGGCAGGCGCAGCCGAGGTCACTGCGGTGGACAGCTCCCCGCGAGCGGTAGCCCGCATCGAAGCGCACGCAACCGCCAACGGCGTTCCAGTGCGCGCCGTGGAGGCCGACGTCTTCCGCTTCCTCGAAACCGCCACGCCCCTGTCGTACGACCTGGTGGTAGTCGATCCGCCCAAGTTCGCGCGGGCGCGCAAGGACCTAGAGGCAGCGACCAAGGGATACGAGCGGCTCAACGCTTTGGCGCTGACGGCTTGCGCGCCAGGCGCCTTGCTCGTGACCTGTTCGTGCTCGCAGAATGTTGGCGCGCAGGATTTCGAGCGCATCGTCGCGGCAGCCGCCAAGCAGGCACAGCGCGAGGTTCGCATTGTCGAGCGGGGCGGACCCGGCGGCGATCACCCGCTGCCGCCGGCTTTCACCGAGGGGCAGTATCTCAAGGTCCTGTTCGCCTACGTGAGCTAGGGCAGAGGTTTCACCCCGGTGGGTGAGGACTGTAGGACCACGAGGTAGTAGACGAGCATGGCCACAATCATGGCCAGGGAAAGCCATTCGAAGGGAATGCGGCCAAACAGGAGCTTGCGCCGGCGGAAGAAACGACCGCGCGAGCGGCGATGGATCTGGAGCTGGATGGCCGTCAGGAAGGACGTGGGGGCCGCTGTCTGCTTCAAGCTGCCCAAACCCCCGAGGGTCCGGCGGAAGCGCTCCAGGGAAGTGCGGCACTGGATGCAGGTGGACAGATGGTGCTCGACCGCGGCCTTCTGCTCGGCGGGAAGTTCGCCATCGAGGTAGGCCGAGAAGGCGTCCACGGTTCCAGTGTGGGAATCGGCTGCGCTCACTTGAACTTGTCCTCAAGTAGTTGCTTCAGGGTCATGCGGGCGCGATGCAGGCGTGATTTCACAGTGCCTTCAGGCAGGCCCGTAATCTCCACAATTTCGTCGTAGGACAGCTCCTCGACGTCACGGAGGACCACCAGGAGGCGCTGGTCTTCCTCCAGCGTGGCAATCGCCCGTTGCATGATGTCCTCGGTTTCGGCGGCTTCCAGCAGCACGTCGGGGCCGTGAATGTGCGATTGCACCGGCGCCTTGCCTTCGTCGGCCGCTTCGGCGCTGTCAGGTCCGTCCGGCTCACGACTTTGTTCGTGGCGGCGCGAAAGATACTTGATGCGGTTCTTGGCATGGTTGGCAGCGATGCGGAGAAGCCAGGTTGACAGCTTGGCCTCGCTACGGAAGGTGTCGATGCTCTTGAACACCGTCACGAAGACCTCCTGAGCGATGTCTTCGGCCTCGGCGCGCGAGCCAACCATGCGCAGAACCAGATTGAAGACGCGGTCGCCGTATTGGCGGACCACCTCGTTGAAGGCTTCCTCGTCTCGCTTGACGAGTCTCGCAACCAGCAGGCGTTCGGACAGGCTCATCTGAAACGCAGGCCGCGGGCGCGCGGCGCGAGCGAGAGTGGGGCGGGGCGCTTCAGCCGGAATGGCCGGGGCCGCGGTTGCTGCGAAAATGGCCTCCACACATGAATGGACAGCGCTGCAGCAGAAAAGTTCCGTAGTACGGGCAACAAGTGCCTGTCAGTCTAGCCTAGTTGTTGGGAACGAACAGGCGAGCGGTCAGACCCACGATCGTCGCCTTCCTGTCGCCCGAGATATCCTGGCGCATAGAGAGGTCCACCGCGCCAACGGTTGAGACAGCGGACAGACCGCCGCTCAGGTAGCCGTTGCGGTGCAGCCCGTCTCGCCCGCCGCCCAGGCGGATCGCCACCATGTTCGCCAGGTACTCGCCGCCGCCCATCACGTAGTAGGCCTTGTTGCGAGTCTCATCTGCGTAGACACGCTCCACCACGCCGTCCGCGAGCAGCAACAGGCCAGGCATGGGGCTCACGCTCACGCCGCCGCCCAGGGCCAGAGGTGCGAATGCGGTTCCTGGGTTGTTCAGGTTGTAGCCCACCACCGCGACGGACAGGACCTGCCCGGCGCGAACGGTGACGCCCGCGTCGAACGAGAACTCCTTCTTCGTGTCCGTTCCGCCGCCGGAAAGGTGCAGATACTTCGCCGTGCCGCCAAGGAGCACAACTTCGCCGAGGGGAAACGACAGACAGAGACCGCCGAGGTGGCCGGTCTGGCTGCCAGCGGCGGGAGAGGCCCGGTGATACGTGTAGAAGAGGGCGCCGCCCAGGTTCGATCCCGAGGTGGAATCGACCACGGCCAGGCGAGCGTCCTGCGTCGAATCGCGGCTGCCGTAGGTGTAGGAACTTTCCGCGGTGTAGGAATGCACGAACGAGATTCCCGACGGATTGAGCAGGGGGCCGGAATCGCCCGTGGCCGCCGCGCGCATGGCCCCGCCGGTTCCGAGCGCACGGGTCCCTGGAAACGCCGTTCCATCGGCGTGGGCCGCTGAAATCGGCGAAAGAACAAGCGCAAGGGACGTCAGGGCGCCTATGAAGGCGGTGAACCGCATGGTCGAATTGTAGGGCGTGCAATCCGCCGGTCCAGTTACTGCTTCTCTAGATCCAGCCGCGGTCAGCGAAACTGACGTAGCCGCCGGTTGCAACGACCACATGGTCAAGCACGCCGATGCCGCATAGCTCGCCCACTTGGCGCAGGCGTGCCGTCAGCTCCATGTCTTGACGTGACGGCGCGGGATCGCCGGAGGGGTGGTTGTGACAGAAGATCACCGCAGCGGCGGCGCTGCGAATGAGGCTGCGGAATACGTCGCGCGGATGGACCTCGACCCCGGTGAGAGATCCGCGCGCCACGCAAGATTCGGACAAGACACGGTGTCGCACATCGAGCGCGAGCACCCAGAATTCCTCTACCGTCGAGGCCGCCAGACGGGCCCTGTAGTGCGTCCAGACATCGGCCGCGTTGCCGAGAAATCGGCCACGTTCGGGTCGAGTTCCGGTCGCCCTTCGACCAAGCTCAAGCGCGGCTTGGATGACTGCGGCACGGGCTGGACCAACCCCTGCCTGGGTGCGCAATTCGGCTTCGGCGGCATCGCCAAGACCACGGAGATCTCCCAGCCGCTCTATCAAATCATGCGCGATCTCCAGGACATTCTTGCCTTTGCAGCCGCTGCCCAAGAGGATGGCGACAAGCTCCACGTCAGAGAGGGAGCTGGGGCCACGGTGCAGAAGCCGTTCGCGAGGTCGGACATCGGGAGCGAGAGCAAGAAGAGCAGGCACAAATAGGATGTCAGCACGTTGCGTGCCATAGCGCCGACGAGTTCTTGTGGCCAGAGAATGAGCGTGCTACGCTAATCGGGCGTTCCTGCAAGGCGTCTGAGCTGACGTCCAGGCGGTCGAGGTTGGACTAAGACCGACGCTGCAACGGTCAAGAAACCGATGGCTGCGACTGGGCTTGATGGGGTGCTGGCGCAGGAAGACATTGTTTAGCTACGTGATGTGAGTTCGGAGAGGAGTCGAGACTGAGTACGCCATCTACCTGGGAGCCGGCCAACGCCGCTGCTGCCAACGAGTCCCTACGCGACGATTCGCACGAGAGCGGGCCTGGGACCAGTTCAGCGCCGGACGAGACCGAGCGGACCATTGTTATCAGAAGCTCCGAGAGCGAGCCCGCGGTTCCGCGCAGTAGGGGAGGTTCTCTTTCGACTGAGCCGCTCTGCCCTACGGTTGTCGCGGCGGCGCGGGCTATGCCCGAGTCGGACTATTCCCGAGCCCTGAAGCAGGCGGTTGATCGCGCGCGGCCCATCCTGCGCATTCGCGATTTGCGTCCAGGACAGGCTGAGGTCATAGAGTCTGTTCTTTCCGGTCGCGACACGCTGGCCGTTATGCCCACGGGCAGCGGCAAGTCGCTCCTCTACCAGCTCCCCGCCTTGTCGTTGCCCGGGCCAACCCTGGTGGTGTCGCCGCTCCTGGCTCTCATCGAAGACCAGGTCGGCAAGATGAAGGCTGCTGGCGTGCCGGTGGCGCGCATCGATTCGACCCGCACAGCCAAGGAACGCGCTGCCGATTTGGAAGCGGTTCGAGCCGGCCGCATCAAGCTGATTCTGATAACCCCCGAGTCGGTCTGCACACCGGCTGTGCAGGGCGCGCTTGAGGGGGTGAAGTTCTCGCTCTTCTGCGTGGACGAGGCCCACTGTGTGTCCCAGTGGGGCCATGATTTCAGACCTTCCTACTTGGGGCTGCGGCGTGCAGCGGAGGTGCTCGGGCGGCCGCCCATCCTGGGCCTTACCGCCACGGCGACACCGGCTATTGCTGCCGATGTGCTCGTTCAGCTTGGGATGAAGGATGCGTACACCTGCCGGGTGTCGTTTCATCGTCCCAACCTGGCCTTTGACGTGCGCAAGGTCGGTGGCGAGGCGGACAAGCTGCGCGTCTTGGGTAAGTTGATCCAGCGGCTGCGGCGGCCAGGCATCGTGTATTGCGCGACGGTTAGGGCCGTCGATGAGCTCTACGTGGCCTTGCGCCACGGCAAGATCCCTGTCGAACACTACAACGGCAAGATGACCGCGGATGAGAGGGAGAAGTCCCAGGCGTCCTTCATGTCGACCGGGCGCAAAGTGGTAATGATCGCCACCAACGCCTTCGGGCTTGGCGTCGACAAGCCGGACATCCGCTACATCATCCACTACCAGATGCCGGGATCGCCGGAGTCCTACGTGCAAGAGGCCGGGCGCGCCGGCCGCGACGGCAAGCCTGCCCGCTGCGTGTTGCTTTTTCAGCCGGACGACATCGCCATCCAGGAGCACTTCCTCAAGGAGGCCCACCCGACCAAGACGCAGGCCCGTGCCGTGGCCGAGGGCCTCTACGCTTGGAGCGACGAGGGCAAAGAGGTTTCGGTACGCGACCTGGCCCTGTCGATGGCCTTGCCGGAGCGCCGCGTGCGCGTGGTCTTGTCGGTTCTGGAAGCCATGGGCGTGGCCGTGGAGGTCAAGGCCGCGCGCTGGGCCGGGGTGGAGCCGCGTCCCACGCGCGAGCAGATCGACAAGGCAGCCTCGGTCTTCGAGGTGCGGCGTATTTCTGACCGGCGGCGGCTGGCGGAGTTGTTGAAGTACATGAACACGCAGACCTGCCGGGTGCAGATGATGCGTGCGTATTTCGGCGAGGACAAGGGACCAACCTGTGGCCTTTGCGATTCATGCGCGGGCCTTGACAGCGAGGTCTTCGATCCAGGCGAGGACGATGCTCGGCACGGCTTGCACGCCGCGACCGATTTCCATGCCCGCGCGCACCGACGTCGCCGTCGGGGTGAAAAGCCGGCACCCGCGCCGCGCCCAGTGCGGATTTTCCCCACGGCCATACCCGATCTGCTTGCGCCGGCAGTTCCGCTGCCTTGGATGCCGCCGCCTGACAGCGAAGGCACGGTCGACGAGAGTATCTGGCAAGGGGCGATGGAGCTTGGATCTCCCGCAGGTGGAGAAATAGTGCTTGAGCCTGGTGAGGCTGAGGCCCTGCTCGCCGAGACTAGGTCGTCGGAGACGGGTGCAGGAGAGCCTGGACCCGACTTTGCAGTGGCGTGGGCAGCGATTCGCGATGCCAACATCAGACCCTACGTGGAATGGGTGGTGCTGCCAGCGTTCTCGCTGCCTGTGGCCGCCCCGGCACGAGGGGGCGAGGCACGACCCCAGCAGAACCAGCCGAGCCAGCAGAGTCAACAGAACAAACAGAACGGGCAGAACCCGAACGGGCGGGGTGGGAATGATTCGGGCGGTGGTCGCAGGCGGCGGCGTTCGCGGCATGGACGCGACCGCCATACACGCGAGGGCGGTGACCATCGCGGGCCACGGCTGCCGGGCGTGTACAACCCCGGGGGAGATTAACCCCCAAAGATCCGTCGGAAGAGGGACTTTTTCGGCGCCTGTCTTGGCTGGGGCTTCTGCTTGAGGGTGATGGTCACTTTCTGGTTCTTTCGGCCGGTGACCGTGAATAGCTTGGTTGCGCTCTGGTAGCCCTTCTTGACGAAGGTCAGCTGGTAGGTGATTCCGGGCCGAAAGCGCAGGTTGAGCGGTGACCGCCCGAAAACGCGGTCTTTGAGCCTGACCACTGCGCCGCTGGGATGGCTCTCGATGTGAATCGAAACGCTGTCGGGCAGGGCGGGTACGGGCTTGACTCGCTCGCCACGTTTGGCGGCAGGGGTCTTGGTGGGGCGCTCTCCCTCGGCCTCGCCAAGTATTTGCTCGGACGCGGCGGGATCGCTGTGCTTGAGGAGTATTTCTTCCTCATCTTCGGCCGGCGCTGGGCGGATTTCTGCAGCGGCCGGGGCGCTTGGGACAGGCGGTTCGGCCGGTAGGGGCGCCGGTGGCGGTGGCGGTGGCGGAGTCGGGTCCGGAGCCGGAGGCGGAGCTGGAACCGGAGGCGGCGGAGACGGCGGACGCGACCTGGTCGGCGGACGCGGGGGCTGGCGCTGCGCAGGCTCGTGCCACTTAAGCCATGCCACAAGCACGCCTGCGCCCCCGAGCAGCGCGACGAGGGCAGCACGACGCGACGACCTGGCAGGCTTCGTCTTCGTTGGCGTCGGGGGCGGGGCCGCAGCGTGCATGGTGGGCAGAAGCGCCGGCGTGGCAGCCATGGTGGGCTGGGTGGGGCGAGGCGGGCCTTCCTTGGGCTGATAGACATCCGAGGAGTCATCGAAGACGAGATCCTCGCTGTTGCCGAGTTGCAGGGCCTCGGAATCGTCGGTCGCAGGGCTCTGACTGGCTGCCTTTGCAATAGTCGGCGCGCCGTCCAGCTGCTGCAGATCCGCCAGCCAGCGTTTGAGCTCGGTTTGGCCCGCGGGCTTGAAAGCCGAGCGCTGCACGGACTCGATGTCGACCAGCATTTCTTCGGCGCTCTGGTAGCGGTCTGACGGCGCGGCTTGCATGGCCCGTTGGGTGATGCGGGCGAATTCCGGCGAGATATTGGGTGCGACCTCGTCGGGTGGCGCGAATTTGCATTGGCGCACGCGCACGAGGACCTCGAGATCGGTGGGGGCTTCAAAGGGACGTTGCCCGGTGCCGAGAACGTACAGGACAGTACCGAGTGAGAAGAGGTCAGACCGTGCATCCACCGGCAGTCCAGACGCCTGTTCGGGCGACATGAAGGCCAGCTTGCCTTTGATCACGCCGTTTCCGGTGTGCTCGCGTCGGCCCATGGCCTTGGCGATGCCGAAGTCGGTCAGCTTGACTTCACCCTGCTCGCTGATGAGCACATTGTGCGGGCTTACGTCGCGGTGGACGATGCCCAGGGGTTGGCCGTCGCGGCTTTTGGCGTGGGCGTAGCCAAGGGCGCGGCAAACCTCCCCGACGACATAGAGAGCCAGCTCGGGCGGAAGAAAGAACGAGGCGGCCTGGGCGCGATTCACGATCTGGTTGAGGTCCCAGCCATCCACCAGTTCCAGAACAAGAAAATAGCGGCCTTGCGCGTGGCCGAGATCCAGCACCTGAACGATGTTGCTGTGATTGAGGCTCATGGCGACATGAGCCTCGTCGATCATCTGGTTGCGAAATTGCGGGTCGGCCAGCAGGGACGCCAGGATGCGCTTGAGCACAACCGGGCGTTCAAAGCCTTCGACGCCGTGCTGGCGGCCGAGGAAAATCTCGGCCATCCCGCCATCGGCGATCTTGCGCGAAATATGGTAGCGGCCGGGTCCGGGCATCGGCTGCCCATTCTACTTCTCGAACATGTCTTTCGCGGAAACGATCTTGACCCGATTTGGGGTGAGGGAAAGCGGGAAGACGGCGATAGCTTTGTCGCGGGTCAGTACCTCGGCCGGTGTGTCTTTGGTATCGTAGGTCATAGGCGTGGCCTCGCCTGACAACAGCTGGGCACGCAGGGCCTTGGCGTTGTCGCTCACGATCGCGATGGTCAGGCGTTTGGGATCGAGGTGCTTGCGAATGGCGCGGTCGACCTCGGCCTTGGTCATGGTGGGCAGCCGCGCCTTTAGTTCAGCGACGATGTCCTTGCCGTAGATGAGCGCGTCCATGGCATGCCCGAGCCGGCGCGAGGTGTCCTGGGCCCAGAGATCCACGTAGTGGAGGAGAAACTCGCGCGTGGCCTGGAATCCCTCCTCCGGGATGCCCTCGCGCAGAAGTTGGTCCAATTCGAAGAGAGCGCCGCGAATGGCGAACGCCGTGGCCTGCGGCGCCACGGGACGCAGCCAGATTTCAAACTGCTGTTGCCGGCGCGCAATGTTGGTCAGAGGAAAGGTGGTGGGGCCGTCCTGAATGAAGTTTTCCACATAGGCGTAGTCGCCGTAGTTCAGGCCGCGCTTCTGTCTCAGTTCGAGCATCAGTTGGCCATTGAAGGTGCGGTGCTCGCCCAGGTACGACCCGGCCACGTAGAGAGGATAGAAGTCGTCATCAGCCCGTGTGACTTGAAGTGGGTGGCCCATGGACACGGCATTGGCGCGTGCGTCCTTTTCCACGATGACCATCTCGCCGCCGCGCGCGGGGGGCAACGCGAGCTTCTTGTGTGGCTTGCTCTTGGCGGGCAATGCAGAGAAGCGCGCCGCAAAGCTTTCGGGAAAGCCATCGGGATACCCACCGGCCACGCCCACGATCAGTCGGTCCTGGGTGAACATGGCAGCGTAGAAGCGCCGAATGTCAGCGAGAGTGATGGCCTTCAAACCGGCGACCGTACCGGCGGTGGGATGACCGTAGGGGTGGCCCTTGAACATGCGCGCGGCCAAAGCCTGCTTGCCCAGATCTTCGTCGTCGTTCCCGCGCAGGGTTTTACTGATGAAGTCGATTGCGTCCTGCCGGTGGCGAGTGAAATCCTCCTTGGCGAAACGCGGAGTCAGGATCTGTTCGACCAGAAGATCGGCAAAGGCTTCCAGATTGTCGCGATGAACAGTGCCCTCGAAAACGAAGGTATCTTTGTCTCCGTAGGTTTGGATGTCGGCCGCCATGGGATAAAGCGCATCCAGCACCTCGGCCCAGGTCCGGCGCTGGGTTCCCGCCTCGCCCAGCATGGACGCAGTCAGCCCCGCAAGACCATCCTTGCCCGCGGGATCGTCGGCCGCGCCGACCTCAAAGAGCAAGCGAATGGCGACCAGCGGATTGTTCGGCGAGGGCAGGGTGACGCGACGGGGAGCAACCGAGGTTGCCCGCGGCGTGGGCGTGGCAGCGGATCGGCGGGAGGCAAGGGCACCCGCCGCCGCAACGGCGATCGATAACAACATGATGTGTGTTCTCCGGCGGTTCACGGGGCGTCCGGTTGCAAGGTGACGACGGTTCGATTCTGTGGCGTGAAATACGTGCGGGCCACGCGCTGCACGTCGGCGCTCTTCACTTGGCCGAGGCTGGCGAAATACTCGTCGATGGCCGCCAGCCGGCCGTCCAGCGCCAGGAATTCTGCCCCGATCAAGGCGACGTGGTCGGGCGTCGAGAGCTGGGCGGCAAAGCCATAGCGTGCGTGCGAGATCACCTCGCCCAGCATTTTGCTATTCACCCCTTCGGCGGCAATGCGGGCGATTTCCTTGTCGATGGCCGACTCGACGTAGGCCATGTCTTTGCCTTGCTTCACCCGGGCCAGCACCAGGAACAGGTTGGGATCCACGTGGCGACCTTCGCCGCCCTCCAGGGTTTCCACCTTCTGTTCGTCGAGCACCAGTTGCTGGTGTAGGCGCGATCGCTCGGCGAAAAGCAGCTCGGACAGGACTTCGAGGGCCGGTCCGTCGACCGACTTGGTGGAAAACGCCGGCGCGTGATAGCCGACAAACAACATGGGCAGGCTGGCGCCCTTCCAGGGCACCGTCACGCGTTGTTCGCGGGTTTGCGGCGGCTCGACCGGAACCGCCGGCCGCGCCGGGCCTTTGCCCCACGTGCCGTAGGCCTTTTCGACGAGCGGCATCACTTCATTGGCGGTGACGTCGCCGACCACCAGCAGACTCACATTCTCGGGCCGGTAGTATCGATCGAAGAACTGGCGCGAGTACGCGAACTGGTTGGGCATGTCCTCGATGTCGCGCAGAAATCCAATGGTGGTGTGTTTGTAGGTGTGTACGGCAAAGGCGTGGTCGTACATCGCCTCGTACATCTTTTGCAGGGGATCCGACGAGCCCTTGTTGTATTCGCCCAGAACCGCGCGGGCTTCCTTCTGGAAAGACGGCTCGTCGTACTGCAGGTTGCGGAAACGATCAGCCTCGATGTCGACCACCTTGGCCAGCGCGGACTTGCCGGCCAGGATGTGATACACGGTCATGTCCTCGGCGGTGAAGGCATTGGAGTCCGCGCCCATGGCCTTGATTTCGGCGTTGTAGCGCTCGGTCGAATAGCGCTCGGTCCCGCGGAACATCATGTGTTCAAAGAAGTGCGCGAAACCGGACTTGCCCGGTTCCACTTCATTGCGACTGCCCGTGCGCACCACCGAGTAGTAGGCCACCAACCCAGGCGAGTCGTAGGGCACGACGAAAACCCGCAGGCCATTGGGCAAGGCTTTTTCAGTGACGGAAAAGGGAAATGCTGACTTCTGCGAGGTCAAAGCAGTACCTCCTGGGCGCGGCGCGGGTGCGGCACCGGTCGGGGAAGACATCAAGGTGGCGAGGGCCACGAGCGGGACGAGAGATTTCATGAGGCAGACATCAAACGAGGGATCGCAGCACGTACGGCAGAATGCCACCGTGTTGGTAGTACAGCGACTCTTGTTGCGTGTCGATGCGCACGCGCACGGCGAAGTGGTCTTGTGATCCGTCGGAGCGGGTGATGCGCACAGCGATCTGGCGGTGGGCGGGCGGCGCCTCTAGGAATTGAGGCAGGCCGAGTGTCTCGAAGATTTCCTCGCCGGTGAGACCGAGACTGTGCGCGGTGTCGCCGGGCAGGAATTCCAGCGGCACCACGCCCATGCCCACCAGGTTTGAACGGTGAATGCGCTCGAAGCTTTCGGCCAGGACAGCGCGCACGCCGAGCAGGCGCGTCCCCTTGGCCGCCCAGTCGCGCGACGATCCGCAACCGTAGTCGCGGCCGGCCAGCACCAGCAGCGGCACCTTGGCCGCTTCGTACTTCATGGCCGCATCGTAGATGGACATGACTTCTTGGCCGGGCAGGTAGCGGGTCACGCCGCCCTCGGTGCCGCGGGCGAGAAGGTTCTTCAGCCGAATGTTGGCAAACGTCCCCCGCACCATGACCTCGTGGTTGCCGCGGCGAGATCCGTAGGAATTGAAGTCTTTGGGGGCGATGCCCATGCTGACAAGATGGCGCCCGGCCGGGCTGTCGGGTTTGATCGAGCCAGCCGGCGAGATGTGGTCAGTGGTGATGCTGTCGCCGAGCATGGCCAGCACGCGCATGCCGCCAATTTCTTCGGCCGCCGCTGGCTTTTTCGGCATATCGACGAAGTAGGGCGGATGCTTGACGTAGCTGGATTTTGCGTTCCATTCGTAGGTCGCCGCTTGCGCCACCGCAATCCCGCGCCAGCGCACTTCACCCTCAAACACGGTGTCGTAGGCCTGCCTGAACATGGCGGGCTTGACCGCCGCCAGCGCGGCTTGAATCTCAGCCTGCGACGGCCAGATGTCGCGCAGGAAGACTGACTTGCCGGCGCTGTCCTCGCCGAGTGGTTCCTGGTCAAGATCGATGTCCACCCGGCCGGCCAGGGCAAAGGCCACCACCAGTGGCGGCGAGGCGAGATAGTTGGCGCGAACTTCCGGGTGCACGCGGCCTTCAAAGTTGCGGTTGCCCGACAGGACCGACGCGACCACCAGGTTGCGTTCCTCAATGGCCTGCGAGATCGGCGCGGCCAGCGGTCCAGAATTGCCGATGCACGTTGTGCAGCCATAGGCCACCACGTGAAAGCCGAGTGCCTCCAGGGCGGGGAGCAGACCGGCTTGCTTGAGATATGCGGTGACTACCTGCGATCCGGGCGCCAGAGATGTCTTCACCCAGGGCTTGCTGGTCAACCCGCGCGCCACAGCCTTTTGGGCCAGAAGGCCGGCGGCCATCAGCACCGATGGGTTGGAGGTGTTGGTGCAACTCGTGATCGCTGCCAGCACGAGCGATCCGTCCTTCAGGTTGGGATTGGCGGTTCCTGCCGGCGTGGTCTTGGCGGCGTCGGGCTTCTTGGGCTTGGTCAGCGAAGGCAGTGCGGTTGCAAAGGACTTCTTGATCTGCGACAGCACCACGCGTTCTTGCGGCCGACGCGGGCCAGCCACGCAGGGCTCGATGCTGGCCATGTCGAGATCAACGATCTTGGTGTACTGAGCTTCCGGGCTGCCGTCGGTGGCGAACAGTCCCTGCTCACGACAGTAGGCTTCGACCAGCGCGATGGATTCCTCGGAGCGGCCCGACAGGCGTAGGTAGGCCAGGGTTTCGCCGTCGATGGGAAACAGTCCGCAAGTCGCGCCGTATTCGGGCGCCATGTTGGCGATGGTCGCGCGATCCGCGAGCGACAGTTTCGCGATGCCAGGGCCGAAGAACTCGACGAATTTGCCCACCACGCCCAACTTGCGCAAGATTTCGGTCACGGTCAGCACCAGGTCGGTGGCTGTGGCGCCCTCGCGCAGTGAACCCGCCAATCGAACGCCAATCACCTGGGGAATCAGCAGGGGCATGGGCTGGCCCAGCATGGCCGCCTCGGCCTCGATGCCACCCACGCCCCAGCCCAAGACACCGAGGCCGTTGATCATGGTCGTGTGCGAGTCAGTGCCGACCACTGTGTCGGGATAGGCCTGCATGATGTCGGGGCGCTTGGGATCAGCAGCGGCAAAGACCACCCGGGCCAGATGCTCCAGGTTGACCTGGTGAACGATGCCGGTGTCTGGGGGAACGACGGCGAAATTGCGAAAGGCGGATTGTCCCCAGCGCAGGAATGCGTAGCGCTCGTGGTTGCGGGCGAATTCGATTTCATTGTTGCGCGCCAGGGCCTGGGCGTGGCCGTACTCATCAACCTGCACCGAGTGGTCAATCACCAGCTCGGCCGGCAGAAGCGGATTGATGCGCTTCGGATCGCCGCCCATGCGTTGGGTCGCCGTGCGCATGGCAGCCAGATCCACGACGGCGGGCACGCCGGTGAAGTCCTGCATGAGCACCCGCGCCGGCATGAAGGCGATCTCGTGCGCGGGCTCGGCGTCCGGCTGCCAGCGCGCCACCGCCTCGATCTGCTTCGCGGTGACCGAAGTTCCGTCCTCACGCCGAAGCAGGTTTTCGAGCAGGATCTTCAGCGAGAAGGGCAGTCGCTCAAGCGGCAACCCGGCTGCCTGCAGGGCGGACAGTCGAAAGATCTCGAAGCTGCGGTCGCCGACGCGCAACGCGGAGCGGGAGCCAAATGAGTTGGACATTCCTTAGTGCTAGCAAGACGCCGCGCTGGCGTCGACAGTACCTTATAGTCCAGGGGTTTTTGGCGGGCCGCCGTCTGCCGGCTTGGGTGCGGCCGCGTATTCTTCCAGCTTGCGGTACAAAGTCTTGCGGTCCAGCCCCAGACGCAGGGCCGCGCGCGTCTTGTTGCCGCCCTCGGCGTCGAGTACGCGTTCGATGTACTCGCGTTCAAGCTGATCCAGGGTCAGGCACTGGGCCACAGCGGTGGACAGCCGGTCCTGGCTCTTGCGCTCGCGTGTGACTGGCGGCAGATCGTCGGGGCCAATCACGTCACCCTCGGCCAAGGCCACCGCGCGTTCAACCATGTTTTCCAGCTCGCGCACATTGCCGGGAAAGCTGTAGGTCAGCATGACCTTCTTGGTGCTCTCGGCGAATCCGCGCAGAGATTTGCCGGCGCGCGCGACCGCCCGGGCGAGGAAATGTTCAGCCAGGGGCAGCACGTCCTCGCTGCGTCCGCGCAACGGCGGCAGGTGAATCTGCACGACATTGAGGCGATAGTAGAGATCTTCGCGAAACCGGCCGTCGCGCAGGTGCGCCGTCAGATCACGGTTGGTGGCCGCGATGACCCGCACATCCACGCGTTCGACCTTGTTCGTGCCGAGCGGTCGCACTTCGCCGTCCTGCAGGACACGCAGCAATTTGGGTTGCAGCGCCAGCGGCATTTCCGCGATTTCGTCGAGAAACAAGGTGCCGCCGTCGGCCTCGACAAAGAGGCCCTCGCGATCGGTGCGGGCGGTGGAATGGGCGCCGCGCGCATAGCCGAAGAGCTCGCTTTCGAGCAGCGTCTCGGGGATGGCGGAGCAGTTCATCGCCACGAAAGGGCGAGCCTTGCGCGGACCATGGCTGTGGATGGCGCGCGCCACCAGCTCCTTGCCGGTGCCCGAATCGCCAGTGACAAGCACGCTGGCCGGTGAGCTCGCCACGCGCCGAATGAGACTGAAGACCTCCTGCATCGCGGGCGAGCGCCCAATGATGTTGTCCAGTCGGTCGCGTCGGCTGACCTCTTCGCGCAGGCGCACCACCTCGGAGCGCAGGGCACGCTCGGTCAGCGCCTTGTCGATGGTCAGCAGCAGCTGGTCAATCTCGAACGGCTTGGTCACATAGTCATACGCACCCAGCTTGACCGCGCGGATGGCCGTGTCGATCGATCCGAAGGCGGTGATGGTGATGACGTAGGGGCAGGGCTCGACCGCGCGGATCTCGCGCAACAGATCCAGTCCGTCGAGCTCGGGCATCTTCACGTCGGACACAACCAGGTCGATGCCACCTCGTCGGACACGTTCCAGGCCGACGCGACCGTCGCCAGCGATGTCAACCGCGAAGCCCTCGTGTTCGAGTTCTTCCTTCAGATAGTCGCGCATGGCCGCATCGTCATCGACCACCAGAATGACGGCCTTGGGCCCGCGGGGGGCGGGCGGGTTGTCGATCGTGCTCGGGGGATTGGCCATGCTGCGAAAGGCGTTCCGTCGCGCAGAGGCGCGACCCGCGCAATCCTTGCCGATCCCTGGGCGCAGGGCAAGGGTGGTTGTTGCCTTTGTGCAGCCTCCAGTCGGGCGCAGCAGGGCTGAGCCTCGACCACGGCGTCGGACAAAGCAGACGGGGCCTTGCCCGCCCGGGGCTTGTCAGACATACTGTATGACAAGATGGCAGGCGCAGGACGGATCAACGCGAGACTGGACGAGACACTGGCCCGGAAGGTCAGTTTGGTGTGCAAGCGCACCCGACGGAACCTGTCGCAGGTCGTGCAGGAGTCTCTCACTCGCTATTGCGATGAGGAACTGAGCGAGGGCGGTGAGCCGCTGTCCATCCTCAAGTCGGCCGGTTTTGTCGGCTGTGCCGACGGGCCGCAAGACCTGTCTTCCGGCTACAAGAAGGAACTGACGCGCTCACTGGGCCGCAAGGCATGATCATCGCCGACACGGGTTTCTGGCTGGCGCTGGCCAACCGCGCCGATCGGCACCATCAGGCGGCGCTCAAGGCCATGGCCGGCCTGCGCGAGGGACTGGTAACCACCTGGCCGGTTCTGACCGAGACCTGTCACCTGCTGTCGAGTCGGCTGGGCGTTCCGGCCCAGTTGGCCTTCCTGCGCGGGGTTCGCAATGGCGCGTGCCGTGTCTTTCAGCTTGGCGAGGGGCATCTTCCGCGCATCGAGGAACTGATGGAACAGTACGCGGACCTGCCCATGGATTTGGCGGACGCGTCCCTGGTGGTGCTGGCAGAAGAGACGGGAAGCGGCCGGATTCTTTCGACCGACCAACGCGATTTTCACACCTACCGCTGGAAGAACCGCCGACCTTTCCGCAACCTGCTGCTCGCCTGACTGTTGCGCGCATCAACCCACGAACCTGAGCTTCTTCCCAGACTGGATGTCGTCGATCATCGCCCTGGGTCGGGGCGCATTGGTCGCCATGCCGGGCGGGTTCGCCAGCACTCCGGCCGAGCTCGTCAGCGATCCGGGTGGGTTGGGATGAAGTCCAACCAAGTCGCCCAGTCCAAATCGCGGCCGGTGTAGCTGATGAAGACGTCCGCAAGCCCAGCATTGCCCATGGCCATCGGAAGAACCCCAGCACCGGCCCGAGGTCAAGCAATCTCGATCCCACTTGCTTGCTACGCCTAGCCCCCTGTGCCACCGTGGGTATGGTGGCGCCTATGAGAACCGCTCGGCTCGCTTGTCTTTCACTTCTCTTGACTCTGGTCAGTCTGTTCGGCTGCGGGGGAAAATCATCCCCGCTTAGACAGAGCTCAACCGGAGGAGCCACCGGGGGCGGGGTGGCTCCTCAGGGCGGTGCGGGCGGCCAGGTTCCGTCGGGCGCTGGCGGCGCGCCAGACGCTGGGAGTGTGCCAGACGCCGGCGGCGCGGAAACCGCGGCAACTTCTGCGGTCTGCCCGGCCGAGCAGAAGGTCGGAGCCCCGACCCTTTCCACGGACTGCCAAATCGCCATTCGGCACGTTGATCCGGCTTCTACCTGCGGAGGTGCGAATTGTGCCATCACCAAGGCTCTTGATCTCACCTGTGCGTTTCTCCCCGATGCTCCATGGATATCTGCTACCGCCGACGGCGCGGTGGTGTTGGTCACTACTAGCGACAGTGACAATATCAAAGCTTTGGCTCGGCTCATGACGGTAGAGGCGTCCAGTAGTCGGGTGGAGGACGTGCCGGCTTTGGCCGATCCAAGAATGGGGCTGCCCTACTTCTCGATTCTGAATGATGCATTTTCCACCGCCTCAAGCGGAGCGAAATGGCTATTCGCTGGGGAAACGCCGGGAATTACCGCGCTTCACGGGACCAACGCTGGGTGGACGCGATCGACCGTCGTATCTTTGTCAGATTTCAACCAGGAAGCTTACCTGACCGACGTCCGCATGGTCGACGATAGACAGGGCTATCTCACGTACTACTCGGGGGATATCTGGAAACCGCACCTGGTGACCTGGGACGGTTCGTGCTGGACGGATCAGCTCATCGGAGAGGCACAAGTGGAAACCATGGTCGTCGAGACCGATGCAGAAAAGCGACCATGGGTGGCTTGGACATCGATCGAAGACTCTTCTCGGGTTGAGTCGCTCAATCTGCGCAGCCCGAGCGGGGACACGCAGAACCTGCTGGCCAATCTCACGGCGGATGCGCCCGGTGCGCTTCTTCGGCTCCTACCCGGTGGTCTTGACGGTACGGCGGCGTTTCCGGCGATTGTAGCGAATTTCAGTGATGGCATACGGGTGCTGTCCAACACGACCGATTCCGGTTGGCAATCGCTGGTGCTCCCTGAGTGGGCTGCCGCCACCGCGGGTGCTGGCGATTGTCCCGAGGTGGCGCCGTCGTCTTCCTACAGCGATCAATGCGCCGGTATGACCTCCTGTACCTATCAGTCGAGCGGAGTGGGCTCTGGATTCGGACTGGCCCGTACGCAGTCGGGTGCGACGTTCGCTGCGTGGGTCAACTACACGTCCCAGGGTACCTATGCGCTCAAGGAAGCCGCCTACGGCGGCGAGATGCCTCAGTGGTACTGCAGTTGGACTGAGACGAGCGGCACAGGGACGGCCGAGCTCGTGGTCGCGCGCCTCACGGCGCCGGAACCCACTCTCTCTCACTTCCGTTTTGTCATGGGCGGCGCGGTCAGGTATCTGACCAACGACGTCGCCATGGTGGCTCGCGGCGACACACTGGTCGTAGCAGCGTATCTCAGCGGCGACACAGTCCCCACGCTGACCTACCTGGAGATTGACTCGAATCTGTTGCCCTGAGTGTAGACGAACTGGCGTTCCGTGCGGATCCTTGGATTTTAACTGAAGGCCCGACAAAGTGTGGTCGTGGCCGTAGACGTGGCCGTGGCCGGACATTCGCAACCGGCGCCTATTGAGTGGCCGCCGCGGGCTGGCCGTAGGGAATCCCGCGGCCCTGGGTCGTGACGAAGACACGCCCGTAGGTGTCCTCGTCGCCGGCGACGTTGTCCATCTGACCGAACTGGTGTTGAGCGTCGTTGACTTGCAGCCAGGTCGCGCCCTCATCGGTGGAACGGAAGACGCCGGTGGCGCCACTGACCGTGCCGATGATGTACACCGCCGGATAGGCGCTGCCCGGCGCGGCCTTGCCGAAGCCGACCGAAGTGACTTGCGATATCGTGGTCACCTTGGTGGCACCGGCTCCGGAGTTCTTTGAATGGTACAGATTCGCCCCGGCCGCCACCCAGACTTCGCCTTCCATTCCGAACACGGCTGCGGCCCTGCCGCTGCCGGCAAGACCCGACGTGGCGGCGGTGAATGTTGCCGCGCCATCGCTGCTGGCGTAGAGGGTTCCATTGCCGAAGGCATAGAACTTCTTCGGGTTGACCCGATCCGATGCGACGCGCACGTTCCCCGAAAGCCCGGCACAGGCCGACCAGCTTGTGCCGTTGTTGGTTGAATAGTTCGTGCCCCAGACAAACACCGAGCCATCTGCGCCCACGGCGATCTTCGATCCCCCGGCTTGGCTGGCGAAGGGCTTCCAGGTCAGTCCATTGTCAGTCGAATAGCCACCGGACTGTGTTCCCGTCCCGGTGTCGGCAACAATGTCGGGCTTCAATCCGGCGAAATCGACGCTGTTGCCATTGCCAAATTTCGGATTGGTCACCATGCCGGTGGGCGAGGGCGTGTCCAGAGCAGTCGTCGAAAAGCGGATGATGCCTATGTCTCCGACCACTGCAAACAGGGCCGTCTTCACTGAACTCGTCAAATCGATGCCCACAGTCTCCTCGAAGTTCTTGTCCTCGAAAGTCCAGACAATTCCGGTCGCCGCGTCTGTGTTCTTGCTGGACCAGACGCCTTGGCCTGTGACGTAGAAGGCCCGGCTTTGATTGAAGGGATCGATTTCGATGTCGCCGGCCCAACCCGAGGCGCTGGGACTCGTGCAGTTGGGCGGACCAAAGCAGAGATATTGGACCCCGTTCGTGTTGTGGGTGGCATTGCGGCCGATCGCCGTCCAGCTCGTTCCGCCGTTGGTGGTCCGGTACATTTCGTCGGGCGCCCACCAATCGAGGGTCGAGGCCAACGCATAGTTGGGGTCAGAAGCCGAGACGCTGATGCCACCGATGCCGCCGCCGTGACCAGCGGGATTGACGTTGGTCCAGGCGTCGGTCGCCGTGTTCAGCTTCCACACCGAACCACTGGAGATGCTGTTGGGGCCAGAGCTGCTGTTGTAGGCGATCCACAGATTGCCGTCCGATGCGAGCACGCCGTGGTGGGGCATCATGCCCGAGGGCGGGCTGGTTCCGGTCACCAAGGTCCATGTCGCGCCGGCGTCGGTCGAACGATAGAGATTGGTGCCCGCGGTGGTGGCCGCCACGCCGACGTAGATGGTCGAGGACCCGCTGCCTGCCGTCCCGCTCTTCTTGTCGAAGACGACGAAGCTAAGCCCGTAGGGGCTTGTGCCGGTGACCGGGAAGCTGGCGACCTTGGCCCAGGTCGCGGCGGAATCGGTGCTCTTCCACAGTCCCGCGTTGCGCGAGCCGAAATAGAGGAGGCTGGGCTTGTTCGGGTCGACCATCAAGCGCTCGCCAAGTGAACGGCCGTCGGCATTGCCGCCCATGTTCACGCCGATGTTGTACCTGGTCCACGTGTCGCCGCGATCGGCAGAGCGGATGATCTGACCGTTGGAACCCATATAGGTACCAATCGCCATGTACACGACGTTCGCATCGACCGGATCGGCGGCGATGCTCTCCACGCCGATGTACTTCACATCGGGCTTGGTCAGCCAATCCATGATGGGGATCCAGCCGTAGCTGGCGGCATCCCAGCGATAGGCGCCGGCCATGTCGGTGCGTGCGTAGAGGACGTCCTTTTCGACCGTGCTGAACACGAGCCCGGGCACGAAGCCACCGCCGCGGATGGCGACGCTCTGCCACAGGTAGCCTGCCGCATTTGGCTTTCCAATCGGTGCACCGCCGACCGTGCCACCCGCAGCCGTCACGCCGCCTGCCACGCCGCCACCGGTGAGGATGCCACCCGTGCTCTTGCCGCCCGCGCCCACTGAGGCGCCACCCGTTCCGCCGCCGCTTGCGGGACGGCCCCCTCCGCCTTGACCACCACCGGCTGCGGATTTTCCTCCATTGCCGCCGCCACCGCCGGCGGGGATGGTTCCTGTCGTGCCACCCAAAGCGACCGTACCTCCGGCATCGCCTTCGCCACCTGACGAAGGCACGCCGCCCGCGCTGCTTTCGCCACCCGAAGCCGCCGCACCACCCGTCTCAGGCGCTGTCGTGACCCCACCAGTCGCAGCCCCTCCGTTTGATGTCGCGCCGCCAGCACCCTGGGGAGCGGGCGTGGACGTCGAACATGCGCCGACGGCAAGGCTTGCGAAACACGGCAGCAGCCAGCGTGTCTTCCTGTCTCGGATCTTCATGCTCTCTCCTTGGGGCTTGCATTGACTTCTGACATACAGTGCCGCCGTTGGTCGCTTCGACCGTCGTCTCTCAGTAGCGACCTGGCTGCGAATCGGCTCATTGCGCGCGGAGTTGATCGAAATTGGCCAGGTTGACAAGTCGATCGACCCGTTTGCGTCGCTTCGTACCCCTTATGGTATGGCTTCTGCAAAGGCAGACAGCGACTCGGAGTGGCCGTTCAACGAAAGGAAAGACCGAGATATGGCACGCACCCATCAGCATTCGCTTCTCCCGCAAGCATTCGCAGGCTTGCCTCTGATTCTGGCCCTTGGCGCATGCTCCAACACTCCCAGCGATGGCGGGCAGAGCAGCGGGGGCGTGGGCGGTGGGGGAGCGGGAGGCGGCGGCACTGCGGCCACGGCGGGGGCCGTCGCCACGGGCGGCAGCCACGCAGGTGCAAGCGCGGGAGGAGCTATTGCATCGGGCGGAAGCGTCGCATTTGCCGGCGGCTCCACCATCGACGGCGGCACCAGCGGCACAGGAGGCCTGTCGACGACTGGCGGTTCCACGGCTGCAGGCGGCAACACGGCCACGGGTGGTCTCTCCACAACCGGGGGGACTGCGACGTCAGGAGGAACGACGGCAACCGGCGGATTGTCGACAACCGGGGGCATGGTGGGCGGCAACACGGCCGCTGGGGGAACAGGCACCCTGGCAAGTGGCGGAAAGTCAGGCGGCAACACGGCTACTGGGGGCAACGCCGGTGGCTCAAAAACCACGGGCGGTTCCAGCACTTCAATCGCAGGGGCAACATCGGCAGGAGGAACAGCAGCGGGCGGCACGAGCGGTGCGGTGCCGGACGCCGCCAGTTTCCACTGTGTCAACTGGGCCGATGCGCGAGACAACTTTCAAGCCGGGATTCTTCAGCCATCAGGATTGGCCACCACCGATTCCTACGACACGGTTCTGGCCAAGTCGAATGCGATACTCTCTGGTTTTCAAACGGCGCTCAGTGCCAATTCCATACGAATCCCAATCAACGAGCCTACTGTGTCCAACGCGGCATGGTGGACCGCCTACAAAGGGATAGTCGACGCGGCCATCAGCAAGAAGATGAAGGTGATGATTGCCTATTGGTACAAGCCGGGCGTCGGGAGAATCGTCGACACGACTCTGTTTTACGCCATGTGGAAGACCGTCGTGGACGCCTACGGGACAAGCGAATTTGTGTACTTCGACATTGTCAACGAGCCATCAGGGTACAGTGCAACCGAGTTCATCAGCCTCGCCGTCGAGTGGATGGGGAAGTTTCCCACTGTTCCCAAAAATCACGTTGTGGTGGCCGGCACCTACAATGATACCAACGTGACCACCCACGGCGCCGACGCCCGCTTGGCTGGCTGCATTTTGAATATTCACATTTACGCCATTGGCAGCACTGATACCAGCGAGGCCAGTTGGACCAGCAAATTGACGAAGGCAGTTGGAGTCTACGCCAACCGCACCATCGTTTCGGAATATGGCGCGCCTATGACGAATGGAACTGACTACAGCGCAGCCGTCGGCAGCAATGCGTTCGTTGCCTACATGAAGTCCGTTACCAGCCAGATCAGGGCTTCCGGAATGGGAAGCTGCTATTGGCCGGGCTTGCGCAACGGGGACTGGTACAGCATCACCACTTTGAAAGGCACGGGCTCGAATCTCTCGCTCACGGTGAACAACGCCTCCGGCCTGACCCTGATTCAGTCGGCCTGGGGAATGTAGCGACCTCTCAAGACGTGTCCATAAATGGACCCGTCTTGAACATTTTGAAAGGGCGGGCCGCGGCCCGCCCCTCGCCCGCGAAGTAAATTCGCGGACTTCACCCCACCTGCGGCCGAGCCCTTGGCTCGGCTGCTGAAGACCCGTCCAATTGATGGACAGGTCTTCAGCGACCCACCCGTCCCGCGTCTTCGACAAGTGGCGTCGGCGTTCTTCCATCGGCCTGGGCGTGGTCGCCGATGTTGCCTGCGGGCAGAAACACGCGCAGCACAGCGCCACCCTGGGCACCGTCGTCGACCTCGATCCAGCCTTCGTGATCTTTGACGATCCCCTTGCTCACCGCCAGGCCGAGGCCGCTGCCTTGGCCTGGCTCTTTGGTGGTGAAGAACGGCTCGAAGATCTTTTCGCGGTCCGCGGCCGGAATGCCCGGCCCGGAGTCGGTCACTTGCAACATCAGATAGGGCGAAGGCGCCGACAGCTCCAGACCCTCCTTGCGCCGGACCACCCGTTCCAGTTCCACGGTCAGACTGCCGCCGTTCTTCATGGCGTGAATCGCATTCATCACGATGTTCAGGCAGACCTGCTGGATTTCGTCGGGATCGCCGGGAATGGGGTGCAGATCCGGCCCCTCACGTACGCCAACCTCGATGTTTTGGCGTTTGACCAATTCCTCGACGAAGCCCAGCGCCTCGCGCACGATCCGGGCGACGTCGACCTGGGTCAGGCAGGGCCGGCTTCTGTGGGAAGCATCCAGCACCTGGCGAATGATTTTGGTGATGCGCCCGACTTGATCGGTGATGATCTCGGCGTTCTTCTGCACCTCGGCCGCATCGCCGGGGCGGCGGGCTAGGGTGCGGGCGCGGCCGCCAATCACGTTGAGCGGCGTGCCGACTTCGTGGGCGATCTCCGCCGCGATTTGGCCGACAGTGGCCAGCTTCTCGGCGTGGCGCAGGTGGATCTCCATGCCCTGGCGGGCCGCGGTGGCGCGTGCCTCCTTTTCACGGGCTTCGCGCAGGTAGTTCATCATGGCGTTGAAACGCCCGGCGAGGCTGCCGATCTCATCGTCGCGGCCGGGCAGCACCGCGCGGGTCAGGTCACCCTGGGCCACGCCATCAATGGCCTCGATCAGCCGGCGCAGCGGGTTCACCACCCGCCGGCGGAGACTCAGAAACAAGAGGATTCCGAATGCGAGAATCCCGAGGACGACAAAGGGGAGCAGGCGCCAGCCGGTGCTCATGACCTCGGCCGTGATGAAACTGCTGTCGCAGACCAGACCTAGAAACGCGCTGATCTGGCGATCGGGCGCACCGGGCTCAGCAGTGTGCAGGGGAATCGCCATGGCGTAGAACAACTGCATGCCCGGGGGCTCGAAGAGTTGGCCCACCGGTGCGTCGATGCGGCCAGCCTGGTCGACCAAGCCGGCCCAGAAGTTGTTGGGCCGCTGGCCGCCCCAGGCGATGGTTTCGAGGCGGAACTGGCCCAGCCTGGCGTTGGCCGAGGCGACGCGTGCCGGAAGAAGTGTGCCCGCCTCGTCGGGCGTCAGCGGATCGAGCCCGGCTGCCAGCGCATCAGCGACGGCATGGGCCTCACTGTTCAACTTGCGCACCTGGTCGGCACGCAAGACGACCAAGACCGCCCAGCTCGCGCATCCAATCACCGCTGCCATAAGCAGTGTCGTAACGATGGCGATGCGCGGTCCGAGCTTCATTGCGGCAAAGGATTATAGTACGGTTCGTTTTTCACAACCCGGGAGGTATTCTCATGCGTCGAGTTTCGATATCCCTGATGTTTCTGACGATCGCATTGGCGCTCGCGCCGGCCCTGGCTCTGGCACAGCCCCCAGTGGTTTCCGAGCCGACGTCATCGGCCAGGATGACGGGCGCCACGAGTGGCAGTGGTCGAGGCCTCGGTGTCGGCGCGATTGCGTTCTTTCAACCCGCCTCTGCCGGCACGATTTCAGGCACCGTTCCCAACGTGATGGCAAGCTGGGGCGACGCGGCGGGCCGTTTCCACGTCGAGGGGATGTTCGGCTTCTACCACAACACGAACTCGAATTTGGACGTAGGCGCGCACGGTTGGTACCACATTCATGCGGCGCCATCGGCTGATTTCTCCGTCGGCGGCGGCATGGTGCTGGCCAGGAGAAGAATCGACGTCGGCAAGTCGTCGTGGGACGTCGAGGTGGACGTGGGCGCACAACTTCGGGCCTTCGTGGTGCCCAACGTGGCCTTCCTTGGTTCGCTGGGCTTTGCCATGTACTTCCCCGAGTACGGGGCTAACCAGATGGCCATTGCCGGCAGTCTCATCGGCACGGTCGGTATTGCATACTACTTCCTATAATGAAGGACCAGCGCAGCGCTGACGAGCCTGATTTCGTAGTTGTTCGCGGCGCGCGCGAGCACAACCTGGACATCGACGAGCTGGCCATACCCAAGCGCCAGCTCGTCGTGTTTACCGGGGTGTCGGGGTCGGGGAAATCGTCCCTGGCTTTCGACACCCTGTACGCCGAGGGCCAGCGCCGCTACGTGGAATCGCTGTCGTCCTACGCGCGGCAGTTCTTGGGCCAGCTCGAAAAGCCCAAGTACGACCAGATCCGCGGTCTGTCGCCGACCATCGCCATCGAGCAGAAGTCGGCGTCATCCAACCCGCGATCAACCGTCGGCACAGTCACCGAGATTTACGACTACTTGCGCGTCCTTTATGCGCGGGCCGGCGAGCAGCGTTGCCACCTGTGCGGGGGCGAAGTGGCGGCGCGCTCCGCGGCCGAGATCGTGGACGAGTTGCTGGCCCTGCCCGCGAAGACCAAGGTGACCCTGCTGGCGCCCAAGGCTGCCAACCGCAAGGGCGAGTTTCGCGAAGTCTTCGATGAGGCGCGCAAGGCCGGTTTCGCGCGCGTCCGGGTCAACGGCGTGGTCCAGCGGCTGGACGAGATCAAAGCCCTCGACAAGAAGAAGCGGCACACGGTCGAGGTGGTGGTGGACCGACTGGCCGCGGATCCCGGCCAACGGGCGCGCTTGAGCGACTCGGTCGAGACCGCCTTGAAGGCCGGCAGTGGCACCGTGCTGGTCGAGGTTGAGGGCGAAGAGCACCCGCGCGCCTATAGCGAGCAGCGCGCCTGTCCGACTTGCGGGATAGGGCTGCCTGAACTCTCGCCACAGTCGTTTTCCTTCAACAGTCCGCTTGGCATGTGCGTGGACTGCAACGGGCTTGGCTCCAAGCTGGAAGTCGATCCCGACATGGTGGTGCCGAATCCGAACCTGTCGCTGCGCGAGGGTGCGATTGAGCCTTGGGGCGAGCGCCTGGCGCGTGACGAAGGCTGGACCTCGCGCATCGTCGAGGCCTTGCATCGCGAGTGCGGCATCCCGCTCGACAAGCCGTGGAAGCTGCTCACGCCGCGCCAGCGCGAGATCGTTCTGTTCGGCACGGGCGAGCGCCGGGTCCAGGTGAGCTGGGCCAGTCGCAACGGCGAAGGATCGTGGGCCATGCGTTTCGAGGGCGTGGCCAACAACATCAAGCGTCGCCTGACTGACACGCATTCCGAGATGATGCGGCAGTGGCTGGGACGCTATTTTCGCGAACAACCCTGTCGCGCCTGCCTGGGCAAGCGCTTGCGGCCCGAGTCGCGCGCCGTGGTTTTGGTCGGCAAGAGCATCGTGGATGTGACCTCCATGACCGTAGGCGAGGCGGCCAAGCACTGTGCCGACATGCCGCTGCGGGGGGCGCGCGCCCAGATCGCGGCCGAGATTCTCAAGGAGGTGCGCACACGCCTGGGCTTTCTGCTCAACGTGGGGCTCGACTACCTGACCCTCGATCGGGTGGCATCGTCACTGTCGGGTGGTGAGGCACAGCGAATCCGCCTGGCTTCACAACTCGGTTCTGAACTTTCGGGCGTGATGTACGTCCTCGACGAACCATCGATCGGTCTACACCAACGCGACAACCTGCGCCTCATCGCGACCTTGCGTCGCCTGCGCGACCTTGGGAACTCCGTCATCGTGGTCGAGCACGACGCGGAAACCATCCAGTCGGCAGACCATGTGGTCGACTTCGGGCCGGGCGCGGGGCGCCTGGGCGGGCGCGTGGTGGCCGCTGGCACGCCCGAGGATCTGTGCGCCGATCCGCAGTCGCTGACCGGCCGCTACCTGGCAGGCGTGGAGCGCATCGAGATTCCGCCGCACCGCCGGCCGCCGTCAGGCTTCATTACGCTGCGAGGCGCGCGCGAGCACAACCTGAAGGACGTGACTGTTCAGATTCCGCTCGGCGTGCTGGTGGCGGTGACGGGCGTGTCAGGGGCGGGCAAGTCGTCGCTCATCAACGGAACTTTGCATCCGGCTCTGCGCCGCAAGCTGCTGGGCGGATTCGATCCCGTCGGGGCTTTTTCCGCGCTGGAAGGCATCGACGCCATCGACAAGGTGGTCGACATCGATCAGAAGCCGATTGGTCGCACCCCGCGGTCCAACCCGGCGACCTACACCAAGGCCTTCGACTTCATTCGTGAGATCTACGCCATGACTGCCGAAGCCAAGACCTATGGGTTTGGCCCGGGACGATTTTCGTTCAACGTGAAGGGCGGCCGCTGCGAGGCATGCGAAGGCGACGGCGTGCGCACGGTGGAAATGCACTTCCTCGCCGACGTCCACGTGACCTGCGAGGTGTGCCACGGCCGCCGCTACAACGAGGCCACCCTGCGGGTGAAGTGGAAGGACCTCGATATTGCGCAGATGCTGGACAAGACCGTGGCCGAGGCGCTGCCGCTTTTCGAGCACCACCGCGGACTGTCGCACATATTGAAGACGCTCGACGATGTGGGCCTGGGCTACATCGCGCTTGGGCAGTCGGCGACCACGTTGTCAGGGGGCGAAGCGCAGCGGGTGAAGCTGTCGCGCGAGCTGGCCAAGCGAGGCACCGGCCGAACCCTGTATGTCCTCGACGAGCCGACCACCGGCCTTCACTTCGACGACGTCAAGCGCCTGCTGGCCGTGCTCGGCCGCCTGGTCGACGCCGGCAACACCGTCCTGGTGATCGAGCACAACCTCGACGTCATCAAGACCGCCGACTACGTGATCGATCTTGGCCCCGAGGGCGGCGCCAAAGGCGGCGAGATCATCGCCGCCGGCACCCCCGAAGAAGTGGCGGCCGTGGAGCGGTCGTACACCGGCCATTTCTTGGCTGAGATGCTCCGCATCGGCCCGCGCGGCAAGAGGGGGTAGGCCGTCAATGTCGCAGGTACGGCGCTGCTCGGCTGCGCTCCTCATCCTGGTCGTGGTCGGGTGCGGCCGGACCGGCATGAACAGCCTTTCGCATGCAACGACCGACGCGACGATCGGCACTGACAGTTGGCTCAGGGACACGGGCGGCTTGGTTGACACAGGGGTTCTTGCCTCCGATTCGCGCGACGCTGGCGCTGCCGGGCTGTGTGGTTCCGGAATCAGTTTTCAGATCGCGGCAGCGCCCGGCGTTGATCCAGATTCGTTCTGCACCGCTGGCTGCAGCGTCGTTGCGAAGACCACCTTCACATTTGGTTCCACCCAGATTTCGGCCGATGACATTTCGGAGCCGAATTGCGTTGCGCTGTGCGAGCAGTGTGACGTGACGCCGATCTGTCACTCGTGCATCGGCATCGGCTTGCTTCCCGCCGCGGGTTTCAAGTTTTCGTGGGATGGGAGCTATCGCACCAGCGCAGGCACCTGCGGCGGGCGGCCTTGTCGGGGACCTCGCCTCTGTGCGCCCGCCGGCCGCTACACCGGCGAATTTTGTATTTTGCGAGGCAGTGTCTCCGGTGGTCGGTGTTTCCCGTCGCAAGACACATCTTGCAGCACGGTCGAGTTCGACGTGCCGTCAACCGCGACGATCGCAGTGGAAATCGGTCCGTAAGCTAGAAAGTGGCTTCCCGTTGGAGTCCGGCTGTAAGCCGGGTTCTGTACCCGCGTTCGTTGCCTAGCGCGGGCGATGGTCATTCCTCTAGGCCGCCCGTTGCCGAGCGGCTCGTGCGACCAACTTGGAACCTGGTGTCGACGCGGGCCACGTCGGCGGGGAAACCCCGCGGCTCCGATTCGGTCTTGCTCCAGGTGGGGTTTGCCGTGCCCCTCCCGTCACCGGGAGAGCGGTGTGCTCTTACCACGCCGTTTCACCCTTGCCCGACCACGCGGTTGCCCACGCGGTCAGGCGGTTTGTTTTCTGTGGCACTATCCTTCGAGTCATCTCGACTGGCCGTTAACCAGCACCCTGCCCATGGAGCCCGGACTTTCCTCGACGGCGTCGAACGTCGTCGCGACCATCCACCGAACTCCAGCGGGAAGCCGAGCCGAGTATAGCGCGCCTGCGCGCTGCGCCCGTTCTATTCGGCGGGAGTGGGGGAGGCTTCGTCTTTCATGAGCTCCTCCCAGTAAACGATACGATGGCAGTAGGGGCAGGTTTCGAGGGTGTTGCCCCGTTGCAAGGTGTTGTAAAGCTGGGGCGGAACGTTCATGTTGCAGCCCAAACAGGTACCGTTGCGAACCGTGGCCACGGCCAGGCCCCGGCGCAGGCGAATGGTGCTGTAGCGCTTGAGATAGTCGGGGCGAATCCCGGTTGCGACTTTGTTGCGCGTGACCTGCAGGGCATCGATCTTGCTCTGCACCTCGGCCATCTTGACGCGGGCAACTTCCCCGTCCTTCTCTATCGAAGACCGCAGGCCCTTCAACTCGTCGGCGCGATCCGCAAGGAGCTTCTCCTTGGCCTGGATGGCTTCGACCAGCTTGGCCACCTCGGCCTCGCGCGTCTGCACACTTTCGCGGGTCTGCTCGATCTCGCGCTGGGCGGCGACGTATTCCTTCGAGTTCTTGGCCAGCGAGAGCTTGTGTTTGGCGCCGCTGACCGTGGTCTCTTCGGTCTGCAGCTGGTTCTTCTGCTCGCTGTAGTAGCGCTGGGTTTCGGTCAGTTGCGTGCGTTCGGTTTCGAGCAAGTTTTCCACCCGGGCGAGATCGCTCTGTGAAGCCTGAAGTTTCGCTGGGATGGCCTTGAGAGCGTTGCTAAGTTCCTGAATCTGGGCGTCGAACTTTTGGAGTTCTTCCAAACGCTTAAGCTGGTCGCGCAACTGTACCTCCTGAGCTCGTGTTCGAGCTGCTCATGTTGCAAGTGGGAAAAGACATTCCGGCGGCTGTGGGTCGAGTGGGCCCACCTGGATTCGAACCAGGGACCGAGCGGTTATGAGCCGCCAGCTCTGACCGCTGAGCTATGGGCCCAGCCTTGCGAAAAGTTTTTGTCAACAACAAGAACACGAAGAATACCGATCCCTACCCGACCTGTCCAGGTAGGAGTTTGGATCACCGTCTTTCGCTGGCCGCATGGCCAGCAAACCGACCGAAGCGCTGTGATTGGCCGCACCGGCTACCGCAGGCTTCCGGAAAGCACCGCCACCAGAAGCGCAATTCCCAGCGCCACTCGGTAAATCACGAACGAGTAGGTGGTTCGTGTCCGAAGAAAGCGCAAGAGCCATCGAATGCATAGATAACCTGACACAGCCGCAGCGGCCAGACCAGCCACGAGAGCCGACGTCCCGACCTGACGATCATGCAGCAGCGTTGGAATTTCAAACACGGCCGCGGCTGCCACCGCCGGGATGGAGAGCAGAAATGAGAAACGGGCGGCAGCGTCGCGCCGCAGGCCGAGCGCCATAGCAAAGGCGAGCGTGATTCCGGAGCGCGACACTCCTGGCACGAGCGCCAGCGCTTGCCCAAGTCCGATGATTAGGACGTCACGCAAGCTGAGCGAATCCATGGTGCGCTCGTGGCGTGCCAGCCGCTCGACCAGGGCCATGACCAATCCGACCACGACCAGCGACGTGCCGATCACCGCGAGCGAGCGCAGGGGACCCTCCACGGCGTGCTTGAAGAGCACGCCCGCGATGCCGATGGGCACGGTGCCCACCACCAAGTAGAGCAACATGCGGCCTTCGGGTCCGCGCCGTCGAACCGGATCGGCCAACGCGGTCACCATGCCCAGGAGATCGCGCAGGAAGAACAAGACCACCGCCGCCAACGTGCCCAGCTGGATGACCGCGGTGAAGGCCGCCCCGCTGTCTGCCCAACCGAGCAAGGCCGGCGCGATCCGCAGGTGCGCCGTCGAAGAAACCGGCAGGAACTCGGTGAGTCCTTGGATGACGCCGAGAACGATGGACTGGAAGATGGTCAAAGTGGGCCGAGCATAGCGCGCGGCCCTTTGCTAGCCAGTTTCCCCAGATATCACTCGATGCACTCGGCCCGCGTCGTCGCGCACCAGCAGGGCGCCGGTGTCGTCGATGTCCAGCGCGACTCCCTCGACCTTGGCTCCATCCTGGTCGATGCGGCACACCCGCCCGAGGTCCGCGTGGCGGCGCCACTCGGCAAGGCCCGAGGCGGGGCCGGCGGCCAGAAAGTCATCGTAGGTGGTCTCGAAGGCGGTCAGAAAATCGACGAGCAGGCGGGCACGATCGAAGGCGCGCCCGCACGCCAGGCGCAGCGATGTCGCTCGTTCAGCCAGCTCGGGCGGAAAGTCCTGGCCGTTCACGTTCAGGCCGACTCCCAGCACGATGTGGCGCACGCCTTCACCGCTCGACGCCATCTCCGTCAAGATGCCACCCGCCTTGCGCATCCCGCTTGCCGTAGGAACCAACAGATCGTTGGGCCAGCGTAGGCGTGGCGCCAGGTCTGCCTCGGCCAACGCACTTGCCAGGGCTGCGCCGGCCAGCAGGGTGAGAGGCGCGGCATGGCGGGCAGGCAGGGCAGGGCGAAGCAGTAGCGAAAGATAGAGGTTCTCTCCCGGCGGCGAATGCCAGACGCGGCCCAGCCGGCCGCGGCCCGCGCTTTGGCTGTCGGCCACCACCAGAAGTCCCTCGGCCGCACCCGCAGCCGCGCGGCTGCGAACCACGTCGTTGGTCGAACCGCAGGCAGGCAGGAATTCGTAGGTCTGGCCCAGGCGTCGGGTCCGCAGAAGCTGGAGCACAGCCTCGGGCGCCAGGTCGTTCGTGACCCAGGCGTTAGGCTTCACGCGGTCTGTCCCGAGGCTGCCGTGATCTCCATTTCCAAGGAGAGATCCACAGCGGGCGCCGAGTGGGTGAGTGCGCCCACAGATACGAGATCCACGCCAGCGCGGGCCAGGGCGGCAATGCGCTCCAGGGTTACGCCACCCGAGACTTCCACCAGCGGTCGCGGCTGGGCCGTGCGCACCCGCGCCAGCGCCTTTTCCAAGTCCTCCGCGCCAAAATTGTCGAGCAGCACGATGTCCACCCCAGCGGCCAAGGCTTCGTCGAGTTGGGCCAGGGTGTCTACCTCCACCTCGATGTTCAGGCTGTGGGGCACCCGGCCTTTGGCCCGCCGCACGGCCTCGCTGACCGAGCCGGCGATCGCCACGTGATTGTCTTTGATGAGAACGCCCGATCCCAGATCGAAACGGTGGTTGCTGGCCCCGCCCATGCGCACGGCGTACTTTTCGAGTAGGCGAAAGCCAGGAGTGGTCTTGCGGGTGTCGGTGATGCGCAGGCTGGTGCCCTGGGCGGCAACGGCGAATGCCCGTGCCAAGGTGGCGACGCCCGAGAGCCGCTGCAGGAAATTGAGCGCTGTCCGCTCAGCCGCGAGCAAAGCCGCCGCCGAGCCCCGATAGGTTGCGATGCGCGTCCCGGGCGCGGCCTCTGCGCCTTCGGCAATCTGGGTGTCGATCGCAGTCGATGGGTCGACGCGGTGGAAGACCGCCGCGGAAATTTCCAATCCCGCCACGGTCAGGCGCTGGCGGGCCACCAGATGGGCGGCCGCCGTCGTGCCCGGCGGGATCACGGCCCAGGTGGTCGCGTCCCCGCGCCCCAGGTCTTCCTCGATCGCGAGTTCAATTAGCCGCGTCACGGCGGGCGTGAGAAGCAGGGAATCGGACATGGGCAAGAAGATAGCTGGCCGTCCTCTGGTTGACTACTCCGCCCTGCACGCGGTAGGTAGCCGTCCATCATGCGGGTCATTGCCGGCGCTGACCGCGGGCGTAAGTTACGCGCGCCACGTGGAGCCACGACGAGGCCCACTGGGGCGAAAGTGCGCGAAGCCATTTTCAACATCCTGGGTCCGCCGCCACCGCACCCAGTTCTCGACCTTTTTGCGGGGACTGGGGCGCTCGGAATTGAGGCCCTATCGCGCGGCGCTGTGGGGGCCGAGTTCGTGGAACGCGACGCGCGGGCGCTGGGGGCCTTGCATCGCAATCTGCGCGAGCTTGGTTTTTCCGGACGGGCGCGGGCTATCGGATCAAGCGTGCGAACGGCACTGCACCGCATGGCTGGCGAGGCTGAGGGCAGGGCCTTTGGTTGGGTTTTCGTGGATCCGCCCTATGCGTCGGGCGAAGCCGATCTGGTCTTGACCATGCTGGCAGGGGGCGAGTTGTTGGCCGAAGGCGCCGTGATTGTCGTCGAGCATGACCGGCGCAACATGCCGGCCGAGGCTTTCGGCACGCTGGTCATGACGGATCGCCGCTTCTACGGTGACACCGGGGTTTCCTTCTACCGACAGCAGCGAGGACTCGCCTAGGTGCCCGACCGTCGATCGATCGCCATCTACCCGGGGACATTCGACCCCATCACCAATGGCCATGCGGATATTGTGCGCCGCGCGCTCAAACTCTTCGACCACGTGGTGGTGGCGCTGGCCGACAACCCGCGCAAGCGTCCGCTCTTTTCGCGCAAGGAACGCGAGCGATTGATCCACGCGACCTTGGCCAATGACGCGGGCGTGGAAGTGGATTCCTTCAGCGGCTTGCTTGTGGATTATGTGCGGCGCCGGGGCGCGGGCTTCGTCATTCGCGGTCTGCGCGCGGTCGCCGATTTCGAATACGAGTTTCAGTTCGCCCACATGAACCGGCAGCTCGCGCCCGAGGTCGAAACCATTTTTCTGATGACCAACGAGGATAATTTTTTTGTATCCTCTTCGCTCGTCCGCGAGGTCGCAGAAATGGGCGGGGACATCAGGCGGGTGGTGCCGCCAGTGGTGGCTGCAGCGTTAAAGAGAAAGTTGAACAAGAAGGTGTAACATGTTGATGAAACTGGCAAAACGTCTGTCCGTTGTCGAGCCGTCAATGACCCTGAAAGTGACCGCCAAGGCGGCCGAGTTGCGCGCAAAGGGCGTCGACGTAGTGAGCTTTGGCACGGGCGAGCCGGACTTCGACACGCCGGTTCACATCAAAGAGGCGGCCAAGAGGGCGCTCGACGCTGGTGCCACCAAGTACACCCCGGTGGAAGGAACGCCCCAACTGCGCAAGGCGGCTGCGCTTTGGCTGGGCAAGGCGCATGGCTTCGACATCGACCCCAAGGAGGTCATGGTCAGCGCGGGTGCCAAGCAGTCGCTTTTCAATGCCTTCCACGTGCTCCTCGACGAAGGCGACGAGATCATCATTCCAGCGCCCTACTGGGTGAGCTACGCCGAGATCGCCAAGCTGGCGGGCGCCAAGCCGGTGCCGGTGATGTCACGGCCGGAAGACAACTTCGTCATCGACCCCGATGCCGTGGCTCGGGCGATCACGCCGCGCACCCGCATGATTCTCATCGTGTCGCCGAGCAACCCGACGGGCGCCGTCTATGACGAGAAGACGCTGCGCGCCCTGGCCGACCTGGCGGTCAAGCACGATATCTGGCTGCTCACCGACGACATCTACCGCTGCCTCTGTTACGGCGATGCCCGCTTCGTGCAGCCGGCCACCTTTGGACCCGAGGTGCGCAAGCGCACAATCATCGTGGACGGGGTTTCAAAGTCCTTTGCCATGACCGGTTGGCGTATCGGCTTCTGCGTGGCGCCTCTGCCGGTCATCGAGGGCATGTCGACCCTGCAAGGGCAGTCCACCACCAACGCGGCCGCGGTCAGCCAGGCGGCAGCGGTGGCGGCCCTGGAGGGACCGACCGACGAGCTTGAGCGCATGCGGCTGGAATTCGACAAGCGGCGCCAGTTCATGGTCAAGACCCTGCGGGCCATGCCAGGGGTCAAGTGCGTCGAGCCCAAAGGCGCCTTCTATGCCTTCCCTGATCTCAATGCGTTTGTCGGCCGGCGCACGCCCGCAGGCAAGGTCATCGACGGCGATCCGGCGCTGTGCGAATACTTCATCGAGGAGGGCCGGGTGGCTGTGGTGCCCGGGTCGGCTTTCTACGCCCCAGGCTACGTGCGCCTGTCGTACGCCACTTCGCAGGCCAATATCGAGAAGGGTCTGCAGCGCATCGGCGAGGCGCTGGCGAAGCTGAAGTAGGAGAGCCTCCAGCCTGCCTGCTGCCTACGACGCTGTCGGCGGCGTGACACTGCGCTTGCGGCGCAGTTTTTCGACCAGGGTCGTGCGGTTGAGTCCGAGCAACTCGGCGGCGCGATTCTTGTTGCCGCCGGTTCGCACCAGGGCCTCGGCGATCATGCGGTCCTCGACCGATTCCAGAATGGCCCGCAGATCGGTTCGCTCGCTCGGCAGATCGGGAATGGGGGTGGGCACTGGGGTCGCCGGCCCATCGTGGCCGCTGCGCATTTTTGGCGGCAAATCCGACAGGACAATCTCGCCCGCGCCCTTGAGAATCACCGTGCGCTCGATCAGGTTTTCCAGCTCGCGGATGTTGCCCGGCCAGTAGTAGTGCTGCAGGGCAAACATGGCGTCGGGGTGGATGCCTTGAACCTTGCGCCGGTTCTTCTCGTTGAAGCGTTTGACGAAATGGTCGGCCAGCAACGGGATGTCGGTCGAGCGCTCGCGCAGGGAGGGCAACTCGACCGGGATGACGTTGAGGCGCCAGTAGAGATCAGCCCGGAATCGACCAGCCGCCACGTCGTTTTCCAGCTTGCGGTTGGTGGCGGCGAGAATCCGCACGTCGATCCGTTGGTCTACGTCTTCGCCCACCGGTCGAAGCACGCCGTCTTGGATCAGGCGCAGCAACTTGGCCTGCACGCCCAGTTCCATATCGCCGATCTCGTCGAGCAGGATGGTTCCACCGCTGGCCTCGGCAAATCGGCCGATGCGGGCCGCGCTGGCCCCGGTGAATGCGCCCTTGGCGTGGCCGAAAAGCTCGGATTCGACCAGGTTGGTGGGGATGGCGGCGCAGTTCACGGCGACAAGCGGCTTCTTGGCGCGCGATGAACCCGCGACGATGGAGCGAGCCACCAGTTCTTTCCCGGTGCCGGACTCGCCGGTGAGCAGCACCGTGCAGCTCGTGTCCGAAACCTGGGCAAGCAAGCTCAGCACGGACAGCATCGCAGGATCCTGGCCCAGCAGCCACGGGGCGGTTCGGTCACGCCACGCCACCGGGTCAGGGCCTTCGTCTGGCGCCGGGGTCTTGGTCGTGCCCATGGCGCCGGAGAGCGCCTCCTCTAGATTTTCGACAGCGACGGGCTTGACCAGGAAATCGCGCGCGCCCAATCGCATCGCACGGACCGCATCGGAGATCTGGGCACTGCCGCTCATCACGATGACCGGCGTTCGCGGGCACCGGGTGCGCACTGCTTCGAGAATGGCGAAGCCGTCGGCGCCGGGCATGCGCAGGTCGGTGAGCACGGCATCGAATGTTCCGCGCTCGATCTGGGCCACGCCGCCCGGGCCATCGGCGGTCACTACTTCGTAGTCCGCCGCGCGCAGCAGCCGAGCCAGGCTACGGCACAGGGCCTCCTCGTCGTCGCAGAGCAATACCCTGGACGTCATTGTCGGGCTTCGCCTCGACTAGCCGCACGCCCGCTTGGCGTGTTATCCAAAAATCGTTTCCCACGAGCGATCAGCACAGGACCCCTTGAGTGTTGCGCCTTCCAGCGTCCGGGTCAAGGCGAGCGATTCTGTCTTTGCGCTTGATTGGCACGGAACGCGTGCGTATATCCCCGGTGATGGCCGACCCCGTCAACATGCTCCTGCTTGAAATCGAGGGCGAGTGCGCGCGCCTTCCCGGCGCGGAGCTGATCAAGTCCGCAGGTGGCGAGGCGCGCCTTGCCCGACTCAGTGAACTTCTCGGCCGGGCAACACCGGCGGGCTATGCCGCGTTTGCTTTGCGTTACGATGGGGGCTGGTTGCCCGCGAACCCGTCCCATCCTGAGCAAGGCGCGGGCGGTTGTACTGATGGGTGCGACCCTGGTCTGCGCTTCCTGTCGCTCGAGGCGAGTCTGCGCCGGGCCAGCGATTCCGAACGGCCGGCAGAAATGAAGGGTCTGTGGCCGGTGGCAGAGCGGGGCATGCGCCTGTTCGCCCTGGATCTTGAATCGGTCGAGGAGGGCGAGTGCCCGGTGGTAGAGGTGGCTGGGCGCAGCGTGGACCGCGTGGGTTCAAGCTTCCTGCGTTTTGTCTATGCCTGTTTGGGTGAGATCCTCGCCGGTCCGGGCGCTGCGCCGACAGCAGTGGCCGCCGAGCTGTGTCGGCGCGATCCGGGGCTCGCCGAACACTGGGTTCGTCTTGTCGACCACCTGGATGACCAAGGCAAGAAGACCGAGGTGGACACAGCCTTGGCCGAGGCGCTTGGCTGTGCCAGCCCGCCCGGACCGGCTTTGCTGACCGCTCTGGCGTTGCGCGCTCTCGACCGGGGCGACAATACCCGCGCGCAGGCCGCCCTTGACGACGCCATTGGGTCCGAGCCGATGACCGCGCGCGATGATGACGCACGCTTGGACGCGGCAGCCTTGTCATTTGTACTGGCACAAGATCGAGGTGACGCGGCAGCCGCGACGCGGGTCAAAGATCTGTTGGGCGCTGCGGCGGCTTCCACCGGGGCCTACTGGCGCGGCGAAGCCATGAGGGCACACGCGGTTGGCGACGGCGTGCGTGCCGTCCTGGCCAGCAGGGTGGTGGAGGCGTTGATTCCCGGTGACACGGACATCGCGCGGATGCGTGCGTCGACCTCGAATTTGGAGACGGCGCTTCGGGCGCTGGCGGCGGCGCGAGACTCGCTCGATCAGGGAGATCTGGAGCAGGCTGTGCAGCACGCACGGGCCGCAGTCAAGGAGCGGCCGGATCTGGCCATCTGCCAGGCCGTTCTGGCCGAGGGCCTGAATGCCTGTCGCGACCAAGGTGCGCTGGAGGCTGCTCGTCGCGCCACGGAGTTGAATCCTGCTTTGATTGACGGATGGCGCGAGCTGGGCGACGCTTATCTCGAATCGCGGCAAGCGGTTCGTGCTGAAGAGGCGTTCCGCGAGGCGATTCGGCGCGACGGCAGCTTCGCCACGGGGTACGCCAAGTTAGCCCAGGCGCTGCTAGAGCAAGGGCGGACCCGTGAAGCACTCGAGGCCACGCTCAGCGCCCAGGAACGCGGAGGCGATTCGTTCTTCGTGGCCGCGGTCAAGGGCGACATCCTGGCTGAGATGAATCGTCATCACGAGGCGGCAGAAGCCTACGACCAAGCCATGTTCATCGAGCCCGAGGACCACTGGGTGCTCCACCAGGCGGCGCGCGAACACAGCCGGGCCGGCCACGACGACCGCGCGGCCGAGCTCTTTGAACAGGCGCTGCGTTTTGACCGCGACGGCTGCCACCAGACGCTCATCGACTACGGCGACCTTCTCCGTCGGGTGGGCCGCATCGGCGACGCGGTTCGCATGTACCGCAAGGCCGTCGCGGCTTGTCCCAATGATGTGGACTGGCGGCGGATGTTGCGCGAAGCCGAGCGCGAGCTGATGAGTGCGCCGAGCTAGCTCGATCCCTCGACGGCGGCGCGGTCCAGGTACCAGACGAGTCGGCCGTCGTCGGCGGGCCTGATGCCGACGATGGGATAGGTGTGCAGATCGTCGGGCGTGCGGGCGGCCGCGCGCAGCGCGGGATGTTTGGCGGCGCCCGTGACCAGAACGACCAGGAAACGGGTGGTGCGGAGAATGGGGTAGGTCAGGGTCATGCGCGGGCGGGGCGCGGTCACGCGGTCGCCATCGTTGAAGCGGACCCAGGCTTGGCGCTCGTCGAGAGCCGGCGAGCGCGGAAACAGGCTGGCGGTGTGCCCGTCAGGACCCATGCCCAGAACCGCGGCATCAATCCGGCCGCTGGCAAGGGCGCCGCGCAGATCGTTTTCGTAGCACCGATCGCCGTCGGGCAGACCAACCGGCATGGGATGAACCTGGGCAGGGGGAATGGGCACGTGGTCGACCAGAGTGGACCGAATCATGCCGAAGTTCAGCCTGGGATCGTCGTCGGGAACACAGCGCTCGTCGACCAGCCAAACGTGTGTGCGGGCCCAGTCGCCGGGGCCATAGCCAGCGCCCGTGGCTAGGAGTTGGTAGAGGCCCTGCGGGCTGCTGCCGCCCGACAGAGCCAGGTGCACGGCGCTCGCCTGATCGAGTCGGTCGTGCAGGGCGTGTACGAGGTCCGCTGCCAGTCGCCGCGCCACCGCCTCGGGCGAGGCCGCGACTACGAGCTGGCCGCACAATCCGCGGAGATCATCCTGCGCACTCATGGCGGCAAGTCGGAGGCTGGTGGGACCGCAGGTTCGGTGCGCGACACGGCGGTTTCCGGGTTGCGCCACGGCCCGTGCGGCTGGATCAGCTCGTCGGCTGCCGCCGGCCCCCAGCTTCCCGCGGGATAGGTGACAAGCCCCTCACCTGGGTGGTCGCGCCATGTGTCGAGCACCGGCATGACAATGCGCCATGCGGCTTCGATTTCGTGACGGTCCTTGTACAGCGCCTGATTGCCGCGAATCGCGTCCAGCAACAGCGTCGCGTAGGCCTCGAACGGTTCGGCGGCGAACTGCTGGCTATAGTCGAAGTCGAGCACGGCCGATTGGATGTGCAGACCCAGGCCAGGGACCTTGCCTTCAAAGCGGAGGCTGATGCCCTCGTCGGGTTGGACGTTGACCACCAACCGGTTGGGGCGCGGTCGAATCTCGGCGCCGTCGATGTTGCGGAACAATTGCGGCGCCGGTTTGAAGTTGATGACGAATTGGGTGAGCTTGCGCCGCATGCACTTGCCCGTGCGCAAGAAGAAGGGCACGCCTTCCCAGCGCCAGTTGTCGATGTAGAGCTTGAGGGCAGCGAAGGTGTCGCAAGAGCTGTCGGCGGGAACCCCGGGCTCTTCCCGGTAGCCGGGCGCGATGGCGCCGTCGACTTGGGCGCTGGAATACTGGGCGCGCACAGCAAGCCGGGGCACGTCGGCCGGGGCGATGGGCCGCACCGCCTCCAGTACATGGCGCTGCTCGCTGCGTAGGTCGGAGGCGCGGAACGAGTTGGGCGGTTCCATGGCGACCACGGCCATGAGCTGCAGAAGGTGGCTCTGGATCATGTCGCGCATGGCCCCAGCCGAATCGTAGTAGGCCGCGCGACTGCCCACACCCACGGTTTCGGCTGCGGTGATCTGGACATGATCGATGTACTGCCGGTTCCACAGCGGCTCGAACAGCAGGTTGGCGAAGCGAAAGACCAGCAGGTTCTGCACCGTCTCCTTGCCCAGGTAGTGGTCGATGCGGAACACGTCCTCGTCTTCAAACACACGGCCGAGAACGCGGTTCAGGTGCTCTGCGCTCTGCAGGTCGCGGCCAAAGGGCTTCTCGACGATGATGCGGCGTCGGGCGGTCGGGCTGGCCTCGGCGGCACACCAGCGCCGAGGACCCTTGTTGGGTTGGATGGCGCCGATGTTCTGGATGATTTTCTCGTAGAGTTCGGGGCCGACGGAAAGGTAGTAGAGGGTTTCGCCGCCGGTGTCGTGGGCCACTTGCTGCCGACACATGGCCTGGGCAATGCGTGGCCAATCCTCGGTGCGTGTGGAATCGGCCGCCAGGTAGTGCAGGCGGCTGGCGAATTCGCGCCAGCGTTCCTCGTCAAAACCGCGCCGTTCCTGGCAAGCGCCTTTCATTCGCTGCCGAAACTCGTCGTCGGAAAACGGAGTCCGGCTGATGCCGAGCACGCCCATGTGTGGCGAGAGCAACCCCGCTACGTGCAACTCGAACAAGCCCGGAATGAGTTTGCGCCGCGTGAGATCGCCCGAGGCGCCAAAGATGACCACCAAACATCGTCGCTCGTCCATGTCACTTGCAAGCATAGCGCCCTGCGCCCGGTGGGGCGAGGCGCTGCAACGCTGCCGATCTAGCTTCGGCTACTCGCCCGCGACGGTGCGGCCGTCGAGCACCTCGCGGACCTTCCAGGTCAGATCGGCGGCGCTGAACGGCTTGCCGATGAAATTCGTCTTTGCATCGAGCACGCCGTGGTGGACGATGGCGTTGTCGGTGTAGCCCGACATGTAGAGAACCTTGACGGTTGGCCGTATTGCAGTCAACCGCTCGACCAGCATCCGGCCACTCATCCGCGGCATGATCACGTCGGTAAGCAGTAGATGGATTTCGCTTTCGTGCTGTTGGCTGGCGCGTAAGGCCGCGTCGCCATCTGCGGCGGTCAGCACCGTGTATCCGGCAGCGCAGAGAATCCTCTCGGCGATTTTCCGCAGCGCTTCTTCGTCCTCGACCACGAGGATGGTCTCGGTTCCCTTGGCCAGCTTGTGGAAGGGGGCAGGCTTCGTCGTCGTCGGCGCGATGTCCGGGTTTTCACGGGGAAGGTAGATTTTGAATGTCGTGCCCCGGCCCGGCTCACTGTAGACCCAGATGCTTCCATGGCTTTGTTTGACGATGCCGTACGCGGTGGAGAGTCCCAGGCCCGTGCCTTTGCCGACTTCTTTGGTGGTGAAGAAGGGTTCAAAGAGCTTGGCCTGTGTTTGCTGGTCCATGCCGCAGCCGGTGTCGCTGACCGCGAGCTGAACATAGGGTCCTGGTTTCACGTCCACGTGGCAAGCCGCGTATGCCTCGTCGATTTCGACATTGGATGTCTCGATGGAAAGCGTGCCTCCCATGGGCATGGCGTCGCGGGCGTTCACCACCAGGTTCATCAGCACTTGCTCGATTTGACTGGGGTCAGCGCGGACCACGCCGAGGTCCGGGGCGAGCGACTGAACCAACTCGATGTCTTCGCCTAGGATCCGTCGGAGCATCCGTTCGGTGGCTTGCGCGATCTTGTTCAGACTCAGCGGCACGGGCTGCATGACTTGCTTGCGACTGAATGCGAGCAACTGCCGCGTGAGCGACGTGGCACGCTCGCCAGCCTTCATCACCTCCAGAAGGTTTTCCCTGAGTGGGTCACCTTCGCGAATCGATTCGAGTGCGATCTCAGTGTGATTCAGGATCACGCACAGCAAATTGTTGAAGTCGTGCGCCACCCCGCCCGCCAGCAGACCTACCGATTCCATCTTCTGTGCGTGCAGAAGTTGACCTTCCAGCCTGGCTTTCTGTTCCTCGGTTCGCTTGCGCTCGGCCAGCTCGGTTTCGAGGGCGCGGGTTCGTTCGGCCACCAGCGCGGCCAACTCGTCGCGTTCCAGCCGTCGCAGGCGATTGGCGGCTTTCAACTTGGCCATCGCTCGCAGCTGGGCCACCAGCTCGGATTCATCGATTGGCTTGCTGAGAAAGGCCTCCGCGCCAACCTCAAGCGCGTTGACCCGGCTTTCGCGGTCGGTTCGCAGCGCGGTCAGAAAGATTACTGGAATGTCACGCAGCCGTTCCTCGGCCTTGAGCCGGCGGCACACCTCGAAGCCGTCCATGTCTGGCATGACAATGTCGAGGAGAATGGCGTCCGGGTCTTCGGCCCGGGCCAGCGCAATGCCACGCGGGCCGTTCAGGGCGGTCAATAGCGTGCAGCCGGGCAGAACATCGCCGAGCACGGCCTGGATGGTCGTGAGGTTGTCGCGATTGTCGTCGATGGCCAGGATCTTGAGGTTTGCGTCCACGGGATCTTCCACCTAGGCGCCAAGCGCCACGCGCAGGGTTTCGAGCAGTAAGGCGTGATCGATTGGTTTAGAGACGTAGCCATCGAAGCCGTGGGCCATGATCGATTCCCGGTCTCCCATCATCGCACTCGCGGTGACGGCGATCACGGGGATATCCCGCATGGCCGCGTCTTCGCGCAACGTTGCCAGGGCCTCGATTCCGCTCAGGCTGGGCAGCGCGATATCCATGAGGATCACATCGGGCTTGTGCTGCCTAGCCAGATCGACTGCGGCCTGGCCGTCCTGTGCCTCGATGATCTGATAGCGGTCATCCAGCAGGGCCTTGACGGTTCGGAGGTTGTCGGGATTGTCCTCCGCCACCAGCACCACCGGCTTGCCAGGATGCGTGGGAGTGCGCCTTCTCTGTAAGCGCGGCGGTGGCGCTGTGGGTTCTCCGCGGGGCGGCGCAACCATGGCCGCGACAGAGGACAACAGACCAGCGCTGTCGATGTCGCCCTTCTGGATCAGCTGGTGGATGTGATTGCCGCGAAGGAAGCTCAGCTCTTCCTTGGTCACGTGTTTGGCGGTGAGAATCAGCACCGGCAGCTCGGCTGTGAGCGGTACGCCGCGTATCGCCCGTAGCACCTGGAAGCCATCCACATCGGGCATCATGAGGTCCAGGATCATGGCGTCGGGCACGGTTCGCGCAAGCACGGCGAGGGCGGCCTTGCCGTCGCGGGCCACGTCGACACGATAGCCGTGGGCCTGCAGAATGTCGGTCATCTGGATGACGGCCGGCTCGCTGTCCTCGACCAGCAGGATGCGGCAGGGCTCGCCGGCCGGTTGGGGCTGCAGTCTGCTCGCCGGGCGCGGGCGCGGACCTAGCGACTCGGCGGCTGGGTGCCCCGTGGCGGCCAGCGGCAGGCTGAGCGTGAAGACGGATCCCTTGTCGATCTCGCTCGACACCGTGACGTCACCCCCGAGCATGCGTGCGTACTTGCGTGCGATGGACAGTCCCAATCCGGTGCCGCCGTACCTGCGCGAGGTGCTGTCGTCGGCCTGGCGAAACTCATCGAAGATGACTGCCAGCTTGTCGGCTGCGATACCGATGCCGGTATCGCTGACCGCAATCTCGATGGTCTGTCCCGCCACGGCCGCTGTCATGGTCACCTGGCCCTGCGCGGTGAACTTGACCGCGTTGGCGACCAAGTTCTGCAGGATGTGACGGCACTTGTCCGCGTCGCTGGCGAGGGGCGGCAGGTCGGCGGCAACCTGGTTTCTGATGGAAATGGCCTTCTCCTCGGCCTGCGGTTCCAGCATGGACACAATTTCGCCGCAGAGTTGGCGAAGCGAAAAGCGCTGGATCTGGACCTCGCTGCGGCCAGCCTCGATGCGCGAAAGATCCAGAATGTCATTGATGAGGGCCAGCAGGTGCTTGCCGTTGCGCTCGATGACTTCGAGATAGCCGCGCTCGTCCGCCGGGATGGTCTTGGCAAGACGCCGACCGAGCACGCCCGACAAGGCGATCACCGAGTTGAGGGGTGTGCGCAACTCGTGGCTCATGTTCGACAGAAACGCGCTCTTGAGGCGATTGGCTTCGTCAACTTGCCGCTTCTGCATGTCGAGCTCGGCGTTCTGCTCGGCTAGTTCATCGGCCTGTGCCGCAAGTTCCTTCTTCTGAGCCCCGAGTTCGCGGTTCTGCTGTTCGAGATCCTCGGTCAGGGCCTGGATGCGCCGATTGGCGAGCATGCTGTTCATCCAGGTGGCCAGGCCGCCCTGCATCTCCTTGACCAAGCGCAACGCTCCGGGCGCGTAGCCCTGCATGCTGGCCAGGGAAATGACAGCCGGGATCTCCTGCCCGAGAAGGAGCGGGATGGTAATGATTTCGCGTGGGGTGAACTTCCCGCTGACCACGGCGAACGTGAAACGCGAGTCGGCCGGGATATTTGTGATGTGCTCGATCCGCCGCGAAGTCAGCGCGGCCCCGAACTCACCCTCGCGCGTGGTGGCGGAAAGGGACGCGTGCCCGGCGGAGCCCAGCCCAATGGATTCGAGGTGCTGGTATTCGGTCTTCTGCGGGTTGAGCAGGTAGATGGCTCCCACCTGTGAGCCGGTCAGTTGCAGCAGGGGCTCAAGAACTCCCAGACGGAACGCGCGTGTTTCAATCTCGCGCAGCATGGCGGCGTTGACCTGCGCCACCCGCGCATTGAAGGTCATTTCACCCTGGATCGTCTCGGCCAGACTGTTGAATGCCTCGGCCAGGATTCCGAATTCGTTGCGGGAGGCGTGCTGGCTGCGGGTGTCGAGCTTGCCCTGGCGAAACCGTTCCGCCGCCCCGGTCAGCTCGGCCAGCGGCGCCTTGATCCCCGTCTGCAGAGCCCACCCGATAGCCAACGACAAGAGCAGGATGAGCGTTGCCACGGCGACCAGCCGGTAGTTCAATGCGGCCCTTTGCTCTGTGGCCGCGTGGTAGAGATCGTCGCCCTTCTCGCGGGCGAAGGCGTCGATCTTCTGAAGGCGACGCAAAAGCGACGCGGTCTGCGCGTCGTCGGCGCCGCCCGTCCGGGTACGGGCGACCAGATCAGCGGATTTTCCGGCGCGCAAGAGACGAACGGTCTCGTCGCGCAGAATGCCCCACCTGACAAATTCGTCATGCAGAGCCGTGATGTCGCTGCGCGAGCCGAGGTAGCGGTCGTACAGAACGTCAATCTGCCGCAAGACATCGGTTTGCCGGGCCTCAATGGCCTGCAGACCGGTGACAATTTCCTGGTTGTTCGCGGACAGCACCAGCTCGGTCATCCCGTGGTGAATGGACAGGATGTCAGCTTCCAGCGCGCCAACCGCCCTTCGGACGTGCAACGGGTGTTCATAGAGGGTCTTGGTCTGCAGCCAAAGCTGGCCGCCCTGCTGCCAGGCCAGCACCCCGAGGCCAGCCACCAGCAGCAGGATCAATCCAAGCCCCACACGCAGTTGGGTGCCGATCTTGATATCCTTGAGCTTCACGGGTCACCTGCCCTTCTGGAAGACAGACGCGGGTGTGGCCATCGCGCGAAAGCCGGCGGTATTTTGCACCGGGTCCCGCTCCGCTTCGCCAGTCACCAGATAGCCGCCCCCAACCAGGCAGCGTTGCAATTTGTCTAGGATGCGCTGGCGATCCTCTGCTTGATAGTAAAGAAGTACGTTGCAGCACACGACCAGGTCGAAGTCGCCGAAGATGCTCGCTGGCGGACAGATGCTGCGTTCGTCGAGAAGGTCGTGAACGGAAAAGTCCACCCGCTCCCGAAGCTCGGGCGCGGCCACATAGATGGACCCTTGCTGGCGGAACCAACGCTGCAAATGCCCAAGGCGAACGTTGTGCATGGCGGACGCGGGGAACGCGCCGGCACGAGCCTGGGCGATCTGCGCTTCGCATCTGTCGGTGGCAAACAGGCGAAAAGAAATCGGGCGCTCGCGCGCGCCGGACAGCTCCACCAGCAGAATCGCGAGAGAGTAGGCTTCTTGCCCGGTGGAGCAGCCCGCCGACCAGATACGAAGCTCGCGCCGATCCGAAGCCTCACTGGCCGCCACAAGGCCAGGCAGGATTCGTTGCTCCACCAGGGCAAAGGTAAGGGGATCGCGGAAAAACTCGCTGAAATGGATCTGCAGCGAATCGACCAGCGCCTCGGCCTCGGCGCGGTCTTGGGCCACACGTTCGAGGTAGGCCGCCGATGTTTCTGCCGTCGCCGTCTGCCAGCGCCGCTCGATCGCCTTGAGCAGAAAGGCCGTGTCGTAGCAGGAGATGTCGAGACCGTGGATCCGACGCATGACCTCGACCAGATCAGCCGTTTCCAGCTGCCTGTTCGGCTCCGCGCTGTGCTCGCCATCCATTGTGCTGTCTCGCTGCCCGGTCTGCACTTCCGTTCAGTGCAGCCCACAAGCTTAGCGAAGGCCCGCCTCTTTTCCCACCGCGAATCCGCGTCAGTCAACTTCAGCCTTGTAGGATGCGCTCCATCAGGACGTCTTGCAGACTGCGCCGACCGTCGAAGACCGCGTGAATTTGAGTATTGAATTAGACTCTTATCTTCTCATCCGGTCCGGGAGCGTGGACGCTGGCAAATCCGTGCTGGGTCAGCTCGGTGATGAGCGCGGCTTGCGCTGGGGGCTCGCCGTGGACCAGCAGCACCTGGCGCAGCTTGCCTTGCTTGCGTACGGCCTCGGCGAAGTCGATGAGGTCTTTCTGATCGGCGTGCGCGGAAAAGCCGTTGAGAACCACCACCTCGGCGGCCAGTCGGCGCATGACCCCGAAGACTTTGACCTCGCGATGGCGTTCCACAATGCGGCGGCCGAGCGTGTGTTGCGCCTGATATCCGACGATGAGAATGGTGTTGCGCGAATCCTCGATACCCTCGCGCAGATGGTGTAGAACGCGGCCGGCTTCGCACATCCCGCTGGCCGAAATTATGATGTGTGGCCCGGCAGTGGCGGCGAGCGCCTTTGATTCTTCCTTGTCAGACACATAGTGGAGCCCGTCGAAGTCGAAGGGCGAGTCGCCGCTGACCAGCATGGCGTAGGTTTCTTTGTCGTAGCACTCGGGGTGCATCTTGAAGACGTCGGTCAGCTTCACGGTGAGTGGCGAATCCACGTACACCTGCAGAGCTGGGATCATGTTGGCCTTGCGCAGGCGCTTGATGGAATAGACGACTTCTTGCGCCCGTTCGAGGGCGAAGGACGGGATGATGATCTTGCCGCCCCGTTTGGCGGTGCGGGTGATCGCGGCGGCCAGGGCGCCGTCGACCTCTTCGATGGGCGAGTGGCGGCGATCGCCGTAGGTGCTCTCCATGATGAGGCAGTTGATACCGCTCGGAACTTCAGGTTCACGCAGGATGGGCAAGCCCTTGCGGCCGAGATCCACGGCAAAAGCGATGCGTGTGCCATCCTCTTCGATGTCGAGGACCACCACCGCGCTGCCAAGAACGTGGCCGGCGTCGAGGAACTTGAGCACCACCCCGGGGGCGATTTCCTGGGCGTGCCGGTAGGGCAGGGCCACCATCTGGCCGAGCAGAGTCGTGACGTCGTTGTGATCGTAGAGCGGTTCGGCCGGCTCCATGTCGAGGTGTTCGCGCTCGATCAGTTTCTGGATGTGCCGCGAGTCGGCCTCCTGGATCATGGCGGCGTCGAGCAACATCGGCCCACACAGATCGCGTGTGGCTGGCGTGGAGTAGATCGGCCCTTTGTAGCCCCGCTTGGCCAGCAAGGGCAGGGCGCCCGCGTGATCGATGTGCGCGTGTGAGAGCACCACCGCGTCGATGTCATCGATGGGCACGTGCTCGGCGATGGCGCGGTTTTGTTCGACCGATTCCTTGCGGCGGCCTTGGAACAGGCCGCAGTCAAGCAGAATGGTCGCGTGTGATGTCCGCACCAGGTGCTTGGATCCAGTCACCTGGCGTGCCGCTCCGATGCATTGAATCTCGATCAATCGCCACTCCTTTGATAGAGCCAGTTCTTCGGGGAGGTGCGCGAACGCGCGAACGCGGGGGTTTGCAGTTCAGAGGCAATGCCTTCGGTGAGCAGACCAAGAGCAGTCTTCGGATCGTCGGCGAAGCGGAAGAGATCCAGATCGTCCTGGCCAATCATTCCGTGCCGAACGAGGGCGTCGAAATTGATGATCTCTTTCCAGTATTTTTCGCCGTACAGGAGCACGGTGATCCGGCGGTCCAGCTTGCGGGTTTGCGCCAGGGTCAGAATCTCGGACATCTCGTCGAGAGTGCCAAAGCCCCCTGGGAACACGGCAATGGCGCGCGCCATGTGGGCAAACCACAGCTTGCGCATGAAGAAGTAGCGGAACTCGAACGATAGCTCCGGCGTCACAAAGGCGTTGGCGTGCTGTTCTTCGGGCAGGCTGATGTTGAGTCCAACGTTCCGGCCCCCTGCCTCGGCGGCCCCGCGATTGGCGGCCTCCATGATTCCGCCTCCGCCTCCCGAACACACCACCAAGCGTCCCGGGTCCTTGGGCAAGCCTGCGGACCAGGTGGTCAGCAAGTGGGCCAGGGTGCGGGCGTCATCATAGTAGCGGCCGAGCGGGCCTTTGGCGTCGAGCCGCGCGGATCCGAAGAAGACGATGGTGCCACTGATGCCCTCGCGGGCAAAGCGTTGCATCGGTTCCAGGTACTCGGCGAGGATGCGCAAGGGGCGCGCGTCGTCGGTCGCCATGAACTCGTCGTTTTTGTAGGCAAGGGGAAAGTGGGCCGTGGGGGTGGGCGGTGATTCCTTCATGATTGTCTCCGTGTCGTCAAAGTAGATATCGGTCGACCAGCCACGCAACTAATGTCCCTGTCGCCGTACCGATGGCGTCCCAGGTCAGGTCGCGCCAGGAAAAGCCCCTTCCCTCGTAGTGGTCATCGATTTCCTTGGCGATTCCTGCCGAGAAGGCAATGCCGGCCCCCGAGAGCAGCCGGACGCTGGTGCGTTTGTTGTATCCCGCCGCAGTCGCGTAGCTGGTACCTGCCAGCGCGACGCTGACGGTGAGATGCATGACCTTATCGCGGGCAAACCAAGGGTCAGGCTCGGCGGCCTGGGCGGGGTGCCTGACCAGAAGGAGGACCGCCAGAGCCAGTCCCAACGCGAGTAAACGACGAAATGCCGCGCAGCCCAAAGGGGAAGCGGCAAAAGAAAGAGGCTCGGACATTCGGGCCATCAGGAGGGCAGGGCGCACGTCTTGTGCACTTCATTTCATAATAGCCGTCCGCCGGGAAAGTGCACTTTTCCCTTCCGACTTCTTGTCGGTCGCCCTCGTTGGCCGCCCTGTCGCCGCCTCGGCCGCGCGGGTCCCGAACCACGCCCGTAATTGACCCCCCCCGGTTCGCATGTTATCGAAGGTGGACTGCTTGGATACTCGATGGGCAAACGCATACTGGTTGCCGACGACAGCCTGACGATTCAGAAGGCCTTTGCAATGGTCCTGAGCGGCCAGGACTACACCCTGGTTGCCGCGCGATCGGCGGACGAAGCCTTGGCTGCGGCCAAGGGGGGGCGGCCTGACCTGGTCATCGCGGATACGGTGCTGGGATCGGGCAATGGGTACGATCTATGTGCGTCTCTGAAGGCCGATCCCGCTCTGCGCGGTGTACCCGTACACATCCTGTTTTCCAGCCAGAATCCCCTCGACGAGGCGCGCGCGCGCCGGGTTGGCGCCGACGGTCACCTGCTCAAGCCGTTTGACAGTCAGACGCTTCTTGACAGCGTGAGCGCGGCCTTGGTGGCCCCGGTGCGACCGGCGCCTGCCCCTGCGGCAGAAGCGGCTGCGGTGGCGGCGTCGCGCCCGGCCCCTGTGGCCCCGTCGTCTTCCGTCGTTCGCAACATCGTCATGGACGAGGTTTCCACGTCCGAGGATGACGACAGCTACGGCGAATTCACCATCGAGCGTGGCTCTGAACCGGGGCCGGCTCCCTGGGCCAGCCGACCGCCGACCTGGCCAGGGGCGCGACCGGCGCCTGCCGCCGCCGCGCCGCCGCCAGGCTTGGCCCCAGCGAGCCGGCCGTCGCTGATTCCGGGCGTGGCGGCGCCGCCCCCGCCACTGGCGAGCCGGCCTGCGCCTGCCTTGCCCGGCGTGACGGCAGCGCCTGCTGTGGCCGTTCCCCCGCGCCACACGCCCAGCCGGACCATGATGGGCTTCCCGTCCATGGGTGCGCCCGCCTCGGCTCCTCCGGCCCCGGCTGCTCCGCCAGTACCAGCGAGGCCGGCGGTCCTTCGGCCCGCTGCTGCGCCGCCAGTTCCGCCGCGGGCCGCGCCGCCTGTCGCGGTCCAGCCCGCGCCACCAGTCGCACCCGCGCCACCCGCTGCGGTGGCGCCCCAGGCGCCGGCCCGGCGATCGGCCAGCATGCCGGCAATTGCCACGCCTGATGTGCCTGGGGCTCCGGTCGCTGTGTCTCCTCCTGCACCTCCGGTTCGTCGGTCGGCAAGCATGCCCGTCGCGGCGCCACCCGGCTCGCCTGCACCCCTGGTTGCGGCGGTTTCGTCCGTCATCGACCAAAAGGTCGCGGCCATCGCGGCCCGCGGTCGCGAGTACGAGGCCATCGCCAAGCTTTCGCGCGAGATCATCGAGCAGGTCGTGTGGGAAGTGGTGCCCGAGCTGGCCGAGCTGATCATCAGGCAAGAAATCGATCGCCTGGCCGCCGGCAAGAAGTAGGCAGGGCCACGGGCTCTGGGTCTGCTGACACCAAACCTTTTTGCGGGCGGCCAAGCCTTTCACTCCGTCAAGGAGTGGGTGTCGCTCGAATGGATGGCAGCCGCCGTGGGCGTCTGCCTGCAGATCTTGCGCGCGGAGGAATCGGGCCAAGCGGCCGGAAGTTCCACTTGACGCGACAGCTCGGAAAGAGCGAAAATTGCATCGCTTAGTAACCCAACTTTAGGAGACACCATGCGACGAAAGATGCTGGCAGCGATTCTTGGACTATTTGCAATGGGCTTTGTGGGCTGTGGTTCCGGCGGGGCCGACCTCACGCCGCAGGAGGCCTGCAATCAGGGGATGGCGGACATGTGCAAGAAGCTGAATGACTGCATGGGGGCCACCGTGATGGCAATGGCCGGCTACACCTCGGTGGCGGATTGCACGACCAAGATGGAGGCAGAGCAGTGCACGGCTGTGAACATCGCTTGTACGGCGCCCAAGAAGTACTCGGCGTCAACTGCACAGGCATGCATCAACGCTGTGAACGGGATGTCCTGTACCGACGTCACGTCTACTAACACGCCCGCCATCTGCGACCAGGTCTGCCAGTAACCCCCTCCGTCAAGCAATGAAACGGCCTCTATCCCTGCGGGACAGGGGCCGTTTTGCTATCGGCTATTCGACCCAGCGGTCGGGACATTCGCCGCAACTGGCAGCATGTCTGCAGCGAGGTCGTACGACAAAGCAACCTTGTTGGGAAACGTGATTCGAGACGCCTGAGTTCTGAACTACGAGATTCTCGAATACTTGCCGCAAGACGCATCGAGGCCGGCGCAGCGCGCGGCACCTTGCTCTAGGAATTTTCGAGAGGGGGTACTACTCTCAGGCGCTTCCGCGACCTGTGTGATACCCCATGACTGAACTCGCAAAGACCTACGACCCCGCTGCTATTGAATCCCGCTGGTACGAGGAGTGGCTCAAGTGCCGCTACTTCCATGCCGACGCGGCCACCCCCAAGGCGCCGTTCAGCATCGCGATCCCGCCGCCCAACGTGACGGGCTCGCTGCACATGGGCCACGCGCTCACCTGCACCATCCAGGATATTCTGGTGCGCTGGCGGCGCATGGCCGCGTACAACGCGATGTGGTTGCCGGGCACTGACCACGCCGGCATCGCGACCCAGATGGTGGTGGAACGTGAACTGCGCGCCACCGAAGGAAAGTCCCGCCACGACATCGGGCGCGAGGAATTCGTCAAGCGCATCTGGACCTGGCGCGAGCGCTACGGCAGCCGCATTCTCGAACAGCTCAAGGTGATGGGCTGCTCGCTTGACTGGGATCGCCTCAAATTCACCATGGAGCCCGAGTACTCGCGGGCGGTCATCGAGGCCTTTGTGCGCCTGCACGAAGAGGGGCTCATTTACCGCGATCGGCGCCTCATCAATTGGTGTGTCTCGTGCAGGACTGCGCTTTCCGACCTTGAAGTCGAGCACGACGAGGGCGCGCAGGGGGAGCTGTGGGAGTTCGCCTATCCGCTGGCCGATGGCTCGGGCGAGGTGGTGGTCGCCACCACGCGGCCCGAGACCATGCTGGGTGACACGGCGGTGGCGGTGCATCCGGATGACCCGCGTCACAAGGACAAGATCGGCAAACTGATCCGGCACCCGTTCATCGATCGGACGTTCCCCATCATCGGCGATGCGATTCTGGTGGATCCCAAGTTCGGCACGGGCGCCGTCAAGGTGACGCCCGCGCATGATCCCAATGACTTTGAATGTGGCCAGCGCCACAAGCTGGGCTTCATTTCGATTCTCGACGAAAAGGGCGTGGTGACGGCCGAAGGCGGTCCGTTTGTCGGGCTGGATCGCTTCGAGGCGCGCAAACAGATCAAGGCCAAGATCAAAGAGCTGGGGCTTGAGCGCGGTAGCAAGGTGCATGTCCACGCCGTCGGGCACTGCCAGCGCTGTCACACGGTGGTCGAACCGATTTTGTCCACCCAGTGGTTCGTCAAGATGGAGCCGCTGGCCAAGCCGGCCATCGAAGCGGTGGAGCAGGGCAAGACCCGCTTTGTCCCGGAGAGCTGGAGCAAGACCTATTTCCACTGGATGAACAACATTCGTGACTGGTGCATTTCGCGCCAGCTTTGGTGGGGGCATCGTATCCCGGCTTGGTACTGTCAGACCTGCGCTGGTGTCACCGTGGCCCGCACGACGCCGGAGAAGTGCTGCCATTGCGGCGGCGCGGATTTGAAGCAGGACGAGGACGTGCTCGATACCTGGTTCTCGTCGTGGCTGTGGCCGTTCGCCACCCTGGGCTGGCCGGACGAGACGCGCGAGCTGCGCACCTTCTATCCCACCTCCGTCATGGAGACGGGCTACGACATCCTGTTTTTCTGGGTGGCCCGCATGATGATGGCGGGACTGCACTTCATGAAGAAGGTTCCCTTTCGTACGGTCTACCTGCACACCATGGTGACCGACGAGAAGGGCGAGAAGATGTCCAAGGTCAAGGGCAACACCATTGACCCGGTGGACGTCGCGCAGAAGCACGGCGCGGATCCGTTGCGCTGGGCACTGGCCTGGATGACCAACCAGGCGGCGCAGGGCAAGAACATCAAGTTCTCCATGTCCAACGTGGAGGACGCGCGGCGTTTCGCCAACAAGATCTGGAACGCCACGCGTTTCGTGTTGATGAACCTGGGCGAGTACGACGCCGATCAGTTTGCCGACCGAACCGGCGAAGGCCCGGACAGCGTGGAATTCGATCTGCCCGAACGCTGGATCCTGTCGCGCGTGCAGCGCACGGCAGAGGAAACCAACCGCGCGCTCGACGATTTTCGCATCGCCGAGGCGGCGCAGGGCTTGTACCACTTCATCTGGAACGACATCTGCGACTGGTATATCGAGCTGGCCAAGGCGCGGCTGCAGGATCCGAACAAGGCGGCCGATCGATGGAAGATCCAGGGCACGCTGGTCACCGTCCTCGATGCGGCCATGCGGCTTTTGCACCCGTTCATGCCGTTCGTTACGGAAGAGATTTGGCAACAGCTGCCCAAACCACAGGGCTCTCCCCAGAGCATCATGATCACGCTCTACCCGATCCCGGATCCGCGCTACGTGGACGACGCCTGCGAGGAATCGATGGCCCTGGTGCAGAAGGTGGTCACCACCATTCGGATGCTGCGCAACGAGAAGAACGTTCCGTCGGTCCAGCGCCCGCGGGTGATCCTGAATGCGGCCGACGACTACAAGAAGACCATCCTGGACGGCTACCGCCAACTGGTGCTCGAACAGGCCAAGCTGGGCGAGTTGATCGTGCGGCGGACTGGCGAGGCTCCGAGCGAGACCGTGGTCACCGGCCTGGCGGGCGACGTGGAAGTCATTCTTGTTCTGGAAGCCCCGGCCGATTCCGTCGCCGAGCGCGCCAAGCTGGAAAAGGATCGCGCCAAGCTGGACAAAGATCGGGAGCATCTGGCCAAGAAATTGACCAACCCGCAATTTCTCGAACGCGCGCCCGCCGCCATCCTGGAGAAAGACCGCGCCCGCCTGGCCGAACTCGAATCGGCCTTGGCCCGCCTGGATACGGCCCTGGCCCGGCTAGGCTGATACTTCTTCTATTCAACGGTTGACAGCCCAGCGCCGGGGGCGGTAACACGCCGACATGGGTGCGCCAGCGGCTGATCTGCCGGGCCTTGGAAGTTCGTTTGCGCTGTCACTTGTGTCGTTGGCGGTGGTCTGCCTTCTGGCATATGTGGCCTTGCGCTGGTTTTCGCGCCGGGGTGGCGGGCGGGGCGACGGTCCCGTGCGCGTGCTCGGCCGCTGCCCGCTGGAACCGCGGCGGTCCGTCTATCTGCTACAGGTGGCAGGGCGTTGTTTTCTGGTGGGGGTGGGCGATGGCCCCATGTCGTTGCTGGCTGAGATCGATTCGGCGGCCGTGACGGGCGAGACCCCGGCCGGCATGTCGGTCGAGCACGGGCTGCGCTTCGCTGAGATGCTGTCGCGGTTTCGCGGAAGGGCCAAGTCGTGAACGCGGCGTTGGTCGGGACGGCTGTGGCAGGCGACGCTGGTCTGGGCTCGCGGCCGCTCTTGCTGATGGCCGTGGTGGCGGCGCTTTCTTTGCTGCCTTTTGTACTGCTGCTCATGACCAGCTTCGTGAAGATCGCGGTGGTACTTTCAATCTTGAAGAGCGCGCTCGGCACGCCCCAGATTCCGCCCTCTCAGGTGGTCACGGGGGTGGCCCTCATTCTCACGTTGTTTGTGATGGCCCCGACTGGCATGCGTATGTTCCAGGCGGCGGAGCCGCAGCTTGGCCAGAGCGCCGGGGCCGAGCTGCTGAGCGGGCAGAGCGCGGCGACACTGCTTGCCGCCGTGTCCAAGGCCAAGGAACCTTTGCGCGAGTTTCTCCTGAAGAACGCCAGCGCCAAGGATCGAACGACTTTCTACAGCCTGGCCCTGCGCATGCGTACCGCAGAAGAGCGGACAGCCGTCGCCGATCGCGATTTTCTCGTGGTAGTGCCGGCGTTTCTGACCTCGGAGTTGCGGCGGGCCTTCGAGATCGGCTTTCTGCTCTTCGTTCCCTTCCTGGTGGTGGACATGGTGATTGCCAATCTGCTGCTGGCGCTGGGCATGCACATGCTGTCGCCTACGACGGTGTCGCTGCCCTTCAAGCTTCTTCTCTTTGTCTTGGCTGATGGCTGGCAACTTCTTCTGCGTGGTCTCGTGGAATCCTATGTCTAGCGTCTTCGGCAACGAGTTGATCCTGCGGGCGGTTCGCGAAGGACTACTGCTGGTGGTCCTGGTGTCGGCGCCGCCGCTTCTGGCCAGCCTGGCCACCGGGCTCATCGTCAGCATCTTGCAGGCGGCGACCCAGATCCACGAGCAAACCTTGGTGTTCGTGCCGAAGCTCCTGGTCGTTGCTCTGGTCTTGATCGCAATGGGTCCAATGCTGGGCGCCCAAGTGCTGCGTTTCACCCAGGCGTTGCTGCTGGCGATACCGACCATCCGCTGATCTTCGCCATGCTGCCGGACGATTTCGCGCGAATTCTGGCTGCCTTTGGCCTGGGCAGCGCGCGCACGGTGCCGTTTGTCTGGCTGATCCCGGCTTTCGGCGGGCCCAACCTTCCCGCGCGGGTGAGGCTGGCCTTGGGGTTGGGGCTTGCGGCCCTTTGTTTTCCGCTGATTGCCGGTCGGATTCCTGAGGGCGGGCCGGTTGTCTGGGTGGCGCTTTGTCTGCGTGAGGCTGGGGTGGGGTTGGTCATGGGCTTTGTGGCCGCTTGCATGTTCCGTGCGGTGGAGGCGGCTGGGCGGCTGACAGACATGGTGCGCGGGGCGAACCTGGCCGAGGCGCTTGCGCCGGATCAGGGCAGTCGCAGCAGTGCGCTCGGCGAATTGCTGCTGCTCTTGTCGGTGGTCACCTTTTTGGAATTGGGCGGCGCTGGCATTCTGGCCACAGCCCTGGCCCGCAGCTACGAGGCCGTGCCGCTTGCGGCGCAATCGGGCCCAGCCGGCCTGCAGGGGGCGGCGCTCCTGGTCGTCGCGGCTTCGGCCAAGCTCATCGAAGCCGCAGTGGGGCTGGCGGCGCCTGCCTTGATTGCCCTTCTGTTGGTCGACTTGGTTCTCGGTGTCTTGGGCCGCGCCCTGCCGCAGGTGCCGCTCTATTTTGTCGGCATGCCGGCCAAGGCCTTGCTGGGCGTGGGCGCGGTGCTGGTGGGGCTGGCGACCTTGGACTCGGCGCTGATTGTGGGATTCCGTGGATTTTTGGGCCTGCTGGAAAGGGCAGCGCAGCTCGGGCGTTGACGGGCCATGGCTGAACCGACATCCGCAGCCAGGACTGAAAAGCCGACCGCGCGGCGTCTGGAGGAAGCGCGCCGTCGAGGCGCCGTTGCCGTGAGCCGCGACCTGGCCTCCGGCCTGACCGGGCTCGCCCTTTGCGTGGTCTTGATTGTTGGTGCCCGCGCCTGGATCGGAGGGCTGGCCGCCTATCTGCGCTTGGCCCTGGGCGATGCCCCGTCGTGCCCCAGTGTGACCGAAGCGGGGCGGGCTGCCTTGTCCGCGACCACAGACGGGTTGCTTGTTCCGCTCGGGGTGGCGGTGCTAGCAGTGCTTGCTGCCGGGCTGGCGCAAACGCGCGGCCTCTTCTCCACCCATCCGTTCAGGTTCGATATTCGGCGGGCATTGCCTGCGACCGGGCGAGCATCTGATGCCGCGGGCGAAATCGGCAAGGGCCTCTTGAAAGCCTTGGTGGTGGCTGCCGTCGCCTGGGGAACGCTGGACCCAGCTTTGCCGGACATCGCGCACTTGGCGGGCGCATCGACGAGGACCACCGTTTCGGTGTTGGGCATCTTGGGCGAAAGGCTGGGTTTGCGTCTGGCCGTGGTCGCGATGGCTTTGGGAGTCGCAGACTATCTGTGGCAACGCCACCGGCACGCCCGATCGCTTCGCATGACCCGGCAAGAGGTCATGCGCGAGCAAAAGGAAACCGAGGGCGATCCCCTGCACAAGGCCGAGCGTCAGCGCCTGCAGCGCGAGGCCATGCAGCAGCAGATGATTGGCGACGTGCGCCAGGCCCAGATCGTGGTGGTCGATGGTGAACGAATCGCTGTGGCGCTTCGCTACGAGGCTGATGGGGTCGGCGTCCCGGTGGTCGTGGCCAAGGGCGAACGGCTGGTCGCCGTCCTGATTCTGAACGTGGCACGGCAAGCCGGGGTGCCGGTTGTCGGCGAGCCCAGCCTGGCCCAGTCGCTACGCGAGGTGCAGGAGGGCTGCGAGATTCCCGAGTCGGCCTTTGAGGCGGTGGCCAGTTTGCTGGCTCGGTCTGCCGAAAAGTAGTCCGTTCGTCGCCCTGATACGGTACTTTGAAGGAGCATGCGCCCCATGGATCCGTCTGCACCCATGAACGGCGGCGCGGCCGTGGATCGACGGAGGAGAATACGATGCGCAAAGCGATAGCGATGGTTTTTGCCGGCGGGCGGGGCGAGGAACTCTCGGTCCTGACCGAGCGCCGCCCCAAGTCGGCAGTGATATTCGGCGGTATCTATCGGTGCATAGATTTCGCCCTCACCAACCTGGCGCGCGCCGGGATCGGACAGGTGGGCATCCTGGCGCAGTATCGGCCAGCCTCGCTGATGGATCACGTGGGCACGGGCATGGCGTGGGATCTCGTGGGCACCAGCCGCGGCGTTCGCTTCCTGCCCCCGTACCTCAAGCTCTCGGTCAGCGAATGGTATCGAGGCCCGGCTGACGCGCTTTTTCAGAACCTCGATTTCGTCGAGCGGGCCGACGCTTCTGACGTTCTGGTGGTGTCGGCTGACCACGTCTACTCGATGGACTACGGGCCGCTGCTGAGTTTTCATCACGAACGCGACGCGGATTTGACCATGGTGTTTGCCCCGCGCGATGCCGACGCCAGCCGGTTTGGCATCGGCGAGCTGAACGCCACCGGCCAGATCATAAACTTCACCGAGAAGCCCGAGTTCCCGCGCACCAACCTGGCGTCCATGTCGGTCTACGTGTTCAAGAAGGAGGTGCTGGTCGAGGAACTGCGCCGGGCGGTGAGCGGCGAGGACCAGACGGTGACCTTCCAGATCCACGAGGTTCTGCGTCGGATGATCTCGCGCCGGCGGGCGTACGGCTTCATCTTTCGTGGCGCCTGGTCGTACTCGCGTACGCTCGACGAGTACTACGCCTTTCACCAGGATGTCCTGGGCGCCACGCCGGCGGTGGACATCGCGACATGGGACGTGCAGTCCAACCTGATGGCGGGGCGCACTTCGCCGCCACCGCCGGCCCGCTGCCTGCCTGGGGCGCGCGTCGACAACTCGCTGGTGTCGTCCGGTTGTGTGATCGAGGGGACGGTGGAAAACAGCGTGCTGTCGCCTGGGGTGCGGGTAGGGCCTGGCGCCGTGGTGCGAGATTCGGTGCTGTGGAACGACGTCGTGGTCGAGGCGGGCGCGCAGGTGTCAGCCGCAATCGCGGACAAGCGCGTGGTCTTCGCTCGCAGCTGCCAAGTCGGGGTTGGGGAAGCGGTGGCCAGCGAGGAAAAGCCAACGTCGCTGTCCTGTGGGGCCACCGTGCTGGCCATGAATGTGCGCGTGCCGGCAGGTGCGCACGTGGGAAAAAACTGCCTCATTCATCTCGACGCCACGGAGAATGATATCGGCATGCTGGTCCCGTCGGGCAAGAGCGTATCGCCCGTGGGCAAGCCGGTGCGGTCATGAAAGTCACCTTTCTGGCGCGCGAATTTCCCCCGCACGTGTACGGTGGGGCGGGCGTGCACCTGAAGAACCTGGCGCGCGAGCTGGCGCGTACGGTGGACGTGGAAGTGCGCTGCATGGGCGATCAGGACGTCACCGATGGCAGGTTGCGGGTGCGCGGGTATCAGGCCTGGCCACGCATGTGGGAGGGCGGGGACAAGCTGTTCAACAGCACGCTCGGGACTTTTTCGGCCAACCTGTCGCAGGTGCGTGAACGCATTGATGCCGACGTGGTTCACTCGCACACCTGGTACGGCGCGCTTTCGGGCTACATGGCCAAAGTTCTCTACAACATTCCCTATGTGGCCACCGTGCACAGTCTGGAGCCGCTGCGGCCGTGGAAGGAAGAGCAACTCGGTCGCTCGTACCACCTGACGTCGTGGGCAGAGAAGGTGGCGCTGGAGAACGCCGATCGCATCGTTGCGGTTTCGAACGATGCACGCCGTGAGATCCTCGAGCTGTTCAATGTCGATCCCCGCCGCGTGGTCGTGATCCACAACGGCATCGACCTGGGCGCGTGGAAGCGGGTGGAAAGCCGCACCACCTGCAAGGCCTATGGCATTGAAGGCGACTACATCCTGTTCGTTGGCCGGACGACCCGACAAAAGGGCATGGTGCACCTGATCGAGGCCATGAAACATGTGGCGCCCGGCGTGCGCCTGGTCTGTTGCACCAGCGCGCCTGACACGCTGGCGGTCGAGGAGGAAATCGCGGCCAAGATCGCCGAGCAGCCGCGCTGTGTGTGGATCAACACCCTTTTGCGCGAGGAGCAGTACATCGAGCTGTACAGCAACGCCGTGCTTTTTGCCTGCCCTTCGGTGTACGAACCATTCGGCATCATCAATCTGGAAGCCATGGCTTGTGAACGGCCAGTGGTGGCCAGCGCCGTGGGCGGCATCAAGGAGGTCGTGATGCCGGAGACCACCGGGCTGCTGGTGCCGCCCGCGGATCCGCGCGCCCTGGCCGATGCGATCAACCGCGTTCTTGCCGATCGGGCCTGGGCGCGGCAGCTCGGCCTCGCCGGCCGCAAGCGCGTTGAAGAGAATTTTTCTTGGACCGCCATCGCCGAGAGGACCAAGGCGATGTACCAGGAGTTGCTCGACGAGCGCGCGCTTACGTCCGGCGCACCATCAGATGCCCCACTGGAACCCGATACGAAATATCACGCTTGAGAAGTCCAGCGTGTTGACCGCCGGGGTTGGGCTATACAACCCGGTGCTTTTTGTCGGTCCGCTCGACACATCCAGCTTCGCCTCTCGGAAGACGAGGGCAAGCGAAAGGCCCTTGGCCCGTGCCACGCCGAAGGACAGGTCCACGCCAAGAGCAAGTTCGTAGCCAAGGCCGTGGGCGGCGTATCCCTCGAACCAAGCGGCCTGGTACGCCAGGCCGGGACTGACGAAGAGCCGCGCGAGTTTGCCCGCGTCGTAAGCGAAATCGACAGAGAGCTGTGGGGCCAGGGAGTGGAGCACGTAGCTCTGAGTGGTATCGCCATAGACGAGAATCTTGGGGGAAAAGAAGTAGAGCAGACTCGGCCGCACCCCCACCCAGTCGGCGAAGTAGTAGGCGACAGAGAAGTCCAAGGAGAGCAACAGGACCATCTCCGAGAATCCCGAAGACATGTACGCATTGCTGGGAACCTGAGACTTCATGTAGGCGTTCACGTCGGATGGGCTGAACCCACCCATGCCAAGGTCAAACCTGAACCTGAGGGGACGGAACGGGGCCGGACCCGACGGTACTTCCGGCTCCGCTGGGGCCTCGGGCGCGTACGCGGGATACATCGGGGCATAGCCAGGGGGAGGCGGAGGGTAGCCGGCTGGTGGGGGTGGCGGATAGCCCATCGGGGCTGGTGGGTACCCGGGCGCGGGAGGCGTGGCTGTTGTGCCGGGGGTCTGGCCAGTCGCCGGGGGCACCCCTGGCGATCCCGGGTTCCCGGCCGGAGGCGAGGCCGAGTTCGGAAGTGGCGCGGCCGCCTGACCTGCAGTGGCAGGGGCCGTGGGCGCTGCGGGTCGTGCCACGCCGGTCCCGGCGGGGCCGGAAGGTTCAGCCGAGAATGCCATCCGCGGCCATGCCATCACGACGGCGCACGGCAAGAGCGCAACACTCACCCAACGACAGTCCAGCGTTTTCAGTTTCATGGTCAGGCACGCTAGCCACCACAAACCACCAGCGTCAACCGAATTCGGCTGCAGCCAGTAGCAGTCAGCAGGATTCGAGCGTTTCGCGCACGCGGGTGGTGAGTTCTGCCGTGGTGGTGGCCGCGGCTTCAGCGGTACTGATGGTCGCCAGGTGTCGGACCTCGACCGTGTTGTCCGCGGTGGCATCGACGGTCAGGCTGTCGGGCGGGAAGATCCGTTCGGTTCCACCCAGGCGCAACACCACGATGGGCGCGCCCAGCTGCTTGGCGAGAAAGAAGGCGCCCTTCTTGAGGGGAGCCAGGCGGCCAGTGCGACTGCGTGTGCCTTCGGGAAAGACGAGGAGGTTGTCCCCGGCCTGCAGGCGGCGCTGCACGCGTTCGATCCATGGGCGGCCCTCGGCGAAAAGGTCGGGGCCCATGAACCCGGCTCCCGCCAGCAGCCAACCGAAGACCGGCACGCGGAAGAAATCAGGGCGCACGATGGTGATGGCGCCGGGTAGGAGCGACAGCAGCAGCAGCGGATCGAGGAAGGAGAGGTGGTTGCACACCACCACGCTGCCGCGGGTGGAGCGCAACTGCGAGCGCTGTGGGACTTCCAGGCGCACGCGCGGAATGGCCCGCAACAAGACCGCGATGACACTCCTGGCGTAACTGCGCACGGCCCAGGCCAGGCCACGGCGTCCTCGAATTATTCCGGCGCCCAGGAAGATCAACCAGTAGCCGGCCAAAAAGGCGCCGACAAAGTAGATCCACATGCCCACCGTGACCGCCACCGAAAGCGCCCGCCCCAGCTTCATCGCGACGCCTCCCCGGCAAGAGTCGACACCGAAACGCAGCGCAAACCACGGCGCCTGGTTTCTTCGAGAATGGCTGGCAGCGCGTTCACGCCCGCGGGTTCGTACTGGCCGCGTTCGGAGGCATCATGGAGCAGCACGATCGCGCCCGGGCGCAAGCCGGCGACGACTCGGCGAAGCGCGGAGGCGACAGTCGTGCGTGACAGGCCATCCTTGGCGCGCACGCTCCACCCCACCAGGGTCAGCCCCAGGCGCCGGGCAACGAGAGCCGTTCGTGGGCTGATGTGACCAAGGGGTGGGCGAAAGAGCCGGGTCCGCTGCCCGGTGGCGGCGGCGATGGCGGATTGGGCGCGTTCAAGATCGGCCGCGATGCGGTCGGGATGGCGAAACGACAGCATCCTGTCGTGATGGTCACCGTGTACGCCGATCTCGTGTCCGGCAGCGGCGATTTCGCGCAATACCTCGGGCGCGGCGTGTGCCTTCTCGCCAAGGACGAAGAACGTGGCTTGGGCGCCGAAACTGCGCAGGGTCGACAGAACCTTGCGGGTTGATTCGGGGCTGGGGCCATCATCGAAGGTCAGGGCAATCTCCAAGCGCCCGCTGCGGACGCGCCAGAGCACAGGGGCGAACATGGCGAGTCGTGGGATCATTACCCCCGCCAGGATCACGGCGCCATATCCGACAAGCAGTGCCACCCCAACCCAGATCGCAAAGTCGCCGAAAAGCATGATCGTCGGCGCCAAGGTCGCGGCGACCAAGGTTGAGCCGACGAGAAGAATCCGTCCGAGGGACATGTTAGCCAGGGACAAGCCTATCCCACAGAGGGCCAACCTGTCCGCGCTGGTACATGCGTTTCATGAGGGCCGCCATCTTGTCGTCGCCCGAGCCCACAACCCAGTGGCGCCGTCCCTGGCTGCGCGCCAGAACCATTTCGCCGATGGCGTCGGCGCTCAGTCCCGCCGGCGTGTAGAAGCGTGGGGCAAGCAGGTCGTCGCCCGCGCCAACCTGTCCCTCGGCCAGGGCGATGGCATGAAGCTCGGTACCCGGGTAGATGCGAACCCCGCAGAAAAAGAAGAGGGCGGCGTCGTTGATGCCGTCGCAGCGATCGAGGGTGGCGGTCACGCTCTCGACGGTTTCGCCGGGCCCGCCGAGCAGAATGTAGTGGGCGACGTGCAGGCCGGCCGCCCGCGCATCGGCGTGCGCGGCCAGGGCGTGCTCGACGGTGAAGGGCTTGCGATAGTGGCGAAGCATCACCGGCGAGAGACTCTCGGTTCCGAACTCGGCGTGGCTGAGCCCGGCGTCGCGCAGTCGGCGGTAGTAGTCGGTCGGCGGCCGCGTCGGCGCGAAGAACGCGCCCCAGGGAACCGTGAGGCCGCGTGCTCGCAAAGCGGTGGCTACAGCAAGGTTATGGCGAACGTGGCTGTTGAAGACCGCGTCGGTGACAAAGAGAAACTTCGCCCCGGCCGCCACCAGGGCCTGCCACTCGCGCGCAACATCGTCCGGGTCAAAGAGTCGCAGCCTGCGGCCTTCGATGGCCGGGTAGGTGCAGTAGGTGCAGAGAAACGGGCAGCCGCGTTTGGTCTGCACATTGAGCATTCCGCCCGATCGCAGGTAGTGGGCCACGGTTTCTGGCGAGGCGATCTCGCGGCAGAACGGACCCGACCAGGGTTGGGGTGGTTCGATGCGCGTGCCGCCCACCAAAACGCCGGGAATGTGCAGGTCGGCGCGCGCCGTCCCGCGGCCAATGGCATCGAGGAGAGCTGCCAATCGCTCGCCTTCGCCGGCCACGCCATAGTCAGCCTTGAGCCGCAGCATGAGCGCCTCGGGGAAGATGCTGAAACCGGGACCGCCGAGAACGAGTCGGGCATCGCAGGCGGCGCGAATGCGGGCCACCACCTGTTCGAGATCCGGGATGAAGCCGTAGGGCGTCCCCACCTCGACGTTGTCGATGTTGCGAATCGACAGGCCAACGATTTCGGGCCTGAATTCCTGGCAAAGTTGCGTGAGCGCCGCCTCGGCCCCGTCGCTGGCCATGTCTAGCACGCGGACTTCGTGCCGGCCGCGCAGGGCAGTGGCCACATAGTCGACACCGATGGGATAGACCGGGAAAGGCGTGACCATCCGGTTGGTGGCGACGAGAAGGACTTTCATCAGGGGCAGGCCTTGGCCGTTTGGCGACTGGCGGCCATCAGATCGCGAAGTGCTGGCCGGCCGGCAATCACGCCGGCGACCCGCAACACGCCCATGGCGATACCGAGCAGGCCTGGCGCGAGCGCGCTTTGCCCCACCAAAAACAGCCTGTCAAGCGGCGGCCGGGACAGAGCCAGGTATTCCAGCCCATCACGGATGGTGTGTCGTGCGCCATAGGTGTTGCCCAGCGGGGCGCCCACCCAATCGCGCATGGTGAGAGGCGTCCACACGTCGATGATCTGGGGCTCGTGGATTGGGCCAACCGCGTGGGCGGCCGTCGCGATCGCTTGTTGTGCCCGCCGCAGTTTTTCCGCACGGTAGCCGGGACCGCGCCGTCCGGACCTGGTGCCGTGCCATTCGGCCCAGCTCGCGTAGTCACTTTCCGTGAGGAGGGTCAGTCGATTGATGCCGGGGCGTCCGGAAGGGCGGAGTTGAGCGTAAGTGCCCTTGACGCTTGTTCTCGGCGTGCTGCAAACACTGAAGAGGTTGTGGCCAGGAAGTGGGTGGCGCTTGTCATCCACCAGAGCGACCACACATAGCGTGCCTTCGGTTTCTTCCAGCCCCGCGATACCAGCGCGGTACGCGGCGGGAAGCGCTTCAGGCGCGATCATCCCTGCCACGGTCTTGGGATGAATTCCCGCGACCACGGCGTCGGCCGCGATTTCAGCGCCCGATTGCAGTCGAACCCCACTGGCGCGGCGATTGTCCACCGGGATGGCGACCACGGGATCGCCGACGATGAGATTCACGCCCGCGGCACGCGCTCGATCGACCAGGCAGTCGGCGAATTCCGCGCCGGTACACCCTAGTTCCCATGCTGACATCAAGAGCGATGCGGTGGCGAGCATGAGAAACGATGCTGGGCAGCCCGACAGATTGACCCCGACCCAAAATCCCTGCAGCGCCAGGATGTCCACCAAACGAGGCGGCAGCGCCATTTCTGCCAGGACGTCGGCAGCCGTCCGGGTGATGGGCAAGGTCGACCGGGCAGACGGGCTGTCGGTGCGCAAACTGGCCATGGCGGTTCGGCAAACATCCATCACGAATGCGACGGCGGCCGGGGCATCGCCAAAGCGGGACAGAAGCGTAGCTTCGAGTTTTTCGGCGGTGTCGGGCAGGTCGAAGACATCGCCGTCGTCAAACCGGTAGCGATCGATGATCCCGCCTTGGCCGAGGCGTTGCAACTTCAGATCTGGCCTGACGCCGAGCAGGTCAATGAAGTCACCCAGCATCTCGCCCGGCGCGGCCGCCCCGAAGTAGTGGACGCCCACTGGACAGTCAACGCCCTGACGGGAATAGCTGCGCAAACATCCCCCGGGCTGTGGCTCGCCCTCGACTAGGGTCACCCGCAACCCAAGGCGGGCGAGCACGATCGCGGTCGACAGACCACCGAAGCCGGCCCCGACCACCACGACGTTGCTGTTCAAGCGAAGACCTCGACGGCTGTGGCGTGCGGACCCATCGACAAGAGCAGCAAGCGTTTGCGGGGCAGGGGAATGCCGGTCTTGCCAAAGGGAAGCGCGCCCTCAAGCACAGCGCGTGCCGCAAGTGCCGTGGCCGTCGCACTCACGCTCGCGTGCTGACCAAGCCGGTCGCGATACGCCACCGCAGGACAGGGCGACAGCATCTGGGTCAGCTGCTGCAGTTCGGCGTCCGCGGCGATCGCGGCGGGAACACTGACCGCGACGGCATCGTAGCGGTCAAGCGGCGTCTGGGCCGCCAGACGGGCACACAGCGCGATCGCGGCAGAAGCATCGCCATCGCCGCAGCCGCTTTCGCCCAGCCAGCGCACGCGGGCGCCCGGGGTCGCGTCGTCGGGAGCCAGGATCAAGGCGGCGCCGCCGTCAGAGGCGAGCGGACCTGTCGCCGCCGCTGAGTCGAGTAGGGGCGACAAGCGGGCCTCATAGGCTTCGGCGGCCATGACCAGGGCGCTGTCTGCATCGGCTGCCATCCCGAGCGAAACGCAAAGCAACGCCTGCTCAAACGAACGATCGCCTGACGAGCAGGTCCAATTGGGTCCCTGGGCACCGAGCAGAAGCGCCACCTGGCCGGCGGGGGCGTTGTGGACCGAGCCGATGAAATCCATCGGGCTCGAAAACTGGTCCCCGGTCTCGAAGAGCTTGCGCAGGAAATCCTGCGTTTCGGCCAGCGGTCCCCAGGCTGTCCCAGTGGCGAGCAAGGCTGGCGGCGAGGTTCGGCCGCTGACTTGCAATGCCGTTTGGGCCAGAGCGAGCATGAGGCGTGGCAGACGCTTGAGGCGGCGGATGAAGGCGGCCGGGGCAGCCTTGTTGAAGGCCGCGTCGGGCACAAATCCCGCGACAGTCTCGCCAGCCAGCAAAGCCGCCCACGTCTCGGCCAGAGCACCCCGCGCCGTGAGGCAGGCGGCTCCAGCCACACGCAGAGCCGGCAAGAGAGGTGCCGGCGCCTCGATCAAGTCGGGCCGCGCACGCGTTTCGCCGAGGACGACGCAGGCATTGTTGCCGCCGAAGCCGAACGAATTCGAGAGCACGGCGTGAACGCGCGCCTGCATGGGTTCGAGCACCGGATGCAATTCCAGTCTTTCGTCGACCGCCTGCAGCCCGGTGTTTGCCGGCAGCAGACCGTCGGTGATGGCGATGATGGAAATCACGGCTTCGATGGCGCCCGCCGCGGCCAGGGCATGTCCGGTCAATCCCTTGGTCGACGACAAGGCCGGCGGTGCCCCGGAAAACACCTGCTTGATGGCTCGGCTCTCGGCCCCATCGTTGTCCGGTGTGCCGGTCCCGTGCAGATTCAGGTAGTCGATGGCCGATGGATCCACGCCGGCGTCCTGTAGGGCGCGACGCATGGCCATCGCGGCGCCAAGGCCTTCGGGGTGCGGGCTGGTGGCATGGTAGGCGTCGCAGCTCATGCCCGCGCCAAGGAACTCGGCCACGATCGCGTCTTGGTCTGGGGCCGATTCGAGCAGCAGAAAGCCGGCTCCCTCGCCGACCGTCATGCCGGCGCGTTGGGCATCAAGGGGCATCGAGCCACGCGGATCGACCAACTGGAGCTGACGAAATCCATGGAAAGTGAGGCGGCACAGGGCATCCGCGCCGCCCGCCAAGACCCGGCGCGCCTGCCCCGATCGGATGAGCGCGGCCGCCACGGACATCGCCACCGCTGCGCTTGAGCACGCGGTGGAAACCGTGAGCACCGGCCCGCTAACGTCGAGGGACTTGGCCAGATGCTCAGCCACCGTGTCGAGGCCGTGAAACAGGTAGGCGTCGGGCGAAGTGGTCCCGGCTTGCAGGGCGACCTCGGTGACGGCAATGCCACCCGTGGTGGTGCCGAGCACGATGGCGTCCGGGGCAGGGCCAGTGCCCACTGCTTCCCGTGCGGCCCGCAAGGCCAGACGATGGGTTCGCGGCAGAAGGTCAGGGGCGTCGAAGCCAGACACCTGCGCGACCGGCAAGGCGGCACTTTCGCCTGCGGCGGGAAACACGGTAGGTGGCGCAAACGAGCGCTTGGGTGCCCGCAAAAGGCTGCGCAACTCAGCGACGTTGCCCGCCCCGGCGCAGACAACGCCCAGTCCCGTGACGAAAACCCGGGGCCGATGGGTCATGGAGCCGAGGCGGGCCGCCGCTTACGGATGTAAGCCGCCAGCGCGTTCAGCGACGCGAAGGCCTCGACCCCGGCGGCGCGGGTGTCGATCTTCACGCCGTAGTCCTTCTCGATCATGACCACCAGTTCGAGTGTATCGATCGAGTCAATGCCCAGTCCTGCGCCGATGAGCGGTGCCGCCGGGTCAACCGCTTCCACCGCCATGTCGAGACCAAGGGTTTCGACCAGCTTGCGTGAAAGCTCAGCGACTAGGGAATCGGTTTGTTCACTCACCGTGGCTCCTACCAGGTTGGGGGTTGGCGAAAGTCTCTAGCCTACTGCAAGCGACGGAAGATCAAACAGGTGTTGGTGCCACCGAACCCAAAGGCATTCTTGAGAACGTATTCCTGGTCGCCGTGGGCACGCGTTGTGGTCACGATGTCGAGGTCAATCTCGGGATCGGGCTTGAAGTTTATTGTGGGCAGAAGCAGCCCGTTGCGCATGCCCTCAAGTGCGAACATCGATTCGATTGCGCTGGCCGCGCCCATGGCGTGACCGACCTGCGACTTGTTGGCGCTGACCGGGGGAACCTTGCCGCCGAAGACATCATGCAGGGCATCGCATTCGACCTTGTCGCCCAGGCGCGTGGAAGAGGCGTGCGCGTTGATCGCCGCGATCGCACTGGGGCGGATGCCGGCGTAGGTGATCGCACCCGCCATGCACGCGGCAATGGTTGGGCCGTGGGGCGCAACCGGATGGTGGGCGTCGGACGTGAGCGACCAACCAGCGAGTTCGTAGCTCGGGTGCAGTCCGTGGGCCTTGGCGAAATCGGCCGAGGCCATGACCACACAACCAGCGCCTTCGGAAATGACGAAGCCGCGTCGGTCGACGGAAAAAGGCCGGCTGGCGCGCTCGGGGTATTGGGCGTCTTCTTCGGTCTTTGGCTTGAAAGCGCCGTTCATGGTCGAGAAGCCCGCCACGATGCATTCGATCAAGGGAAAATCCCCGGCGCCGGCAATCACCACATCAGCGCGGCCCGCGTCCATCAGCATGGCACCCATCGCCATGGACGTGCTGCCCGTGGCGCAGGCAGTGACCGAGGAGACACAGGGGCCGGTGGCCCCGGCCAAGATGCCGATCTTTCCTCCGATCATGTTCACGCAGGAGTTCGGATTCATGTAGGGCAGGGGCAGGGCGTTGCTGCCAACCAGCGCGCGATCTCCCTCCACCACGGCGTCAAGGCCGCCAATCGCGGTGCTGAAGGTCACCGCCACCCGCGGGGACAGGGCCGGCGTGATGACAATCCCCGACTTGGCAATCGCCCGGTAGGCCGCCAGCATGCTGTAGCGAAACACCGGCGATTTCCAGTGCGCCATCTCGCGCGGGCGCAGGCAGGGCGGGCACGGATCGATCGCGCTGGGGTCGATGTTCACTTGTCCCGCGATGCTCACCGGATAGTCCGGCCGCAGGGGAAAGCGGGTGAGGGGGCCGATGCCGCTTTCGCCCCGGACGGCCCGTTGCCAAGCCGCGTCCCAGTTGAGTCCCAAAGAGGAAACGCCATCCCAGGCGAGCAGCACCGGTCGCGACTGTGTCATGGTCGGCCTCTGCCTACCACGGGATGAAGCGATAAAGCTTGGCGAACATTTCGTAGACCTCGATCCAGTTTTGCAGATCTTGGGTCGTGCGAATGTGCGCCCGCTTGTTCACCATGATCCAGCTCATGTGGGCCGCGCCATCCTTGCACGTGCGGCAATCCCGCGTGGCGGACGTGCAACAGCGGTGGGTCGTCTTGAGGTCAGCCGACCAGCGAATGAAGCGAATCAGACGGCGCGGTTGCGGCACCCGCTTGTCGTGGGTTTCCGAGACAGACGGGCATTCGCCCCAGCCGAAGTGGCGGCCAAGCATCGTCCCAGTCGTCAATACCTCGTGGTAGTAGCGCGAGGAAATCACCGTCTCCGGGTAGCGCGCGAGCAGATCGTCCATTTCGCTGCGCACGTCAGCGAGCTGTTCCGGCTTCCAGGAAAAACCGTCAGCGGACTCGTCGTTGGACAGAAGCTGGAAATGAACCTTGACCCCGATGTCACGGATGCGGCGGACCATCGCCTCGACCCGCCCGACCTGCTGGGACGTGATGGTGTACAGGTAATAGGTGAAGGGATCGCCTTGGTAGTTTTTCGACGAAATGGCAAAGGCATCGCGCCCGCGCAGAGACTTTTCCGTCTCGGCGTCGCCCCACAGCGAGATCCCGACCATCATCTCGGGAAAGCGATCGCGCGGCACCTTGATGAGGCCGTTGCTGGCACAGAAGGTCGGCAGCCGCTTGAAGAACGCGTCGACCCGATCGAGGTGCAGGGTGGGCTCGCCGCCGATGAGGATGGCCAGGTTGACCCCGCGCTCCTTCTCGGCATCAACGAACTTTTCCCAGTCGTGAACGTCCTTGGCCTCGCCGGTCAGGTGCTCGTCCGAAGAGAAAAAGAAGCATCCCTTGCAGCGCAGATTGCAGGCATTGGTGACGTCGTAGATGGAGCTGCGGATGTTGAGGTTGCAGATCTTCTGGTAGCGGTCGTACCAGGTGTCATCCAGCAGGGAGCGGACGGTGATCATCGATGGCTTCCCGTGGGACGGCCCGCGTCCACGGCCATGGCAAGGGTCGGCGACACCGGCGTGGCGCACAAGTTCTCGCCCTTGCTGTACCCAGGAACCCAGACCGCCAGGTAGGTGTCCACGTAGTCAAGCCAGGCACGGAATTGCTCCGGGCTGGAGATGTGGCGGTTCATTCGCGCGGTCACGATGGCGCTGCCCGCGGCGTAGTGCCGGCAATCGTCGCAGTCAGTGTCGGGCACGCAACACGAAGCCTCGCGCACCCAGGTGAGGTCAGAGCGGTACTGGCGAAAGGACCGTCCCAGCCCGAATTCTCCCTGGTTCTGCCGCGGGTACGGGCACGAAAATAGCCCGTGCAGGGACTGCCCGTCGGTGTGCGCGGACGCGCTGTAGGGCGAGAACAGAACGTGATCGCGAAAGTCGCGCAGAAGGCCGAGCATAGCCTGGCGGGTTTCCGCAAGCGATGCCGGCGTGTGCGACAGCGGCCCGGAGTAGCCGACGGTGGAGGAGAAAACGTTGAAGGTGACGCGACAGCCGCTCTTGGCCAGTTGCTCAACCACCTCGCGCGATTCAGCGATGTTGTCGCGGGTGAAGGTGTAGACAAAGACTGCGCGCGGATCGTTGGCGTAGTTTTCGATCTGGCGGACCAGCATTCGCTTGGCGCGTCGGGTGCGTTCGGATGTCGCGTCGTTGCCCCAGGCCGAGATGTGAATCCGATATCCGACCGACGCGGGAATGCGAATGAGGCCGTTCGTGGCGATGGCGCCAAGGGGAATTTCGCCGTAGCAGACTTCAAGCAGCGCTGGCACCAGGGCGGGCTCGGCGCCCGCAAGCACCACAAAGGTTATTCCGCGTTCCTTTTCGGCGCGCATGAGCGTGCGCCACGCGGCGGGATCGACATTGTCCCGCGCGTTTTGCTTGTCGCCTTCGTAGTAGTAGCAACCGTCGCAACGCACGTTGCAACGGCTGGTCATGTCGTAGGTGGACTCGCGCAGAAAGAAAAAGCTGCGTACCCTACGAAAACGAGCAGCGATTTCCGGACTCTTGAGGATGTCCGAAAAAGTCCAGGTGGCGGGCGTGGGTGGAGTCGAAGGCTTTGCAGAGGCTCGGGCGTGAACGGTGAGGTCCATGTCCATGTCGGTCTCTACACCCCCTTGCGAGTTGCGCTAGGCGGCAGCACCCTGTAGCTGTTTAACTTGGGCCGCGATGGCTCGAACGGTTGTCAGCGACGGGTAGCTGTCCTCGTCGAATTTCACCTTGTATTCGCCCTGCAGCACCAGAACCACGGTCGTCAGGTCCATGCTGTCAATGCCAAGCTCCTTGACGAGGTCGGTCGTCACATCGAAGGTATCCGGCGTGACGTTTTCGAGCTTGAGCTCCTGAATCAGAATTTCAGCTATACGTCGTTCCATCGAGCCATTCTGCATTTGGGGCGCCTGCGTTCGGCAAACCGTTTAAGGTGCCCCGCCCTCTAGCATGTTTTTTCATGGCCAGTCAAGCTCGCGACCGTCGAAGAACACTCGCGGCAAGATCGTTGACGCCGTGCGGTTTCGAGTGGAATGGCACCACCGCCTACCGCGTTGGCCGGTGACTGAATTCATAGTAGTGCCAGTAGTGAACGAGGATGGAGATCGCGCGCGAGATGAGCCTCGGATTGATCCGCCACGCCGCCTTGAGAATGCGAAAGCACATTCCACGCACCGGGCCGGGGACGCGAAAGAGGAAATGGCGGAAGACCCGAAATGTGAGCCACGTGCGGCGGAGGCTTCTCTTTCGCTTGGCGTACAGGTCGCTGATGTAGCGCACGTTCTCAAGCCATCGGATGAGGCGTGGCTCGAACAGCGCCGGCTCGTACAGTCGTCTGAACAAGTCGCGCTGGCCTTGATTGAGCTCTTCCAGGCTCATGCCCTTGGGAATGATATTGGTTCGGTCGTGCCAGAAACCCTGGAAATCCTCGACCAGGCGATTCTCTGCCTGCATCCGCCGATAGAGCGCCGTGTTCTTCGGCGCGTTGAGCACGCTGATCGAGGCCAGCGGGCTACCGGTGGTTGCCAGAAAATGCTCGATTTCCCCGAACACCGCCGGCGTGTCGTGGTCAAACCCGACGATCATGCCGATGAATGGCGTGATTCCGTAGCTTGAGATGCGCGGTAGCACATCGAAGGGATCGTAGCGCGCCATCTGTCCCTTGTTCACCTCATCCAGGCACTCTGTGCGGACGGTCTCGACACCGAGGAAGATCGCGGTCAAACGGGCGTCGGCGAGGAGCTTGAGGATTTCCTCGTCTGACCCGACCATGACCGTGGCCTGGGTGCTGAACGACAGGGGGTGGTCCAGGCTGCGGTTGAAGGCAATGACCTCGTTGAGCAGCTCGACCGTGAACTTCTTGTTGACGAAGAAATTGTCGTCGGAGAAGAACACGGTCTCGGCACCAGCGGCTGCCGCAGCCTTCACTTCGGCCATGATTTGCGGAATGGATTTGCAGCGGCGCTGGCGACCGGCCACCACCACGACGTCGCAGAAGTCGCAGTTGTTCGGGCAGCCCCGCGTGGTCTGCACCGAAAAGTAGAGATAGTCGGCGGCCCGCACATAGGACAGGGCGGGCGCCGGGACGTCTTTCATGTCCACAAAGCCGATCTGCTCGTACACGGGCTTGGCCTGGCCTGCGCGCCAATCGCGCAAGAACTGGGGCCAGGTGTACTCGGCCTCGCCAATGAACAGGTGGTCGGCTAGCGGGCCAGCGTCTTCGCGGTTGGTCGTGGCCCAGACCCCGCCGATGGCCACCGGGGTACCGCGTTCGCGGAACTTCGCGGCGACGATCTGCAGACGCTCCGACTGCAGCGTGTAGCCCGTGATGGCAACCAGGTCGCACGGCTGCTTCCAGTTTATGGGGGCCAGATTTTCGTCGCAGAATACATATTCGATGGCGATCTCGGGCGGCGTCAGCGCGATCAGGGTCAGAAGCGCGGCATTCGGCATCACGGTCTTGTGCTTGCCGACGATGTCGATCGTCCCCTGCAGACCCCAGAAGTTCTCGGGGTTCTTCGGATTGATGAGGTAGATGACTTTCTTCATAGGATCGATCCGGCTTGTCTCGATCACCATTTCGACGCCCCTGGCTCGTGGTCTGTTCCTGGTTCCTTCGTTCTGTCAGCGGGCTCGCCGGGTTCTTTGTCCTTGCTAGTGATCTTGCTGCGGGCGGTACGGACGTGGGCTTCGACGGGTTTCGTCGGTTCGATCTCTGTTTGCGGGAGCGCGGGGCGGGGCGGGGGCGGGTCGGGTGTGGCGACCGGTGGGGGTGGGGCGACGGTGGCGGCCGTCGATGACGTTGGACGATCCGTGTTGTGAGCCGCAGGGCGCGCCAAGACCCAGACTGCCAGCGCGAGCAGCGCGACTGCGGCGACTGCCAATGCGACGACGCGGCCGCGGCGACTGATCGGCGGGCCTTCGGCGGTTACCGGCCCGGATTCGGGCACCCAATTCGCAGCCGGTGTCGTGCGGGTCGGCGCTGCCTGCCCGGGGGCTGGCCGGCTGTCGGGAAGAAACTTGGTGGGCGCTGGTGGCGGCGTAGGCACGATCACGGTGGGGACCGGGCGTGTGCTGGCACCAGGCACCGCGGGCACGGGCAAGTAGTGCGTGACCGGCATGGCCGCCTCGGGCGCCGTGAAGTGGTGACTCCATTGCTGACGGCCCTGTGCAGACAGGAAGGGCACAAGGGCCAGACCCAGATCGCGGACGTGGGCGAAGCGGTCGTTGGGCTGCCGGCGCATCGCACGCAGGATCACGGCTTCCAGCGCCCGCGGGATTTCCGGGCGCAGATTGGAAGGCGGCTGGAAGATGCCATCCACGATGTTTCGCATGATGGTGAAGACGGCCGACCCGGTGAAGGGCCGCACACCGGTGAGGCATTCGTACAGGATCACGCCCAGGGCGTACTGATCGACACGCGCGTCGATTTCGCGGCCGGCCGCCTGTTCAGGCGCGAGATAGTACGTGGTCCCCACGACATCGCCCGTGCCGGTCAGGCTGGAGTTGTCATCGCCGATGCGCGAGATGCCGAAATCCAGGATCTTGGGCGTCTCGCCCATCGGCGTGTGTGCAAGGAAGATGTTGCCCGGCTTGAGGTCGCGGTGGACTACGCCGGCGCGATGAGCGGCATACACGCCGGCGCAGGCCGCGACCAAGATGTCGACCGTGCGCTCAACGGGGATTGGGCCGCCAGCGATCTCGGCGGCCAGGCTGCGGCCCGATAGGTACTCCATCACGATGTAGGGCGTGGCGCCGAAATTGCCTGAGCTGTAGATGATGACCAGGTTGGGATGGACCACGCGCGAGGCGGCCTGGGCTTCGCGCTTGAACCGGGCGAGCGAGTGGGGGGCGTGTTCGTCGATGCCGTGCAGGGTCTTGATGGCCACCGTCCGACCCAGATCGCGGTCGAACGCCTTGTACACGCAGCCCATGCCGCCCTGGCCGATGAGGCCCACGATCTCGAAGTGGTCCACCAGATCGCCGGCGCGAAAGGCGCCCGAAACCCTTTCGATAACCGGGCTTGGCGCATCAGAGGTGGGCAGGGCAGGTGAAGATGGCGCCTCCGGCGTGGGCACGACGGCCAGCGGAGGATCGGCGCGGCCGGGGCGTTCGCGGGGCGTGGCCTGGTCGGGCGCGCGGCCGTCCGCGACGAGGCCATCGGCCGCGACGCTGGTGGCCCCACTAGGCGCCGGCGTGGTGCTCCCCGCACCGTCGGGCGGCGCAGCACGGTCATAGGACAGGGTGTCCGAACCACCTTTCCCAGGCTGTTTCACGTCGCGCCCCTGTGTTGGGTACGTGCTACCGACATGCGGTAGACGATGGCGATAGACGAAAGGCGAGTCAAGGGGTGTGTGTGCCTCGGCGCGCGCTTGCGCTTGCATGATGGTCCGTGCAAACTCGCGTTCAATCCGTTCGACCCTCTTGCCCTTTTTTCAGTCTTCGCATGTCGCACAAATCAACTGAACCCTGTGTTGTGGGCAAAGGCCCGGTTGGCATCGATTCTCTCATCCGGGTGGCGATTCACGGCGTGAAGGTGCGGCTGGCGGATGACGGGGACTGGGTGCCGCGTATGACGGCCTGCCAGGAGCGGCTAGCCAAAGCGGTGGCAGAGGGCACGCCGATTTATGCTGTGACCACGGGGTTCGGCAGCAACTGCGGCACGCGCATTACCGCCGAAAGCATTGCCGCGCTGGGGGCCGGGCTGCTGCGCTTCCACGGCTGCGGCACTGGCCCGGCCTTGTCGGTGTCCGCGGTACGCGGGGCGATGTTGTGTCGGGTGTTGTGCTTGCTGCGCGGATATTCGGGCGTGCGACCAGCCCTGGTCCGGCGGCTGATCGAGTTTCTCAATTGTGGCATCACCCCGGTGGTGCCAGCACAGGGATCAGTGGGCGCGTCCGGGGATTTGACGCCGATGTCGTATGTGGCGGCGGCCCTGACCGGGCAGCGCGAGGTCTTTTTTCAGGGCGAACGAATGCCAGCCTCGCGCGCTTTGGAACTGGCCGGACTCGGTCCCTTCGAGTTCGCGGTGAAGGAGCCGATCGCCATGCTCAATGGCACGCCGATCATGACCGGCGTGGCGATTGTGGTGGTGGATCAATGTCGGCGCATCTTGGCCGCGGCGACGCGCGCGACGGCGATGGCGGTACACGCGATGGCCGGTCACGAGCATCACCTGCACCCGGCGCTGTTCGAGGCGAAGCCGTTTCCCGGGCAGGCGGCCGTGGCGGCTGATTTGCGGACGCTCTTGCAATCGCATGGCGCGGCGCCCGAGGCGGAGGTGCCGGAGTCGCTGCAGGATCCCTATTCCCTGCGGTGCGCGCCGCATGTGCTTGGGGTGCTGGCCGATGCGCTCGAATGGGTGGAACGCTGGGTTGAGGTGGAGGCAGGCTCGGCCAACGACAATCCGCTTTTTGATCCCGAATCAGGTCGACCGCTGATGGGCGGGAATTTCTACGGTGGCCACATTGCCTTTGCCATGGACGGGGTGAAGGCCGCCGTGGCCTCGGTGGCGGATCTGTGCGACCGGCAGGCGGCGCTGCTGGTGGACACGCGGTTCAGCCGCGGGTTGCCGGCCCACCTGGCGGCGCCGACGGAGCAGGGGCTGGCGCCCCGACATGGATTCAAGGGGATGCAGATCACCCTGTCGGCACTGACCGCGGAAGCGTTGCAGGCGACCATGCCCGTGGCGTCGTTCTCGCGGTCAACGGAGTCGCACAATCAGGACAAGGTGAGTATGGGGACGATTGCGGCGCGCGAAGCCTTGCGTGTGTGCGACTTGGTCAGCCACGCGGTGGCGGTGCACCTGCTGGCCACAGCGCAGGCCTGCGAGCTGCGCGGCGGCCTGGCGGCGCGGGCAGGGGTTGCGGCCTTGGTGCGCGCCGTACGCGAGCTGAGCCCGGCGCTGGAAGAGGACCGCTGCCTCGACGCCGACATCGAAACCATGCACCAGGCCCTGGTGGCGGGCGCGATGGGGCACCGGCTGGGCACCGGAGCCCGATAGTGGCCAATCGCCGCTGCGCCACGGTGCGGTTCCGTATCCCATTCTGCGACGTGGATGCGATGCAGGTGGTTTGGCACGGCAACTACTTCAAGTACTTTGATGCCGCCCGCGACCGCCTTTTCAGCGACGCGGGCATCGATCTGTATCGGATCGTCGACGGCTCGGGGTTGGTATTCCCTGTCACGCGGACGCAGACCAAGCACATCCGTCCCCTGCGTTTTCGCGACGAGGTGGAATGCAAGGCGGTGCTGGTCGAGTCGGAATGCCGACTGGTGATCGACTTCGAGATTCGGCAAGCGACTACGGGAACACTCTGCGCGAAGGGACGCACCGAGCAGGCCGCCGTTCGAGTTGCGGACGGCATGCTTGAGTTGCGTCTGCCCGAGGCCGTGCGCCGCGCGCTTGAACCGACAGACAATGGTGGTCCATGACGGTTGAACCAGAAGAGGCCGGCGATCTGCGAGCCGCGCTGCGCGCCGGGTACGCATGCACCGCGGCCTGGGCGGAGCTGCTCGATCGCATCAATGTTTTCCCGGTTGCCGATGGCGACACCGGTCGGAACATGGTGGTCAGCCTGGCGCCCCTGCGCGATGGGACGGCGACTGACGCCACCTTGGCGGATCGCCTGCTGCTGTCGGCGCGCGGAAACTCCGGCAACATTGCCTGCGCGTTCATGCGCGCCTTGCTGGACGGCAACGGCACTCTGGCTGAACGCTGCGTGCGTGGGGCTGCGCTCGCTCGGCAAGCGGTCGCTATTCCCCAGCCGGGCACCATGCTCACCGTTCTCGACGCGCTGGCGGCGGGCGTCGACAAGGGCCTGTCGCCCGACGGACTCGATGCGCTTCTGTCTGGGCTGGCCCAGGTCGTGAGCGAAACCACCCAGGCGCAAGCCTCGTTGCGGGATTCCAACGTGGTGGACAGTGGGGCGCTGGGAATGTTGGTTTTTCTCGACGGCATGTTGCGTGTCTATTTTGGCCTGGCCCAGGCGGGCTACGCGCTGGGCGACCGGTTTCGCGCGCTGATTTCCTTCGAGCGCGGGATCTCGGTCGAATCCGATTGTGGTTTCTGCGTCGACGCGGTGGTGCGCGGGCCGCGCCCCTCGGACGCAGCGCTGGCCCGCATTGGCAGTGAGGTCGTGGTCCTCCACCACGGCGATCTGTGGAAGGTCCATCTGCACGCCGCCGACGTGGACAAGGCGCGAGCCGCGCTCGGCGGACTGGGCGAGATCGTGCGCTGGTCGTGGGACGACTTGCACGAGCAGATGTCCGTGCGGCCCGCCGAGACCAACATCGATGTTCACATCATGACGGATGGGGCGGCGTCCCTGTCTCGGCGCGAGGCCGAGAAACTGGGCGTCACCTTGCTCGATAGCCACGTCAACCTGGGGGACATCTCGCTGCCCGAAACCCGCCTGGCCCCCGAGGATGTGTACGCGGCCATGCGACGGGGCGTGCGGGTGTCGACCTCGCAGGCGTCGACCTATGAGCGACACAAACACTACGAGCACGTGGTGTCCCAGTGGCCCAACGCCCTCTATTTGTGCGTGGGATCGGTGTACACCGGCAACCACGCGGTAGCGCAGGCCTGGCAATCGTCGCATCCGCAAGGCGCACGCATGACCCTGGTGGATTCGGGGACAGCGTCGGGACGACTGGCAGTGGTGGTGCGCGCCACGGCCTACGCGGCGGGTGCCTGCAGGCCGGTCGAGGGGCTTGCGGATTTCGCCCGGGCCACCTTGGCGCGCGCCGAGGAGTACATCTTTCTCGAACGACTCGAATACCTGGCTCGCGGCGGTCGCATGTCCAAGGCCGGGGCCTTTTTCGGCGACGCCTTGCACTTGGCGCCTGTGGTTTCGCCCTTGGCTGACGGTGCTCGCAAGGTGGCGCTGCTGCGCAAGCAGGAAGACAAGCTCGTTTTTGCCTGTGAGCGCGTCAGAAAGGCCTTTGAACCAGCCTTGGGCCACGGGTACCTGCTGCTGCAGCATTCTGACAATCGCGACTGGGTGGTCGAGCAGGTGCTGCCGCGTCTGCGTGACGTGGCGCCAGAAGCGGAGATCGTGGTGGGGGCCTTGTCGCTCACTACCGGGGTCCACACCGGGCCAGGCTCTTGGGCCATCGCCATGCTTCCTGATGTGTCATCGCAAGGGGCGTGACAGGGGCACCCGACCCCTGGCATTCTGTGCGGCCACATGACCAGAGGAAACCGCGTCGTCGTTACGGGCATCGGCTTGCGCTCGCCGCTCGGACACACCCTGTCCGCCCTGCGCGCGGGACTGCTTGAAGGACGCAGCGGCGTTCGCATCTTTCCCGATTGGGACGGGCTTGAAGGTCTGCGCACGCGCGTCGGCGCTCCCTGCGACGGCATCGATGCCAACGAGATTCCGCGCAAGTACAGCCGGACCATGGGCCGGGTGGGCGTTTTGTCGGCCCTGGCCGTGCGCGACGCCATCGCGGATTCCGGGCTGCCTGCCGATCTGGTGGCTTCGCCTTCCTGTGGCGTGGCCTTTGGCTCGACCGCGGGCAGCTCCGCATCGCAAGAGGATTTCTTGCGACCGATCATTCAAGACAAGTCCATCCGCGGCCTGCTGTCGTCTGCCTATTTGCAGTTCATGAGCCACACTTGTGCCGCCAACATTGCGCTGATGTTCGGCTGCAAAGGGCCGGTCATCGCTTCGTGTACGGCGTGTACCTCGGGATCGCAGGGGATCGGGATCGGCTACGAGCAGGTGCGCTTCGGCCGCGTGCCCATTTGTGTAGCCGGCGGCGCCGAGGAACTGCACGTCTTGCACGCCGGGATCTTCGACATCATGCGGGCGACGTCGGCGGGCTTCAACGATGCCCCCGGCCAGACGCCGCGTCCTTTTGACCGTCGACGCGATGGCCTGGTGGTCGGCGAAGGCGCGGGCTGCTTGGTCCTGGAAGAGTACGAACACGCTCGCCAGCGTGGCGCCAACATCCACTCGGAGATCATCGGCTACGGTTCGGGTTGCAACGGAACCCACCCGACCAACTCCGATCCTGAAGGAATTTGCATCGCGGTGAACGCAGCCCTGCGCGACGCCGAGCTTGCCCCTACGGACATCGACCACATCAACGCCCACGCCACCGGAACCGAAATCGGCGACGCCGCCGAGGCCGAGGGGGTTCACCGCATTTTCGGATCCAACGTGCCGGTGAGCGCGCTCAAGGGCTACATGGGTCACACCCTGGGGGCGAGCGGCGCGCTGGAATCGATCGCGACCATTCTCATGATGAAAGAGGGATTCATGGTGGCGTCGAAGAACCTCGACGAGCCGGATCCCAAGATGCCGCCGCTCGATCACGTGCTCGGCAGCGCGCGGCAGGCCCCGATCAAGATCGGCATGAACAACAACTTCGCTTTTGGCGGGATCAACACCTCGCTCGTTTTTCGCACACCCTCGTGATGCAGGAGACGACGCCTTCGTGGGAAGACCTGCGCGCCCGCTTTGCCGCCTGTGGGATTTCCTTTGCGTTTGTGATTCCGGTCTACAACCACGCGCGCAACTTGCGCTCCGTGATCTTGGGCGCCCTGGCGAGTGGTGCGCCGGTGATCGTGGTCGACGACGGGTCCACTGATGGCACGGTCGACGTGCTGGCCGAACCAAGTGCGGCCCTGGTCGTGCGCCACGAAGAAAACCGTGGCAAGGGCGCGGCGATTCTCACTGGGTTGGAAACGGCGTCGCGCCCTCCGGTGGGCGCGCGCTTCGTGGTGACCCTGGATGCGGACGGACAGCACCGGCCTGACGACGCTCGCAACTTGCTTGCTGCCCTATGGTCGGATGCGCCCGTCCCCCAACCCCGCATTGTGCTCGGCTCGCGCGCGGACATGGCTGGGCGTGCGGTCCCGTGGTCGAGTCGCATGGGGCGCGGGTTTTCGGGATTCTGGGTCTGGGCCTCGGGCGGCCCAGCCCTGTCGGATTCGCAGACCGGTTTTCGCGTTTACCCGGTCGCGGAAACTTTGGCTCTGCCCACGCGCGCCCGGCGGTTTCAGTTCGAGGTCGAGGTGCTGGTGCAAGCGCGGCGGGCCGGCATCCCGATCGGCGAGGTGCCGGTGACGGTTGACTACGCCCCGCCCGGTGGACGCGTGTCGCACTTTCGCCCCTGGCGGGATTTTGGGCGAAATTCGGCCACATTCACCCGGCTGATCGCGACCCGGTTTGTGCCCCGATCGCTTCTGCGTACCAAGGATGGTGCAAATGGCAGGTAAGTCCACGATTCGCTGGCGGGTGTTGATCGTGGCCTGTGTGGCCACGGGTTTGCTCGCCTGGGCCGGCCAGCACCGGCTGCGTATTGACACCGACATCACGTCGGCGGTTCCGACCGGCAACGTGTCTTTTGCCAGCGCTCGCCAGGTGCTGGCGCGCCATCCTTCGCTCGACAAACTGGTCGTCAATCTGTCGTTGCGTGACGGTCGCGCCGATCCCGACGCGCTGATTGCCGCAGGCGATCTGGTGGTGGCCGAGCTTGAGCGATCCGGCCTGTTTGCGAGCGTAGGCACCGGAGCGGCGGCGCGCGGGATCACGGCGATTTACGCCGACGTGCCGTCGCAGCTTCCGCTGCTGTTCTCGCGCCAGGACTTGCAGCGCGAGGTGGCGCCGCGCCTGGAACCAGCGGCCATTTCGGCCCGGCTGGCCGCCCTGGCTGCCGATGCTTCCGATCTGGCGGGAATCGGCGCTGCCACGCGGGTGGCCGAGGATCCGCTGGGCCTCGGCGAAATCGCCTTGTCTCGCCTGGGGGATCTGGTGCCGTCGCAGCAGGGACGCATCGAACGCGGACACATTCTGGACGTAGATGGAAAGAACCTGCTGATTGCCGCCACCCCACGCGACGTCACGCGCGACACGCGCGCCTCCCATGCCATCGACGATGCGATTTCTGCCTTGGTCCGGCGGTTTGCATCGGCCAAACCGGGTGACGTGGGGGCTGATGTTGTGGTCACGCCCGTGGGCGGGTACCGGGCTGCCATCGACAACGAAACCCTGGTCATGCGCGATGCCAACCTCGCCATGCTGGCATCGACCATCGGCATCGCCTTGCTCTTGCTTGCCTGTTTTCCGCGTCCGTGGCTGGGCATATTTGCCCTGTTGCCGGCACTGGCCGGCGGCTGTCTGGCCTTGTTCGTGTACAGCCTGCTCGAAAGCGACATCTCTGCGCTTGCCCTCGGTTTTGGCGGGGCTTTGGTTTCCATCACCGTGGATCAGGGGGCGGTGTATCTGCTCTTCGTCGACCGCAAGACCAAGACTGCGGGCCACCGCGCGGCACACGAGGTGTTTTCTATTGGCTCGCTGTCGACGGTCATCAACATCGGCTCGTTCATGTCGCTGCGGCTGACCGGATTTCGCGTGCTTGGACAGATCGGGCTCTTCGCCGCGCTTGGTATCGGATTTTCGTATCTCTTCGTGCATCTTGTTTTCCCCCACATCTTTCCTTCGGTGCCGCCGGCTTCGCGTTCTGCCTGGGTGCCGGTCGACAACTGGTTGCGCCGGATTACCGTGGGGCGGGGCTTCCGCGCCCTGGCGGTTGCGGTTGCCCTGTTCGCGGTTGCCCTGGTCTTTGCACGGCCCAAGTTCGTCGTGGATCTCGCGGCGATGAATACGGTGCGGGCTGAAACCGCGCGCGACGAGGCACGCATCCGATCGGTTTGGGGCGACATCTTTCACCGCGTGTACGTGCTGATCGATGCCAAGGACGATGCCGATTTTCGCGAGAAGTCCGATACCTGGTTGGGGCTGGTGCAGTCGCAGAAGGCGGCGGGTGTGGTTGATCACGCCTTTTCGCCATCCATGCTTAGCCCAGGCCCGACCGTGGCGGCCGAGCATGAGGCGGCGTGGACGCAGTTCTGGAGCAAGGAACGGGTGGCCGGCGTGGTGGCGGCCCTGCACGACGGGGCGGAGCAGGCTGGGTTCTCGGCCGACGCCTTCTCATCGTTTCTGGCTCGGCTGACAGTCCCAGCGGTCACAGTCTCTCCCTTGTCCGAGGGGATTCGGGCCTTGTACGGCGTAGGGCCGGGCCGCGACGGCAAAGGCGTGGTGTGGCTGGGCACTGTTGTGCCGGGGCCGAAATACGCGCCCGTGGCCTTTGCCGAGGCGGCGCAGAAGGCAGGACTTTTCGTTTTCGACGGCGACAGTTTCTCGCAGACACTGGCCGACATGCTTGCGCGTTCGTTCCGGTCGATGTTCGTGGTGGTGGTGTGCTTCGTGGCCGGATCGGTTCTGCTCTTCTTCTTGGATTTGCGCGTGGTGGCCATTGCCCTCGCGCCGATGACATTTTCTTTTGTGCTCACGCTGGCGACGCTTCACCTCATCGGACGCCCCATCGACATCGTGGGCCTGATTCTGTCCGTGCTCATCTTCGGCATGGGCGTCGACTATTCGTTTTCCTTCGTGCGGGTGTATCAGCGTTGTCTTGATGAAAACCATCCGTCGCACGGTCCCGTGCGCCTGAGCATCTTTCTTTCGGCCAGTGCCACCCTGGTCGGAATGGTCACCATGACCACGGCCGAGCACGCGGTGACCCGCAGCGCGGGCATCATGGCCACGCTGGCCATCGGCTACTGTGCGTTCGGGGCGTATGTGCTCCTGCCGCCGGTGCTGCGCCTTCTGTACCGGGCGCGACCGCTGCAGGCCCGCGATCGGGCGCACCCGGAACGTTGGGTGATGCGGCGGTTTAGCGGGTTGAGTGCCTATCCGCGCCTGTTCGCCTGGTTCAAGATGCGGCTCGACCCGATGTTCCCGCGCCTTGGCGACTTTATTCCCGACGAAGGAACCGTGCTCGACATTGGCTGCGGGTTTGGCGTGGCTGCCGCGTGGATGCTTGCGCGTTCGCCGGGATTGCGTGTGGTGGCGATCGAGCCCGACGAGGATCGCGTGGTCACTGCGCGCTTCGCCCTCGGGGAGTGCGGCGTTGTCCACGAGGGTGGCGCGCCGGAAGCCTTGCCCCAGACAGACGCCGCGGCGGTGACTTGCCTGGATGTCATCCATCATCTCGACGATCAGGGGCTGGCCGCGACACTAAAACGAGTTCGCGCGTGTCTGCCCCTGACAGGCAAGCTGATTCTGCGGACGACCGTGCCCGTGCCAGGCCGGGTGCCCTTTCACCGGTGGTACGAAACCCGGCGCCTACGGATGCTCGGTCTTGCGCCCCACTACCGCGACCGCGCGTCGATCGTGCAGGCCATCGAAACGGCGGGTCTTCGGGTTGTGCTGGTCGAACCAACCGGCCCAGGCCGCGAAGAAACCTGGTTCATCGCCGAGGCCGCGGACAGCCGAGGTGCTGCGGGGGCGGCGTGAGCGCACTCTTTTACCGGGCGCTGGCGCAGGCGTCCCGTTGGGTGGGACTGTGGATCGTCGGAGTCATGGGCGCGATCATTGCGGCGGGCTACTACCTGTTTCTGCCTCGACGCACAGGCCATAGCGTGCGCTTCTATCGCGCGCTTTTCCCCGAGCGATCGCGGTTTTATGCGTTCTGGTGCGCGTGGCGCCAGTACCAGGACTTCGCCCGAGTGTACAGCGAGCGTTTGGAAATCGACCGGCGCAGCGACGTGACCTGCGACCGAGAAGGCGAGGACTACGTTGCGCAGGCCCAGGCCGCCGGGCGCGGTGCGATCTTGGTCATGTCCCACTTCGGCCGCTGGGAGATCGGCGCGCGGCTGCTGGCGCATCGGCAGGAGAGGCTGACCCTGGTGATGGGCGGACAGGACGCCGGTGGCGCGCGCGGCGGGGTGGACCGCGATTTGCGCAGCGCTGGCGTCGGCGTGGTGACCATCCCCGACGGACAGGGGCAAGCCTTCGACATCCTCGAAGCGGTTCAGGTCCTGCGCCAAGGTGGCATTGTCTCGCTGTCCGCGGATCGCGCCTGGGGCGATGCCCGCGTGCTGCGCCTGCCTTTCCTGGGCAGCACAGTCGCCGTGTCCGTGGCGCCCTTTGCCCTCGCCCTAGTCAGCGGCGCTCCGTTGCTCATCGTCTTCGCTCTGCGCACGGGTCCGCGCCACTATCGCTTCGTTAGCGATCCGCCTGTCACACTCACCGTCACCAACCGGCGCGAACGACAAGCGGTCCTCGAACAAGCCGCCGCCGCCTATCTGCAGCGCCTACACGCCATGGTGAAGGCCCACCCCGAACAATGGCAGCATTTCGGGGCGTTTCTGCAGTAGAAACGCGGCCGGCGACTATCCGGATTTGGGATCCGCCACCGGGCGGCCGAAGCGCTTGCGCGCCAGATCCTGGCGGCGTGGCACGTGGGTCCCATCGGCCATTTCCTTGCTGACCACCTTTTGCATGAGCTTGTACATGCGATGGGTTTGCGGTTCGTCGCGGTAAAACGTGTCCCAGGCGTAGTGATACAGCTCCAGCAATCGGTCGGGACTCATGTGGCGCGGCTGGTACACGACATGGTCGGCCGAGTAGAGATCCCAATCTGATGTCAAGATGCGCCCGGCTTTCACCATGTCGTCGCGCGCCCGAGTGTGCGGGAAGGGCGTCAGCACGGTGAACTCGGCCAGGTCGAGTTCGATTTCCAGGAGAAAATCCACCAGGCGCTTGATGTCGTCTTCGGTCTGGTCGTCCAGCCCCAGCAGAATGGTGCCTTCAACTGCAATGCCGTGGGCGTGGTAGCGGGCGATGCGCTGGCGGATGAAATCCGACGTGTCGAACACCGCCTGGTAGACGTACCAGGCGCCGGCCTGCGCGGCTAGATCCAGCACCTCGTCGTCGTCCTCGATGGGGTGGGAACACCACTTCTTTTTCAGCGGGATCATCGCGCGGAAGAGATCGAGTTCCCACTGCTTGTTCTGGGCCAGTGAATTGTCGACGAGAAATAGCCGGTTGTTGTCGATGCCGGTCAGCTCTTCCACCACGCGGTCAATGGGACGCGGTCGAAAACAGCGGCCGCCCAAATAGCTGACCGCGCAGGGATAGCAGTCGAAACGGCAGCCGCGCGAGGCGTGGAACAGGTCCACCATGCGCACGCCCTTGTAGTTGTACAACTCGCGCCGCAGGATGGATCGGCGTGCCGGGCCGACCAGTTCCGTGGGCACCGGGGAATTGAGAAAGTCGTAAGTCGGCTTGAGGCATCCCGCGCGCCAATCAGCGAAGACCTGTTCCATGCGGCCTTCGGCCTCACCCAGAAAGACCGCATCGGCGTGCGTCTGGGTTTCTTCGGCGTGCAACATGGTGGCGATGCCGCCAAAGATGACGGGTACGCCCCGGCGCCGGTATTCGTCGGCAATGGCCCAGCCGCGTTTGGCCTGACTCGTGAGCATCATGGAGATGCCGACGAAATCAACCGGGTCGTCGAAGGTGAGGGCCTCGACGTTTTCGTCGATGAATTCCACCTCCACGTCGGCGGGCAAAGTGGCGGCAAATACCACCGGGCCGTGTGGCGGCAAGTGAAACTCGGTTTGCCCAGTCAGCTTGGGCCACTTGGGATAGATAAGGCGAAACCTCACGCGCAACTCCTGCGGGGCAGCCGCCCCTGCGATGGCAAAGGCGATCGGTGTGTGTCAGCGACGAGCAACGAAATCAAGATTTAGGCTACCATGGCGGGCGTACTTGTCACTCGTGGTCGACCAGGCGCATGTCCAGATCGTACCGGCCGGTGTGCAGGTGAACGGCGGGAAAGTAGCCGTCCTTGGCGGCGCCGAGAAGGTCAATTTCCCGCGTCAGGTGGCCCTCGTGAAATGTGCGAATCGCGCGTGGGCCATCCGCGCGCAGCACGACGTCGATGGTGTCGTTGGCCTGCTCCGACCAGCGGCACACGGTCTCGCCCTTGCTGCCTACGCCGATGGCAGCGGGCTCGCCCGTCGGCGCCAGATAGGCGTGGGCCACATCCGACATCAGGCCGCCGGCAAAGGCCGGTCGATCGAAGGGCGGGACCGCGCGATGGATGGTGACGCCCGCTGCCCCGGTGCTGGCGTCGAAGAGCGTGATGCCTTCGGGCGATAGGAGGACGGCGTGCAATCTGTCCGCAGTCGCCGCGGTGACGCCCACGAGCGCGCCGTTCTGGCCAAAGGGCAGGGTGGCGAAGATGGTGTGTGTGGCCTGCCAGGGCAGCGCAGGAAAGGCCTGGCGGCACCGTGTCGTGGTGGCCTTCGCCTCGTCGCCCGTCAGAGGCGCCAAGCGCGGCAGATGCGCACAGGCGGAACCGAGGCTGATCAACAAGACAAGCAATGCACGCATGGGGCTACCGGGGCGCTTCGAACTGTTGGTCGGGGATGGCCTTGCCGAAGGCAGAATCCTCGAATGCAATGTGGGTCACGCCTTCGCCCTCCTCAAGGATGTCGATGGCGTTCACTGTGCCTGGGCGCTCGCCAAAATTGATGGTGATGCGCGAAATGATCTTGCGCAGCGATGGATCCACCGGCTGCAGTTCGACCCGCGCGGGCTGGCCGGCTTGGGCCGGGCGCAGTTCGGGGCGGAAGGTGCGGCTCGACGAGAAGTTGCCATCCAGCCACAGATTGATTTCACCGAGCACGATCTTCATGGCTTCAAGCTTGGCGCTCGAATCAGCGATCCAGGCGTTGTCATGCTTGATCAAGCGCCGGACGTTGCCCGCGCGCACGACCAGCAGGGTTTGCAGGGGGCTGCGATATTCCCAGCGAAGATCGTTAGGGCGGCGGTAGGCCATGATTCCCCGCGAAACCAAGGGGCGCGACAGAATCTTGAGCGTGCGGGTCTGCACGAACGAAGCCTCGATGGTCTTGATGCCCGCCGCTGCCTTCCGGATGCTGTCCCAGTCCTGGTACCAGGTGGGCTCGGCGCCGCGGGCTGGTGACGCTGCCAGCAGCAAACAAGCCAAGACGAGAAAAATGCACTTCATCAGACCATGCCTCCGTTGACCGAAATGATCTGCCCCGTCACATAGGAAGCGTCGTCGGAGCAGAGAAAACGCACCACCCGTGCCACTTCTTCGGGCAACCCGCAGCGGCCCATCGGGATCAGCTTCTTCAGCATGTCGAGCGGCAGGTCCTTGATCATGTCGGTCTGAATGAGTCCCGGCGCCACCACATTGACCCGAACGCTGAGACGAGCGACTTCCGAGGCCAGGGCGCGCGTGGCCCCCATCAGTCCGGCCTTGGCGGCGGCGTAGTTGGCCTGGCCGCGGTTGCCAATCAGCCCGGACACCGATGAAATGGTGACAACGCTGCCCCGTCGCTGCCGAATCATCTTCTGGATCACCGGCTTGGTCACATTGAAGAACCCGTCGAGAGACGTGCTGGTGACCTTGTGCCAATCCTGGCGGGACATCATGGCGAAAAGTCCGTCCGCCACGATGCCGGCATTGTTGACCAGGGCGGCGATGGTCTTGTGGCGGGCCAACAGCCCTTCCAGGGCGGCATCCACAGCGGCGCCGTCGGTGACGTCGAAGGGGCACAATTCGCCGTGCCCACCGGCTTCTTCTATTTGCGCCAGCGTCTGTTTGGCGGCCTCTTCGTTGCTCTTGTAGTTGACGGCGACATGCAGCCCATGGGCGGCGAGTTCCAGCGCGATGGCGCGTCCGATGCCACGGCTGGCGCCGGTGACCAGTGCGAGTGCGGGAGCGGCATCGGAGGCAGGGATCGGTTCGGTCATGGCGAAACTCCGGGGTCAATAGGTGCGTCGGGGCGAAAGGCCTGAATGGATCCAGTGAGCCAACGGGTGCCGGCGGCGTCCTCCACGCGTCCCTCGAAGGCCAGATAGTTCGTGGCGCCGTGGGAGATGCGGGCGAAACAACGGAGCTGGGCGCCGATCGGCAGGGCGGCCTCGTGCAGTTTCGCTTCGTGGACGCCGACCAGCAGCCCGCCGGCTCCATTGGGGCGCTCATGCCGTTCCCGCCATCCTTGCAAGGCCGCGGCGGTCTGCGCGATTAGCTCGATCAGAACCAGGGTGCGTACGTAGCCGTCGCGCGCGCTTGGCCAGGAATCAAGGACTACGCTCGCCGTCTCGATGGTGTCATCCTCGATGTTCACGATCGTCTGCGCCAGGCGCATGGGCGTTCGATGCGGGATGAGCGTTTCGATGTCCGGGTATATGGTGGTCATGACAGGCGCTGTGCAGAGTGAACCACCCAGTCAGGCGGCGAAGCCCCGTTGGCCAGGGGAGCCATGTCGAGGCCAATAATGGTGTCACAGATTTGGTTGGACTCGTCAGTGAGCCACAGGTCACACGACAGGTGGCGCGCGCCCACTGTCCGCGGGACGACAATGCAGCGGCGTTCTCCATGCATGCTCGGCGACGTGATCACGCGCGCGGCGAACCCGGTCGGGTAGGCCACAATGCCCGCGTAGCGCTGTCCCCACAGACACGCGAGGTGCATGGCGCTGTCGATCAAGTACGGGCACCCGGCGGCGGATAGACCAGGGCGCGGCGGATCAGGCGAGCGCACGACGCCCGTGCCGCCATCACGGCCCAGCCAAACTGACCCGCGAAGGTTGCAATAGCGCGGCCCAAACGGAATCAGTTCCTGGTATGCGCGAGCCGCGGGCAGTTCGAAGTTGTGTTCGATCTTGGTGGGTGGCAGCGGGAGCGCTGGCTGCGGCCCGCCGAGCGTGACCGCGGCGTGCGTGCGCGTGCGGTGAATGCCGCCAGCCAGGGCAATCCGCGAGGTGAAGGTCGCGCGCGTGCCCAGCCCGGTTGCCTCCAGTGCAACCTCGAAGGTGCACCGCTGCAGCTCTGCCACGGGTAAAAACCGCGGAAACAGCGCCTGTTGCATCACGAGATTCATCGGCGCGTGCCCGTCTTGCTCGGCCACGGTTCGCACCAGCAAATCCAGCAATTCCACCGCTGGCACCGTGGCGATTCCCGCGATGGCGTGGTCGGCGACGTCCGGCAGATCGGGCAGGGCGACGGGCAGGACGCGTGGCACGGGCGTCACACCGGGAAGCCGCTCGAGATCGCGAGCGTCATCGGGTCCACCTCAACCGGCTGGCCCTTTCGGTTGGTGGCGCAATGGCGGGTGAAGCCCCGGCAGATGACCACGTTCGACTCGGCGTGGGTGATGATGTACTCGAAATCAAATCGCACGCGCTGGACTTCGCGAATGCGGGAATGGACCCAGATCGGATCGTCGTATTGCAGTGGCCGAAAGAAATCGAGTCCAAGTTGGAAGATGGGGTACGAGTGGCCCTCTTCCTCGACCTGGCGAAAGGGAAATCCGCCGTCGTGCAGCAGGGTGGCGCGCCCCAGTTCGAAGAAGCGAAAATAGGTCCCGTGATACACGGCGCCGGTGCGATCGGTGTCAGCAAACAAAATTCGATAGTGCGAGCGATGCCACACCAGGCCCGCCGCCTGGTCGCGCACATACCGGTGATCCTTCTCGTGGGGGACGGGGCGAAAATCCGGCGCGCGCATGGTCAGACGCCTCGAAGCACCAGACAACAGTTGGTGCCGCCAAAGCCGAAGGAATTGGATAGGACGAATTCTTGGCGATGGGGCCGGCTGGTCAGCACGAAATCAGGACCCACAAGTTCAGGATCGGGCACGTAGTTGAGGGTGGGCAGGACAATCTGGTTCTGCAATCCCATGACGGCGAGCACCGCCTGCACCGCCGCCGCGGCGCCGAGGGAATGGCCGACCTGGCTCTTGTTGGCCGTGATCGGAAGCTGCGACAGGCGATCGCCAAAGACCTCGCGCAGGCTGCCCACTTCCACCGCGTCGCCGGTGGGCGTGGATGTTCCGTGGGCGTTGACCGCGTCGATGACGGTTGGGTCGATCTCAGCGTCGGCCAACGCTTCGCGAATCGCCCGAACAATCGTCGGCTGATTGGGGCGGGTGAAATGGTTGGCGTCTGATGTCCAGCCGATGCCGGCGATCTCCGCGATCGGCTTGAGGCCATGTGCGACGACGGCTTCTTCGGCGGCCAGCACCACCGCTGCCGCTGCCTCGGCCAGCACGAACCCGCGGCGGTCGATGCTGAACGGGCGCGAGGCCTGCCCCGGATCGGCCGCAGCCCGATCGGTCGGACGCAGTTTGAAGCTGGCGTTCATGTTGGCAAAACCGAGCACGATTTCTGGAACCAGCGGCATCTCAACCCCGCCCACCACGGCAAAGTCGGCGTCACCGTCCCGCACCATGCGCGCCCCGATACCGATCGCGTGGTTGCCCGATGCGCAGGCCCCCTGGGGCGAGAAGATCGGTCCTGTGAAACCCAGCACGGCGCCCGCCTTGCCCGCCGGCACGTTGGCGCAGATGTTGGGCAGCAGATACGGGCTGACACCATTGGGGCCGGCAGCCTGTAGGCGCAGGAAAGCATGGCGCAGAGAATCTGTACCGTTGATCGCCGACCCGATGAGACACGCCGTGCGCGGTCCCACATCGCCGTCCATGGTCAGCTTCGCGTCGGCAAGAACGTCGTGGCACAGGGCGACCGTCTGCAGGACGTAGCCAGCATTCCAGTTGTGCCGTTCCTTGGGCGTGTCAAAGGCTCGGCCTTCGCCCTCCCGGTCGGGGATCTCGCCGACAATGGTGCGCGTGCCAATCGAGCAGCGCGACAGTTCACGAAATCCGGCTTCGTTGTTCACCGCACGCCGCCAGGTCGCCTCCGTGGTGGCGCCCAAGGCGGTGCTCAGCGAGCGGCCGATGACAAAAACGCGTCGGTTCTTTGGGGCTTTCATGCAAAAAGTGGGGAGTGCCTGATCCTTCGCGGTTTGGACAGCCGGGCGGGTGACGCCACGATTTGTGGACAGACCGGCAACATGTCGGTTCTATTGCACGCCCGCGCGCTCCCTGGCAAGAGTAACCCCTGTTGTTCCCCCCTGTCGGTGCCAGGCACTTGATCAATGTCAGGTGCCCCGGGGCGGTGGTACCAGAGTCTTCCTGGATTCTTCCCCCCCCGGGGCGGTGGTACGGTGCCCCTGTCGGTGCCAGGCACTTGATCAATGTCGGGCTAGCGCCACTTCGCAACCATCGGGGAGATCGATCGGCCCCCGCCCCGGGGCGGTGGTACCGGCCCCCCTGTCGGTGCCAGGCACTTGATCAATGTCGGGCTAGCGCCACTTCGCAACCATCGGGGAGATCGATCGGCTCGTCCACGAGGAGCCGTCCCGCCCCGGGGCGGTGGTACGCGCCCCGGGGCGGTGGTACCAGAGTCTTCCTGGATTCTTCCCCCCCCGGGGCGGGCGGTGGTACCGGAGTCTTCCTGGATTCTTCCTGGAGCGTCGGCAGTTGGGTCACCGCCCCCGGGGCGGTGGTACCAGAGTCTTCCTGGATTCTTTCTGGAGCGTCGGCAGTTGGGTCCCGCGATGGCTCTTGGATCGAGGTGGCGGCTGGCGGGACTGACGGTCAGGACAACGGCGGCGCGTGCAGATGATGGCCGCAGGGCCGAGCCGGACGGAAATCGGG
>Ga0265316_10000069_pt1 | contig 104235 bp, 88 predicted proteins | sample 4522metaG_FD_202092 | JGI IMG/M metagenome (GOLD analysis project Ga0265316, IMG submission 202092) | Rhizosphere microbial communities from Carex aquatilis grown in University of Washington, Seatle, WA, United States - 4-5-22 metaG | ecosystem: Host-associated > Plants > Roots > Rhizosphere >... | reverse complement strand
CACATTGCAGGCACCACAGCACCAGCAGCAGGGGCCAGACGCCCACCACGAAGCCCGCGCAACTGGTGGCATCACGCCGCTCGACGATGCGCCCTTCCAGCCAGCCCAACCAGCGCGGCAGCCAGGCCTCGATGCGAATGGCCAACCCGCTCATGGCGCCCCCCGTTCGCAACAAGAGGCCACGCACACGCGGTTGCGGCCCGCGGCCTTGGCGCAGTACAGGGCGCGATCGGCATCGCCCAGGATGCGGGCGACATCGTCGTCGTGCACCTCGCCCAGGCCCAGGCTGATGGCGATGCGCAACGGCGTGCCGTCACCGTGGAAAACCTGTGCGGCCACGCGCTCGCGCAGGCGTTCGCACACGCTCAGGGCTTCGTCCTCGGGGGTGTCGGGCAGGATCAGGGCGAACTCCTCGCCCAGGCGCGCCGGCAGGTCCGAGGGCGCACGCACCGAGGCCATGAGCAGCGCCGCCAGCTCGCGCAGCACCGCATCCCCGGCGAGGTGGCCGTGCACATCGTTGACGTGCTTGAAATGGTCGATGTCGATCAGCACCACGCACAGCGGCCGGCCCGTGCGGTGCCGCCGGGCCACCTCGGCCTGCAGCACCTCCATGAAGCGACGGCGGTTGGCCAGGCCCGTCAGGCCATCGGTTTGCGACAGGCGCATCAGGCGGGCGTGCATGCGGTCAAGCCGGCCAAACAGCAGCATGATCAGCGGCAACAGCACGGACGCCGCCGACAGCAGCACCGCGTTGCGCCAGATGGCGTAGCCCCACTGCGGCTTGCGGCCCTCGAAGATGCGCTCGGTCACGGCCGGCGCGTACGACCACCAGCCCATCTGCACACCGACGTCGTGCCCGACCAGCACGGCCGTGCACACCAGGTAAGCGATGACCATGGGCCGCAGGGTGAACAGCAGCAGGCCGATGGTCAGCACGCCCAGCAGCACCAGACCGGTGGGCGCGGTGAAGGTGCCCGCCAGCACGGCGATCACGGTGTAGGTGACGCCAATGGTCAGGCAGGCCAGCAAGGTGGCGCCCTCCACCGGTTCGGGCTCGCGGCGCCGCGGCCACACATGCACCGCGATGCCGATGCTCAGCAGCGTGGCCACCACCAGCAGGCCTTGCAGCGCCAGCATCACCTCGGTGTGCACGGCGCTGCGGGTGCTCGGCTCAGCGATCACCCAACCGTGGCCGAGCAGGATGAGGACGAAGAAAGGCGTCGATGACCCGATGGCCACCAGCACCCGCGTGGCGGGTGTCAGTTGGTCAAAAACGCGCTCCGTCAAACCACGCATGCACAACCTGTTGCGAACCTCGACACCGGTGCCGACCGGGCGGCACCACACCGTTCCATGATGGAACCATCTTGGCCCGTTATCGGTGCGCCGTCCACAAAGTTGAACCCACGCGCGGGTCGGACATCACCACGCCATCACGCTGGGCTATGCTTGTTGCATGAAGATGATTGCACGCTGGCTGTTGCTCTCTGCCGCCCTGATGCTGTTGACCCAGTGGGACAGCGGCATCGAGGTGCGCAACTACGGTTCGGCCATGCTGGCCGCGGCGGTCATCGGGCTGCTCAATGCCTTCGTGCGGCCCTTGCTGATCCTGCTGACGCTGCCCGTGACGGTGCTCACCCTGGGCCTGTTCCTGTTCGTCATCAACGCCCTGACCTTCCAGATGGCGTCCAGCCTGCTGGAGGGCTTCCAGGTGCATGGCTTCTGGCACGCGCTGTTCGGCTCGGTGCTCTACAGCCTCTGGAGCATCGTCATCGACGCGGCGCTGGAGCGCTTCTTCGGTCCGCGCGGCGGTTTACCGCCCGTCTGAACCCGCCCTCGCCCCGCTTTCACAAGGCATTCACAAGGGCGTCAGGCGCCGGCGCACGCCCGCCAGGGCGTCCAGCACCGTGGCCGCACGCACCTGGGCGCGGTCGCCATCGAAATGGTGGCAGGCCGCATGGGCTGGCGCGCCCTGCACCGCCCAGGCGATCCACACCGTGCCGACCGGCTTGTCAGGCGAGCCGCCCGTGGGGCCGGCAATGCCGGTGACGGCCACGGCCACCTCGGCACGCGCATGGCGCAAGGCGCCTTCGGCCATGGCCAGGGCCACCGGCTCACTGACCGCGCCATGCTGGGCGATCAGCGCGGCCGGCACGCCCAGCAGCTCGGTCTTGGCCTCGTTGCTGTAGGTCACGAAACCGCGCTCGAACCAGGCGCTGGAGCCCGACAGGGCCGTGCAGCTCGCTGCGATCAAGCCACCCGTGCAGGATTCGGCCGTGGCCAGGCGCCAGCCGCGCGCCAGCAGCAGCTCGGCCAGAGCGGAGATGCCGGCATCGGCGTCGGTGTCCGGCAGTGGGTTCGCGGTGTGGGGGGCCATGGTGTCCTCGCGTGGGTTTGCGGCAATGGGGTCGGGTGGGGGCGCCTCCCATCCGGTTCAACTCATCCGGTTCAACTCAGCAAGCCCGCACCCACGCCGCCCTGGCGAAACGCCACGGCCAGCGCCAGCACGATGAGGGTGCACAGCGCGGCCACCAGGTCGTCGAGCATGATGCCCAGGCCCTGGCGCCAACCGATCTGGCCGCCCGCCCGCAGTTTGAACAGGCCATCGGCCCAGGCCACCGGACCCGGCTTGGCCGCGTCGAAATAGCGGAAGGCGACGAAGGCCAGCAGCTGGCCGCGCCAGTCCACCGGAGAGATCATCCACAAAATCAGCCAGAAGGCCCAGATTTCATCCCAGACCACCGAGCCCGGGTCGGCCACCCCCAGGCTGCGTGCCGTGCGGGTGCAGGCCCAGCAGCCCACGAACCAGCCCACCAGCAACACCCCCGCCCAGACCAGGTCGGCCTGCGGGCCGGTGCCGATGCCATGCTGCAGGGCCAGGAAGCTGGCCCAGCCCCAAAGCGTGCCCACGGTGCCGGGGGCCACGGGGCTGAGGCCGCTGCCCAGGCCGAGGGCCATGAGGTGGGCTGGGTGGCGCCACATCAGGGCGGCGGTGGCGCGGCGGCGCGGGGACTCGGGCACGGTCATGGGGCCTCGCGGGGGTGTGATCGGGGGTCTGAGCTGAAGTGGTCGAACGACGTCCAGCGATGGGCCAGGGGGGCGCCTGCGCCCTCTCCGACCGCGCCCAGTGCGGCATCCCACAAGCGCAAGCGCGGCACGGCGGGTGCGCCTGGGGAGGGGTCGCTCGCGGGGCGGACAGCCTCGCCGATCTCGCCGATCTCGCCGATGTGCCCGATGCGGCAGAGTGGCAAGCCCAGGCTGACGCCCAAGGCCTCGACCGCGGCACGGCGCGCGGGCGGCGCGGTGAACACCAGTTCGTAGTCGTCGCCACCGGCCAGGATGCAGTCCAGCTGTTCGTGGCGGCGGCGCGCGGCCAGCCAGGGGCTCAGCGGCAGCGCACCCGCGAACACATCGGCCGAGACGCCGCTGCGCCGCAGGATGTGGCCCAGGTCGCCCAGCAGGCCGTCGGAGACGTCGATGGCCGCCGTGGCCAGGCCGCGCAAGCCCAGGCCCAGGGCCACGCGGGGCTCGGGGCACTCCATCGCCAGGCGGCAGGCGTCGAAAGCCTCGGCAGGCAGGCTGGGGTGCAGGGTGCCGCGGAAGGCCTCCAGCGCCAGGCGGGCCTCGCCGGGGTGGCCGCTCACCCAGAGGTCGTCGCCCGGGCGGGCGCCGCTGCGCAACAAGGCACCGCCCACCGGCACCTCGCCGAACACCGTGATGCCGATGGCCAGCGGCCCGGCCGTGGTGTCGCCGCCCACCAGCTCGCAGTCGTGCGCGTCGGCCAAATCCAGCAAACCGCGCGCAAAACCGGCCAACCAGGCCTCGTCCACCCGGGGCAGGGTCAGCGCCAGGGTGAAGCCCAGGGGCCGGGCGCCGCACGCGGCCAGGTCGGACAAATTCACGGCCAGGGCCTTGTGTCCCAGCCGAGCCGGGTCCACCGTGGACAGGAAATGCCGGCCCTCCACCAGCGTGTCGGTGGACACGGCCAGTTGCATGCCAGCCGCCGGGGCCAGCACGGCACAATCATCGCCATTGCCCACCACGGCACGGCGCGGCCCCTGGCCGGCAGGGCGTACGAAATACTTGGCGATGAGGTCAAATTCACCCAGGCTCATGGGCTGGATTGTCGCCTGCGCGGGGGCCTGCGCGCGGCTTGTCCTCGCGCCGACGCCACCCGTTTGCGCACGAGATGTGGCCATCCACACCCCCAGGTGCCGCGAAGTTCCTAGAATCGGGGGTCTGGCACAGCCGGCCACCCCGGCCCGCCAGCCTCCGAGCACACACAGGCAATCAAAGGCAATCACCGCATGACCACGCCCGAACAACAACGCGCCGAACTCAAAAAGGCGGCGCTGGAGTACCACGAGCATCCCAAACCGGGCAAGCTCGCCATCAGCGCCACCAAGCAGCTGACCAACCAACGCGACCTGGCCCTGGCCTACTCCCCTGGCGTGGCCGCGCCCTGCGAAGAAATCGTCGAGAACCCCGCGGCGGCCTTCAAGTACACCAGCCGCGGCAACCTCGTGGCCGTCATCACCAACGGCACGGCCGTGCTGGGCTTGGGCGACATCGGCCCGCTGGCGGCCAAGCCCGTCATGGAAGGCAAGGCCGTCCTGTTCAAGAAGTTCTCCGACATCGACGTCTTCGACATCGAGATCAACGAGAAGGACCCCGACAAGCTCGTCGAGATCATCGCCAGCCTGGAGCCCACGTTCGGCGGCATCAACCTCGAAGACATCAAGGCCCCCGACTGCTTCTACGTCGAGCGCAAGCTGCGCGAGCGCATGAAGATCCCCGTGTTCCACGACGACCAGCACGGCACGGCCATCGTCGTGGGCGCCGCCCTGCTCAACGGCCTGAAGGTCGTGGGCAAGGACATCAAGCAGGTCAAGCTGGTCACCTCCGGCGCAGGCGCTGCGGCCCTGGCCTGTCTGGGCCTGCTGGTCAAGCTGGGCGTGCCCCGCGAGAACATCTGGGTGACCGACCTGGCCGGCGTGGTCTATGAAGGCCGCGCAGAGCTGATGGACCCGGACAAGGACCAGTTCGCCCAGAAGACCGAGCAGCGCAAGCTCGCCGAAGTCATCGAAGGCGCCGACATCTTCCTGGGCCTGTCCGCCGGCGGCGTGCTCAAGCCCGAGATGGTCGCCAAGATGGCCGCCAACCCGATCATCTTCGCCCTGGCCAACCCCACGCCCGAGATCCTCCCCGACGAGGTCAAGGCCGTGCGCGACGACGCCATCATGGCCACCGGTCGCAGCGACTTCCCCAACCAGGTCAACAACGTCCTGTGCTTCCCCTACATCTTCCGCGGCGCGCTGGATTCGGGTGCGACCACCATCACCGATGAGATGGAAATCGCGGCCGTGCACGCCATTGCCGAGCTGGCCCAGGCCGAGCAAAGCGATGTGGTGGCCGCGGCCTACTCGGGTGAAAGCCTGAGCTTCGGCCCCGAGTACCTGATCCCCAAGCCCTTCGACCCGCGCCTGATGATGAAGATCGCGCCGGCCGTGGCCAAGGCCGCCGAAGAGTCTGGCGTGGCCCAGCGCCCGGTGAGCGATTTCGCCGCCTACGCCGAGAAGCTGCAGAGCTTCGTCTACGCCTCCGGCCACACGATGAAGCCCATCTTCAGCGTGGCCAAGCGCGCCAAGAACAAGCGCATCGCTTACGCCGAAGGTGAGAACGAAGGCGTGCTGCGCGCCGCCCAGATCGTGGTGGACGAGAACATCGCCCGCCCGACGCTGATCGGCCGCCCCGGCGTCATCCAGGAGCGCATCGAGCGCTTCGGCCTGCGCCTCAAACCCGGCGTGGACTACGACGTGGTCAGCACCGAGAACGACCCGCGCCACCGCGACTACTGGCAGGCCTACCACCGCCTGGCCGAGCGCAAGGGCGTGACCGAGCAGATGGCCAAGATCGAGATGCGCCGCCGCCTGACGCTGATCGGCTCGATGCTGCTGCACATGGGCGAAGTCGATGGCCTGATCTGCGGCACCTGGGGCAACACCGCCCTGCACCTCTACTACATCGACCAGGTCATCGGCAAGCGCCCGGGCGTGCAGACCTACGCGACCATGACCGGCCTGATCCTGCCGGGCCGCACGGTCAACCTGCTGGACACGCACATCAACTACGACCCCACCGCCGAGCAGCTTGCCGAGATCACGGTGATGGCGGCCGAGGAAATGATGCGCTTCGGCCAGCGTCCGAAAGCCGCGCTGTTGTCGCACTCGAACTTCGGCTCCAGCAACCAGCCCTCGGCGGTGAAGATGCGCGATGCGCTGGCGCTGATCCAGGACCGCGCGCCCTGGCTGGAAATCGATGGCGAGATGCACGGCGACACCGCCCTGGACGCCAGCTACCGCGCCCAGCTGATGCCGCGCAGCACGCTGACGGGCGAGGCCAACCTGCTGGTCTGTCCGAACATCGACGCCGCCAACATCGCCTACAACCTGCTGAAGGTCGCCGCGGGCAACAACATCGCCCTGGGGCCCGTGCTGCTGGGCGCGGCCAAGCCGGTGTGCATCCTGACGCCGTCGGCCACGGTGCGCCGCATCGTCAACATGACGGCGATGACGGTGGCCGACGCCAACGCGGTGCGCTGAAACAGAGCCCCCCTGCGCCACGCGGCGCTTATAGCACAGCCGGTCTGAAGCCGGCCAGAAGGCCCCGCCCGCCCCGTCCTGGGGTGCCGGGGCCTTGAGCTTTTGGGGCTGTTTCTATACCATACCGGCTTTGATGAAGCGCTGCATGGCTGACCTCACCAAATTGCCGGCATGGCCAGCCTCTCCCACCCCATGAGCACCGCAAGTTCAACCGACACGCACGCCACGAGCGCGCGTCCGGTCTGTCAGGTTTGGCTGATGCAGTGGACGGTGCGGTGGATGGCAGGACTGCTCTGCGCCGCGCTGCTGATGGCCATGCCGTCGGGCACGTGGGCGCGGCAAGATCGCCTGGACCGTCAACGTGCGCAAGCTGCGGTGGGTCAAACCACCGACGTGGTGGCATTGACCGCACTGCCACGCCAAGCGCAGGATGTCCACCAGCGCATTTTGGCTGGGGGGCCGTTCCGCTACGAGAAGGACGGTGTGGTGTTTGGCAACCGGGAGCGCCTGTTGCCTCGCCAGCCACGCGGCTTTTATCGGGAGTACACCGTGCCCACCCCGGGCGAACGTGACCGCGGCGCGCGGCGCATCGTCTGCGGAGGTAAAGAAGTTCGACAACCTGAAACTTGTTTCTACACCGGGGATCACTACGCCAGCTTTCAGACCATCGACCCCCGACACTGACCTTGCTCTTTGATGTCCGGCGCCACGCGCCGTTGCTCTTTTTCTTCTGACCCCTAACCTTGCCCGCCAGGGCGCTGACACCCGTCAACGCACCTTGGGCCCCAAGCGATCATGTTGTTGCAATCCGTTCGACCCAACATCGTTCAATCCATCCGGGCCTTCCGTCCGGAAGACTTGCAACAGGCCGCCAATGCGGTGGGCCACCACTTCCTGTACACCAACCTGAGCGGCGCCCAGGGCAAGCAGGACGTGCTGGACATCATTGCGCGCGACTTCCTCTTCCCGGACCACTTCGGCAAGAACCTCGACGCCTTGTACGACTGCATCACCGACCTGGTGCACAAGTCCGGGCAACAGCCGGGCTTCGTCGTCGTGCTGGAGCTGATCCCAGGCGGCAATGTGGACCGCGAAACCCGCGAACAGCTGCTGGACGCCTTCCGCGACGCCGCCGACTACTGGGGCGAGCGCAAAATCCCCTTCCGCGTGTTTTATTCCATCGCCGTCTCGGGCAAGGAATCGGCCGGCAACTGGGACAAGGCCGAAGTGGCGCAAAACGACCCCAACGTGAAGCCCCCGAAGGTCTCCAAGAACACCCCGGCCCCGATGGTCATGAACCTGCCGCCCATGAGCAGCGTGTTCGACACCTCGGCGCTGCTGGTCGCGGCCTGATCACACAGGCGGTACCGCCCCACGGCGGCACCCCTCTCAACGGCCCGCTGCACGCGGGCCGTTCTCGTTTCAGGGCTTCGTCCAGCCCAGCGAGACTCGGTCGGGCTCAGCGCCCCGCCCGCGAACGCCACGCGTCCAGCTGCTCGGCCCAGCCCGGCTGGCGGCCGAGGTAGCCCGGCGCCACCGCGGCCATGGCCGTGGGCGTGATGCCCAGTTCGGCGAACCCGGGCAACTGGCCGCCCAGCACATTGGGCACGCGCATCGAGTCCAGGTTGTCGGTGGACATCAGTGGCTCGCCCGGCAAACAGGCCATCAGCTTGGCTTGCAGGCGCCCCGCTGCCATCGGCAAGGGCAGCACCGGGCGCACGTGCCCGCTCCAGCGGCCCGACAGGCGCACCAAGTCGGCCAAGGTGCACACGTCCGGGCCACCGAGCTCGTAGGTGCGCCCCGCGGTGCTGGCGTCCAGCAGGCAACGCACGATGGCCGCGGCCACGTCCTCCACCCACACCGGCTGGAAGCGGGCGTCGCCACCGGCCAGCGGCATCACCGGGAACAGGCGCTGCAGGCCGGCGAACAGGTTGAGGAAGCTGTCGTGGGCGCCGAAGATCACGCTCGGGCGCAAGAGGGTGAGCGCCAGCCCGGGCATGCGCAGGGCCTGCTCGGCTTCGGCCTTGGTGCGCAGGTAGTGCGAGGGCGCGGCCCCCGCATCTTCGGGCACGCCCAGGGCACTGACGTGCACCAAGCGGTGCACGCCGGCCTTGGCACAGGCCTCGCCGAGGCGCTGGCACAGGCCCACGTGCGCGGCCTCGAAAGCCTGCGGCGTGCCGTGCAGGATGGCCACCAGGTTGACCACCGCGTCGGCGCCATCGAGCAGGCGCGCCAGGGTGGCGTTGTCGTGCACATCGGCTTGCAGCACGTCCACCTGCGGCAGGGGAAAGAGGTGCTTGCCGCGCTCACGCTTGCGGCTGGGCACGATCAGGCGGGCGCCGCCAAAGGCGGGATGGGCGCTGAGTTGCTCGCACAGGGCGCGGCCCACAAAGCCGGTGCCGCCCAGGATCAAGATGCGTTTCATGTGCGTGTGCTCCGGTGCTCAGGCGTTCAGGGCAAATCACCCTCGGGCGGCGGTGCGTTGCTGGCGCGCGGCCCCACGGTGGCGCCCAGCCGGGCTTTCACCGACAGTGCCCGGCCTTGCAGGATATGCGCATACACGGTCGCGTTCGACAACACTTTCTTGACATAGTCGCGCGTTTCGTTGAACGGGATGTTTTCGACCCAGGCGGCGGCGTCCAGGCGGTTGCCTTCGCGCCAGCGGCGAGGCCGCGACGGGCCTGCGTTGTAGGCTGCCGCGGCGAGGGCCTGGGCGCCCTGGAAGTCGTCGAGCACCAGCTTGAGGTAGCCCGCGCCGATGCGCAGGTTGGTCTGGCGATCGGTGATCTGCTCGGGCTTGAAGTCGATGCTGAGCTTGCGCGCCGTCCAGGCGGCGGTGGCGGGCATCACCTGCATCAGGCCGGCCGCCCCGACGGTGGATTTGGCCGCGACGATGAAGCGCGATTCCTGGCGGATGAGGCCGTACATGTAGGCCGGGTCCAAACCGACCTCGCTGGCCGCGGCCAGGACCTCGTCGCGGAAGGGCGTGGGGTAGCGCTGGCGCAGGTCGATCTCCAGGCGGGTGCGCTCACTGGAGTTGATGCAACGGTCCCAGATCTCGCGGCGGCAGGCTTCTTCGGCCACGGCCAGCAACTCGCGGTCGCTCAGGCCGCCGGGCTTGCCCCAGCTGAGGGTGAAGTTCCACTCTCGCACGGCCTCGCTGCGCCAGCCCAGGGCCAGCATGCGCAGGGCGCGGTCCACGCCGGGCAGGGCGCGGGCCTGGGCCATTTCGGCATCGGTCAGGGGTGCGGGTCGGGCGGGTTCGCGTGCCGGGCTGCGGTGCAGGGCCTCGGCGGCCAGCTGGCCGTAGAAAGTGAGCGGGTTGGCCACCCGGCCCAGCAGCTCGTGGGCTTGCTGGCGGGCCGCGTCTTGGGGCGGGTGGGCATGGGCGCTGGCCGCGGCGCCGACCACGGCCGGACGGGCGCGGGCCAGCAGCGCCTGCGCCTTCCAGTACTGCCAAGCGGCGTCTTGCTGCTGCTCGGGTGCCATGGCCTCGATGCCAGCCTCGACCAGGCTCCAGCGCGCGGGCGTGCCGCCGGTGGCCGAGCGCAGCCCCGCGCGGACCATCCAGGCCAGCGTTTCCGGCGACCAGGCCGCGGCCAGGCGCGAGGCCTCGCCGCGCCACTCGCCGGTGCTGGCAGCCACGGCGCGGTCGGCCAGGGCGCGCTCGAAATAGGCCGGGGCCTCGGGCTGCAGACGCCAGGCCGCCGAGCGCCCCACCTGGGACCAGGCCCAGGCAGCCTCTTCGGCCCGCCAGTGCCAGCGCTCGCGCGCGGGCTGTCCTTCGAGGGCCTGTGCGGCGGCCACGGGGTCGATGCCCGCCCAGCGGATGAGCGCCAGCAGGTTCAACGGCCCTTCCAGCTCGGGCGGCAAGCCGACGGGCACAGGCGCCAAGGTCGGCTTGGCCTTGGCTTTTTTCGCTGCTTTGGCGTTCTTGCCCGCCTTGGCGTGAGCGGCCTTGCCCTTGCCGGTGCGGGCGCTGTCCGGGCCGATGCTGGCGCCGGGCGCGTGCCCGCCATCGTCGCCAGAGGGCAAGCGGGCGGCAGACGCTGGCGGCATCAGGAAGGCCTGCGGCTGGCCCATCAGGCGGTTGACCGCCTGCACCACGGTGTCGCCCAGCAAGCGGGCGCTCTGCTGCACGGCACGGGGCTTGTCGGCCTCGATGGCCAGTCGCAGCTTGCGCCAGACGTCGGCCTGGCTGAGCACGCCGGCGTCCAGCAGAACCTTGGCCATGGCGTCGCAACCGAAGTCGGCGTCCTTCTGGTTCCACCAGGCCTGGCGGGCCTGCTCGCGCCAGTCGCCCGGGCCTTCCATCGGCGTGCGGGTCTGGTGGCGGGCCAGCACGCCCAGGCAACTGACCTCGCGGTCGTCGTTCATGCGGAAGCTGGGCTGGATGCGCAGGAAAGTCGCCCAGTTCTGGCGTCGGCCGAGCTCCAGCAACCAGTCGTTGCGGGCGCGGTCGGCCACGTAGCTGTCGGGCCAGCGCGCAAGGAACTCATCGACCTCGGCCGGGCCGATGTCCACCAAGCGCAGCTGGAAATACCAGTAATCGGCCCAAGGGGCCAGGGGGTGCTGGGCGGCGATGAGGGCGTCGCGGTCGGCCAGCAGGCGAGCCCGATCCCGCACGCGCAAGGCCTCGCGGGCATCGCCCACCAGGCGGTCGTCGGTCGCCGCTCCTGGCGCAGATGACTGGGCCTGGGCTGGCGCCAGCGGCGCGGCCAGGGCCACCACCGTGGCGCCCATGGCAACCCATGCGCTCGCCCAACCGCGGGCGCGGCGGGACGCATACTTGTGCGTGTCTCTCAAAATCTGTGCTTCCATTCTCGATGTCTCAGCCATCATCTTCGCCGTCGGCACCGCCGCCCGCCCCCACACCCGCCGCTCCTGCGGCAGGTGACACACGCACCGCCTTGCGCCAGCGCCTGCTGCAAGCCCGCCGTGCCTGGGCCGAGACCCCGGACTTCGCGCCAGCGCAGCAGCGGGTGCAGGCCCAGCTCATGCATGCGCTGGACAAGCTGGAGCCCCATTGCCTGGGCGTGTATTGGCCCCTTGCGGGTGAATTTAACCCAAGGGATGCGGCCCTCCAGGCCAAAGCCCTGTGGGGATGCCGCCTGGCCTTGCCTTTTGCCCGCAAATCGTCCCGCGAGATGCGCTTCCTGTCCTGGGATGGTGAGGCGCCATCGCAGCAGGACGAATGCGGCATCTGGACCGCCCAGGGCGAGCCCGTTGTGCCCGATGTCGTGCTGGTGCCCTGCCTGGGCTTCACCGACGAGGGCTTCCGACTGGGCTACGGCGGCGGCTACTTCGACCGCTACCTGGCGGCCCACCCCGAAGTCACGGCGGTGGGCCTGGGCTGGACACTCGGCCGACTCACCGAGGCCGAGCTGAAACCCCAAGCCCATGACCAACCCTTGGTGGGGGTGATCACAGAAGGCGACACCTGAGCTGGATGTGACGTGTTTGATGTCCCCCAGACGCGGGGTGATGGGTGTGAACCCTGAGCGTTATCCGGGGAGCAGCACGGAAGATGGCAGCACGACTCGCCAGGGCGACGCAGAGCGCCCGACATTCCACACACCAAGGACGTGAACATGACACTGACCAAGCACTTCGCCGTGTTGTCCCTCGCCGCTGTTGCCAGCGTCGCTTCGGCCGCCACCCAACCCCTGAACACCATCACCGATTCGTACGTGACGCTCAACACCAGCGTCCTGGCCACGAACTCGTTCACGGCCTCGGCCTTGGGCAGCTCGACCTACAACAGCAGCACCGGCAAGCTGACCGACGCGGTGTCGTCCGCCTCGACGACCACCAGCCCCGGCGCCCTGACCGTGAGCTACAACAGCACCTCCGGCCTGTCGCTGAGCGGCTCGCTGTCGGGCTTGGGTGTCACCGTCAACATGACGGGCTTCTCCTACGACGCGGCCAGCAACACCCTGTTCGGCAACCTGGCCGTGAACACCCTGCTGGGCAACGCCACGTACACCAACCAGGCCATCCTGGTGGCAGGCACCGAAGTGGGCACCCTGGGCAGCAACAGCCTGGACAGCGTGACCTCGTCGGCCACGCCCCGTGACCTGAACTACACGCTGTCCAACTTCACCATGGCAGCCGACCTGAACACCAAGCTGGGCACGCTGGCACCCCGCTTCTCCTGGCTGCCTTCGGCCGTGACGAACGTGGTCGTGTTCACCAAGCCCACCGCGGTCGTCCCCGAACCCGGCACCTACGCCCTGATGGGCCTGGGCCTGGTGGGCATCGCCGCCATCTCGCGTCGCCGCCAAGCCGCCAACAGCTGATCACCGCTTCGGCTTCGGCACAAAAAAAGCTCCCCGAGGGGAGCTTTTTTCATGGGCGCGGCAGAAGCGCTGCGAGCGCGCACCCTCCGAGGCTTCTGTGATCAGAAGCGGTAGCCGATGCCCACACCGAACAGCACCGGGTCCACCTTGAAGGTGCCCAGCTTGGTACCGTCATAGGTCACGTCGGTGCTGATCTTGACCTTCTTGACGTCCACGTTCAGGAACCAGCGGTCGGCCAGCTTGATGTCCATGCCCAGGCCGTAAGCGAAGCCAAAGCTGCTCTTGTCGAGCTTGCCGGCGCCGTCCAGGATCTTGACGCTGGAGAAGCGGGTGTAGTTCAGGCCAGCGCCAGCATAGGGGCGCACCGTGCCTTCGGGGTTGAAGTGGTACTGCACCGTCAAGGTGGGCGGCAGGTGCTTGAGGCTGCCGATGTCGGCCCCGTTCAGCGTGACGTCCTGCTTTTGCGGGTAGGTCAGGATCAGCTCGGCAGCGATGTTGCGCGTGATGAAGTAGGTGATGTCCACTTCGGGCAGCGACTTGTCGTTGATCGCCAAGCCGTTGACGTTGCCGCCGTTCTCAGGGCTCAGGTGCACGGCACGGGCGCGGACCAGCCAGGGGCCCTCGGCGGTCTGGGCCATCAGGGGCGCGCTCAGGGCGGACAGGGCCAGAGCGGCAGCGGCAACGCGGGTCAGAGCGGATGTCTTGGTCATGGTGAGGTCCTTCTTGTGCGAGGGTTCGCGGCGACGCGGACTGCGTTTCGCCATGAATCCATTGCACCAGGGAGAACCCCCGGTCCGATTGACTCAGCGCAAGTCGCTCAAGCTGCCCCTGCTGCGAAGAGGGCCATTGAGGTTACTTTTTGACGCACATCAGTTTCGACCGCTGACACAGTGCGCATCCGATGCGTTTGGGCAACGCTGTCACCACCCCAGCCGCTCGCAGAGGGCCTTGACCGTGGTGGCCTGGTTCATCGTGTAGAAGTGCAGGCCGGGCACGCCAGCGCAGCGCAGCTGGTCGCACAGGTCGGTGACGACGTCCAGACCGAAGGCCTGGATGGACGCCTTGTCGTCGCCAAAGCCTTCCAGGCGGGTGCGGATCCAGCGCGGCACTTCGGCGCCGCACATGTCCGAGAAGCGCAGCAACTGGCTGGCGTTGGTGATGGGCATGATGCCCGGCACCACGGGGATGGCCGCGCCGGCCTTCTCGGCCTCATCGACGAAGCGGAAGTAGGCGTCGGTGTTGAAGAAATACTGCGTGATGGCCACGTCGGCCCCGGCCTTGACCTTGGTGACGTAGGCCTGCAGGTCGGCCTGCGGGTTGCGTGCCTGCGGGTGCATTTCCGGGTAGGCGCCCACCTCGATGTGGAAGTGGCTGCCGGTTTCTTCGCGGATGAAGGCCACCAGTTCGCTGGCGTATTTGAACTCGCCGAAACCGCCATAGCCGCTGGGCAGGTCACCGCGCAGGGCGACGATGCGCTTGATGCCATCGGCCTTGAACTGCTGCAACTGTTCACGCACACCGGCCTTGCTGGCGCCGATGCAGGAGAAGTGCGGCGCCGCATCGAAGCCTTCGGCCAGGATGGCGCGCACGGTCTGGATGGTGCCGTCTTGCGTTGAGCCGCCCGCGCCGTAGGTCACGGAGCAGTACTCGGGCTGGAGCGGGTAGAGCTGCTGGCGCACGGCGGCCAGCTTGTCCGCGCCTTCGGGGGTCTTGGGCGGGAAGAACTCCAGGCTGATGGGCAGGCGATGCTGGGTGGTCATGGGGATGTCGGCTGAAATCAGGCGGCCAAAGGCGACTGCGCCCAGATGAAGAATTCGAGGTTGCCGTCGCCACCGGCGATCGGGCTGGCGAAGCCCTTGTGGACCTTCCAGCCCAGGTCGGTGCAGGCGCGGCGCACCATGTCGCGGGCGCGGGCATGCTGGGCGGGGTCTTTGACCACGCCACCTTTGCCGACGTGCTCCTTGCCGACTTCGAACTGCGGCTTGATGAGCAAGAGCGCCTGGCCACCCGGCTTGAGCCAGGGCCCCAGGTGCGGCACGATCTTCGACAAAGCGATGAAGGACAAGTCGGCCACGATCAGGTCGAAACCGTCGGCCGGCGCGTGCTCGCGCAGCGGGCTGCCTTCGAGCTCGCGGGCGTTGACGTTTTCCAGGCACACCACGCGCTCGTCGGTCTTGAGCTTGTCGTGCAACTGGCCGTGGCCCACCTCTACACCGACCACGCGGCTGGCGCCTTGCGTGAGCAGCACGTCGGTGAAACCGCCGGTGCTCTGGCCCACGTCCAGGCAGGACATGCCCGTGACGTCCAGGCCCACATGGGCCAGGGCGCCTTCGAGCTTCAGGCCGGCGCGGGAGACCCAGCGCAACTCGTCGTCGTTCGTGACGCGCAATTGCGCGTCTTCGGGCAGGTCCTCACCGGACTTGCGCAGCGTGGTCCAGCCCTTGGGGCCGAGCCATTGCGCTGCGCCGGCCTCCACCAAACGGTGAGCGGCAGAACGGGTCGGCGCATGGCCCCCGGCGACGAGCAGTTGATCGGCTCTGGGCATTCAATTCCTTGCAAGCGCGGCCCTCAGGGCACCGCGCGGTGTAATCCAGCAACCACCGCGGATCCGGCTTGGCCGGTCCGCTGGAGGTGCCCCCCGGAGAGGGGGGCCGCCAAAGGCGGTAGGGGGGAGATCAATAACGATAGGCGTCAGGCTTGTAAGGGCCCTGCTTGGACACACCGATGTAAGCGGCTTGCTCGTCGCTCAGCTCGGTCAGCTGGGCGTTGAGGGTCACCAGCTGCAGGCGGGCCACCTTCTCATCGAGGTGCTTGGGCAGCACATAGACCTTGCCGTTTTCATACGCCTCGGGACGCGTGAACAGCTCGATCTGGGCGATGGTCTGGTTGGCGAAGCTCGACGACATCACGTAGCTGGGGTGGCCCGTGCCGCAGCCCAGGTTCACCAGGCGACCCTTGGCCAGCATGATGATGCGCTTGCCGTCGGGGAACACCACGTGGTCGACCTGGGGCTTGATCTCTTCCCAGGTGCACTTCGTTTCGGCTTCGGCAACGTCGATCTCGTTGTCGAAGTGGCCGATGTTGCAAACGATGGCGTTTTCCTTCATCGCTTCCATGTGCTTGAAGGTGATGACGCTCTTGTTGCCGGTGGCGGTCACGAAGATGTCGGCCTTGTCGGCGGCGTAGTCCATGGTGACGACGCGGTAGCCTTCCATGGCGGCCTGCAAGGCGTTGATCGGGTCGATTTCGGTCACCCAGACTTGGGCCGACAGGGCGCGCAGGGCCTGGGCCGAGCCCTTGCCCACGTCACCGTAGCCAGCCACCACGGCGATCTTGCCGGCGATCATGACGTCGGTGGCGCGCTTGATGCCATCGACCAGGGATTCACGGCAGCCGTACAGGTTGTCGAACTTGGACTTGGTGACCGAGTCGTTGACGTTGATGGCGCGGAACATCAGGGTGCCCTTGGCCGACATCTCGTTCAAGCGGTGCACGCCGGTGGTGGTCTCTTCGGTCACGCCGATGATCTCGGCGCCCTTGCGGCTGTACCAGGTCGCGTCCACAGCCAGCTTGGCCTTGATGGCAGCGAACAGGATGCGCTCTTCTTCGCTGCCGGGGTTGGCCAGCACGGAGAGGTCCTTCTCGGCGGCCTTGCCCAGGTGCATGAGCATCGTGGCGTCACCGCCATCGTCCAGGATCATGTTAGGGCCTTCGCCCTTGGTACCCTTGGCGCCGAATTCGAAGATGCGGTGGGTGTAGTCCCAGTAGTCTTCCAGCGACTCGCCCTTGTAGGCGAAGACGGGCGTGCCGTTGGCCACCAGAGCGGCGGCGGCGTGGTCTTGCGTGGAGTAGATGTTGCACGAGGCCCAACGCACTTCGGCGCCGAGGGCTTGCAGCGTTTCCACCAGCACACCGGTCTGGATGGTCATGTGCAGGGAGCCGGTCACGCGTGCGCCCTTGAGCGGTTGCGAGGCGGCGTATTCCTTGCGGATGGCCATCAGCGCGGGCATCTCGTGCTCGGCGATGGTCAGCTCCTTGCGGCCCCAATCGGCCAGGGACATGTCGGCGACCACGCAGTCGACGTTCTTGAAGGAGGTTTCGAGGGATTTCAACACAGCGTTCATGACTCAGCTCCGAAGTGGGGTTCGAATGCCGCCTTGTGCTGCGGGGCGGCTCCACGTGCAGGCGTGTTGACACGCGAACGTGAAGCGGGAATGACTCACCCAGCGGGACACATGCGGGTGAGCGCCGTTGCAAGAAACAAGCTTCCGAGCCTGGGGACGGTGCTGCCTGAACGGATTCAGGGACAGCCCGAGCCTTGCAACGCTCCTCGGAAGAGTGCGGATTATAGGACGGGCGCGCCGTCTTGTCCTGCCAAAACCACACGGTTGCGGCCGGCTTGCTTTCCCTCGTACAGGGCGCGGTCGGCGCGCACCAGCGCCTGCTCGATGGATTCGTCGCGCTGCAGCAAGGCCACGCCCAGGGTGATGGACACGCTCAGTGCCTCGCCGGCCAGGTTCTGCGCGGCCAGTCCGTGCACGCCCTGGCGCAGCCGTTCGCACACCTGGATGGCCTCTTCCTCCTCGGTGGCAGGCAGCAGCAGCAGGAATTCCTCGCCGCCCCAGCGCGCGACGTGGTCCACCTCGCGCACGCCCTCGCGCAGCACGCGGGCGATGGCGCGCAAGGCCGTGTCACCCACCGCATGGCCATGGTGGTCGTTGATGCGCTTGAAGTGGTCGACGTCGCCGATGACAACCGCCAGCGGCCGCCCGCCGCGCTGGAACACCGCCGCCTCGTGCTGGGCGACCTCCATCGCGAAGCGCCGGTTGCGCAACTGGGTCAACGGGTCGGTGCAGGCGAGTTCGCGCAGGCTGTCTTCGGCGCTGCGCACCATGCGGTAGTACAGGGTGGCCAGCAGGCCCAGGATGAGCAGTGTGGCCGCCTGGTTGAAATAGTGCAGGCCGGCGAGCATCCGCGGCTGCACCTCGATGGCCGGCTGCGCCTGGCGGAAGTTCATGTCCATCAGCATGTAGAACAGCCCCGCCAGCACCGCCACCGCCGCCTTGGTGCGCGGCTTGTAGAAGGTGCTGACGATGGCCACCGGGATGATGAGGATGAGGTAGTAGTGGAAGCCGCTGGTCCAGCCGATGAGGGCCGTGGCCACGCTGCCGTGCAGGAGGATCTCGGCGGCCATGATCTGCAGCGCCAGGCGCGTGCGCCCTTGCTGCGTCAACAGGGCGGTCAGGGCATAGACCAGCACGCTGGCGACGTTGGCGCGCGCCATCGCCCCCACGCCAACGGAATCGAACAGGAAGATGAAGCTCAGGTGCGCCAGCCCGGCGATGACCGAGATGGCCATCATCAGGCGCGGGAACACCTCCGTCGCACGCGACAGAGGTGACATGGCCCCACGGGAATGCAGCATCGAATTCACGCCACTGCCTGCTTCTTTCTGGTGATGTGGCCCTCCCCGGGTCACCCCTGCGGTATCGGACGCCAATGGCCGGACTTGAATGCCCCTCGACTCACCCCATTGGACACCCAGGCCCGGCAAATGTCTTCAGAGATGGTCCGAGCGGCGGGGATGTTGCCCGCGTGGTTCATGGGCGCTTCATGACGGATCTTTACATTTTGCCAGCACGGTTCATGGAGAACCGGCCTCATTCCCGAATGAACAACCTGTCCGGAGTTCCCATGAAATTCAACCAACTGTCCGCCCTGGTGCTGGCCCTGAGCACCGCTGGCCTGGCACAGGCTGCGCCCGTCGTGATCAACGCCGCCAGCACGACCAGCTACACCCAGTCTTTTGACACCCTGACCACCAGCACCACCGCCTCCACCTGGGGCAACGACAGCACCCTGGCTGGCTGGAACCTGTTCACGGCCGCTGGCGCCGCCATCACGACGTACGTCGCCGGTGCAGGCAGCAGCAACGCCGGCAGTTTCTACAGCTTCGGCACGGGCACAGCCAGCGACCGCGCCCTGGGCAGCGCCGCTTCAGGTGGCGCCTACTTCGGCTCGCCCGCCACCGGCGCCACGGCCGGCTTCATTGCCCTGGCCCTGACCAACGCGGGCACCAGCGCCATCAGCAGCTTCACCCTGGCGTACGACGGCGAACAGTGGCGCAACGGCGGCAACACCACCGCCCAGAGCCTGACGGTGCAATACGGCTTCGGCAGCAGCTTCGCCGCCGTGACGAGCTGGACCGCCGCCGGCAGCGCCTTCAACTTCACCTCGCCCGTCGCCACCGCCACGGCAGCCGCTGTGGACGGCAACGCTGCCGCCAACCGCGTGGCAGGTCTGGGCGGCTCTGTCGCCACCAACTGGGCCGCTGGCGCCACGCTGTGGGTCCGCTGGGTTGACCTCAACGACGCCGGCAACGACCATGGCCTGGCCATCGACAACGTGAGCTTCAGCGTGCCTGCCGCCACCGTCACCCCCGAAGTGCCGGAACCCACCAGCGGCGCCATCGCCCTGGCCGGTCTGGCCGTGGCTGGCCTGGTGGCCCGCCGCCGCAAGGCCGCCTGAGCCCTGCCCACCGCTTGACGCCCGGCCCCAGCGGCCAGGCCCTCGCCATGGCGCCTTCGGGCGCCATGTGCGTTTGTGGGTTCGCGCGTTCGTGCGGCACCGATTGCAGCATCCCTTGCGCCCCCCTCCCCGACCTGAGCGACGGCGCGAGCACACCAAAGGCAGCAAGCCTGAGACAATGCGCGATTGACCGTGTCGCTCCTGGCGACCTGTCTCCCGCCTGACCGCTTGACCGCCGCAAGGCCCCCGCTGCAAAACCCACGCCGTGACCGACTCGACCTTTGGCGCCGAAACCCGCCGCCGCCGCACCTTCGCCATCATTTCCCACCCCGACGCCGGTAAAACGACGTTGACGGAAAAGCTGCTGCTGTTTTCGGGCGCCATCCACATCGCCGGGGCGGTGAAGGGCCGCAAGGCCTCGCGCCACGCGACGTCGGACTGGATGGAAATCGAAAAGCAGCGCGGCATCTCGGTGGCGTCTTCGGTCATGCAGATGCTGTACCGCGAGCACGTGGTCAACCTGCTCGACACCCCCGGCCACAAGGACTTCTCGGAAGACACCTACCGCGTGCTGACCGCGGTGGACTCGGCCCTGATGGTGATCGACGCGGCCAACGGCGTGGAAGCGCAAACGAAGCGCCTGATCGAGGTCTGCCGCCAACGCGACACCCCCATCATCACCTTCGTCAACAAGATGGACCGCGAAGGCCGCGACCCGCTCGAATTGCTCGATGAAGTCGAGCAGGAGCTCGGCATGCCCTGCGTGCCCATGACCTGGCCGGTGGGCCAGGGCAAGCAGTTCGGCGGCATCGTCAACCTGCGCACGCAGTCCATGCGCCTGTTCGACGCCGGCTCTGACAAACGCGGCGAAGACGATGAAACCGTGTCGCTGGCCGAGCGCGACAAGCTCGCCGCCCGTTTCGGCCACGAATGGGAGCTGGCCGAACAGAACATGGCGCTGATGGCCGAGGCCGCGCCGGCCTTCGACCTCGAACAGTTCCTGGCCGCCAAGCAGACGCCGGTGTTCTTCGGCTCGGCCGTCAACAACTTCGGCGTGCAGGAAGTGCTGGACGCCCTGGTGGACCTGGCGCCCTCGCCGCGCCCGCGTTTCAGCACCGAAAAAGACGGCAGCAAGAAGGAGATCACGCCCGAGCTGGAGAACTTCTCCGGTGTGGTCTTCAAGGTGCAGGCCAACATGGACCCGTCGCACCGCGACCGCATCGCCTTCGTGCGCGTGTGCTCGGGCAAGTACACGCCCGGCATGAAGCTCAAGGTGCAGCGCTCGGGCAAGGAGCTGCGGCCCACCTCGGTGGTGACCTTCCTCTCGCAGCGCCGCGAAGCGGTCGATGAGGCCTTCGCGGGCGACATCATCGGCTTCACCACGCACGGCGGCGTGCAGCTGGGCGACACCATCACCGATGGCGTGACCCTGCAGTACACCGGCCTGCCCTTCTTCGCGCCCGAGCTGTTCCAGACGGTCGAGCTGAAGAACCCGATGAAGAGCAAGCAGTTGCAAGCGGGTTTGCTGCAGTTGGGCGAAGAAGGCGCCATCCAGGTCTTCCGACCGGAGGCCGGTGGCTCGATGCTGCTGGGCGCCGTGGGTCAACTGCAGTTCGAAGTGGTGCAGCACCGCCTGATGGCCGAGTACAGCGTGGACATCCGCCTGATGCCTTGCCGCTTCACCGGCGCGCGCTGGATCACGGCCGACACGCCCGAGGCCATGAAGAAGTTCACCGACGAGAACGCCTCCAAGCTGGCACTCGACGCGGCCGACACCCTGGCCTACATGATGACCTCGGCCTACGACCTGCGCCTCACCGCCGAGCGGCATCCGCAGGTGCACTTCCACCCGCTGCGCGAGCACGCGGGCCTGAGCCTGTCCACACAGTGAGGCAGGCGCTCACCCCCGCGCGTCGGGCGGCATCCAGAGTTCGTCGAGGTTCTTGAAGCCCCAGGCTGCGGGCTGCTCGCGGCTGACGATGTCGTCGCTGGACTGGCTCAAATCCAGCAGCTGCGGTACCAGGGGTTCGCTGGCCTTGGTCGAGTAAAACACCTTGACCACGGGCTTGAGCAGCGAGGTCTCGCCCTGCTCCACCACGACGGCCAGCCGACCCGATTTGAGCTTGACGAGCGAGCCCGTCGGGTAGATGCCGATGCTCTTGACGAAGGCCTGGAAGATGCGTTCGTCGAAGTGGCCGTCCTTGGCCCATTGCGCCATCTTGGTGATGGAGTCGGCCGGATCCCAGCCCGCTTTGTAGGGGCGGTTGGAGGTGATGGCGTCGTAGACGTCGCAGACGGCGCCCATCTTGGCGAACCGGCTGATGTCGTCGCCCGCCAGGCCATGCGGGTAGCCCTTGCCGTTGACCTTCTCGTGGTGGTGCAGGCAGACATCCAGCGGCACGGGGCCGACGCCCCGGCCTTCCACCAGCATGCGGTGGCCAGCCTCGGGGTGGCTTTTCATGATGGCGAACTCTTCGCGCGTCAGGGCGCCCGGCTTGTTGAGCACCTCGGGCGGCATCAGGGCCTTGCCCAGGTCATGCACCAGGCCCGCCAGGCCCGCCTCGCGGGTGTCGGCTTCGTTGAGTTTGAGCCGACGCGCCAGGCTGACCATGAGCGCGCACACCGCCACCGAGTGCATGTAGGTGTAGTCGTCGCTGGTTTTCAGGCGCGCCAGGCTGACGATGGCGCCCGGGTTGCGGCTGACCGACTGGGTGATGTCGTCCACCAGCGGCAGGCAGTGCTCGGCATCGACCGCTTTGCCCAGGCGCACGTCCTGGAACATGGACTGCATGGCCGTGCGCGACTGCGCCACGATGCGCGAGGCGCGCAGCACCTCGTCCTGGAAGCTCGCCGGTTTGACCTGGGGTGGCAGGGCCACACCGGAGGTCGACAACGCATCCGCCTGGTCGACCACCACCGCCGCACCATCCTCGCCGGCCACCTCGTTCACCTCGACGTCGTCCAGGAAGGTGGTCTGGCCTTCTGCCACCGCCACGTCCAGGCCCTTGCTGGTGTCGATCACGACGTGCGACACGGCGGCGCGCAACTGCGCCAGCTGCTTGTCGTCGGCCAGCTTGAAGGAGGCGCGCCAGAACGGGTGCGACAGCCAGGAGCCGGGCACCTCGTGGATGTGCATGCCGATGCGGAGCTGGTGGGGCGTGATCTTCCTGAGCATGGCCTCTGAATGGTGCACCGGGGTGGTGCGCCGACTGCGATGCCCTGATCCTAGCCGGGCGGATTGCACGCCATCCATGGAATAAGGCGCAGCAAGCGGACTTTTGTGGACTGGGTCACGCCTCAAGGCTTCCCATCACCTGGCCGATATCCCAAGACCAGATCGGTGATGCCGGTCGCCATGCGGTGGGGTCCGGGCCCTCGCTCGGCCCTCACGTCCTCCCCGGAAGTCTCGCATTGGGAGTCGGTTCCTCATGTTCAAAAACCTGAGCATTTCGGGCAAGCTGTGGACCGCGGTCGCAGCCTTGATCATCGCCATGATGGGCATCGTGGCGATGGCGGCATGGCGCTCGGTGTCGCAGCAACAAGCTGCCGACGCCGCGCTCAAGGTCAGCGATGACAAGCTGCATTCGGCCACCGACTGGGCCACCAAGAGCAGCATCACCGTGGCACGCGTGGTGGCCGGCAACCTGAGCAGCGACCCGGTGGTGGCGCAGACCTACGCCAAGGTCAACGCCGACATGATCGCGGACATCAACCGCCTGCAGAAACACATCGAAGAGCTGCCGCTGTCCGACAAGGACAAGCAGCAGATGGCCAAGATCGCCGACCTGCGCACCCAGGTGCTGACGATGCACAAGGCGCTGCAGGGCATGAAGGCCGCGGGCCAGCAAGACGAGGTGCGCACCAAGGTGCTCAACGAGCTCACCCCGATGGCGCAGGCTTACGCCGATGCGCTGCAAGGCTTCATCGCCCTGCAGGAGGAGCAGGCCACGGGCATCCGTGGGGAGATCGCCAGCGCGCGCCGCAGCATCACGGCCACCGCTGGTGTCATGGTGCTGGCCGTGTTGGCGGCCACGGCCATCGGCGCGCGCTTCCTGATCCGCTCGATCCAGGCGCCGCTGAAAGAGGCCGTGCGCGTGGCCTCCCACATCGCCCAAGGCGACCTGAGCGTGCGCGTGGACACCTCCCGCACCGACGAGTTCGGTGAACTGATGCAGGCCCTCAACGGCATGGTCGGCTCGCTGGGCACGCTGGTGCACGACGTGCGCCAGAGCACCGACGCCATCTACACGGCCTCCACCGAGATCGCCACGGGCAACCACGACCTCTCCACCCGCACCGAGCAGACGGCCTCCAGCCTGCAGGAAACTGCCTCGTCGATGGAGCAGCTGACCAGCACGGTGGCGCAGTCGGCACAGGCCGCTTCGCAAGCCAACCAGCTCGCCACCTCGGCCAGCGACGCGGCACAGCGCGGTGGCCAGGTGGTGCACCAGGTGGTGGCCACGATGGAGGAAATCGCCGTGGCTTCGCGCAAGATCAACGACATCATCGGCGTGATCGACGGCATCGCCTTCCAGACCAACATCCTGGCGCTGAACGCCGCGGTGGAAGCCGCCCGCGCCGGCGAGCAGGGCCGCGGCTTCGCGGTGGTGGCCTCGGAAGTGCGCTCGCTGGCGCAGCGCTCGGCCAACGCCGCCCGCGAGATCAAGGGCCTGATCGCCGCCTCGGGCGAGCGCGTGGACTCGGGCGCGCAACTCGTGGGCGAAGCCGGCCAGGCGATGAACGAGATCGTCACCGCCATCCAGCGCGTGACCGACATGATGGGCGACATCAGCGCCTCGACCTCAGAGCAAAGCGATGGCATCCACCAGGTCAGCCTGGCGGTGTCGCACCTGGACCAGATGACGCAGCAGAATGCCGCGCTGGTCGAGCAGTCGGCCGCGGCCTCGCAGAGCATGCGCGACCAGGCGCAGCGCCTGTCGGGTGCGGTGAACGTGTTCCGCACGGCCTGAGCCCGCGCCGCGGCCTGGCCCTCAGGCGCATGAAAAAGCCCCGCACTGCGGGGCTTTGGCGTCTTTTGGGCTTCGCTCAAGAACCCACATCGCGCTTTCGCGCGGCGGGCTTACAGCCCGGCGGCTGCACGCAGCGTGGCTGCTTTGTCCGTCTTTTCCCAGGTGAACTCGGGCTCTTCGCGGCCGAAGTGGCCGTAGGCGGCGGTCTTGGAGTAGATCGGGCGCAGCAGGTCCAGCATCTGGATGATGCCTTTGGGGCGCAGGTCGAAGTGCTCGGCCACCAGGGCGGACAGCTTGTCATCGGGGATGACGCCGGTGCCTTCGGTGTAGACCGTGATGTTCATGGGCTTGGCCACGCCGATGGCGTAAGCCACCTGCACCTGGCACTGCTTGGCCAGGCCAGCAGCCACGATGTTTTTGGCCACGTAACGGGCGGCGTAAGCGGCCGAGCGGTCGACCTTGGAGGGGTCCTTGCCCGAGAAGGCGCCACCGCCGTGCGGGCAGGCACCGCCGTAGGTGTCGACGATGATCTTGCGGCCGGTCAGGCCACAGTCACCCTGCGGGCCGCCGATGACGAAGCGGCCGGTCGGGTTGACCAGGTAGCGGGTGTTCTGCAGCCATTCCTTGGGCAGCACGGGCTTGATGATCTCTTCGATCACGGCCTCGATGAAGCTGTCCTTCATCTTGTGCTGGGTCTCGGACTGGTCGGGGCTGTGCTGGGTGGACAGCACCACGGTGTCGATGCTGTGCGGCTTGCCATCGACATAGCGCATGGTGACCTGGCTCTTGGCGTCCGGGCGCAGGAAGGGCAGGCGGCCGTCCTTGCGCAGCTGGGCCTGGCGCTCGACGAGGCGGTGCGCGTAGTAGATCGGCGCGGGCATCAGCTCGGGCGTTTCGTCGCAGGCGTAGCCGAACATCAGGCCTTGGTCGCCGGCACCGATGTTGAGGTGGTCGTCGGAGGCGTGGTCCACGCCCTGGGCGATGTCGTTGGACTGCTTGTCGTAAGCGACCAGCACGGCGCAACCCTTGTGGTCGATGCCGTACTCGGTGTTGTCGTAGCCGATGCGCTTGATGGTGTCGCGCGCGACCTGGATGTAGTCGACGTGGGCGTTGGTGGTGATTTCACCGGCCAGCACGACCAGACCGGTGTTGGTCAGGGTTTCGGCGGCAACGCGCGAGCGCGGGTCTTGCTCGAAGATGGCATCGAGGATCGCGTCGGAGATCTGGTCGGCGACCTTGTCGGGGTGGCCTTCAGAGACGGATTCGGAAGTGAAGAGGAAATCGTTTGACACGCTGTGTGCTCCTGGAAAATGACATCAACCTCGGCGTCGCCCAGGCTGTTGAAAGCAGTTTTTCCACAGCGGCGAACGCTTTAGCGGCATGTTTGAATCGCCCCGCAAGTTGTCCTGTTAACTCGGCGATGGCGTGAGTGTAGGCCAAATGGACTCGGGATGCGACGTGGGCCCGCCAGGCCCTCAGGGAAAACGCGAAGACCCCGCCACACGCCATCCGGCGAACCGAACGCCTCGGCGACGGGGTGTTCGATTTTCCGAACGCACAGCCCTTCGCGCCGGTGGCGCACCCCAATCAAATCAAGGACTTGGCAAACATCGCTTGCGCATGTCACGCTGGCACGTTGTGTGCGATGTGTCTGTCGCACCGGCAACGCGCCGAGCCCCCACCCACCGCTTGCATGCAAAGGAACCGCAACATGACCGCCAAGCTGATCCGCCCCTTGTGGCCGAGCCTCTTGCTGAGCCTCCTGCTCGCCCCCCTGGCCGCCCAGGTGCATGCCCAGGCCTCGCCCACGCTGCACAAGATCGCCGAGAGCGGCACCATCAGCCTGGGCCACCGGGAGTCGTCGATCCCGTTCTCGTACTACGACGACAAGCAGCAGGTCGTGGGCTATTCGCACGAGCTGATGCTCAAGGCCGTGGACGCCATCAAGGCCGAGCTGAAGAAGCCGAACCTGGCCATCAAGCTGGTGCCGGTGACCTCGCAGAACCGCATCCCGCTGGTGCTCAACGGTTCGGTGGACATCGAGTGCGGCTCGACCACCAACAACGCCGAGCGCGCCAAGCAGGTCGATTTCTCCACCAACATCTTCGTGGTGGGCACGCGCCTGATGACGAAGAAGGATTCGGGCGTCAAGGACTTCGCCGACCTCAAGGGCAAGAACGTGGTGGTGACCGCCGGCACGACCTCGGAGCGCCTGCTGCGCAAGTACAACGAGACCTCGGGCGCGGGCATGGCCATCATCTCGGCCAAGGACCACGGTGAGAGCTTCCTGACGCTGGAGACCGGTCGAGCCGTGGCCTTCATGATGGACGACGCCCTGCTCTACGGTGAGAAGGCCAAGGCCAAGAAGCCCGACGAGTGGGTGGTGGTGGGCAAGCCGATGTCGGAAGAGGCCTACGGCTGCATGATGCGCAAGGGCGACCCGGCCTTCAAGAAGATCGTGGACGCCGCCATCACCAAGGCCATGACCTCGGGCGAGGCCGCCAAGATCTACGCCAAGTGGTTCCAGACGCCCATCCCCCCGAAAGGCCTGAACCTGGCCTGGCCCATGTCCGACGACGTGCAAGCCCTGTTCAAGGCGCCCACCGACAAGCCTTTCGAATGAACGATGCGTTGAGCCGCCACCCGGCAGCCTGACGAAGAAAGCGGTCCGACCGCGGCCGCTTCACCCAACCTCCGCTGATCCCTGAAAAGAGCCCTGTTTGACCGCGCCATCGGCCCGGTCGGGGCCGCTGCATTGCCTGATCCCCATCACGGACTGAGTCCAGGAGCGATGACATGAAGACCACCTTCAACAAGCTGCTGAGCGCCATGGGCTGTGCCCTGGCCATCGGCCTGATGCCCGCCGCTTCGGCGTGGGCCCAAACCTCGGCCACCACCGCCGCGTCGGCCAAGAAGGCCAACGTGGTCATCCTGGCCACCGGTGGCACCATCGCCGGCGCCGGCGCCTCGGCCGCCAACAGCGCCACTTACCAGGCCGCCAAGGTGCCAGTGGACAAGCTGCTGGCCTCGGTGCCCGAGCTGGGCAACCTGGCGAACGTGCGCGGCGAACAGGTCTTCCAGATCGCCTCGGAAAGCATCACCAACGACAACCTGGTCAAGCTGGCCAAGCGCGTGTCGGCGCTGAGCAAACAGGCCGACGTGGACGGCATCGTCATCACGCACGGCACCGACACGCTGGAAGAAACCGCGTTCTTCCTGACCCTGACCGTGCACACCAGCAAGCCCATCGTGGTGGTGGGCTCGATGCGCCCGGGCACGGCCCTGTCGGCCGACGGTGCGCTCAACCTGTACGACGCCGTGGCCACCGCCGCTTCGCCGACCTCGGCCGGCAAGGGCGTGCTGGTGACGATGAACGACGAGATCCTGTCCGGCCGCGATGTGACCAAGACGGTCAACATCCGCCCCGATGCCTTCAAGAGCCCCTGGGGTGATCTGGGCATGGTGGTGGAAGGCCAGACCCACTGGTTCCGCGCGCCGGTGAAGCGCCACACCATGAACAGCGAGTTCGACATCGACCAGATCGACACGCTGCCTGCGGTCGAGATCGCCTACGGCTACGGCAACGCCTCGCCCACCGCCCCGCAAGCCCTGGCAGCCGCTGGCGCCAAGGCCATCGTGCACGCCGGCACGGGCAACGGTTCGGTGTCCAGCGCCGTGGTGCCCGCGCTGCGTGAGCTGCGTGCCAAGGGCGTGCACATCGTGCGCTCCTCGCGCGTGGTCGGTGGCGGCTTCGTGATCCGCAACGCCGAGCAGCCCGACGACCAGTACGACTGGGTCGCCGCGCACGACCTGAACCCGCAAAAGGCCCGCCTGCTGACCGCCCTGGCACTGACCAAGACCCAAGACGCCAAAGCCATCCAACGCATCTTCCTGGAGTACTGACATGCAAGCCCGCACTTCCCTCGTTCGCAGCGCCGCCCTCGGTGCCATCGCCCTGGCCGCAGCCACCGCTGCCCAGGCCCAATCGCCATCACCATCGTCGGTGACCCTCTACGGCATCGTCGACATGTTCGTGCAGTACGGCAAGGGTGACAGCACCCAGCTGGCCGTGCAATCGGGCGGCGTCAGTGGCTCGCGCCTGGGCGTCAAAGGCAGCGAAGACCTCGGCGGCGGCCTCAAGGCCCAGTTCCAGCTGGAAGCCGGCATCCTGGCCGACACTGGCGCGCAGGCCAACGCGAGCAGCTTCTTCAGCCGCCAGTCCTGGGTGGGCCTGAGCAGCAGCACCTGGGGCGCCCTGACCGTGGGCCGCCAGACCATCCCGCAGTACGACATCCTCGACGCTTTCGACACCTTCGGCACGGGCGTGGGCTCGTCGGCCTCCAGCAGCATCGTCTCGACCACCAGCCGCGCCAACAACAGCGTCAAGTACAGCTCGCCCAACCTGGGTGGCTTCAGCGGCGTGGCGCTGGTCGGCATGGGCGAGACCACGCCCAGCGCGACGAACAGCGGCGACAACGCCAACGTCTACGCCCTGGGCGGCACCTACAGCAACGGCCCCTTCGGCGCAGGCCTGGCGCTGAACATGTTCAAGCGCGGCACCAATGCGCAAGTGGACGCCCGCTACGTGCTGGCCACCGCGTCCTACGACTTTGGCGTGGCCAAGCTGTCGGGTGCGGTGCAGAAGGTGCGCAACCTGTCGGGGGTGGACACCGTGGACCGCACCGAGGCCATGGTCGGCGTGAACGTGCCCGTGACGGAGCGCAACACCGTGAGCGCCGCCGTCGGCCAAGTCACCACGTCGGGCAACTCGGCACTCAATGCACGCCAGTGGACCCTGGGCGCCACCCACGTGATGAGCAAGCGCACCAGCTTCTACGGCGTGCTCAGCCACATCGGCAACGGTGCAGCGACGAGCTACACCACCACGGCGGCCAACGGCCTGGGACCGACCACCTCGGCCGGCAAGGACGTGAGCAGCCTGCAAGTGGGCGTGCGGCACGCATTTTGATAGCGTGTTGATCGGGTGGCCCCGCACCGGGGCCGCCCGACTCGAAAGGAACAACGATGAGCTACCAATGGAATTGGCCTGTCTTCGCCCAGGAGACGGTGGTGGGCGATGGCAGCACCTACGCTGGCTGGATGCTGGCCGGTTTGAAGATGACGCTGACGGTGTCGCTGAGCGCCTGGGTGCTGGCCCTGGTGATGGGCGCCATCATCGGCGTGCTGCGCACGGTGCCGGGCCAAGGCTTGCGGCGGGTGGCCACGGCCTACGTCGAGGTGCTGCGCAACATCCCGCTGCTGGTCCAGCTCTTCATTTGGTATTTCATCGTGCCGGAATTGCTGCCCACGGCCTGGGGCAACGCCATCAAGCAATTGCCGCCTGACATGCAGCAGCTGGGTGCGGCCATCCTGTGCCTGGGCCTGTTCACCTCGGCCCGCGTGAGCGAGCAGGTGCGCGCCGGCATCGAGAGCCTGCCCATCGGCCAGACGCGGGCTGCGCTCGCTTTGGGCCTGACGCTGCCGCAGGCCTACCGCCTGGTGCTGCTGCCCATGGCGTTCCGGCTCATCGTGCCGCCGCTGACCTCGGAATTCCTCAACATCTTCAAGAACTCGGCCGTGTGCTCGACCATCGGCCTGCTGGAGCTGGCCGCGCAAGGCCGCCAGCTGGTGGACTACACCGCGCAGCCCTACGAGTCCTTCATCGCCGTCACGGTGATGTACCTGCTCATCAACGTGGTCGTGATGGCCTTGATGGGCTGGCTGGAGCGCCGCGTCAAGGTGCCCGGCTACATGGGCCAATGAGCCTGAAGGAGACCCGACATGGCTTATGAATTCGATTGGTCGTCCATCCCCGGCGCCCTGCCCTTCCTCGCGGAGGGCCTGGGGGTCTCGCTGAAGATCACGTTGGTGGCCCTGGTGGTGGGCATGGTGTGGGGCACGGTGCTGGCGCTGATGCGCCTGTCGCCCGTCGCGCCGCTGCGCTGGTTCGCTACCGGCTACGTCAACCTGTTCCGCTCGGTGCCCCTGGTGATGGTGCTGCTGTGGTTCTTCCTGCTGATCCCGCAGCTGCTCAGCCAGCTGTTCAGCCTGTCACCGGGCACCGATGTGCGCCTGACCTCGGCTTTGGTGGGCTTCGCGCTGTTCGAGTCGGCCTACTACGCAGAAATCATCCGCGCGGGCATCCAGTCGGTGCCCAAGGGCCAGCTGTCGGCGGCCACGGCGCTGGGCCTCAGCCGCGGCCAGGCCATGCGCCTGGTGGTGCTGCCGCAGGCCATGCGCAACATGGTGCCGCTGCTGCTGACGCAGGCCATCGTGCTGTTCCAAGACACCTCGCTGGTGTACGTGTCCGCGCTGGCCGACTTCTTTGGCTCGGCCTACAAGGTGGGTGACCGCGACGGGCGTCTCGTGGAGATGCTGCTGTTCGCAGGCGCCGTTTACTTCGTGCTTTGCTTCGCCCTCTCGCGCCTCGTGCAGGCGCTGCAGAAGCCCAAGGCCCAACACTGATCCCCCCTGACAGCCACCGGGAGTCCCCCATGATCCAGATCGACAACGTCTCCAAGCACTACGGCAGCTTCCAGGTCCTGACCGACTGCACCACGAACGTCCGCAAGGGCGAGGTGGTGGTGGTGTGCGGGCCCTCGGGCTCGGGCAAGTCCACCCTCATCAAGACCGTCAACGGGCTGGAGCCCTTCCAGGCCGGCCGCATCCTGGTCGATGGCACCTCGGTGGGCGACCCGAAAACCAAGCTGTCCCAGCTGCGCAGCCGCGTGGGCATGGTGTTCCAGCACTTCGAGCTGTTCCCGCACCTGTCCATCGTGGACAACCTGACGCTGGCGCAACGCCACGTGCTGGGCCGCAGCACCGACGAGGCCGTGGCCAAAGGCATGGGCCTGCTGGAGCGCGTGGGGCTGAAGGCGCACGCGGCCAAGATGCCCGGCCAGCTCTCGGGCGGCCAGCAACAGCGCGTGGCCATTGCCCGTGCGCTGTGCATGGACCCCATCGTGATGCTGTTCGACGAGCCCACCTCCGCGCTCGACCCCGAGATGGTCGGCGAGGTGCTGGACGTGATGACCGAGCTGGCCCAAGAGGGCATGACCATGATGTGCGTGACCCACGAGATGGGCTTCGCGCGCCGCGTGGCCGACCGCGTGATCTTCATGGACGCCGGCCGCATCGTCGAAGACCGCCCCAAGGCCGACTTCTTCGACCACCCCGAATCCGAGCGCGCCCAGCAGTTCCTCGCGCGCATCCTGCACCACTGACACCGTTTCGTTCCTGTTCGCCACACCGGGCGCGCAGGGCGTGCCCACAGAGGAGACCCCGCCATGAGCACCCGCCTGCCGTCGTACCTGAACGCCGCCGAACCCGGTCCCTGGGCCATGTTCCTGCAACAGCTGGACCGCGTCGAGCCCCACCTGGGCGAGCTGGCCCGCTGGACCGACACCCTGCGCCGCCCCAAGCGCACCCTGGTGGTCGACGTGCCCGTGCGCATGGACGACGGCCGCATCGAGCACTTCGAGGGCTTCCGCGTGCAGCACAACCTCTCGCGCGGCCCCGGCAAGGGCGGCGTGCGCTTCCACCCGGCGGTGAACCTGTCCGAGGTCATGGCGCTGTCGGGCTGGATGACGGTGAAGAACGCGGCCGTCAACCTGCCGTACGGCGGCGCCAAGGGCGGCGTGCGCGTGGACCCGGCCCAGCTGTCGCGTGGCGAGCTGGAGCGCCTGACGCGCCGCTACACGAGCGAGCTCGGTGACTTCATCGGTGCCGAGCGTGACATCCCCGCGCCCGACGTCGGCACCAACGACCAGGTCATGGCCTGGATGATGGACACCTACTCGGTCAACCACGGCACGATGCAACCGGGCGTGGTCACTGGCAAGCCCATCTCCATGGGCGGCAGCCTGGGGCGGCGTGACGCCACCGGCCGCGGCTGCTTCGTGGTGGCCCGCGAGGCCATGCGCCGCCTGGGCCTGCCGCTGGCCGGCGCCCGCGTGACCGTGCAAGGCTTTGGCAACGTCGGCAACGCCACGGCACGCGCCTTCCACGATGAGGGTGCGCGCCTGATCGCCGTGCAGGATGTGCGCGGCACGGTGTTCAACGAAGCGGGCATCGACCCGCATGCGCTGCTGGCCCACCTGCAGGCCGGCGGCGCGTGGTCGGACTTTCCCGGCGCCAGCCTCATCCCCGACGAACAGTTCTGGGGCCTGGACTGCGACGTGCTCGTGCCGGCCGCGCTGGAAGGGCAGATCACGCCGGACGTGGCCGCCCGCATCCGCGCACGCATCGTGGTCGAGGGCGCCAACGGCCCCACCACGCCCGAGGCCGAAGACATCCTCCACGACAAGGGCTGCACCGTGCTGCCCGACGTGCTGGCCAATGCCGGTGGCGTGACCGTGAGCTACTTCGAATGGGTTCAGAATGCCACCAGCTTCTTCTGGACGGAACAGGACATCCACGCCAAACTCGACCGCGTGCTGTCCGAAGCCTTCGACAGCATCTGGCGCAGCGCCCACGACAAAGGCGTGAACCTGCGCACCGCGACCTTCATCACCGCCTGCTCGCGCGTGCTCGAAGCCCGGGCCATGCGCGGGCTCTATCCCTGAACGCCTGAACGCATGGCCGAGGCGCACCGCCCACCCTCACCCGGCATCCCATCCAGCCGCGCCGACATGGCGGGTGAGCGCCTGTCATGGCGCGACATCCTCTTGCGCAGCCGCCGCGGCCTGGCCAGCGGTCTGGCGCTGGTGCTGATCCTCGGGGTGGGGGTGGCGGGCTACCAGGCCACCTGGCGGCAGGAGCTGGGCCAGGTGCGCAGCAACGCCGACCACCGCCTCGACCTCTTCGCCTCGGCGGTGGAGGGCATGCTCAACCGGCTGGAGCACGTGCCGGCCACCATCCAGCTCAACCGCGACGTCGTCGCACTGCTTCGGCCGCGCAGCGGGCCGGTCTCGACCGACGCGGTCAACAGCTTCCTGCAGCGCCTCAACCAGCAGCTCGGCAGCCTGGCCGTCTACGTCATCGACGAGCGCGGCCGCGTCGTGGCCGCCAGCAACGCCAACGAACCGGGCAGCTTCGTGGGCGAGGACCTGTCCTTCCGGCCCTACTTCATCGAGGCGCTGTCGGGCCAGGTGGGCCGCCACTTCGCCATCGGCAACACCAGCAAGCAGCCCGGCTACTACCTGGCCAACCCCATCCGCGACGGTGAGCGCGTCATCGGGGTGGCGGTCATCAAGATCTCGTTGCGCCCGCTGGCCCAGGCCTGGGACATGCTGGGCGTGCCGGCGTTCATCGCCGACGACAACAACGTGATCATCCTGTCGTCACAGCCCGAGTGGCTTTACCAGATCGTGGGCGAACCCGACCTCGACAAGCTGGTGGACTTCCAGATCCGCCAGCTCTACGTGGACCGGCGCCCGCAACGCTTCGGCGCCAGCGAACAACTGCTGCAAGCGAACGAGGCTGCCGGGACCGAGGGCGTGCTGCTCACAGGGCAACCCTTGGGCCCACGCTTGGGCCGCCAGGTGCTGGCGCAGGCCCAGGCGCTGCCCAAGATGCGCTGGCGGCTGTGGGTCTTCACCGGCGTCGACCAGGCCGGCCGGCACGCCTTCACCGTGGGCGTGCTGTCGGCCATCGCCGCGGCCTTCGTGGGTTTGCTGTGGCTGGCCATCCAGCAGCGCCAGCGCATCGTGCGCGACAAGCTGGCCGCCCGCCACATGTTGGAGCAGGCCAACGCCGAGCTCGAAAACAAGGTCGCGCGGCGCACCAGCGCGCTGGCCCAGACCAACGAGCGCCTGCGCCGCGAAGTCGCCGAACGCGTGCAGGCCGAGCTCACCCTGCGCGAAGCCCAGGACGAGCTGGTGCAGGCCGCCAAGCTCGCCGTGGTCGGGCAGATGTCGGCCGGCATCACCCACGAGATCACGCAGCCCCTGGGCGCCATCCGCACGCTGGCCGGCAACTCCCAGGCCTTCCTGGCGCGGGACGATCTCGACACCGTGCGCAGCAACCTGGGCCTCATCACCCGGCTGGCCGACCAGATGGGCGAGATCGTGCAATCGCTCAAGGGCTTCGCGCGCAAGGCCCCGCCGCAGCCGCAAACCACCGACATTGCCCAGGCCGTGCACAACGCCTTGCTGCTCTTCATGGCGCGCATCCGCGCCGACGACGTCACCCTGGTCAACGACTGCCAGGAGGGGCTGGCCCAAGCCTGGTGCGAGCCCAACCGGCTGGAGCAGGTCATCGTCAACCTGATCGGCAACGCGCTCGACGCCATGCGCGGACAACCGCGGCGGGTGCTGCGCCTGCACACCCTGCTGATCGAGCAAGACGGCGTCAACCGCGTGCAGCTCATGGTCGACGACACCGGCGCGGGGCTGACGCCCGAGCTGCACGGCCGCCTCTTCGCGCCCTTCTTCACGACCAAGCCGCACGGCCACGGCCTGGGGCTGGGCCTGGCCATCTCGCGTGACATCATTCGGTCTTTCCAGGGCGACCTGTGGGCCGACAACCATGCCGGCGGCGGCGCCCGCTTCACCATCGAACTGCCCGAGCGCCACCCCCACGAGACGCCCTTGACTGCGCCATGACCGCTGCCGCCACGCCACCGCCCGACACCGTCCTCATCGTCGAGGACGACCCCCACGTGCGCCTGGGCTGCGTGCAGGCCATGCAGCTGGCCAACCTGGCCGTGGTCGGCGTGGGCAGCGCGGAAGAGGCCCTGCCGCTGCTGACCCAGGGCCACATCGGCGCCGTGGTGACGGACATGCGCCTGCCCAAGGCCGACGGCCTCAGCCTGGTGCGCCTGTGCCAGCAGCAAGACGCCCACCTGCCCGTGGTCATGATCACCGGCCACGGTGACATCGACCTGGCGGTGGAGAGCATGCGCGCCGGCGCCTACGACTTCATCACCAAGCCCTTCGCCTCCGAGCGCCTGGTCGACGTGGTGCGGCGCGCGCTGGAAAAGCGCCAGCTCACCCGCGAGATCGCCCGCCTGCGCCAGCAGCTGCACCAGGGCGACGACATCGAATCCCGCCTGATCGGCCAATCGCAGGCCATGGTGGCGGTGCGCCGCCTCATCCTCGACGTGGCCGATTCGCCCGTGGACGTGCTGGTGCATGGCGAAACAGGCTGCGGCAAGGAGCTCGTGGCCCAGGCCCTGCACGCCGCCTCGCCACGGCGCAAAGGCCCGTACGTGGCGCTGAACTGCGGCGGCATGCCCGACAACCTGCTCGACAGCGAGCTGTTCGGCCACGAGGCCGGTGCCTTCACCGGCGCGCAGAAGCGCCGCATCGGCAAGATCGAGTTCGCGCAGGGCGGCACGCTCTTCCTCGACGAGGTCGAGACCATGCCCATGAGCATGCAGATCAAGCTGCTGCGCGTGCTGCAGGAGCGCCGCCTGGAGCGCCTGGGCTCCAACGCGCCCATCGACATCGACTGCCGCATCGTGGCCGCCACCAAGGACGACCTGCTTGAGCGCGGCAAACAAGGCAGCTTCCGCTCCGACCTGTACTACCGCCTCAACGTCGTCACCATCACCTTGCCGCCGCTGCGCGAACGCCGCGACGACATCCCCCTGCTGATGGCGCACTTCACCGCGACCGCCGCCCAGCGTTTCAACCGCCCGCCGCCCGAGCTCAGCGGCGCACAGCTGGCCGCGCTGATGCGCCACGACTGGCCCGGCAATGTGCGCGAGCTGCGCAACGTGGCCGACTGCCTGGTGCTGGGCGTGCGCCACGCGGTGCTCGACCAGGTCACCTCCGCGCCAGCCCCGGCGTCGGTGGGCTTGAGCCTGGCCGAAGCGGTCGAGCACTTCGAGCGCGAGCTGATCGCCGCAGAGCTGGCGCGCCAGGGCGGCAACCTGACGCGCGCGGCCGAGGCGCTGAAAGTGGCCAAGACGACCCTGCACGACAAGGTCCGCCGCATGGGGCTGGGGCCGCCGTCTTGAGGAGCGGGCAGAATCTGCCCCCATGCTCCGCCTGTTTTCCCTGCTGTCCGCCTGGCCCCTGGCCCTGCTGCACCCCATCGGCTCGCTGCTGGGCTGGCTGGCTTTCCTGCTGTCGCCCACCTACCGGCGCCGGCTGGTGGCGAACGGGCGCGCGGCCGGCCTGAGCACCTGGCAGGTGGCCGGCGCGGTGGCGCACGCCGGCAAGATGGTCGGCGAAACGCCCCGCTTGTGGGGCCGAGACCGCGAACAGGCGCTGGGCAGCACCGTGCAGTGGCGCCACCCCGAGGCGGTGGCGCAGGCCCTGTCCGAAGGCCGTGGCCTCTTGCTGCTGACGCCCCACCAGGGCTGTTTCGAGATCACGGCACAGGCCTACGCCGAGCGCTTCGGCGCGCAACAACCCATCACGGCGCTGTACCGCCCGGCCAAGCAGGCCTGGCTGGCCGAGATGATGAAAAACGCGCGCAACCGCCCCGGCATGCTGACCAGCCCTGCCACGCTCAGCGGCGTGCGGCAGATGCTGCGCGCGCTGAAATCAGGCCAGACCGTGGGCCTGCTGCCCGACCAGGTACCGCCTGAAGGCATGGGCGTGTGGGCGCCCTTCTTCGGCCGCGAGGCCTACACGATGACGATGGCCGCCAAGCTGGTGGCCCAGACGCGCTGCGCCGTCGTGCTGCTGCGCGGCGAACGCCTGGGGCCGCTGGCGCGCTGGCACCGCGGCTGTGAATACGTGGTGCACGCCACGCGCGTGTCGCCCGAAACGGAAAGCCTGCTGGCCGCGGGCGATGCGGCACAATCCGCAGCCGCCATCAACCAGCTCATGGAAAGCCTCATCATGCAAGCGCCCGAGCAGTACCTGTGGGGCTACAACCGCTACAAGGGCCCGCGCGCCGAGATCCTGACCTCGGCCACGCCCACCCCAGCCGCCCCTCCGGTGCGCCGCGACGAGGGCCACGCATGAGCGACAGCGTGCGCCTGGGACAGCAGGCCCAGGAGATGGCCAAGGAAGGCGGCATCCGCTTCGGGCTGGCGGTGCTGTGGCTGCTGCACTGGCTGCCGCTGCCGGTGCTGGCCGCCCTGGCCCGCGGCGTGGGCGCCCTGCTCTACCGCCTGGCGGGCTCGCGCCGCAAGGTCGGCCTGCGCAACCTCGAACTGTGCTTTCCCGCCATGCCCGTGGCCGAACGCAAGGCCTTGCTGAAACAGCACTTCCAATGGCTGACGCAAAGCCTGCTGGACCGCGCCGTGCTGTGGTGGGCGCCGGCCACGCGCATCCAGGGCCTGATCCAGGTCGAGGGCGACATCGGCCTGGCCGAGCGCGTCTGGCGCGAAGAGGGTCGCGCCACCATGTGGCTGTGCCCGCACTTCGTCGGCCTGGACGTGGCCGGCGCGGCCATCCTGCTGTGCCAGTCGCAACCCGGCGCCTCCATCTACCAAACGCAAAGCCACCCGCTGCTCGACCGGCTGATGAAGCAAGGCCGCCTGCGGTTCGGCGACGCGGAAATCTTCCCGCGCCAGGACTCGATCAAGCCCTTGCTGCGCGCCATCAAGGTCGGCCGGGGCTTTTTCAACCTGCCCGACATGGATTTCGGCATGCAGGACGCCGCCTTCGTGCCCTTCTTCGGCGTGCCCGCAGCCACCCTGCTGGCGCCCTCGCGGATGTCGCGCATGCTCAACATGGTGGTGCAGCCGGTCATCGCCGAGCTGCTGCCGGGCGGTCGCGGCTGGAAGGTGAACTTCCTGCCACCGCTGGCCGGCTTCCCGACGCCCGACGCCGAAGCCGACACCCTCGCGCTGAACCGCTTCATCGAGGGCGAGATCCTGAAAAACCCGGCCCAGTACCTCTGGGTGCACAAGCGCTTCAAGACCCGTCCGCCGGGCGCACCCGGTCTTTATTGACCCGCATCAAATCCCCTGGCAGACCCGCATTCAAGTTTGCGCTGCAGCGCGCCGATACCAAGACACGCTGCAAAAACCACGTCCGTGGTTCGCACAAGACGAGGAGTTCGGGTTCATGAACTGGATCACATGGTTGCGGGGCTTTTCCATCCGGTCCCGGCTGATTGCTTGCATGGCCCTGGTCGTTGCCATTGGCACCATCGTGGGCGCCGGCATGAGCTGGCGGCTGCTGTCCCTCAAGGGCGAGTTCGACACCTTCGCGCAGCAGGAATTCACCGCCACGCAGCGCATGGCGACGCTGGCGCTGAACCTCAGCAAGCTGCGCGGCCACGAGAAGGCCGCCATCATCAACACCGGGGATTCGGTCACGGCCGAAACCCACTTCAAGGCCTGGAAGCTCGCGCTGACGGAATCGGTCAAGGCTTCGCAAGACCTGGTCGCGGCCGCACCCAATGCGCAAATCCGCGAGGAAGCCCAGACCGTCAAGGGCAAGCTGGACAGCTACGGCAAGGGCCTGACGCCCACGCTGGAGCTGATCGTCAGCAATGCGCTGGGCTCGTCGGCCGAGGCCTACCAATCGAGTGAACCCGCCCGCGCCGAGGCCGACCAGGTCGAGGCGATCGCCGCCAAGCTCAATGGCGAGGTCACCGAAGTGGCCGACCGCCACCGCGATGCCGTCGCCGACGAAGTCACCGCCGCCATCACCGCGCTGTGGGCCCTGCTGATGTCGCCCGGCATCATCTTCCTGCCGCTGATGGGCGCCACCATCTACTCGATCACGCGGCCGCTCAAGCGCGCCGAGGACATCACACAGGCCATCGCCCACGGCGACCTGACGCGCGAGATCCAGCCCAACGGCAAGGACGAAATCGCCCACCTGATGACGTCGATGAAGACGATGCAGGATGGCCTGCGCCAGATGGTGGCCTCGGTGCGCGACTCCTCGGAGAGCATGCTGACGGCGTCCACCGAGATCGCCGCCGGCAACCAGGACCTGTCCACCCGCACCGAGCAAACCGCATCGAACCTGCAGGAAGCCGCGTCCTCGATGGACCAGCTCAGCAAGACGGTGGAGCACTCGGCCGATTCGGCCAACGAGGCCAACCACCTGGCGACGACGGCCAGCCAGCGCGCCAGCGCCGGTGGCGAGGTCGTGGGCAGCGTCGTGCAGCACATGAACGACATCAGCGAGGCCTCGCGCAAGATCGCCGACATCATCGGTGTGATCGACGGCATCGCTTTCCAGACCAACATCCTCGCGCTCAATGCCGCGGTGGAAGCCGCCCGCGCCGGCGAGCAAGGCCGCGGCTTCGCGGTGGTGGCCGGCGAGGTGCGCTCGCTGGCGCAGCGCTCGGCCGAAGCCGCTCGCGAGATCAAGGGCCTGATCGGCCAGTCGACCGAGCGCGTGGAAGTGGGCTCGCAAAAGGTGCGCGAAGCCGGCGAGGTCATGAGCGAGATCGTCAACGCCATCCAGCGCGTGTCCCTGGCCATGGCCGAGGTGGCCGACGCCACCCGCCAGCAATCCAGCGGCATCGGCCAGGTCACGCAGTCGGTGACCCAGCTCGACCACATGACGCAGCAAAACGCCGCCCTGGTGGAGCAGTCCGCCGCCGCGGCCGACAGCCTGCGCCAGCAAGCCATCGACCTGTCGCAGACGGTGCAGCGCTTCCACATCCAGGCCTGAGCCCCGCGGGCCCAGGGGCATGGGCGCAGACCGTCACAGACAGGCGGATAATCTGCAGCCATGAAGCTGCGTTTCACCAAGATGCACGGCGCGGGCAACGACTTCGTCGTGCTCGACGCCACCCGCGGGCCACTCGTCCAAGGTCACGCCTTGAGCGCGGCCCAGTACCGTTTCCTGGCCGACCGGCGCTTCGGCATCGGCGCTGACCAGATCCTCGTCGTCGAACCCGGCGACGCGGCCCGCGGCACCGATTTCACCTACCGCATCTTCAACGCCGATGGCGGCGAGGTCGAGCAGTGCGGCAACGGTGCGCGCTGCTTCGCGCGCTTTGTGCGCGACACCGGCCTGACCACGAAAGACACCCTCCGCGTGCAGACGATGAAGGCCGTCATCGAGCCCCGCCTGCAGGCCGACGGTCGCGTCACCGTGGACATGGGCGCGCCCTTCCTCGTGCCCGCCGAGGTGCCCTTCGATGCCAGCGGCCTCACGCCAAAGATGGTCAACGGCTGCGAGCTGTGGCCCCTGCCCCTGGCCGACTACCCTGTCGATGTGGCCGTGGTGTCCATGGGCAACCCGCATGCCGTGGTGCGCGTGGACAGCGCCGAGCACGCCCCGGTCGACGAGCTCGGCCCCCAGATCGAAGGCCACGCGCGCTTCCCGCGCCGTGTCAACGCCGGCTTCATGGAGGTCGTGGACCGCGGCCACATCCAGCTGCGCGTCTACGAGCGCGGCTCGGGCGAAACGCTGGCCTGCGGCTCGGGCGCCTGCGCGGCCGTGGTCGCCGGCATCCGCCTGGGCTGGCTGGACGCCACCGTGCACGTCGACACCCGCGGCGGCCGCCTGACCATCTCCTGGGCCGGCCCCGGCCAGCCGGTGATGATGACCGGCCCGGCCGTGACCGTGTTTGCCGGCGAGATTGACGTTCCTGAACTCTGAGTTGCGAGCACCCCTGACATGACCCTCCAAGGCATCACCGAAGACGAGATCGCGAACTACCTGGTGCACACGCCCGGCTTCTTCGAGCGCAACGCCCAGCTGCTGGCCAGCATCCAGCTCACCAGCCCGCACGGCCAGCGCGCCGTCTCGCTGCAAGAGCGCCAGATGGAGATGCTGCGCGACAAGATCCGCGGACTGGAAAAGCGCATCATCGAGATGATCCGCCACAGCCAGGAGAACGAGGCCATCGCCGACCGGCTGCACCGCTGGGTGCGCGCCACCATGCTGGCCCACGACGATGCGGCCCTGGCCGAGGTGCTGGTCGACACGCTGCGCCACGAATTCCTGATCCCGCAGGTGGCGGTGCGCGTCTGGGGCACGCCCGAACAGGCCCTGCGCGCCGGAGTCGCCGCCCTGCCCTGCGCCGAGCCGGTCAGCGAAGACGCCCGCAGCTTCGCTGCCAGCCTGGGCCAGCCCTACTGCGGCCTGAACTCGGGTTTCGAGGCGGGCAAGTGGCTGGAAGACAGCGCCCACATCACCTCGCTGGCGCTGATCCCCCTGCACCACGGCGGCGCCTGCTACGGCCTGCTGGTGCTGGGCTCGCCCGACGCCACCCGCTACACCGCCGACATGGGCGTGGACTTCCTGCTGCAGGTGGGCGACATCGCCAGCGCAGCCATGGCGCGCTGGCTCAGCCGTTGAGCCTCTGAGCGGAGGTTCTGAGCGGACCGCCGGCCGTCAACCGGCAGTCACGGGGCTGTGGCACCATCCCGGCACACCAAAAATCCGGGAGATTCCGATGCACGCACGCCCCCGCGCGGCGCTGGCCATGGCCGCCGCACTGACCGCCTTCACCGCCTTGTCCACGGTCGCCACGCCCGCCCAGGCGGCCTTCCAGCTCAGCAACGTCGGCCTGCAATGCAGCGACAGCCTGGTGGTGCAAGAAGGCGACGCCTATGTGCTGAGCTGCACCGGTGACCTCAGCCTGCAAGGCCTGGGCGGCCCCGGCAGCTTCCTGGCCGACACCAGCATCACCCTGAACGCCACCGGCAGCCTGCGCCTGCTGGACGTGTTGCTGCAAGCCCCGCACATCGCTTTGAACGCTGCCACGCTGTCGGTGGGCGCTGGCACCGTGCTCTCGCCCACATCGAGTGGCGCGACCGACCCACACCTCACAGACCCTGGCACAGCGCCCGGCGCGGGTGGCGTGGTCTTGGTCAACGGCGAGGGCAGCACCTTGGGCGCGCCTGGCGACGCACAAGGGCCGTCCGGCGGGCGCACCGAGGGCGGCACCATCGTCTCAGGTGGCGGCAGCCTGGGCAGCAACGACCCCAAGTTCGGCGATGTCAACCTGCCCACCGTGCGCAGCGCGGTGCCCGAAGCCAGCAGCTTCGCCATGATGGCCTCGGGCTTGATCGCCTTGGTCGGCCTGCTCGGCCCGCTCGGCGTCACCCGTCGCACCCGACCTTGAGGCGCTGAAGCGCGGCGCGGGCGGCAGCGTGCCGGGGCCGGATTTCCGGCACACAATGGCCGCATGGCCCTGCCCCGCCCCGCCATTGCCGATGCCGCCTCGTCCGAAACCGCCCTCATCGCGCGGCACCTCGACCACCTGCGCGTGCAGCGCCGCCTGGCCGACAGCACCCTGGGCATGTACCGCGACGCCCTGGCCCGCCTGAGTGCCTGCTGCGAGCGCGACGCCCTGGCGCTGCACGAGGTCAAGCCGCACCACGCGCGCGGCTGGATCGCCCGGTTGCACGCCCAGGGCCTGGGGCCGCGCAGCCTGGCCATCACCCTGTCGGGCTGGCGGGGCTTTTACCGCTGGCTGGGCCGCGAAGGCGGCATCACCGTCAACCCCATCGACGGGCTCAAGCCGCCCAAGGCCGCCAAGCCCTTGCCCAAGGCGCTGTCGGTCGATCAGGCCGTGGCACTGGCCGAGCACGCCCCCCGCGACCCGTCCGAGCACGCCGCATCCGCTGCCGCGGCCACCCGCCTGGCGCGCGAAGCGCCCTGGCTGCAGGCGCGCGACCACGCCATCGTCGAGCTGCTCTACAGCTGTGGCCTGCGCAGCGCCGAGTTGTTGAGCCTGGACGTGGTCGCCGGCCCCGACGCCATCGGCTGGCTGGACCTGGACGGTGCCGAGGCCCACGTGCTGGGCAAAGGCAGCAAACGGCGCACCGTGCCCATCGGACAGGCCGCATTGACGGCGCTGCGCCAATGGCTGGCCGTGCGCGAGCAGTTGACGCCGCCCGCCGGCCCGGCGCTGTTCCTCAGCCGGCTGGGCCGCAGGCTGACGGCCATGCAGTTGCGCAACCGGCTCAAGCAACTCGCCCAGGCGGCGGGCCTGCCCACGCACGTGCACCCGCACATGCTGCGCCACAGCTTCGCCAGCCACCTGCTGCAGTCCAGCGGTGACCTGCGCGCCGTGCAGGAGTTGCTGGGCCACGCCCACATCAGCACCACGCAGGTCTACACCCGGCTGGACTTCCAGCACCTGGCCAAGGTCTATGACGCCGCCCACCCGCGGGCGCGGCGCAAGGACAGCGGCGACTGATCAGCCCGCGCTGGCCTCTGTCGTGGCCGGTGCCAGGCTGTCGGCCAGGGCGTCCAGCATGGTGCACAGGGCCTCGACGGCCTGGTGGGTGCCCGCGTCCAGTTGCCCGCGCGCAGCGCTGGCCTGCACACGCTGCGCGGCCTCTCGCAGCTCGGGCAGCAGCACGTTGGCGGCCATGCCCACCACGCCGTGGGCCAGCTGGCGCAAGGCCTCGGCATCGCCGCGCTGCACCGCCTGGCGCAGCAGGGCCGGCTCGTCATGGCAGTGGGTGCGCACCATCTCCAGCAGGCGCGGCACGAAACCGGGCACCGCGCGGTAGTGGGCCTGCAGCGCGGCCTCGTCCAGGCGCGGCAGCGGCAGCATGGCCACGGGCTCACCCGCGTGCGCGTCGGCATCCAACGCAGGCTGCGGCATCAGGCGGGCCAGGCACTGCACCAGCTCGTCGATCATGTAGGGCTTGGTGAGGTAGCCGTTCATGCCGGCCGCCTCACCGCGCTGTCGCGCATCCTCGAAGGCATGGGCCGTCAGGCCGATGATGGGCAACGCCGGCGCCATCGCGCGCATGCGGCGCGTCGCCTCGTAGCCGTCCATCACGGGCATCTCGACGTCGCACAGCACAGCGTCGAAGGCGGCCAGGCCGCGGTCTTCCAGCGCACACACGGCCTGCAGGCCGTTGTCCACCATGGTCGCCTCGGCACCTTCGAGCAACAGCAACTGGCCCAGCACCATCTGGTTGATGGGGTGGTCTTCGGCCACTAGCACGCGCAGGCCCTGCAAACGGGGCTGGCGGGCGGCACCGGGTGCGTGGGCCGCCTCGGCCGCCGTGGCAGACGCCGACACGCCCTCGCCAGGCGCGCAAGCCGCCACCTGGGTCAGCAGGGGCCGCAGCGGCAACCAGACCTCGAAGCGCGAGCCCTGCCCCACCTGGCTGCTGACGCCGATGCTGCCGTGCATCAGGTCCACCAGGCGCTTGCAGATGGACAGGCCCAGGCCCGTGCCACCCACTCGGCGCGTGCTGCTGTTGTCGCCCTGTTCGAAAGGCTTGAAGAGGCGCTGCAACACGGCCGGGCTCATGCCGCTGCCGGTGTCGCTCACCACGAGGGACAGGCCCCCTTGGGGGTGCTGCGCCGTCGAGGCGGTGGCACTCAGCACCAGCTCCACCCGGCCCGCATCGGTGAACTTCACCGCGTTGGTCAGCAGGTTGATGAGCAGTTGCGCCATGCGCACCGGGTCGCCCACGTAGGCCTCGGCCAGCTGGGGGTCGCGCGAGATGCGCAGCGACAGCCCCTTGGCCTTGGCCTGCTGCGACACCATCGTGACGGCCTGGTCGATCAGCTCGGTGATGTCCACCCGGCCCACCTGCAACTCCAGCTTGCCGGCCTCGATCTTGGAGAAATCCAGGATGTCGTTGATGACCCCCAGCAGGTGCTGGCCCGCCTGCACGATGTGGGCGAACGTGCCGGCCACCGGCGCGCCCTCGTGCTGGCGCTGCGCCAGTTGGGCCAGGCCCAGCACGGCATTGAGCGGCGTGCGGATCTCGTGGCTCATGTTGGCCAGGAACTCGCTCTTGGCGCGGTTGGCGGCTTCTGCGGCCACTTCCGCGCGCTTGAGCGAGGACACATCGAAGCCCATGACGATGAAGCCCTTGACCCCGCCGTTGGCCACATCGGGCACGAAGCTCAGTTGCCACACCGGGGGGGTGCCACCGTCTTGCGCCGGCAGAGGCGAGCACTCGCAGGCGCAGGCCTCGCCGCGCAAGGCCTGCTGCACGTGCGGTGCAATCTGCCCGTAGAGCTCGTCGCTGAGCAACTCGTGCATGGCGATGTCACCTTCGCCCCGGTCACCGTGCCCCAAGGTTTCGCGGTGCACCCGGTTGGCGAAACGCAGGCGCAAGGCCTCGGGGCTGGCCTCCCAGTAGGCCACCATGCCGGGCATGCCGTCGAGGATGGACTGCAGGTGGCGCTCCTTGTCGGCCAGCGCGCGGGTGCGCTCGGCCACCAGCGAGGCCAGTCGGGCGTGGTCGGCGCGGCGGGCTTCCTCGGCGGCCATGCGCTCGCTGATGTCGCGGGCGATCTTGGAGACCCCGACGATCTGGCCCTGCCCATCGCGGATGGGCGACAGCGTCACCGACACGGACAGGCGCCGGCCATCGCGGTGCATGCGCACGGTGTCGAAGGACGACACCGTCTCGCCCCGCGCGATGCGTGCCAGCAGCAGGGTCTCTTCGTTGCGCAGCTCGGGCGGGAACACCATCAGCATCGGCTGACCGATGGCCTGCGCCGCGCTGTGGCCGAACAGGCGCTCGGCCGCCGGGTTCCAGCTGGTGATGATGCCGTCCAGCGTCTTGCCGACGATGGCATCTTCCGAGCTGGTGACGATGGCCGCCAGGCGCGAACGCTCGACCTCGGCATGGCGCAACTCGGCCACGTCGGTGAAGCTGAGGATGGCGCCGTGCAGCTGGCCATCAGCATCGCGCAGCGGCGACAGCTGCATCAGGTAGTGGCGCTCGTCCTGGTCGATGCGCGAAACCAGTGCCTCGCCGGTGGCCAGCACCTGGGCGATCTGCTCGGTCAGGCCCGTCAGGGGCAGGCTGCAAGGCACCGAGGCCAGCGAGCGGCCCACATCGTGCTCCAGCAGCCCGAAGATGCGCACGGCCAGCGGGTTGAAGCGGCGCACGCGCAAGCGGGCATCGACCACCACCAGCGCCACCTGCATGGAGCTTTCGATGCTCAAGAGCGTGTCGTTGAGGCCGGTGAGCTCTTCGGACTTGGCCAGCAGCTGCTCGTTGAGCGTGGTCAGCTCTTCGTTGGAGGCCTGCAGCTCCTCGTTGGACGATTGCAGTTCTTCCGACGAAGCCTGCAGCTCTTCGTGCAGGGACTGGCGATCGTCGTTGGCGCGCTCCAGCTGTTGCACCATGGCGTGCAGGTGCTCGCGGGCGACGGCGAGTTCATCGCGCAGGCGGTGCCGCTCGACGGTGTCCGCCAGCGGGCCCCAGGCCGCGTCGGGTCCACCGGCGTGGGCCGCACTGTCCAGCCGCTGCTGCGCGGCGCCACCGACGGCCGGCGCCACCGCCTGCGCCTCGAAGCTCACCACCACGCCCTGCGCCTCGCCCACGGCGTTGCACAAGGCCTGGGCGTGCAGGCGCACGGTCTCGGTCGGGCCACCGCCATCTGGCGAGGGCAAGGCCACCGGCATGCTGACCAGCTCCGACGGTGCGGCCGTGGTGGCCAGGTGCAGCAAGGTGCGCACCTCGGCGCGCAAGGCCGGCACGCACAAGCCGGCCAGGGAGAAATCCGCCTTGCCGCCTTCCAGCTTGAGGAAGCGGTCCACATCGCCCCACAGGTGCTGGACCTGCCCATGCGGGTCCACCAGCACGCTGGGCAAGGCGTGGCGCTGCAGCAGGTGCTGGTGGAAGCGCCGCTCGCTGGCCACCTGCGCCTCGGCCGGCTCGGGCCGTGTCTTCTGGGATGCGGCCGAGGTGCCGATGCGCCGCCATCCCATCGACAGCTCCAGCAAACGGGGCGATGGCACCGTGCGCCGGCGGAACAGCTTGACGTGGCCATCGGTGGCCTGGAAGAACTCGCCCAGGGCCCCGACCGACTCCGACTGCCCCAGCAGCAGGCAGGCCTGTGGGCGCAAGGCGTGGTGGAAGCGCGAGAGGATGTCCACCTGCGCCGCGCCTTCGAAATAGATCAGCACGTTGCGGCAGCTCAGCACGTCGAGGTTGACGAAGGGCGGCTGCGACAGCAGGTCGTGCTGGGCGAACACGCACAGGTCGCGGATGTGGCGGGCCGGCCTCACGCCATCCTGATCGACCACGAAATGGCGCGCCACCAGCTCGGCCGGCACGCCTTCCAGCGCGGCATGCGGGTAGACGGCGCGGCGCGCGTGGGCGATGGCTTCGGCGTTGATGTCGGTGGCGAACAGGCGCACGGGGCAGCGCGGCAGCCGGTCGCCCAGCGCCTCGGCCACCAGCACGGCCAGGGTGTAGGCCTCCTCGCCGGTGGCGCAACCCGGCACCCACAGGCGCAGCCCCTCGGCATCGGGGCGCACCGAGACGATCTCGGCCAGCACCTCGGCCAGGCGCACGAACACCTCCGGGTCGCGGAAGAAGCGCGTCACCGAAATCAGCAGGCTGCGCTGCAGGCGCTGCAACTCGGCGGCGTCTTGCTGCAGGTGCGCGACGTAGGCATCAAGGTCGGCCACACCCAGTTCCAGCATGCGCCGCTGCAACTGCCGGCGGAAGGTGCTGTCCTTGTAGTGCGACACATCGACCTGCGTGGCGTGGCGCACCAGCTGCACGATGACATCCAGCAACGCCGCTTCCTGGGCGCCGGGGGCGTCCAGGGCATCGGCTGGCACGCCGTCCTCCTGCGAGGCAGAGGGCGTTGCCATGGCGACCGACGGGGTTCGGGGTTGGATGTGCCGCATGGGACAGGACTTGGCGGATGAGCTAGGGGCTGGGGGCCGCCAGGACCTCAGCGGACGGGTGGCGCACGCGGGCCAGCACCCCAGGTGCTGACGATAGCCCACCAGAGGCCCCTTGGAAACAGGCAAGATCGGACATGCGCGCAACGCCCCATTGTGCGGTCAGACATAATGGAATTGACAAATGTCACGCCTTCGAAGTCAGAGATGAGCTTGAAAACCGTGCCCAGGCAGCTCTGGGATTTCCGCCGCGGCATGGCCACCGCACGCGTGCTGTGTCAGCTGGGCCAGGACCACGGCCTGAGCCTGGACGATGTCTTGCGCGACTCGGGGCTCGGCCCCGCCCAGACCGACGACCCGCGCGGCCAACTGGACGCGCAGCAGGAAATTCAGATCATCCGCAACCTGGCCAGCCTGCTGCCGCAACACCGCACGCTGGGCATCGAGGCGGGCTGCCGCTACCACGTCACCACCTACGGCCTGTGGGGCTACGCCGTGATGGCCAGCCCGACGCTGGGCATGGGCATCAGCATGGCCTCGCGCATGCTCAACCAGACGTTTTCTCTGACCACCAACGAGGTCGAACAGGTCGGCGACCAGATCATGGTGACCTACCACTCCGACCACCTGCCGATCGAGGTGCGCCAGTTCATCATGGACCGCGACCGCGCCGCCGTGGTCACGCTGCAGCGCGAAATCCTTGGCCGCCCCCTGGCCTACCGGGCCATCCTGATGCGCCGCCCCGAACCCGAACCCGAGGTCGTCGAGGCCTACACCGAGCTCTTCGGCGTGCGCCCGCTGTTCAACCAGGCGCAAGACCGCAGCCTGTTCGCCGCCGCCCTCATGCACGAGCCCCTGCCCCAGGCCGACCCCCACACCGCCGCGCTGTGCGAACAGATGTGCAAACGCCTGGTGGACGAGCGCGGCACCCGCACCGGCGTGGCCGCTCAGGTGCGCGACCGCCTGATGCGCACGCCCGGCCACATCCCGGACATGGAGGAAATCTCCGCCGAGATGGGCATGACCTCGCGCACCCTGCGCCGCCACCTCACGGCCGAGGGCGCCTCGTTCCGCTCGCTGCTCGAAGAGGTGCGCTCCACCCTCGCCGAAGAGCTGATGACCCGCGCCACGCTCACCCACAGCGAGATCGCCGAACGCCTGGGCTATGCCGACGTCACCACCTTCATCGAGGCCTTCCGGCGCTGGCGCGGCGTGCCGCCCAGCGAGTTCCGCAAGGCCCAGGGTGTGGCAAGGCCGGGTGCGGGCGGCCCTGTGCGTCGCCGTTTCATCCCACGCTGAGCTTTTCTCCTGGCATGCCGGGAGATGCGTGCAATAAGCCTCGTAAAAGTCCCCTTGTCGGGTGCAGTTCCATGCATTTGGACGAGGCCAACGGCCTAGACTGGCCAAGTATCCCAAGGACTTCGCCATGAGCATCGCGCCCCAACTCCGCAACCTGAACATCGACCTGCCAGCCTGCCCGAGCACCCTGGTCAAGCTGTCGTTGCTGATGGCCGACGAGAACTGCTCCACCGACCAGCTCGCCTCGCTCATCGAAACCGACATGGCCCTGTCCTCGGCCGTGGTGCGCACCGTCAACTCCGCCCTGTTCGGCCTGCTCAAGCGCGTGGAAACCGTGCACGAGGGCATCCGCTACCTGGGCATGGCGCAGGTGGCCGGCCTGACCTATGAAATCGGGCTGCGCGGCGCCTTCCCGCCCAGCCCGCTGCTGCAAAACATCTGGGACCGCGCCGGCATCCGCGGCCTGGCCATGGGCCGCATCGCGCGCCAGCTCGACGTCGACCCGTGGCTCTCGCACACCGCCGGGCTGTTCGCAGAAAGCGGCCGCGCCGTGCTCTTCGCTTACGACCGCCAGCGCTACACCTCGCTGGACACCGATGGCTCCGACGAAGCCTTGCTGTGCGCCGCCGAGATCGAGGCCTTCGGCGTCAGCCACTCGGCGCTGGGCGCCGCCCTGTGCCAGTCCTGGGGCCTGTCGCGCGAGGTCAGCGACAGCGTGCGCGCCCGCCCCAACAGCGCCAGCCAGTGGACGCAGGAGCGCCCCGCCGTGCAAAAGCTGCTGACCATCGGCGCCGCCGTGGACAAGCTGCTGCTCAACCCCTTGGGCAACACCGACCCGCAGGCCGTCTGGGCCGAGCTGGAGCCGGTCGCCCACCAGGTCGGCCTGCACTTCCAAGCCTTCCAGCTGGCCACCATGCGCGTGTGCGAGCGCCTGAACATCCCCCAGTCCGAGGGTTGAGGCCGGCGGCCCAGTGTCCGCCCGATTGACACCTGGCGCCAATCACTGCAGCATCGGCTGCAACGATCAAACCGAGAGGATGCCCCTGTGACGGGCGCACAGGCACGGCGGTCTGCGGCCTGAAGCCAAGCCTTCCGGCGGCTCACCGAGCGCGCCCCTGCCCACCCGCCAGCGCGGCCACCCCGACCAAAGGACCGCATGCCGTCTGGCTTTTCCGCGTTCGCGCAGCCCCTGCACGGCCACGACGCCGCCCCATCGCACGACCCCGAGCTCACCCGTCTGATCAGGGCCGAGCGCATCCGCATGCTGTTCGCGCCCACCTTGCCGGTGTCAGTGGTCAGCGCGCTGGCCGCCATCGGTCTGGCCATCGCCGTGGCCGACCAGACCGGCCACCGCTGGGCCATCGCCTGGGCTTCGCTGTGCGTGCTGGCCTCGGTGGTGCGGCTGCTCCAGTGGCAGGCCTACCGGCGTGCCGGTCAACACGCCACGGCCCACGGCACCGAGCGCGACGACCCGCGCTGGCTGCACCAGCTGACCCTGACCTGCGCCCTGCATGGGGCTTGCTGGGGCCTGGCCGGCGTGATGATGCCGGTGCGCGACATGGTCACCAGCGCCGTCATGGGCGCCACACTGGTGGGCGCCTGCGCCGTCTGCACCTTCACGCTGCAGGCGCACTTTCGCCCCAACCTGGCCATCAACCTGCCCATGCTGGTGCCGGCCGGCCTGGCCCTGCTGCTGCGCCAGGACGCTTACGGCTTCTTCGGCGGCGCCGGCCTGCTGTCGCTGCTGGCCCTGCTGCTGTTCGAAAGCCGCCGCGCCGAGCGCCGCATCACCGAACTGCTGTGGCTGCGCTTCACCACCGACCGCATCGCCCGCGAACGCACCGCCGCGCTGGTCATGGCACAAAGGCACAGCGCCATCAAAGACCAGTTCCTGGCCACCATGAGCCACGAGATGCGCACCCCGCTGCACGGCATCCTGGGCCTGGCACGCCTCACCCTGGAGCGCCTGCCGGCTCGGCCCGGCGTGCTGGCCGAAAGCCGCCACCAGGTCGAACTCATCGAGCGGGCCGGCGAGCACCTGCTGCACATCATCAACGACGTGCTCGACTTCTCCCGCATCGAGGCCGGCAAGCTGCACATCGAGCACGCCCCTTTCGAGCTGCGCGCCCTCCTCGACGAGGTGCTGGGCCTGCTGCGCGTCAACGCCGCCGACAAGGGCCTGCGCCTGCTGACCGACGTGCGCCTGCCGCAGCCATGCTGGGTGCAGGGCGATGCCGCCCGCGTCCGCCAGATGCTGCACAACCTGCTGGGCAACGCCATCAAGTTCACCGACATGGGTGAGGTGCGGCTGGTGGTCGCGCGCGACAAAGCCGAAGGCCATGGCGAAAGCACGCTGCGCTTCACCATCCAGGACAGCGGCGTGGGCATCCCGCCCGAGCAACTGCCACTGATCTTCGACGCCTTCCACCAAGCCGACGGCAGCTTCGTGCGCCGCCACAAGGGCACGGGACTGGGCCTGACCATCACCCGCGAGATCGCGCGGGCCATGGGTGGCGATGTCGTCTGTGCGAGCGAGCTGGGGCGCGGCTCGGTGTTCACCATCACGGTGCCGCTGCCCGACATCCCGGCACCCGGGCCGGCCGTGGGCGAGCTGCGCAGCGAACCGGCCGCCGGCGGGCTGGTGCATTTCAACGCCCACGTGCTGCTGGTGGAAGACAACCCCGTGAACGCCCTGGTGGCCGATGCCATGCTGCGCCGCCACGGCCTGAGCGTGACCCGTGCCGAAGATGGCCGCGAGGCCCTGGCCCTGCTGACGCACGACAGCCGGCCCTTCCAACTCGTGCTGATGGACCTGCAGATGCCCGGGATGGGCGGCATGGAAGCCAGCCGCCTGTTGCGCCGCTGGGAGAGCGAGCACGGCTTGCTGCCCATCCCGGTGGTGGCGCTCACGGCGAACGCACTGAGCAGCGACCGCGCGCAGTGCCTGGCCGCCGGCATGGACGACCACCTGGCCAAGCCCTTCCGGGCCGATGAGTTGCTGGCGGTGCTGCACCGCCATCTGGCCGGCCACGCCATCGCGACCAGCCACACCGGCGACTCACCCGCGGGTCACACCCACTGAGCACAGTCGCCGGCCGGCATCACGCTGCCATCACTGCTTGACGGCTTCGACCTGGATCACCAGCTTGATGTCGTTGGGGATGAAGGGCAGGCCGTAGCTCATGCCGAACTCGCCGCGCTGGATGGTGGTCTCGAAGTCACCGCCGCAGACCTGGCGCTTGAGCATGGGGTTGTCGTAGCAACCGTAGCTGTTGGCCTTCAGGGTCACGGTCTGGGTCTTGCCCAGCAGGGTCAGGTCACCGACGATGGCCGCGACCTTCTCACCTTCGAACACGACCTTGCTGCTCTTGAACGTGGCCTGGGGAAAGGCTTCGGCGTTGAAGAAGTCTTTGCTCTTGAGGTGGTTGTTGAAGGCTTCGGTGCCGGTGTTGATCGAACCGGTCTCCAGGGTGATGTCCACCTGGCCGGTCTTGGCGGCGGTGTCCAGCGTCACGGTGCCCGACTTCTTGTCGAAGCGGCCGCGGTTCGTCGAGGTGCCGAAGTGCTTGGCCTCGAAGGTCACGAAGGTGTGGGTGGGATCGATGGCGTAGGTGGCCGGTGCCGCGTGGGCGGCGGTGGCGACCAGGGAGGCCAGCAAGGCGGATGCGATCAGAGTGCGGGGGGTGCAGGTCATGGGAATCTCCAGTGAAGGGATGGGTCGGGGGAAAGAGGGGATGGGGGAAGTGTTGGGGAAGGGGGCAACTCAGAGCGCGGGCACGCCCTGCAGCACCAGCTTGAAGTTGACCTGGACGTCGTTGGCCACGATGGACGCATCGGCCCAGTCGCCCTCGCCCACCTTGAAGTCCAGGCGCTTGAGCACGAAGCTGCCGGTGGCCGTGCTCAAGCCCTGGGCCTGGCTGACTTGCACCGGCACGACCAGGTCGTGCGCCTGGCCCTTGAGCGTGAGCTTGCCGGCCACTTCGAACTTGCCGCCGCCCAGGGCCTTGATGGCGCTGGACTGGAAGCTCGCCTTGGGGAACTTGGCGGTGGCGAACCACTCGGGCTTGGACAGCTCTCGGTCGGCATCGGCGTTCAGTGCCACGCTGCCCAGGTCCAGGCTGAAAGCGATCTTGCTGGTGGCCGGCGCCTTGGGGTCGAAGGCCGACTGCACCTGGAAGGACTTGAAGCGGCCCTGCAGGGGCACGCCCAGCTGCTTGGCCACGAAGGTGACCTCGCTCTTGGCGGGCACGAGGGTTTGGGCTGCGGCCGGCGCGGTTGAGGACTGGGCCAGGGCGGGCAGCGCCACCAGGGTGCAGGCGGCGGCCAGCGCCACGGTCAAGGAACGGCGAAAGATCATGGAAAACTCCTTGGCAGGCAGGGTGTGGGACTTGGTGTGGGGCATGGTGTGAGGTGTGGGCTCAACGACCAGGGCGCATGCGGTCCAGCAGGCCGTCGCGGTCGACGAACTGGTGCTTGAGCGCCGCCGCCACGTGCAGGGCCACCAGCCCGATCAGGCCCCAAGCCGCCAGGGCGTGCAGGGGCTTGAGCGCATCGGCCAAAGCCGGGTCGGGCGACACCAGATCAGGCAGCGGCAGCACGCCGAACCAAACGATGGGGTAGCCCTTGGCCGAGCTGTAGGCCCAGCCCAGCAGCGGCACGGCGAAAAACAGCAGGTACATCAGGTGGTGGGTGCCGTGGTGGGCCACGCGCTGCCAGCTGGGCATGGCCTGCGCGATGCGGGCCGGCAAGGCGGGCGGGCGGTGCGTCAGGCGCCAGACCAGTCGCAGCAGCGACAGCACCAGGATCGTCACCCCGGCCCACTTGTGCCAGTTGATGAGCTTGAGCTTGTTCGGCGAGAACGGCAGGTCCTCAACGTACAGGCCCACCGAGAACGCGGTGAGGATGGCCACCGCCAGCACCCAGTGCAGCAGCATGGCCACCGCGGTGTAGCGCACCGGGGCAGCGGTCGAATGGGTTGGGGACGGGGTTGTCATCGCGGTCACCTCCAGGGGCTTTGCATCACCATCGTCAGCGTAAGGACCTGCCCATTCAAGCAGGTTGAGTGGGATTCACGCCAAGCTTCAAATCATTTGAATGTGTCGGCGCAAGCCCCCTTGCCTTGCCCCGCCTGGCTACAGTTCAATGGCAATGACGCCGATGCCCCAAGCAAGGTGGTGAAAAGTCCATGCAGACACCCGCGACATCTTCGCTCTCCGACTGGCTGCTGAGCGCCGACCCGAAGCAGCGCCTGCGCATCCAGCGTTCCCTGCTAGCCGCCAACGTGTTCCTGGCGTGCTGCGGCCTGCAAGCCTACGCCGTGTGGATGGGCTTCATGAAGGCGCAAGACGCCACTTGGCTGTCGGGCGCCATCGTCGCGAACTGCCTGCTGTGGTACGCCGTGCTGCGCAGCGGCATCAACCAGCACTTCGCCGACCCGGCCCTCACCCTGCCCCAGATCCTGGCGGCCCTGACCATCATCATCGGAGCCTACTCCGTCACAGGCCCGGTGCATGGCTCGACCATGATGCTGCTGGTGCTGGTGCTCGTGTTCGGTGTCTTCAACCTGCAGCCACGCGGCGCCCGCATCGCTGCAGGCTACACCGTGGTGGCCATGGGCGTGGCCCAGGGCGTGATGATGGCGCGCGACCCAGTCAACTACCCCTTCAAGCTGGAGATCGTGCACTTCCTGCTGACGGCAGCCATCGTGCCGACCATCTCCTCGCTGGCGGCCCAGCTCAGCAGCCTGCGCGCCCGGCTGCAAAGCCAGAAAGACGAACTCGGCCAGGCGCTGGTGCGCATCCAGATCCTGGCCACGCGCGACGAGCTCACCGGCCTGGTCAACCGCCGCCACATGATGGACGTGCTGCACCAGCACCGCAAGCGCCTGGAGCGCACCGGCCACCACCGCTTCTGCCTGGCCCTGATCGACCTCGACCACTTCAAGCGCGTCAACGACACCCACGGCCACGGCGTGGGCGACGAGGTGCTGCGCAACTTCGCCCAGATCGCGCAGAAAGCCCTGCGCGACACCGACGTGCTGGCGCGCTGGGGCGGTGAAGAGTTCCTGATGCTGCTCAACGACACCACCACGGAGCAAGCCAACGTCGGCCTGGAGCGCGTGCGTGACATGATGGCCGGCGCCCCGATGTCGGCGTCGGTGCCCGAGCTGCGCACCACCTTCTCGGCCGGGCTGACCGCCTACGACTGCGCCGAGCCCCTGGACGCCTGCATCGAACGCGCCGACCGCGCCCTGTACGCCGCCAAAGCCGCGGGCCGCAACCGCACGGCCGTGGAACAGGCCCCGGCACCCCCGCAAGCGGCCTCCGCCGCGCCTCAGCGGCAAAGTGATGCAGCAAGCATCATCTGAAACCACCCACAAGGGCGCTGGTGCATCCGTGTCGCTCGCGTTATGCTCCCCGCCAGGGTCGACGTGTGCAACGCGGCGCCCAACACAACATTCAGAAGACGGTTGACCGGGGCTCACCACCCCCCGATCGATGCCGTGGAGGCGGGGCCCAGGTCTGTGCAAGGCGGGCACCGTGGGTGGTGACTGTCCTTGCAGTGCCATGTCGAGCTTGTCCTCAGGATTCCCGGGGCCGTCGGGTGTGTCCGATCACTTCGCCCACACAGACACCCACACAGACGCCCCGGTCCCTGACCGCGATGCAGTGGCCGACCCCTACCAGCTGATTTTCGAAGCCGCCGGCATCGGCATGGTGCGGGTCTCCCTGCGCGGCCGCATCCTGGAAGCCAACCCGCGCTTCGCCGACATCGTCGGACGCCGCCGCGCCGACCTGGTCGGCCTGCACGTGCAAGACATCACCCACCCAGACGATGTCTCTGCCTCCCGCGCCCACATGGAAGCGGCTGTCCACGGCCGCACGGCGGGTTACGTCACCGAAAAGCGCTACGTCCGCCCCGACGGGCAGGTGGTGTGGGCCTCGCTGAACGTGGCGCTGCTGCGCGACGCGCAAGGCCAGCCGGTGCAGTTCATCGCCGTCGTGGAAGACATCACCCAGCGCCAGCAGATGCAGGACGCGATGAACTCCGCGCGCGCCGCCGAACGCGCCAGCAAGGCCAAGACGGAATTCCTCTCGCGCATGAGCCATGAGCTGCGCACCCCGCTCAACGCCATGCTGGGCTTTGCGCAGCTGCTGCGCGTGGACCCGCGCCACCCCCTGCACCCGGACCAGCGCGGCAAGGTCGACCACATCGAACGGGCCGGCGCCCACCTGCTGGCCATGCTCACCGACGTGCTGGACCTCTCCCGCATCGAAGCCGGCAGCCTGCCGATGGCCATTGAGCCCCTGCCCCTGGCCGATGTGCTCGACGCCGCCGTCGCCATGGTGAGCAACCAGGCCAGCGACGCCCAGCTGCGCCTCGTGTGCACGCCCCCCGAGCCCGACCTGTTCGTGCACGGCGATGCGGTGCGCCTGCGCCAGATCCTGGTCAACCTGCTGTCCAACGGCGTCAAGTACAACCAGCCGGGCGGTCGCGTCATGGTCGAGGCCATGGGCCTGGACCGCGAGGTGGTCATCGCCGTGAGCGACTCCGGGCGGGGCATGAACGAAGCCCAGCTGGGCCACCTTTTCGAGCCCTTCAACCGCCTGGGCGCCGAGCGCACCAGCATCGAAGGCACGGGCATCGGGCTGGTCATCGTCAAGCGCCTGGTGGAGCTGATGCACGGCCGCATCGAGGTCAGCAGCCGCCAGGGCGCGGGCACGCACTTCCGCGTCTGGCTGCCGCGTGCAGAGGCTCCGCACGACGACGAGGCCCTGGCCACCCGCCCGCGCACGGGCTTTGGCGCGCTCGACGACGGCATGGCCAACGGGCTGACGGTGCTTTACGCCGAGGACAACGTGGTCAATGTGGAGCTGCTGCGCCAGGTCATGCGCATGCGACCGCAATGGCACCTGGAGGTGGCCACCTGCGGACAGGAAGCCATCGCCATGGCGATGTCACAGCCGCCCGACCTGCTGCTGCTGGACATGCACCTGGGCGACATGAACGGCCTGGACGTGTCCGACGCCCTCGCCCTGCATGCGCGCACAGCGGCCATCCCGCGGGTGGCGCTGTCAGCCGACGTCATGCCCGACCAGATCAGCGAGGCGCGTCAGCGCGGCTTCGTGGAGTACCTCACCAAGCCGCTGGACGTGGGCAGGCTGCTGGCCCTGCTGGACCGCTGCGCGCGGGGTGACGCGCTCTGATCGGCCAGACAGCTCAGATCGGCAAGTCGGTGAAAAAACGCCCGCCGTGGTAGACCAGGGGCGTGGCACCCACCCGGCGGCCACAGTGCGCGACCTCGCCCACGAAGATGATGTGATCGCCCTCGGCGTGCTGGCTGCGGTTGCGGCACTCGAACACCGCCACGGCACCGTCGATGACCGGGGCACCGGTGAGGCCGGCGCGCCAGGCCACGCCGTCGAAGCGGTCGATGCCCTTGCGTGAGAATCGCTCGGCCAGCAAGCGCTGGTCGGCCGCCAGCACGTTGATGGCGTAGTGCGCGGCGGCCTGGAAGCCCGGCATGGAACTGGACTGGCTGGACAGGCTCCAGAGCACCAGCGGCGGCGCCAGCGACACCGAGTTGAAGGAATTGGCGGTCAAGCCCAGCAGACGGCCATCGGCCGCACGCGCCGTGACGATGGTCACCCCGGTGGTGAACTGGCCCAGGGCGGCGCGGTAGTCCTCCTGCGTGAAAGGCGCGGCGGGGGCGGTGGGCGGTGCGGACATCGGCGTGGCAGTCGGAGTGGAACGCGAGAGTGTAGTGTGGGCCCCGAACAGGCGTGCACCGAAGGGTTGGCGCGTTGCGCTCAGGCGCGCTTCAGGCGGTACACCCACACGGGGCGTCCGCCGGCCAGGTCGATGCGGGCGTGCGGTCGCCAACCGGTGGCTTCGAACTCCAGGCTGACCACCCAGCTGCCCGGGCGCATCTCCTGGGTGGCTTTGGCCATGGCGCGGGGCATGGTTTCGGGGCGCTGGAACAGGTAGACGAGGTCGAAGGCCGACCAGTCATCGGCCCACATGTCGCCACGGCGCACGCGGGCCCAGGGGCAGCGCCAGGCCGACACCCAGCGCCACAAGGCGCTCCACTCCACCCCTTCCAGCCGGGCCTGCGGCCAGGCCGCGTGCAAGGCGATGAGGCCGTCGCCCATGCCGCAACCGGCGTCCAGCACACGGGCGCCCTCGGGCAGGTGGACATGGGCGGGCAGCGCGTCCATGGCGCCGCGCGGGGTCGGGAACACCGGTGCGTCGCGCCAGGCGCGGCGGGGGTAGGCCAGCAGCAGCAAGGCCAACGGGGCCAACCAGAGCCAGGACGGCATGCCGCCGCCCGAGCCCTGCCCTGGCAGCCCCCCTTGAAGGCTCCCTTGGAGAAGCTGCACCAGCACGCTCAGCGGGAAGCCCCCGGCCACGAAAACCCGGCGCCAGGCCGTGGTGGCCACCCAGGGCAGCAAGGCCGCCAGAGCCCCCAGGGCGGTCGGCAGGCCCAGCGCGGCCCACACAGGGGCGTCCACCGCCCGCAGGCCCCAGGCCAGCGCCCAGGCCAGGGCCCAGGTCGCCGCGGCCGGCAGGGGCCAGGTCAGCCAGCGTGCGGACATGGGCCGCAGCCTCAGGCCTCGGGGCCGCCGCGCAGCTTGTCGATCAGGCCGTTGAGCTCATCGAGGCTGCCGAACTGGATGCTGACCTCGCCCTGCTCACCGCGCTTGGTCTTGCGCTTGATGTGAATGCTCACTTGCGCCGTCAACAGGTCAGAGAGCTGCTCTTCCAGGCGCAGCACGTCGCGTGACTTCTCGCCCTTCACCCGCAACAGCGGCGCCTGGCGGCCCACGCCCTGCACCTTGGCGACGAGCTTTTCGGTCTCGCGCACATTGAGTTTTTTCGCCGCCACCTCGTTGGCCGTCGTGATCTGCACGGCCTTGTCCAGCGGCAGCAGCGCACGGGCGTGGCCCATGTCGATGTCACCCGCCATCAGCATGCCCTGCACCGGCTCGGCCAGGTTGAGCAGGCGCAGCAGGTTGGAGGCGGCGCTGCGCGAGCGGCCCACGGCTTGCGCGGCCTGCTCGTGCGTGAGGCCGAACTCGGCGGTCAGGCGCTGCAGGCCTTGCGCCTCTTCCAGCGGGTTGAGGTCCTCGCGCTGGATGTTCTCGATGAGGGCCATGGCCGCGGCGGCTTCGTCCGGCACGTCCTTGACCAGCACCGGCACCTCGGTGAGGCCGGCCAGCTTGGCCGCGCGGGAGCGGCGCTCACCGGCGATGATCTCGTAGCGGCCCTCGGTCGGGTCGCCCACCGGGCGTACCAGGATGGGCTGCATGATGCCCTGGGACTTGATGCTTTCGGCCAGCTCGTACAGCGAGCCCTCGTCCATGCGCGTGCGCGGCTGGTACTTGCCCGGCTGCATGCGGTCGAGGCGCAGCACCGAAGGAGCATCTTCGCTGCCTGCGTTCGCTGGGGGGGTGTCGCTGACTTTGGGGCCCAGCAGGGCCTCCAGGCCCATGCCGAGGCCTTTGGATTTCTTGGTCGCCATGGGCGTGATTGTCCGTGGTTTCCGGCATGCGGGTCCGCCCTCTCTTCATCCCGACGCAATTTGTCCGACAACATGGAGCCATGTCTTCCTCACCCCCGCCCCTCGCCGATGCTGGTGCCGCCTCTGGTGACAGCGATGCACTGATCGCCCTGCAACAGGAAGTGGCCGCCCTGCGAGCGCAACTGGCGCAGACCCAGCAGCGCCTGCAAGCCCGCGAAGGGCTGCTCCAGGGCCTGAGCCTGCACATCCCTGGCGTGCTGTTCAAAGGCGTGGTGGGCGATGACGGCCGCTTCCACCTGCACTACATCAGCCAGCGTGCGGCCGAGCTGTACGAGCTGGACGCCAGCCGCCCCGAAGCGCTGGACTGGGATTCGCACTACGAGCGCATCCACCCCGAGGACCTGCCCACCGTCAAGCGCCTGAGCGCCACGCCGCCCAGCACCACGGGCCAGGTGACGCGCTACGAGTACCGCGTCCTGCTGCCCTCGAAGGGCCTGCGCTGGATGGCCGGGCAGTCGGTGGGCTTGCGCGAAGGCCACGATGGCCGCACGGCCTGGTACGGCTATGTGCAGGACGTGACCGAGCAAAAGCTCTACGCCGAGGCCCTGATCGCCGCGCGCACGGCCGAGCAGGCCAGCCAGGCCAAGAACGACTTCCTCTCGCGCATGAGCCACGAGCTGCGCACCCCGCTCAACGCCGTCATCGGGTTTGCGCAGCTGCTGGAAATGGACCCCAGCACGGCCTTCACCGCCGAACACCGGCGCCGCGTCCGGCTCATCGAGCAAGCCGGGCAGCACCTGCTGTCCATCCTCGGCGATGTGCTGGACCTCTCGCGCATCGAGGCTGGCGCCCTGCCCCTGCAACTGGCCCCGCAAGACGCGGGCAGCGTGGCCGACGAGGCCCTGGCGCTGGTCGGCGAGCTGGCCGGCAAAGCCGGGGTGCAGCTGATCCCGCCGAGCTTGCCCACGCCGCTGGGCGTGCAGGCCGACCGCGTGCGGCTGCGCCAGGTGCTGGTGAACCTGCTGAGCAACGCCATCAAGTACAACCGGCAAGGCGGCGTGGTGGCGCTGGACATCGCCGCGGGCACGCACGACATCACCCTCACCGTGCGCGACACCGGCATCGGCATGAGCGAGACGCAGCGTGCGCAGCTCTTCCAGCCCTTCAACCGCTTGGGCGTGGAGCAGTCAGGCATCGAGGGCACGGGCATCGGCCTGGTCATTGTGGACAAGCTGGTGCGCCTGATGGGCGGGCAGCTGGCCGTGGACAGCACCGAGGGCCAAGGCACCACGGTGACGCTGACGCTGCCCGCAGCCGATCGCCCCGCCACGGCAGAAACGGCCCCGTCCCGGCACCCACTGGCAGACACCCCCGGGCGCGCCGCCACCATCCTCTACGCCGAAGACCACGAGGTGAACATCGCCCTGGTGCACCAGGTGGTCAAGCTGCGGCCGCACTGGCAGCTGCGCGTGGCCACCAGCGGGCAGCGGGCCTTGGCCCTGGCACAACGGCAGCGCCCCGACCTGATGCTGGTGGACATGCACCTGGGCGACATGAGCGGGCTGGAACTCGCCCAGGCGCTGGACGCCGACCCCAGCACGCGCGACATCCCCCGGGTGGCGCTCTCGGCCGACGCCATGCCCGACCGCATCCAGGCGGCACAGGCCCATGGTTTCCGCGCCTACCTGACCAAACCGCTGGACGTCACCGCGCTGCTGCGCTGCCTGGACGAGCAGCTGGCGCAGGCCGGCCCGCAAAACAGCCGGCGCTGAAGGGCTGGCTCAGGCCTGAGGCGAGGTGGCCGAAGCCGAGGTCGATGAAGCCGCGGCGCCGGACTGCCCGCTCGCCACGCGCCGCACCAACTCCTGGGCGAAGGCCACGAAGGCCTGCGCGCCCTTGGACGACGGGTCGAACACCACGCCGGGCAGGCCATAGCTGGGCGCCTCGGCCAGCCGGACATTGCGCGGGATGACGGTGTCGAACACCTTGTCGCCGAAGTGCGACTTCAGCTGGTCGCTGACCTGCTGCTGCAGGGTGATCCGCGGGTCGAACATCACCCGCAACAGGCCGATGAGCTGCAGCTCGCGGTTGAGGTTGGCGTGCACCTGCTTGACGGTGTTGACCAGGTCGGTGAGGCCCTCCAGCGCGAAGTACTCGCACTGCATCGGCACGATCACGCCATGGGCGCAGGTCAGGCCGTTGAGCGTGAGCAGGCTCAGGGACGGCGGACAGTCGATGAGGACGAAGTCGTAGTCGGCCGCCGCCGCCTCGATGGCGGTTTTCAGGCGGCGGTCGCGGCGCTCCAGGTTGACCAGCTCGACCTCGGCGCCCGCCAGTTCGCGGTTGGCGCCCAGCACGTCGTAGCCGACCTTCTCGCTGCGCACGCGCGCCTCGGCGATGCTGGCATCTTCCAGCAGCACGTCGTAGACGCTGTGCGCCAAGGTGCGCTTGTCCACGCCCGAGCCCATGGTGGCGTTGCCTTGCGGGTCCAGGTCGACGATGAGGACGCGCTGCCCCTCACGGGCCAGACCGGCCGCCAGGTTGACGGTGGTGGTGGTTTTGCCCACCCCGCCCTTTTGGTTGGCGATGCAGAAGATGTGCGGCATGGGGAGATTATCGCCTGGGGTGTTGTGGGGCATCAGGCGCCGCGGCGGCGGGTGGCGTGGGTGGCATGGGTGACGCCAGCGGAAACGGCCTTGGTCGACCGCACCGAGCTGCCGTGCTTCGGGGGTTTGGCGCTCCGGGTGGCCCGAGCTGCGGCCTGGGTGCTGCGGATCGGGGTGCGGGTGACCGAGGCCCTGGACGACCGTGACGCGCGAGACGCGGCCTGAGCCGTGGACGAGCGCGGTGCCAGGTTGGCGGTGTGGCGAGCGCCCCGACCCGATGTGGCCACCGCCACCCGCTCGGCGTGACGCGCACGCGGGGCCACGGCGGCATGGGCCTGCGGGGGTGCCACACGCCCGGCCGCCTTGCGACCACGCGTTTCGGCGAGCGACCCACCGTTGGCACGACGGGCAGCGGCGGGTTGGGCCTGCTCAGCACGCCCTTGGGCCCGGGCTTGGCGAGCTTTCGCATGCGGCCCGTGCTGGGCAACGCCCGAGCCCGACCACTTGGCCTTGGCCATCGCGGAGGTTTCACGTGAAACACCTTGCCCGGCCACCTGCGCCCTCACCGGCCGTTTCGCCACCTCAGCGGCTTTGCTGCCCGTGCCTGTGACCGTGTCAGCCGCAACGGGTGACGCCGCCGGCTGCGCCATCAGGTCATGCGGCGCGGCAGGCAGGTGCGCGGGTGCAGGCACCTGAACCGCGGTGGACACCGGCAACGCCGGGGCCGGCGCATCCGTGCCCACACGGCCCACCACAGGTGCAGGCCGGCGCGGCTCGAAACGTGCATCTCCCTGCCCTGCCACCGTGGTGGCGCAAGCTGTGCTCACCCAAAGCACCCATCCCACAGCCAGAGACACATCGACAGCGCCACGGCGCCAGACGCCTGGCGCCAGCAGAGATCTCACACCCAGGTGCTTGGCAGGAATTGGCAAAGCGGTCTCCAGAAAATCGCGCTGGTTCATTATCGGTCCGCACCCCCATCGAAACCCGCAGCGCGGACGCCCCGCAAACATCCGAGGGCGCGATGTGACGCCATCCCGCCACGAACCGTGAGCATCGGCGGGCTGAGTCGCCCAGTCAGCCGGCGAGCAGCTCTGGCTTCAAGCGCATCCAGATCAGGCAGCGCTCGGCATCCAGCCCCGGCACCTGCAGATGTTCCACGTGAAACACTTCCACGTCGGCCGGCAACGCAGCAAGCTCGTCGTCGGGCAGCTTGCCCTTCATCGCCATCCAGACGCCACCCGGTGCCAGCTGCTCACGGGTCAGCGTCACGAAATCCAGCAGCGACGCAAAGGCACGGGACGTGATCAGGTCGTACCGACCCGACAGCTGCTCGACGCGGGCGTGCTCGCCGCGCAGGTGGTGCAAGCGCAACTCGGCGGCCACTTGGCGGATGAACGCCGCTTTCTTGCCCACCGTGTCCACGCAGCTGACACGCAGACTGGGGCAGCAAATGGCCAGCACCACCCCGGGCAGGCCGCCGCCACTGCCCACGTCCAGCAGCTTGCACGGCTCGGCCACCGCGTCCAGGTGCGCCATCAAGGGGCGCAACACCGCCAGGCAATCGGCCAGGTGGTGGCTCAGCATGTCGGGGGCGCTGCGCAAGGCCGTGAGGTTGTAGGTCGCGTTCCAGTGGCTGAGCAGGCCCATGTACTTGGCCAACTGCCCTTGCTGCGTGGGTGACAGGCTCAGGCCCACAGCGTCCAGCACCGGCGGGATGGCGGCCAACCAGGTCGCTTCGTCCCATTGGACAGGCCGCTCCGTGGTGCGAGGTGCCGCCGGAGTGGCAGGATGAGGTGCCGTGCGGGTGGCAGCCTTGCGGGCTGGCGACGGGCGGCCAAAAGAAGATCGGGTCATGCTGGGTCAGAGGCTCGGGAAATCAGGGGCGACGGCCGTGTGCAGCTTGGCATGGGCCGCTGTGCTGGCGGCGTCAGGCCACCTTGGGCGCGGCGCTGGCCTCGCCATTGGCCGAAGCATCGGCGGTCGCATCCGCACGGGCAAAGCCCTTGAAGCGGCCTTTTTTCAGGTGGATCAGCAACAGCGAGATGGCCGCCGGCGTGATGCCCGAAATCCGCGATGCCTGGCCCAGCGTCTCGGGGCGGTGCTTGTTGAGCTTCTGGCGCGCCTCGAAACTCAGCGCGGACACGGTCGCATAGTCCAGCTCATCGGGCAGGCGCAGGTGCTCGTAGCTCGCCGAGCGCTCGACCTCGTCGTTCTGCTTGTCGACGTAGCCGGCGTACTTCACGCTGATCTCCACCTGCTCGATGACGGCATCGGCCAAGGTGTCGCCCAGCTCGGCACGCAGGGAGGCGCGATCGACCGCCTTGGGCGAGGCAGCCACATCGCCGGTGACCACGCCGTTGGCAGCCTCGGCGCGCAAGGCCGCGTGGCGTTCAGCGCCCAGCTTGCCGGCCTCGGCCACCTGGTCGTAGCTCACACCCGGTCGGCGCAGCAGGTCTTCCAGCTTGTACTCGCGCTCCAGGGCCTTGCCCACCAGGCGCTCGGCGTCCGCCGGCGGCAGCGTGGCCGGGCGCACCCAGCTCGTGCGCAGGCGCTCTGTTTCACGTGAAACAGCGTCGCGCTTGCGGTTGAAGGCACCCCAGCGGGCATCGCCCACCAAGCCCAGGCTGCGGCCAAGTTCGGTCAGGCGCAGGTCGGCGTTGTCCTCGCGCAGCTGCAGGCGGAACTCGGCGCGGCTGGTGAACATGCGGTAAGGCTCGGTCACGCCCTGCGTGGTCAGGTCATCGACCAGCACCCCCAGGTAGGCCTGGTCGCGGCGCAAGCTGAAGGCGTCCTTGCCCTGGGCCTGCAGCGCGGCGTTCACCCCGGCGAACAGGCCCTGGGCCGCAGCCTCCTCGTAGCCCGTGGTGCCGTTGATCTGACCGGCGAAGAACAGGCCGCCCATCGCTCGGGTCTCGAAGGTGGACTTCAACTCGCGCGGGTCGAAATAGTCGTACTCGATGGCGTAACCGGGCCGCAAGATATAGGCGTTCTCCAAGCCAGGCATGGAGCGCAGCGCCGCCAGCTGGATGTCGAAAGGCAACGAGGTGCTGATGCCGTTGGGGTAGAACTCGTTCGTCGTCAGGCCTTCGGGCTCCAGGAAGATCTGGTGCGAGTCCTTGTCGGCGAAACGGTTGACCTTGTCCTCGATGCTCGGGCAGTAGCGCGGCCCCACCCCCTCGATGACGCCGGTGAACATCGGGCTGCGGTCGAAACCGGAGCGGATGATGTCGTGCGTGCGCTGGTTGGTGTGGGTGATCCAGCAGGGCAGCTGGCGCGGGTGCTGGCTGGCCGAGCCAAGGAAGCTGAACACCGGCACGTTCGGGCCCGTGGGCGCCGACAGCGGCGCACCCGGCACGCCCCAGCCACCCAGCAAGGGCACGCCGTCGCCGGGTTGTTCGGTCAGCTTGGAGAAGTCGATGCTGCGGCCGTCGATGCGCGGTGGCGTGCCGGTTTTCAGGCGGCCTTGCGGCAACTTCAGCTCCTTCAAGCGCGCCGACAGGGTGATGGCCGGCGGGTCACCGGCGCGCCCGGCGCTGTGGTTCTGCAAGCCAACGTGGACCTTGCCATCGAGGAAGGTGCCCGCGGTCAACACCACCGTGCGGGCGCGAAAGCGGATGCCCACCTGCGTGACGGCCCCTACCACGCGCGCACCGTCGCCATCGCCCTCCACCATCAGATCGTCCACGGCCTGCTGGAACAGCCACAGATTGGGCTGGTTCTCCAGGCGGTGGCGGATGGCGGCCTTGTAGAGGATGCGGTCTGCCTGGGCGCGGGTCGCGCGCACGGCCGGCCCCTTGCTGGCGTTGAGGATGCGGAACTGGATGCCGCCTTCGTCCGTGGCCTCGGCCATCGCGCCGCCCAGGGCATCGACCTCCTTGACCAGGTGGCCCTTGCCAATCCCGCCGATGGACGGGTTGCAGCTCATCTGACCCAGGGTTTCGATGTTGTGGCTCAGCAGCAGCGTGGCACAGCCCATGCGCGCCGCGGCCAAAGCGGCCTCGGTGCCCGCGTGGCCGCCACCGACCACGATCACATCAAATTCTTGGGGATACAGCATGCGCGCCTCGCTGGCCACCGTTGGCACCATCGCCACCGGACAGATTGCCACATTTTTGGGCAACCTTCCATTTTACCGGGATCGCCCCCTCCTGTGGGACACCGCGCTGGGGGGATCACGCCCCGCCAAAACCTTGCTGCGCTCCAGGTTGCAACGAACTGTCACGCGAGCCCGTTAAATTGAACGCAACGCTGTCATCGCGCCACATCCAATCTCAGGGACCCTTTTCTGCGCCAGTCGCGCCACAATGCGCGGCATGGACTGCCGACCCGGCTGCGCGGCCTGCTGCATCGCGCCCTCGATCTCATCGCCCCTGCCCGGCCTGCCGCACGGCAAACCAGCTGGCGTGCCCTGCCCTCATCTGGACGAGGCTTTGCGCTGCCGCCTGTTCGGCCAGCCGGAACGGCCCGCGGTGTGCGGGTCGCTCAAGCCCAGTGAGGAAATGTGCGGCGACACCCGCGAGCAAGCCCTGCGCTGGTTGGGCAGGCTCGAAGACCTCACACGCGCCGAGGCTGCCCCGCCGGGGTGAACGCCATGGCCTGCGGCAAACCTGTCGCAGGCACCTCGCCCACCGGCGCGGGCTGGCCCTCCAGCAACCACTCGGGCGGCACGCCCGCAGGCTGTCCCGTGAGCGAGGTCATGGCCTGGCGCAGTCCTTCCGTGGTCAAGCCACGGCCCTGCGGCGCCCAGCCCGGGGGCCCGAACAGGTAGCCCAAAGCGTGCAAGGGGTTGCGCACCTTCAGCAGGTCCCGCCCGATGGCCGCCCACTCCGCCAGGCACACCCACAGCGCGTTGTGCGAGGTTTGCGCCTTGACCAGGCCGTAGCGAATGGGCACGCCGTCCTTCTCTTCGACATAGGTGCCGAAAATCCGGTCGAACAGCATGATGGTGCCGCCGTAGTTGCAGTCCAGGTACTCGACGTTGGCGGCGTGGTGCACGCGGTGGGCCGAGGGCGTGTTGAACACCCCTTCCATCCAGCCCAGCTTGGGCACCAGGTCGGTGTGGATCCAGAACTGGTAGACGAGGTTCAGGCCATAGGAGATCAGCACCGCGTCCGGCGAGAAACCGAACAGGCACTGCGGCGCAAAAAACACGAAGCCACCCGTCACCTTGCCGGTGATGGACTGCCGGAAGGCTGCGGCCAGGTTGTACTGGTTGCCCGAATGGTGCACCTGGTGCGAGGCCCAGTACCAGCGAACGCGGTGGCCGGCGCGGTGCATCCAGTAATAGAAGAACTCGGTGCAGAAGAACATCGCCACCCAGCCCCACCAGGTGTCCGTGGGCACCGTCCACAGACGCTGCTCGTACATCCACTGCCCGAAAGGCAGGGAGGCGCCCAGCACCACGCCCATGGGAATGGCCTCCACCAGCACGCGCCACAGGTTGATGCGCACCGTGACCCAGAAGGCCGACCAGTCGTAAGGCTGGCGACCTGGCTGCTGGCCCTGCGCGCGCCTGGCCAGGCGACCGATCAACACCCCTTCGAGCGCCGTGATGGCCACCGCAGAGGCGCCCAACAAGGCCATCATGGTCTGGATGACGTTCAACTTCTCGATCATGGCGGGCTCTTTGCCGGACAGGCAGCTTGGACAACGCCTGAACCATAAAGACAAGCCCACCGCTTGTCGCCAGGGGAAGCCCTTTCGGAAAGCGTTAAACCCCGCGAATCAGGGGGCCAACGTCTTGCGCTGCGTCAGCTCCCCGCGCGATCAGTCACCGGCCGCACCGTCCAGGGCACAGGTGTAAAACCACCGGCCCTCCTCGCGCACGAAGCCGCTGCGCTCGACCAGGCGGTGCGCGCGCCCGCCCAGCTTGCTGCGCGCCACGAAGCTCACCTCGCCCTGGTCCGGCCCGGTCATCTTCGCAGACGTGACCTGCAGGCCCAGCCAGCGCAAGCCCGGCTCCGGCGGCTCGATGAGCGCGGGCCGGTGGTCGGGGTGCCAGGTGGCCATCAGGTAATCGCGCAGGTCGAGCACGAACGCGCTGTAGCGCGAGCGCATGAGCGACTCCGGATCGGGCGCCTGCAGGTGCAAGGGGCCCGCGTGGAAGCGCCCGCAGCACGCGGCATGAGCCCGGCCACTGCCGCAGGGGCAAGGGCTGTCGGGACGGGGCATCGGCGAGACCACCACAGCCACCGCAGGATCAGGCCGAATGCCGCAGGCCGGCAGACGCATCGACAGACATGTCTGCGACCGTGTCCGCATCGGACGCGCGCAAAGCCAGGTAGACCTCGCACACGCCGCGCAGGTACACCAGCGTGGGCATCACCAGCGCCAACGCGAACACCATGCCGCCGCCCACCGTGGCCGCCTGGATGTAGATCAGCGCCTTGGCCGGCACCACGGCGCCCTGGGTGATCTGCACCGTGCGTCCCAGCAGCCCGGCCATCAGCGCTTCGGGAGGGATGTCCACGCCCAGCACGAACACCGAGGCCTCGGCCATGACCCGACCGCCCAGCAACACCATGGCGCTGGCGGCCGCACCCACCAGGCCGGTGGCCAGGCTCAAGCCCCCCACCAGCACCGCCGCCTGCAGCAAACGGTCGCGGATGAGCCGCCCGATGGTCGCCACCGCCTGCACGGACGAGGCCCCCGCCCAGACCGTCGGCCCCGTCAAGGGCGCCACCACGACCACACCCGCCAGCACCGCCAGCCCGATGATCAGCACCGTGGCCGGCACCACCAGCACGAACAGCCAAGGGCCGATGCGCGGCAGGCCACTCAACCAGTACAGCCCCAGCAAGCCGCCCGCCAAGGCCGCCGCCAGCACCAACATCATCGCCAGGGCCAGCAGCACCCGGTGCGCGATGCCCAAAGCGTCGAAGACGGCATCGGCCACATCGCGGGGCGCACGGCCCATGGCCCGGTCCATCAACAACAGCCCGGCTGCGTTGGCGCCATAAAACACGATGAACAAGGCCGCCGCGCCCTGCCCGATCGCCCAGGGCACCTCTTCGCGCCCGAACGACGCCATGGCCGACGCCGTCGCCAAGCCGGCGCCACAGAACGAGGCCAGCAACACGTACAAGGCGCGGCCGTCGCGCACCGCCTCGATGCTGGAGAGCACGCGCACCAGCGCCTGCCACCAGTCAAAGCGGCGACGCGAGGCCAACAAGGACGCAAAAGGTTCGGGCGGAGTGGGCATGTCGCTCAAAAGGGGTAGGGCGAGGTGCAAAAGGGCTGAATGCGGCCTGATCATAGGGGCTAGCCCCTAGAAAAACCTGCAGACGGGCCGCCACATGCGCATCAATGGTTGACATCCATTCAAAAATTTGGGTGCAAAACGCTGGCCGAAGGCGCAGGGTTCACACATAATGGACCGGTCTGTGTCTGGAAGCGGCACCGTCTTTGGAATGGGTCCTGATGGGTTGAAGCTCCACATGGTTACTTTGTTACTTTGAAAGGGGCTCTCTCGTGGGCAACAAACTTTACGTGGGCAACCTGGCCTACAGCGTGCGCGATCAGGATCTGCAAGACGCTTTCTCTGAATTTGGCGCAGTTTCTTCGGCCAAGGTCATGATGGACCGCGAGACCGGCCGCTCCAAGGGTTTCGGCTTCGTCGAAATGGGCTCTGATGCCGAAGCACAATCGGCCATCAACGGCCTGAACGGTCAGCCCGTGGCCGGCCGTGCGATCGTCGTGAACGAAGCACGTCCCCGCGAAGAGCGTCCTGCTGGTTTCCGCAGCCCCTACGGTGGTGGCAACGGCGGTGGCGGCAATGGCGGCGGCGGTGGCTTTGGCGGCGGTCGCCGTGAAGGCGGCGGTGGCGGCTACGGTGGTGGTGGCGGTGGCGGTGGCCGTCGCGAAGGTGGCGGCGGTGGTTACGGCGGTGGCCGTGGCGACGGCGGCGGTGGTTACGGCCGCGGCGGCTACTGATTCCAGATGATGCAAGCCTGAATCACTCGCTTGCACATCTTCACGGAGGCGACACCCGATGGTGTCGCCTTTTGTTTTGGTGGCTGCGTTAAAGGGTCACAATCTCCTTTGCAACCACACGCAGGACTTCACCATGTCGATCCACACGAACACATTGACCCGCCTGGCCACCACGGCAGCGCTGGGCTTGGCTGGCCTTGCCTGCGCGATGTCCTCGGCGCAGGCCGCCACCAACGTCGGCGTGAGCGTGAGCGTCAACCAGCCCGGCTTCTACGGCCGCGTGGACATCGGCGAGCAGCCGCCGGTGCTGCTCTACCCGCAGCCGATCATCATCCAGCAGTCGCCTTACGGTGCGCGCCAGCGCCCCATCTACATGCGCGTGCCACCCGGCCACTCGCAGAACTGGTCGCGCTACTGCGCCCAGTACGGCGCTTGCGGCCAGCCGGTGTACTTCGTGCGCGATGCACAGCCCCCGCGCGGCGGTCGCTACGACCGCGATGACCATGACCACCACGATCACGATCGGGGTGGTTGGCGCGACGATGACCGTGGTGGGCGAGGCGACCGCGGAGACAGGGACGAGCGCGGCCATGGTCGCGGCAAGGGCCGAGGCCACGACCGCGACTGACCGGGGTTGATCAGCGCGGCTGGCCGTCGAGCCGGCCGTGCACCCGGCCACCCAACAGGGTGAGGCCGGCCACATCGTCGTGCTGCAGGGTTTGCGCACGGACTTCGCTGTGGTCCCGCGTCATGGTCACGGGCAAGGTCGAGCTGAGCACGTGCGCGTGGGTGTCCAGGCGCAGGCCTTCGCCCACCACGCGGGTGGTGCCACTGCGAAGCCCGGTGCCGGCATCGCCGACCACCGTGGCACCCGCACCGCCCACACCCGGTATGGGCGCAGGCATCAGGCGCACATCGGCGCCACCACTGAGCGTGACCACGCCGCTGGGCTCCACCCATTCGCCCTGACGGGCCGTGGCGTGCACGCTGCGGCCGTCTTCGTGGCGGGCCGACAGCACCATGGCATCGACCTCCATGGCATTGCTCACCGGCCGGTGGCGCATGGTGTCGCCATCGAGCACCGCTTCCAGCCTGCCGCTGCCGTCGAAGCGCGCGATGCGGGCGCGGCTGAGGATGTAGTCGGGCCGGTCGTCGGCCTTGGCTGCGGGCGCCGCCTGGCGCGGCGCGGGCGAAGACGACACCAACCACCAGCTGAAGCCAGCCAGGCCGGCGGCCACCACCACGGGCAGCGCGGTTTGCAGGCGGGCCAGCCAATCCGGGCCTCGGTTGAAAGGGACTTTCACAGGGGCTTGGCTCATGCGGAGGGGGCGCCAGGCGCGGTGGGTGTCACGGGGGCGGCCACATTGGTGTCCAGGGTCTGCAGGTGGCCGTGCAACAGGGCCTCGTAGCGGCCGGTGGCCCACAGCAGCAGGTCACAGCACTCGCGGGCGGCACCCTGCCCGCCCTTGAGCTGGCTGACATGGTGGGCCACGGCCTTGACCTCGGCGTGCGCATTGGCCGGCGCCACGGCCAGGCCGGCGCGCACCAGCAGGGGCAGATCGGGCCAGTCGTCGCCCATCACGGCCAGCTGCGACCAGGCCAGGCCCAGTTGCGCCAGCAAGGGCTCGGCCGCGGCGAGCTTGTCGTGCGCGCCGAACACCGCGTGCGTCACGCCCAGGTCTTTCAGGCGGCGGCGCACCGCGGGCGAATCCCGACCGGTGATGACGATGGGCGTGATGCCACCTTGCGCCAGCAGCTTCAGGCCGTGGCCATCGAGCGCGTGGAAGGCCTTGAGCGTTTCGCCGGCTTCGCTGATGAACAGCGTGCCGTCGGTCAGCACGCCATCGACGTCGAAGATGGCCGCGCGCACGCCCTGGGCGTGGTGGCGCAGGGCCGCGGGGAACTGCAAAGAGGGCGTGAGGCTGCGCATCAGATCACCTTGGCGCGCATCAGGTCGTTGGTGCTGACCGCCCCCACCAGCAAGCCGGCGGCGTCGGTCACCAGCAGGGTGTTGATGCGATGGGTTTCCATCAGGGCCACGGCCTCGGCGGCGAGCACGTCATCGCGGATGGTGCGGGGCGCAGGCGTCATGAGCGCGCGCGCGCTGAGGCTGCGCAGGTCGGTGCCGGCTTCGATCTTGCGGCGCAGGTCACCGTCGGTGAAGACGCCCAGCAGCGCGCCGGCCGCATCGACCACGGCGGTGGCGCCCAGGCCCTTGCGGCTCATCTCGGACATCACCTCGCCAAAGCCGGCCTCGGGGGCCACGCGCGGCACGGCATCGCCCGAGCGCATCACGTCGCGCAGGTGGGTCAGCAGCTTGCGGCCCAGCGCGCCGCCCGGGTGGGAGCGCGCAAAGTCTTCGGCCTTGAAGCCGCGGGCGTCGAGCAGCACGACGGCCAGCGCATCGCCCAGCGCCATCTGCGTGGTCGTGCTGGCGGTGGGCGCGAGGTTGAGCGGGCAGGCTTCCTGGGCCACGGCACTGTCGAGCACGATGTCGGCGTGGCGGGCCAGCGCCGACGTGGGTTTGCCGGTCATGGCGATCAGCGTGACGCCCTGGCGCTTGAGCACGGGCAGCAGGCCGGTGAGCTCTTCGCTTTCGCCGGAATTGGAAATGGCCAGGACCACGTCGCCAGGCTGGACCATGCCGAGGTCGCCGTGGTGGGCCTCGGCCGGGTGCACGAACAGCGCGGGCGTGCCGGTGGAGGCCAGCGTGGCGGCGATCTTGCGCCCGACGTGGCCACTCTTGCCCATGCCCATCACGGCCACGCGACCCTTGGAGGCCAGCACCGCCTGCACGGCGCGCGTGAAGGCCACGCCGGCCTCGCCATCGAGGCGGGCACGCAGCTCGTGCAATGCGCGGGCTTCGGTGTCCAGGGCCTGTCGGGCCAGGTCGAGCAGAACGTCAGGCGTCATGGGAGGTGCGTGGGAGGCGGTGGACAAAGCGGGGGGAAGAGCAGGGGAAAGAGCGGTCGCCGACAAGATTTCCGGGATGGCTGGTGGGCGGCTGCCCTGCTGCGCCACCGAGGCAGTTAGGATCGGGTGATTCTAGGGACAACATGGCCTCCACGCTCGACCTGACACTCCTGTATCTGCTTGCGGCCGTCGTCGGCGTGGTGCTGTGCCGCCTGTTGAAGCTGCCGCCCATGCTGGGTTACCTGGCCGTGGGGGTGGTGATCGGCCCGAACGCGCTGGCGCTGGCCAAGGATTCGGCCGGCGTGCGCTACCTGGCCGAGTTCGGCGTCGTCTTCCTGATGTTCGTCATCGGGCTGGAATTCAACCTGCCCAAGCTGAAAAGCATGCGCTCGCTGGTCTTTGGCCTGGGGCTGGGCCAGGTGAGCCTGACCATCCTGGCCACGCTGCTGGGCCACCTGGCGCTGGGCGGGGCGATGGCCTGGCTGGGCCACGAACAGGGCCTGCTGGGTTGGGGCCTGCACTGGCAAAGCGCGGTGGCTTTGGGAGGCGCGCTGGCGATGAGCTCCACCGCCATCGTGGTGAAGATGATGGCCGATCGGCTGGAGCTGGAGTCCGAGCACGGTCGCCGCGTCATGGGCATCTTGCTGTTCCAGGATTTGGCTGTGGTGCCGCTGCTGGTGCTGATCCCCGCTCTGGGCGACAGCGCCTCGGAGATGACACGCACCTTGCTGGTGGCCAGCCTGAAGGCCGGCGCGCTGCTGGTGATCCTGCTGGCCGGTGGGCAGCGGGTGATGCACCTGTGGTTCGACCTGGTGGCGCGGCGCAAGAGCGAAGAGCTGTTCATGCTCAACGTGCTGCTGGTGACGCTGGGCCTGGCCTGGTTGACCGAGCACTTCGGCCTGTCGCTGGCGCTCGGGGCGTTCGTGGCCGGCATGCTGATCGCCGAGACCGACTACAAGCACCAGGTGGAGACCGACATCCGCCCCTTCCACGACGTGCTGCTGGGCCTGTTCTTCATCACCATCGGCATGAAGCTGGACTGGCGCAGCCTGATCGACAGCTGGGGCCTGGTGCTGCTGCTGGCCACGCTGCCCGTGCTGTTCAAGCTGGGCCTGGTCACGTCGCTGGCCAAGTGGTTCGGCGCGCCCACGGGCGTGGCGCTGCGCACCGGCTTGTACCTGGCGCAGGCGGGCGAATTCGGCTTCGTGCTGCTGTCGCTGGCCACGCAGGAAAAGCTCATCCCGCCGCAGGTGGAGAGCCCGCTGCTGGCGGCCATGGTGCTGTCGATGCTGGCCACGCCGCTCATCATCCAGTACAGCAACCGCATCGTGAACCGGCTGTCCTCGACCGACTGGATGATGCAGTCGCTGGCCATGACCAAGATCGCGTCCAAGGCCATCAACACCGAGCGCCACGTCATCATCTGCGGCTACGGGCGCAGCGGCCAGAACCTGGCGCGCATGCTGGAGCAAGAAGGCATCCCCTACGTCGCGCTGGACCTCGACCCCGACCGCGTGCAGCAAGCCGCCGCCGCCGGCCAGAACGTCTCTTTCGGTGATGCCACGCGGCTGCAAAGCCTGGTCGCGGCCGGCCTGTCGCGCGCCTCGGCCCTGGTCATCACTTACCCCGACACCCTCTCTGCCAAGAAGATCCTGCACCTCGTGCGCGAGCATGCCCCGGCGGTGCCCGTGGCCGTGCGCACCATCGACGACGCCCGCCTGGACGCCCTGCAGGCCGCGGGTGCCACCGTGGTCGTGCCCGAAGCCATCGAGGGCTCGCTGATGCTGGCCTCGCAAACCTTGGCGCTGGTGGGCGTGCCCATCCGCCGGGTGATCCGACTGGTGCAGGACCAGCGGATGGCGCGCTACGGCCTGCTGCGCGGCTACTTCCACGGTGCCGACGACGATGGCGTCGACGAAGGCGAGTTGCAGCGCCTGCAGTCGGTCACCGTCATGGCCGGTGCAGCCTGCCTGGGCCAGCGCCTGGGCGACAGCCTGGACACCGAAACGCTGGGCGTGGCCGTGGTCTCGGTGCGGCAGGCCGGTGGGCGCGTCGTCATCCCCGAGCCCGAGCTGACGCTGCAGGCCGGCGACACCCTGGTGCTGTCGGGCCGACCGCAAGACCTCGCACGCGCCGAAAGCCTGTTGCTCAAAGGTTAAATCCGCACGGATCTCGGGTTGATGCCGCTGGCTGCGGTCACAGACTGCGGGCACACTGCGGTCACACAACGTCTGCCGCGGACGCATCACCCCAGCGGCCCGACAGGAGACCCTCAGGATGAGCGCCGCGTCCCCCGGAGCCAACACCCGCACCGCTGACACCGAACGTCCGGCCATCGGCCTGCGACACACCCTGCGCAAGCTGTGGCAAACCGCCGCCGTCTGGACCCTCGTTGTGGCGGGCGCCACCGCCTGGTGGACCCAGCACACGCTGGAGCAACAACGCCAGGAGGACCTGCAGTCATCAGGACGCCGCCTCGACAACCTGCAAGGTGCGGTCGAGCTGAGCTTCCAGCAACTCGGTGCCCTGCCCGGCGCCTTGGGCCGACAGGCCGATGTGCTGACCTTCTTGCAGTCGCAGCGCCTGGACAGCGCGGTCGTCCTGGACGACGCCCAACGCCAGCGCATGCGCGAACACGCCGCCCAAGACCCGGCGTGGCGGCGGCTCAACCAGCACCTGCAGAACGAGGTCCAGGAGCTCCGCGTTGGACGCATCCTGCTGAACGCAGCCAATGGCACGGTGCTCGGCGACAGCGCCTTCGACCAGCCCCACAGCGCCATCGGCATCAACAACCGCGGGCGCCGCTACCACGTGCAAGCCCTGGAGCACCCCAGCGGCAAGGGCTTGCAGTACGCCGTCAGCCAGACGCTGAAGAACCCGGGCTTTTATTTTTCGTCCAGGGTGGGCAGCAGCGAAGCGCCGCTCGGCGTGGTGGTCGTTGCGCAAGACGCCACGGCCCTCGACCGCCTGTTCGACGACCCGGTCCGGCGGGTCTTCCTGACCGACGAGCAAGGCGTGGTGCTGGCCGGCAACCAGGCCCAGGATGTGCTCAAGCGCAGCCCGCTGACGGGCCTGGTGGGCAGCGCCCGCGACGATGACCAGCGTCTCTATCAGCAGCAGCCAGTCGCCCTCTCCTGGGCCATGGACAGCACCCGCGTGGGTGGCCGCGCCACGCCGCTGGTGACCATCGACGGACAGCGGCACATGGCCCTGTCGCGTCCCTTGCCCAACAGCAAATTCACCGCCTGGGTGCTGGTGCCCCTGCAAGGCGAAACCGCACTGATGGCGCGCTGTGCCGCCACGGGCCTGGTGGCCCTGCTGTGCGGCTACTGGGCCATGACCTTGCGCGCGCAGCGCCTGCGGCGCCTGGCCGGCCTCCACCAGTCAGAGCAGACCCTGGCCGACATGGCCCATGCGCTGCCGCTGACGGTGTTCCGCTGGCACCAACCCGCCGACGGCACCGGCCGCTTCACCTTCATTGGCGACGGCGCGCAGCAACTGCTGGGGCTCAGCGCCACGGTCTTGCAGACGCAGCCCGGGCTGGCCTGGCAGCTCATGGGTCCGGAGCACGCCGGTCCGCCGGAGCAGGCCATTGAATTCAGCCTGCAGCGCGACGGTCGGCCGGTCTGGGTGCGCTGCGAAAGCCGCTGCACCCGCCAAGCCAATGGCAGCCACACCTGGAATGGCTACTGGGCGGACATCACCGCGCGCAAGGAGGTCGAGGCACGCACCAACGCCGTCTTCCGACACACGCCTTCCTCCTTCATTTTCTACAACCCCGAAGAAGGCATCACGCGCTGCAACCCCAGCGCGGTGGCCCTCTTCCGCGGCGACAGCGAGCAATCGCTGCTGGGCCTCATGCCCTCGCAGCCACCTTTGTCGCCACGCGGCGCCATCCACCCCGAGGCCGAATTGGCGCTCGACCGCATCCGCCAGACCGGCCAGGCCGAAACCCTGGAATGGCGCCACACCCGCCTGGACGGCGAGCCCTTCGACGCCGAGGTCGTGCTCATCCCCTTCGTGCACAACGGCCGCCAGCAGTTCTGCGGCATCGTGCAGGACATCACCGTGCGCAAGCACACCGAGCACGCCCTGCGCTCGGCCCAGCAGGCCGCCGAAGCCGCCACCCTGGCCAAGACGCATTTCCTGGCCAACATGAGCCACGAAATCCGCACGCCCATGAACGCCATCATGGGCATGAGCCACCTGGCCCTGCTCGACGAATTGCCCCCGAAAGCGCGCAACTACATCGAGAAGGTGCACCGCGCCGCGGCCAACCTGCTGCAGATCCTCAACGACGTGCTCGACGTCTCCAAGATCGAGTCCGGCAAGCTGGAGATGGAGCACACCGACTTCCAGCTCGAAACCGTGGTGAGCCACATGGCCGATGTGCTGGGCGTGCGCGCCGAGGAAAAGGGCATGGAGCTGCTTTTCACCGCGCCGCCCGACATTCCCACCGCCTTGATCGGCGACCCGACCCGCCTGGGCCAGGTCCTCATCAACCTGGGCACCAACGCCATCAAGTTCACCGACCGCGGCGAGGTGCTGATCGGCTGTGAAGTGCAATCCCGCGATGCGGCCGAGGTGACGCTGCACTTCTGGGTCCGCGACAGTGGCATCGGCATGTCGCAGGAGCAAATCGACCGGCTCTTCCTGCCCTTCACCCAGGGCGACAACTCCACCACCCGTCAGTACGGCGGCACCGGCCTGGGCCTGGCCATCTCGCGTCAGCTGGTCGAGATGATGGGCGGCCAGATCTGGGTGGACAGCGAGGTCGACAAGGGCTCGACCTTCCACTTCACCGCCCGCTTCGGCGTACAGAGCCAGCCGGCCAACCGCCGCGCGCTGCTGGCCAGCGAGATGCAGGGCAAGCGCCTGCTGCTGGTCGATGACAACGCCGCCGCCCGCGAAGTGCTGGGCGACATGACCCGCCGCATGGGCCTGGACGTCGAGGTCGCCGACACCGGCGAACACGCGCTCAACCGCATGCGTGCCGCCCTGGCCGAGGGCCGGCCCCACCACATCTTGCTGTCCGACTGGAAGATGCCCGGCATGGACGGCATCACCTTCGCGCGCCACGCCCTGTCCGTGCCGCCCGAGCACCGACCCTGTGTGCTGCTGGTCACGGCCTTTGCCCGCGAGGAAGCCATGAAAGCCGCCGAAGGCGTGGGCCTGGCCGGCGTGCTCAACAAGCCCGTCACGCCCAGCACCCTGCTCGACACCTTCAGCCGCGTGCTGGGCCAAAGCCTGCCGACCGATGCCAGCGAGCCCAAAACCCAGGCCATGCTCAAGCAGGCCCAGCGCCAGCTGGCCGGCGCCCGCGTGCTGCTGGTGGAAGACCAGCCCCTGAACCAGGAGCTCGCCTGCGACCTGCTGGAGCGCGCCGGCCTGTCGGTCGTCACCGCCTCCAACGGCCAGGAGTGTCTGGACAAACTCAGCACAGAGGGGCCCTTCGACGGCGTGCTCATGGACTGCCAGATGCCCGTGATGGACGGCTACACCGCCACCGAGCGCATCCGCGCCCATGCCAACTGGAAAGACCTGCCCGTGATCGCCATGACCGCCAGTGCCATGGCCGCCGACCGCGAGCGCGTGCTCCAGTGCGGCATGAACGACCACATCACCAAGCCGCTGGACCTGGATCGCATGTTCGGCATCATGGCGCGCTGGATCACACCGGCCCGCCCCCTGCCCAGCGAAGGCCCCGGCGTGGCCGGCCCCAGCGCCTCGCTGCAACTGGCCAGCCTGGACACCACCGACGGCCTCAACCGCTGCATGGGCAACCTCGACCTCTACCGGCGGCTGCTCAAGGGCTTTGCGCGCACCCAGCGCGACTTCGCCCAGCAGATGGCTGCGGCGATGCCCACCGCAGGCCAGACCGACGACGCCATCGCCCTCGTGCACACGCTCAAGGGCCTGGCGGGCAACATCGGCGCCCGCGTGCTGCTGGAGCACACCACGGCGCTGGAAACCGAGATGCGCAGCCCGCCCCCAGGCGGACACCCAGCCCAGGCCCCCGTCAAGGCGGCCCTGGACGCCACGCTGGCCGCCCTGGACGCCGTGCTGAACGACATCGACCGCATGGGCCGCCCCAGCAGCGAACCCGTGTGGGGCAATGGCCCCGACCAGGACGTGCTGCAAAGCCACTGGGCCCACCTCGGCCGCCTGGTGGGCGACCAGGACGCCCAGGCCCGCGAGTTGCTGCAAGACCTGCTGAGCCAATGGCCCAGCCTGCGCCAGCACCCGCAGGTCACCGCGCTCAAGCAGGCCCTGGACCGCTACGACTTCGACAACGCCCGCGACGTGCTGGCGCAGGTGCAGGGCTGAATCAGGCCAAGGTGTCCGGCACCGAACCGCGCTCGTCGGCGTAGAGGTCCATGATGCGCAGGATCTCGAACTGCGCCAGGAAGAAGCAGTCCAGCAGCTCGGGGTCGAAGGCCTTGCCGCGCTCTTCGGCCATGATGGCCAGCGACTGCGCCGCGCTCATCGCCGCCTTGTACGGACGGCGGTTCATCAGCGCGTCGAACACATCGGCGATCGCCACGATGCGCCCGAACACCGGGATCTGTTCGCCCTTCAAGCCCTGCGGGTAGCCCTGGCCGTCCCAGCGCTCGTGGTGGGTCAGCGCGATGGTGCGCGCCGCCGACAGCAGCTCGTTGTCGTGCTTGCCGATGATGTCGGCGCCGATCTGCGGGTGCAGGCGGATCTGGGCACGCTCTTCCTCGGTCAGCGGACCGGGCTTGAGCAAGATGGTGTCGGGCACGCCGATCTTGCCCACATCGTGCAGCGCGGCGGTCTGGAACAACAGCTGCACGGCCTCGGGGCCCAGGCCGGCCTGCTGCGCGACCAGGCGCGAAATGTGGCTCATGCGCACCACGTGGTTGCCGGTCTCGTTGTCCTTGAACTCGGCGGCACGGCCCAGTCGGCGGATGATCTGCTGGCGCGTGGCCACCAGCTCCGAGGTGCGCTGCGCCACCATGCGCTCCAGCTCGCGGGCCTGGTCGTACAGCGCCAGGTGCGTGCGCACGCGGGCCTGCACCAGCGGCGGGCTGATCGGCTTGGTGATGTAGTCCACCGCCCCCAGGCTCAGGCCGAGCGACTCGTCCTCGATCGTGGTCATGGCCGTCACGAAGATGATGGGGATGCGGCGGCGGTCAGGGTTGGCCTTGATGCGGCGACACACCTCGTGGCCGCTGAGGTCCGGCATCATGATGTCGAGCAGGATGAGTTCGGGCGGCTCGTCGGAGTAGACGATCTTCAGCGCCTTGTCGCCCGAGGTGGCCACCTTGACTCGGTACTCCTGCCCCAGGATGCGCGACAGCAACTCGATGTTCTGCGGTGAATCGTCGGCCACCAGCACGGTCGGCCGGCGCATGCCCAGCATGGAAGACATCTCTGGTTTCGCTCCGCTTGAATGGTTTTGTCTGTCCGCGGGAGGGTCGCCCCACGTCGAGGATGAGATTGTGGACCCTGGCGCCACCGGTTTCACGCCGAAGGCACCAGTCTTGTGAGGTTGATGCGCGTGCGCTGCACCATGACGGCACCGGCCGCCCGCAGCACCTCCAGCGCCACCGCCGGCGTGCGCGCGGCCATCTCTTCGAAACGCGGCAGGCGCAGGGCGAACACCACGCAGGGTGTCATCGCCTCGACATGGGCCATGCGCGGTGCGTCGGCAAACAGGCCAGGCTCACCGCAGATGGCGCCCGGACGCAGGATGCCGATGCGCGAGCTGCCAGGCTCGCCGCCGCTGACATGCACTTGCAAGGCGCCCTGGCCGAGGATGTACACCGTGCGGTCACGCTCGCCCTGGGTCACCAAAGCCTGACCGGATTTCAGCTCGTGGCGCGTCAGGTACTGCGTGAACAGCCGCCATTGCGCCGCGTCCAGGCGCGGACGGAAGGCGTCTTCCGTGTTCAGCGTCTGGATGGCCTGGATGAGTTCGCCGACGTCCATCATGAACCGGCCGGCCAACAGGCCCGCCGCAGTGACCGAGGAATGGACAATTTAATCCATCGGACCACCACCGCGGCAGCTTTTGTGCCCGGCCCACAGGCGAGGTGTCGCGCCCAGCCCGCACACAGCGTGAAAAACGCACGCTTTCAGCGTCATTTGCCGATGCAGAAGCGCGTGAAGATCTCACCCAGCAGGTCGTCGGCGCTGAAGGCCCCGGTGATGCGGCCCAGGGCGTTGTGCGCCAGGCGCAGCTCTTCGGCCAGCAGGTCCAGGGCGCCGTCGCGCTGCGCAGCGTGGGTCTGGGCCAGCGAGAGGTGCTCGCGCGCGGCGTTCAGCGCCTGCACGTGGCGCTGGCGGGCGATGAACACGCCCTCTTGCGCCGCCTGCCAGCCCGCTTGCCGCAGCAAGGTCTGGCGCAGCGCTTCCAGGCCCTCGCCCGTGCGCGCCGACAGCGTCAGCACCTCGCCCGGTGGCTGTGGCTGGGCAAGCCCGTCCTCGCCCGCACCAGCATCTGAGACGGCCTGTGCCGCATCGGCCTTGTTGAAAATGTGCAGCACCGTGGCGCCTTGGCCCGGTGAGGGCAGGCGCGCGGCGATCTCGGCATCGGCCTGGGCGTAGGCCCGCTCGCCCACCCGCGTGAGGTCGTGCAGGAAAAGCACCGCGTCGGCCTCGGCGATGGCCTGCCAGCTGCGCGCCATGCCGATGCGCTCGACCTCGTCAGATGCCTCGTGGTCAGCGCGCAGGCCGGCCGTGTCGATGATGTGCAGCGGCACGCCCTCGATCTGGATGGTCTCGCTGACCTTGTCGCGCGTGGTGCCCGCGATCGGCGTGACGATGGCCAGCTCGGCCCCGGCCAGCGCATTCAACAGCGAGCTCTTGCCCGCGTTGGGCTGACCCGCCAGCACCACCTGCAGGCCCTCGCGCAACAAGGCGCCCTGGCGGGCCTGGGCCAGCACGCCGTCCAGCGTGGCCTGCAAACGGTCAAGGCGGCCGCGGGCGTTGGCCTTCTCCAGGAAGTCGATTTCTTCTTCGGGGAAGTCCAGCGTGGCCTCGACCAGCATGCGCAGCTGCACGATTTGCTCGCGCAGTGCGTCGATCTCCCGCGAAAACGCGCCGCCCAGCGAACGCGTGGCCGAACGCGCAGCGGCCTCGGTGCTGGCGTCGATCAGGTCGGCGATGGCCTCGGCCTGGGCCAGGTCGATCTTGTCGTTGAGGAAGGCGCGCTGGGTGAACTCGCCCGGCTCGGCCAGGCGCAAACCGGGCAGCAGGGCGCGGCCCGTGGCGACATCGACCTCGGCCGCGGCCTCCAGGCAACGCGCCAGCAGCAATTGCATCACCACCGGGCCGCCGTGGCCCTGCAGCTCCAGCACGTCTTCGCCCGTGTAGCTGTGCGGCCCGGGGAAGTAGAGCGCCAGGCCCTGATCGAGAGCCTCACCGCGGGCGTCCCGGAAGGGCCCGTAAGTGGCCATGCGCGGCACCAGCTCGCGGCCACACAGCACCCGCGCCAGCGGCAGCAGGCCGCGGCCCGACACCCGCACGATGCCCACCGCGCCCCGCCCCGAAGCCGTGGCCACCGCCACGATGGGTGCGTCCCGATCCATGCCCGTCATGCCCTTGTTGCTCCTGCTTGAGGCCGTCCAGGATGGACGCTCGCCCCGATTGTCACCGCCCCCGCGCACCGTTCGGCGGATGGCCCGTCACACGCACATCACTCAGGGTTTACACCATGGCATTCATTTTGCATTGCACAATTTGACAATGCACGCCTCCTGGACACCGCCATGCTCACCTTGCTGGAAAACTTCCTGATGATCGGCCAACCCACCACGCCGGAATCCCCGGTGTGGGCCCTGCTGCTCGCGCCGCTGCTGGTCGCCGCGGTCGTGCTGCGCCGCACGCCCCGCGCCTGAGCCCGCGCACCAAGCTGGTTCTCACCCAAGAAAAAAGGCCCCGCAGGGCCCTTCGAGGGTGCGCGGAGGTGCGTGCCAGACGCCCGCCTCCGCCACAAGCAGGTGTGCTCAGTTCGCCACGCCCAGCTGCTTGTTGATCATCCACTGCTGCGCAATCGACAGCACGTTGTTGGTCAACCAGTACAGCACCAGGCCGGCCGGGAAGAAGAAGAACATCACACTGAACAGCAGCGGCATGATCCACATCATCTTGGCCTGGACCGGGTCCGGCGGGGTCGGGTTCAGCCAGGTCTGCAGCAGGCTGGACGCCGTCATCAGGGCCGGCAGCACGAAGAGCGGGTCCTTCACGGACAGGTCGGTGATCCAGAGCATCCACGGTGCGTTGCGGATTTCCACCGACGACGACAGCACCGAGTACAGCGCGATGAACACCGGGATCTGGATCAGGATGGGCAGGCAACCACCGATGGGGTTGACCTTCTCCTCGCGGTAGATCTTCAGCATCTCCTGCTGCATCTTCTGCGGGTCGTCCTTCAGGTTCTCGCGCATGGCCTGGATGCGCGGGTTCAGCGCCTTCATCTTGGCCATCGAGCGGTAGGCACTGGCGTTCAGCCAGTAGAAGGCCGCCTTCAGCAGCACCACCAGGGCCACGATCGCCCAACCCCAGTTGCCGATGATGCCGTGCAGGTGCTTGAGCAGCCAGTACAGCGGCTTGGCCAGGATGGTCGTCCAGCCGTAGTCCTTCACCAGCTCCAGGCCCGGGGCCAGGTCGGCCAGGCGGTTTTCGTCCTGCGGGCCCACGAACAGGCGGGTCTCCAGGGCCTTGCTCTGGCCGGCGGCGATCTCGCCCAGCGGCAGCAGCATGCCGGTGGCGTACAGGTTGGTGCCCACCTTCTTGGCGTAGAACTCGCGGCTGAGCTTGTCACCCACCAGCCAGGCCGAGGCGAAGTGGTGCTGCACCATGGCCACCCAGCCGTTGTCATCGACCTTCTCGTACTCGGCCTTGCCTTCGTCGATGTGCTTGAAGTCCACCTTCTGGTACTTGCCCTTGGCGTTGTAGACCGCCATGCCGGTGTAGGCCTGCGGGCCGCCCATGAAGGCCGGGCCTTGCGCTGCGGCCGGCGGGGTGCCGTCACGCTCCAGCTGCACGTACAGCTGCGGCTTGATGGCGGCGGCCGAACCGTTCACCACGTCCTGCTTGACGTCGATGGCGTAGTCGCCGCGGGGGAAGGTGTAGGTCTTGACCAGCTTCACGCCGTTGACCGGCTGGGACGCCAGCGTGAACACCAACGCCTTGGCGCCGTCGGCCAGGGTGCGCTCGGTGGTGGTCGGCGTGAACAGGGTGAGGTGGTTGGGCAAGGCACCATCGGCCGCAGACTGCGCCACCAGGCCCGACTGGGCTTCGTAGGTGTGCGTGGCCGTGTGGTCCAGGATGACCATGTTCTGGTCGGTCGCGTCCTGGTTGCGGTGCTGCAGCAGCTCCAGCTTGACGACATTGCCACCCAGCGTGTCGATGGTGGCCTTGACCACATCGGTCTGCAGAACGATGCGCTCGCCCTTCACCACCGCCGATGCAGCCGCGCTCGGGGCGCTGGCACCGGCCACAGGCGCCGCAGCGCCACCCAAAGAAGCGCTGGCTTGCGGCAGGTTGTTGGCGCCCGAGGCACCGCCACTGGCCGCCTGGGCCACTTCAGACACCGCCGGGGCCGGCGCGAACAGGGAGGGCTGACCGGTGTGTCGCAGCCAGCCATCCCACAACATCAGCAGCGAGACGGCGAACACCGACCACAGCAGGGTGCGACGCAGATCATTCATGAGCGAGGTGAATCCGACGAAGGGTTGGAAGAAGAAAAACGGGACAACAGCCCTGGCAGCTGTGCCGGCACCGGGTCATGCCCGCCTGCGCAGCCCGGGTGGCAACGCAACAGGCGGTGGGCCGCCAGGTAACCGCCCGCGCCAGGGCCGTGCCGTTGCAAGGCTTCCAGCGCATAGGCCGAACACGTCGGCGTGAACCGACAGGCCGAACCCAGCCAGGGACTGAGGAAAAACCGATAGCCACGCACAACGGTGATCAACACGGCGTTGACCGAACGCGACAGCGCCGATGCCAGCCGGGACAGGGTGTGTGTGAGCACAGCGCGCATCATGCCTGAGCCTGGGCGGAATCTTTCGCCAGGCGGCCCCAGAGCTCGTCGAGCTCCAGGCGGACCGCAGCGCTCAAGGCCGTGGACGCGGCACTGGGGTAGAGCTGGCGGTCAAAGGGTGCGCGTAAACGCAGCACCCAGGCGTCCAGCGAGGGACCAAACCGCTCTTGCGAGGCCAGGCCGGGTGCGTGCCGGCGCACAGCCTCTCGGGCCTGGTGACGGATCAGCGAACGCGTCACCGAGCGGCGTGCCTGCTTCTTCGGCAGAACCAGGCCTAAGCGGCAAGGACCGACCAAGCCCAAGTCATCCACATCCGACGGGCACACCTGGGCATCGCCTGTTGACAACTCAACAGCAACGGGTGCGGCAACGGCCTCGTGTGGGGCTTTTTCGACACGCCGATGGGGCACCTGGTCGTTGACGGACAGGCGCGGCAGGGCGTACAGGAAAAAATGTGCCGTGCGGGCCACCGGGCGGGTTCCCAGAGCCCGTTGAAAATCGGACGATTTCAGGCTGGGTGCACGCACGCTGGAGGGCACAGTGAAAAGATCACATCAAGACAAAGCCGGGCGCATGACCCGGCCTTGTGCATGTCTGTTGCCCGCCAGGACCGAAGCTTGGAGGCTTTGGGGCCCCACATCGGGCAAAAGCGGCAGGCAAAGCGCCGTGGCACAGGCACTGCACGAGGCAGCCTGTGCCGGCGCCTTGATCACAGACCCAGACGCTTGCGACCCTTGGCGCGACGGGCATTGATGACCTTGCGGCCACCCTTGGTCTTCATGCGAACGAGGAAGCCGTGGGTGCGGGCGCGACGGGTCTTGGAAGGTTGGTAAGTGCGTTTCATGATGGTCCTTCAGGGCCACAGCCGGCACGTCGAGCCCAACATCGCTGTTGGGCAATCGGAACGAACCATGGTGAGCCGCGATGCGCCGGTGGTCGCCGGCATGCGAAATCCGAAACTCTGGCCAAGACTGAGCGAGCGCAGGTCTGCGCCGCCAGCCACAAGCCGGAGGAACCCGCGATTACAGCAGCTTTCGGCCGACAGGTCAATGCCCCCACGCCCCTGGATGCGGGTCGGGCCGGTTTGCGGGACCTCAAAACCCGGCTGACCCAGGTCTGGGCTGGCCCTCTGCTGGCACAGAAATCGCCTGCCGGCCAGGGGGAAAATTTCTGTGGATAACTTGGTCCGCAGTGGCGTCTCCACGCTTAGAATTCGCGTCCCAAGGAAGGACTTGTCCACAACATGAGTGCTGCCGAATTGCCGCTGACCGCCTCGGCATCCCTGCCCCGCCCCGACATCGGCTCCAACACGGGCGCCGCCACGGGCAACCACGCGGGCAACCCCACGCCAGACACCCTGTGGCAGCGCTGCTGTGCCCGCCTGGCCACCGAACTGCCGGAGCAGCAGTTCAACACCTGGATCCGCCCCCTGCCCCCGGCCGAGGTCTCGCGCGATGGCGCCCTGACCGTGGTCTGCGTGCGCGTGCCCAACCGCTTCATGCTGGACTGGATCCGCACCCAGTACAGCGGCCGCCTCGAAGCGCTGCTGACCGACATCCTGGGCAGTGCCATCCGGCTGGAGCTGGCACTGGCCCCGCGCGCAGCCGCTCCCATGGCCGGCCAACGCCCCGGCGCCATGCCAGCCGTGCGCGCTCTGCCGCCCAACGCGCTGCCGTCCCAGCATGCTCAGGCCCACCAACGCGGCCAGGCAGGCCACGACCCGCGTGACACGGTGTCCGGTCACCACGCGGCGTACGAAGGCCAACGGTCGCCGCGCCAGACGCCGCAGGTCATGGGCCTGAACCCGGCACTGACCTTCGACAACCTCGTGCCCGGCCGCGCCAACCAGATGGCCCGCACCGCCGCCCTGCACGTGGCGGGTGCGCCCGGTCAGATGTACAACCCGCTGTTCATCTACGGCGGCGTCGGCCTGGGCAAAACCCACTTGATGAACGCTGTGGGCAACGCCCTGCTGGCCGACAAGCCCGACGCGCGCATCCTTTACCTGCACGCCGAGCAGTTCATCTCCGACGTGGTGAAGAACTACCAGCGCAAGACCTTCGACGAACTCAAGGCCAAGTACCACAACCTCGATCTGCTGCTGATCGACGATGTGCAGTTCTTCGCTGGCAAAGACCGAACCCAGGAAGAGTTCTTCAACGCGTTCGAGGCCCTGCTGGCCAAGAAGGCGCACATCATCATGACGTCGGACACCTACCCCAAGGGCCTGGCCAACATCGATGAGCGCCTGACCTCCCGCTTCGACGCCGGCCTGACCGTGGCCATCGAGCCACCCGAGCTGGAAATGCGCGTGGCCATCCTGATCAAGAAAGCCGCCCAGGAAGCCATCGAGATGCCCGAAGACGTGGCCTTCTTCGTGGCCAAGAACGTGCGTGCCAACGTGCGCGAACTCGAAGGCGCGCTGCGCAAGGTGCTGGCGTTCGCCAAGTTCTCGCACAAAGAGATCACCATCAACCTGGCGCGCGAGGCCCTCAAGGACCTGCTGTCCATCCAGAACCGCCAGATCTCGGTGGAGAACATCCAGAAGACCGTGGCCGACTTCTACAAGATCAAGGTCGCGGACATGTACTCTAAGAAGCGCCCGGCCAGCATCGCCCGCCCACGCCAGATCGCCATGTACCTGGCCAAGGAACTGACGCAAAAGAGCCTGCCCGAGATCGGTGAGCTCTTCGGCGGGCGCGACCACACGACGGTGCTGCACGCCGTGCGCAAGATCGGTGGCGAGCGTGCCAAAGACTCCGAGCTCAACCAGCAGCTGCACGTGCTGGAGCAAACGCTCAAAGGTTGAATCCAGGGCTGAACAACCCCACAAAAAGAGGCCTTCGGGCCTCTTTTTTTGCGTCCAACGGTCCGCCCACCACCCCAGAACTCCCCTGGGATCTGCCCGCTGTCAAGTGACAAGGCTGTGGACAACAATCGAACAAGCACCCCCTTGTCCACAGGCAGACGCATTTTTCAGAAGTTGTTGTCTGTGAGCCCCATCGCGAACACGGGTACGATCCACACGCTTGTCCTTGCCGTAAATCCTTGATGGAACAGGACAAAATAGCGTTGTTCACAGAAAACGTCGTTCTCTACTACAACGACTAATTTGAAAGACTAAGATGATTGTGTTGAAAGCAGCCCAGGAACAAATTCTTGCTGCGCTCCAGTCCGTGAGCGGAATTGTGGAAAGACGCCACACCCTGCCCATCCTGGCCAACGTGCTCATCCGCAAGAACGGCCCCGAGCTCGAACTCATCACCAGCGACCTGGAAATCCAGATCCGAACCCAAGCCCAACTGGGCGGTGACGATGGCAACTACGCCACCACCGTCGGCGCCAAGAAGCTCGGAGACATCCTCAAGAGCCTGCCAAGCGACCAGACGGTGTCTCTGACGGCCAATCAGAACAAGCTGACCCTCCAGGGTGGCAAGAGCCGTTTCACGCTCCAGACGCTGCCTGCGGAAGATTTCCCCCTGGTTCAGGAAGCCGCTGACTTCGGCCCCTCTTTCAGCATCCCGCAGAAGACGCTCAAGCTGCTCATCAGCCAGGTGCACTTCTCGATGGCGGTGCACGACATCCGCTACTACCTCAACGGCATCCTGTTCGTGGCCGAGGGCAACACCCTGACGCTGGTGGCCACCGACGGCCACCGCCTGGCGCTGTCGCAGGCCACGCTGGACGTGGACATGCCCAAGCAGGAGGTCATCCTGCCGCGCAAGACGGTGCTGGAGTTGCAGCGCTTGCTCAAGGACGGCAAGGACAGCAAGGAAGGCGAGGAACAGCTCATCGAGATGCGCTTTGCCGGCAACCAGGCCAAGTTCAGCTTCGGTGGCCTGGAGTTCGTGACCAAGCTGGTCGAGGGCAAGTTCCCCGACTACAACCGCGTCATCCCCAAGAACCACAAGAACCACATCACCCTGGGCCGCACCACCCTGCTGGCCTCGCTGCAACGCGCGGCCATTTTGACGAGCGAGAAGTTCAAGGGCGTGCGCATGAACTTCGCGCCCGGCACCCTGGGCATCGCGTCGAGCAACGCCGAGCAGGAAGAGGCCAAGGAAGAGCTCGACATCGACTACGGCGGCGACAGCTTCGAGATCGGCTTCAACGTCGGCTACCTGATGGACGTGCTGGCCAACATGGGCCAGGACATGGTGACGGTGTCACTGCAGGACGCCAACAGCTCTGCCCTGATCACCAACCCCGAGTACGAAGGCTTCAAGTACGTGGTGATGCCGATGCGCATCTGAGCCTCAGGTTCAGAAAATACCCCTTGCCACAGGGGCTAGAATGAGGGTCCCGCATGGTCTGCATGCCGGGACCTTTTTCAATTCTGGGCCCCTCACCGCTGGTCCCACCCTACCTAGCGCTTGTACCCATGACCGACGCCACCTCCTCCGATCAACAGCCCGTGCAGCCGAACCAGCCCCCTGAGGCTCCCGCGCCGCAAACCGAGGCTCAGATTTCGGCGGGTTACGGCGAAGGCAGCATCCAGATCCTCGAAGGTTTGGAAGCGGTGCGCAAGCGCCCTGGCATGTACATCGGCGACACATCGGACGGCACTGGCCTGCACCACCTCGTGTTCGAGGTCGTGGACAACTCCATCGACGAGGCCCTGGCCGGCCATTGCGACGACATCGTCGTGACCATCCACACCGACAACTCGATCTCGGTGACCGACAACGGCCGGGGCATCCCGACCGGCGTGAAGATGGACGACAAGCACGAGCCCAAGCGCTCTGCTGCGGAAATCGCCCTGACCGAACTGCACGCCGGTGGCAAGTTCAACCAGAACAGCTACAAGGTGTCGGGCGGCCTGCACGGCGTGGGCGTGTCCTGCGTGAACGGCCTGTCCAAGTGGCTGCGCCTGACGGTGCGCCGCGATGGCAAGACCCACTTTATCGAGTTCAAGCAGGGCGTGCCGCAAGACCGTGTGATCGAGGTCCGCGACGGCGTCGAGACCAGCCCGATGCGCATCACGGGCGACACCGACAAACGCGGCACCGAAGTCCACTTCCTGCCCGACGTCGAGATCTTCAAGGAAAACAACGAGTACCACTACGACATCCTGGCCAAGCGCCTGCGCGAGCTGAGCTTCCTGAACAACGGCGTCAAGATCCGCCTGATCGACGAGCGCAACAACAAGGAAGACAACTTCGCCTACGCCGGTGGCGTCAAGGGCTTCGTGGAGTTCATCAACAAGGGCAAGGCGACCCTGAACCCCAACATCTTCCACGCGCAAGGCGACAAGCTGTCCGATCAGGGCACCAACGTCGGCGTGGAAGTGGCCATGCAGTGGAACGAGAGCTACAACGAGTCGGTGCTCTGCTTCACCAACAACATCCCCCAGCGGGACGGTGGCACCCACCTGACCGGCCTGCGCGCCGCGATGACCCGCGTCATCAACAAGTACATCGAAGACAACGAGCTGGCCAAGAAGGCCAAGGTCGAAGTCGCGGGTGACGACATGCGCGAAGGCCTGGCCTGCGTGGTGTCCGTGAAGGTGCCGGAGCCCAAGTTCTCCAGCCAGACGAAGGACAAGCTGGTGTCCAGCGAGGTGCGCGCGCCGGTGGAAGACATCGTCAGCCGCCTGCTGACCGACTGGCTGCTGGAGAACCCGATCGACGCCAAGATCATTTGCGGCAAGATCGTGGAAGCGGCACGCGCCCGCGAAGCTGCCCGCAAGGCCCGCGAGATGACGCGCCGCAAGGGCGTGCTCGACGGCCTGGGCCTGCCCGGCAAGCTGGCCGACTGCCAGGAAAAAGACCCGGCGCTGTGCGAAATCTACATCGTGGAGGGTGACTCCGCCGGTGGTTCCGCCAAGCAAGGCCGTGACCGGAAGTTCCAGGCCATCCTGCCCCTGCGCGGCAAGATCCTGAACGTCGAGAAGGCCCGCTACGAGAAGCTGCTGACCAGCAACGAAATCCTCACGCTGATCACGGCCCTGGGCACGGGCATTGGCCGCGGCGCCGGTGGCGACGATTTCAACCCGGACAAGCTGCGCTACCACCGCATCATCATCATGACCGACGCGGACGTGGACGGCGCCCACATCCGCACGCTGTTGCTGACCTTCTTCTTCCGCCAGATGCCGGAGCTGGTTGAGCGCGGCCACATCTACATCGCCCAGCCGCCGCTTTACAAGGTCAAGCACGGCAAGCAGGAGCAGTACCTCAAGGACGCCCACGCGCTGGACGAGTACCTGATGAAGGTGGCGCTGGACGGTGCCGTGGTCGAGCCTGGCCAGGGCAAGCCCGCCATCACCGGCGAGGCCCTGCAGGAGCTGGCCCGCGCCTACGTGACCGCCAACAGCGTGGTCGAGCGCCTGGGCAACTGGATGGACATCGAGGCCCTGCGCGCGATTGCCAACGGCCTGACCCTGAACCTCGACACTCAGGAAGCCGCCGAGGCCAGCGCCGCAGCGCTGAAAGCCGCGCTGCACAACGCCGAGGTCACGGCCGAGCTGGACCCGCGCACGGACAAGCACATCCTGCGCATCAGCCGCATCTTCCACGGCAACACCAAGTACAGCATCCTCAATGCCGACTTCGTGCACGGCGCCGATTACGAAGCGCTGTCCAAGGCCGGCACGACCTTCAACGGCCTGCTGACGGCGGACGCCCTGGTGCGCCGCGGCGAAGGCGACAAGGCCAAGGAACAGAAGGTGGTGGACTTCCGTGCCGCCATGGCCTGGCTCATCACCCAGGCCGAGAACAGCGTGGGCCGCCAGCGCTACAAGGGCCTGGGCGAGATGAACCCCGCACAGCTGTGGGAAACCACCATGGACCCGACCGTGCGCCGCTTGCTGCGCGTGCAGATCGAGGACGCCATCGAGGCCGACAAGGTCTTCATGATGCTGATGGGCGACGAGGTGGAACCCCGCCGCGAGTTCATCGAAAGCAATGCGTTGCGGGCGGCGAACATCGATGTGTGATGTTGTAGGTTCTCATTGATCTTGCAAAGATTCTCAGAACTTGCAAAACGCAGATGAAGAAACGCCCGGCTCGACCCGGGCGTTTTGCTAAACGAAGGGGTGCACGATGAAAAAGGAAGTCGTGGTCAAGCTGCATGCCAGCTTTGAAGAGCTGGTTCAGCATGACAGTGATGTTGGCGGAGAGTACTGGCTCGCGCGAGATCTTCAGACGTTGCTGGGCTATGCCAAGTGGGAGAACTTCGTCAAGGTCATCGAGAAGGCCAAGACGGCGTGCCAAGCCTCTGGGTACGAGCCCACAGACCATTTTCTTGACGTCAGGAAAATGGTCGAGTTGGGCAGCGGCGCCAGCCGTGAAATTGAAGGCATAGCCCTCACCTGATACGCCTGCTACCTCATCGCCCAGAACGGCGACCCTGGCAAGGAAGCCATTGCCTTTGCGCAGACCTATTTCGCCGTTCAGACGCGAAAACAAGAACTGATCGAGCAGCGCCTGGCCGAAGTCGAACGCCTCAGCGCTTGCAAGAAGCTGTCCAGCTCGGAGAAAGAGCTCTCCGGCATCATTTACGAGCGCGTGGGTGATCAGATGAGCCTTGCCCGCATCCGCAGCAAAGGTGACATGGCCTTGTTCGGTGGCCACTCCACCCAATCCATGAAGACCATGCTGGGTGTGCCTGACAACCGCCCCTCGGCCGATTTCCTGCCCACCATCACCATCAAGGCGAAAGACTTCGCCAACGAAATCACCAACTTCAACATCAAGCGCGATGAGCTGCGCAGCGAAGGCAGCATCGCCGTTGAACACGTGAAAAACAACAAAGACGTGCGCGATCTGTTGATGCAGCGCGGCATCCAGCCGGAGGCACTGCCTGCAGCCGAAGACATCAAAAAGATTGAACGCCGCGTGGCCTCAGAGGCCAAGAAGCTGCCCGCCGCCAAGAAGAAGTTGCCTCGCTGAGCCAATCAGCCCCAAGCAGTAACCATGACTGGGTCTGATTTTCTTGAAATTTGCGGACAGCAAGTACCGCCAGCACGAAGATGCCATCCTGCAGGCGTACAACAAGCTCAAGGGCACCTGAACTGAGGCACCAACTCCACCAGCCGCGGCACCATGCCGGCGGCCAGCCCGAGCTGGGCGCGCACCAGCTGCTGAAGGGCTTGCGGCGGTGGGGTGTCGAAACCTTCGGCCAGCAAGTTGCCAGGGGCGAATTGCCAGCCTTGAGTGCTGCGGGCTCCTGCGGCGCTTAAGATGCGTGCCGCCTCGGTGGCCGTGGCCAGGCGCTGCAAGACATCGTGCAGCGCGGCAGCGGTCTGCAAGGTGGGGGCATCGAGGTCGGAGGCACCAGGTTCGCCGCGGTGTGCGCCCAGGGCCGAGAGGTAGTTCAGCAAGGTGTGCGTGGCCACCAGGTAGCGGCCACAGACGTCGGTGTTCAGGCGCACACGGGCCGGCTCTTTCAGCATGGCCGCCAGCGAGTTGGACAGCGCCGCATCGGCCTTGTGCATGTTGCGGCGGGCGATGCGGTAGGCCAGGTGGTCCTGCTTGCCGGCCTGGTATTGGCGCAGCACTTCGTCCAGGTAGCGTGCCTGCGCGCGCAGCGTGGCCGCGGCCAGCGTGTGCCATTGGCGGGCCTGCCAATTGGGCAGCACCAGCCAGGCGGCCAGACCCGCGATGGCACCGCCCGCCAGCGTGTCGACCAGGCGGCCCAGGATCACGCCCTGGCTCATGCCGAGCTGGTGGAAAGCCAGCAGCAGCAGCGTGGTGATGGCGCCCGTGGCGATCGCGTAGTGTGTGCGCCGCGTGCCCAGGAAGATGGCGCCGCTGATGGCGATCAAGACCGAGCCGGCCAGGTCGTCGGGGAAGAGGCGCATCAGCGCCCAGCCCAGGGCAAGGCCGACCAGGGTGCCGCTGAAGCGCTGGCTCAGGCGCTTGAGCGTGGCGGCGTAATGCGGCTGGCTGACGAAGGTGATGGTCAGCACGATCCAGTAGCCGTGGCGGTCGTCGGTCAGGCGCATCAGCCCAAAGCCCAGCAGCAAGGCCACGGCCAGGCGCACCGCGTGTCGGAACAAGGCCGAGCGCACGTGGAGCTGGGCTTTCACGCGTTGCCAGGCCTCGCCGATCGAGCGGGGCCGGTCGCTCACCAGGGTGCGGTCGGTGGGTGCGGGCGCGGGCTGCAGCACGCGTGACAGCACGCTGGCTTGCTCGGTCAGGTTGGCGCTCAGGCCTTGCAGGGCGCGCAGGTGGGCGCCGGTTGGCAGGGTCTGCGCAGCGTGGGCGATGGCGCCTTGCATGTCCTCGATGGCGCGCGCCGTGGCGCCCTGGTGTTGCGGCGGCTGGCGCCGTGCGATGGCGGCCGAGAGCTTGAGGCACTGCTCGCCTTGCAGCGCCAGCACGCGCTGGCAGCGGTAGAGCGCGTCGGAGCGGAAGAAGGTGTCGGCCAGGGCCTCGTAATGGCCGTGGGACGAGGAGGTGCGCTCGTGGATGTCCTGTGCCGACAGGTACTGGTGCAGGGCCTGCTGCAGCCAGCCGGGCGGTGTGCGCTCACCGAGGCGGCAAAACAGCGCGTCCTTGGTGGCGCTCAGGGCGTCCACCACCAGGCCGTTGTAGAGCGCCAGGGCCATGCGGCGCTGGGCGATGTCGACGTCACGGATGGGCTCCAGCAGCCGGGCCTTGAGTTGCAGGTACTCGCCCAGCAGGGCGTACAGCTGGGCCAGGCGGTGGCGCACCGGTGGCCGCGAGACCGCACCGGCCCAGACCACCGACACCAGCCCGTACCAGGCTGCGCCGCCGAAGAGGTAGGGCGTCATCTGCCGGGCCACCTGGCGGCTGGATTGCGCTGACAGCGCCACGTAGATGAAGAACACCAGCGAGGCGAAACCGATGACGCGGTAGCGTTCGCCCAGTGCACCGCTGAGCGACAGCACGAAGGCCGACACGGCCAGCGCAGCGCCCAGCAGCCAAGGCCAGGGTTGGGCGGCCCACACCACCCAGGCGATGAGCGCGAAGGTGGCCATGGCCAGCAGCTGCGTGCGCAGCCGGCCCAGCCAGTGGTCGTCGGTCTCGGTGAGGGCGCTGGCCACCACGCCCAGCAGCACCGGCATCACCTGCCAGGACCAGTCGCGCTGCCAGCCCACGGCCAGCACCCCGCTGAGCGCCAGCAGGGCGCGCACGCCGTGCATCACGCCCTCATGTTGGCGGGCTTGTTTCCAGAGCTGGTTCCAGTCGGAGGTGAGGTGTTCGAGGCGCACGGGTGGGGGCTTTCGGGGGCTGCCCGGCATCGTGCCACAGGGGGGTCACCGCACCGTGTACCCCCGCCCGTCCATGCAGGCGGCGACGGCCCGCTGGAACACATCGGCGTCCAGCAGGGCGGCTTGTTGGGTCGTGGCCCAGCGGTTGCACTCTTGCCGATCGCCCTCGGTTTGCGCTGGCGATTGCCCGTTGCGCGGGTAGATGACGGGCGTGGGCGGGGGCTTGATCGGGGCGGGCGCCGCGGCTTGCGCGGTTTCGATGCTGGGCGGTGGCGCCACCACCGCGAAACCGCGGCCCGGGGCCGGCAGGTAGTACGCACCGTTGAGGTAGTAGTACATGGTGTTACCGACCCAGACTGGCACGCAATCGGGCGGCAGCACCGGCACCAGGACGCCCACGGGCGGCGCGATCACCACATAGCGGTCGGCGTAGCCGCCGTAAGGGCGGAACCACACCCCGCTGTTGAAGAACAGGTGGCCCGTGCCGAAGGCGATGCTCAGGCTGCCGCCTGGCAGGCCGTAGGCCACGTAGCCCACCGAGGGGTAGTAGTGGTTGTGGCTGTAGCGCGGGTCGAAGCGCCAGGGGTCGCCGCCGCGGCGGTAGTCGCCATGGCGGGGGTCTGCGTGTGCTGGAAGGTGCGCCAGGGCAAGGGCCCCGAGCACGGCACAGATGAGGGTCGGACGGCATCGCATGGCATCACTCCTTCGTGTCGGCATGGGCCGACGCTCAGATGGTACTGACCGCGTGCAAGGTTGGCGGGGTGGGCAAGGCAAAGTTTTGCGATGGGGCCCTCCCTTCTTGCCTCGCGCTCTGAGCAGCACCCTCGGCTCGCAAGCTTCCAGGCCTCGCGCACAAGCCTTTCAGCCCGGTACGCGAGCCGCAGAACCCGGCCTGTCAGCCCCAAACCCTTGCGCACAAGCCGCAGAACTTCGCATGCAAGCCAGTGAGTCTCGCGCGTGGCTCAGAGCACCTTGCGCGCGCAGCAAAACGGCTTGCACGCCAGCCTACACAGCCGCGCGCGCGAAGTTTTCAGCGTCGTGCGCAAAGCTTGTCGCCTCGCGCGCGACTCAGCGAGCCTTGCGCCCCGCCAACAAACGCCGGCGCGTGCTGTCGATGTTGTTCTTCAAGGCGTACAACTCCTCGGTGTGCGCCAGCGGCACGGCGATCTGGCTGGCCACCCGATCGAGTTCGTCGAGTTCATCGAGCAGTTCCTGGGTGTCGCCTGCGCCCTCGTCCATGCGTGCTTCGACGGCCCGCAGCCGCGCGTACCAGCGGAAGATGCGCTGGCGCACGCGGTAGGTGTAGAGCGGTGGCACCACGCGCGACAGCGGCAGCAGCAGCACGATCAAGCCGCCGATGACCAGCCACATGCGCTCCAGCAGGTTGCTGGCCCAGAAAGGCAGGAAGCGCTGCCAGAAGGGCGGGCGGCCGTTGATGGCGCGGTCGCCTTCGGGGCTGACGGGCAGCTCGCTGGTGCGGGTGTTGGGGAAGTCGCGCACGCCGTTGAACCAGCCCGCGCCGCCGTGCAGCTGCTGCGCCGTTTGTGCGAACAGCTGGCGCAGGGCGGGGTGGGTGTCTTCGTGGGTGAGCAGGGCCGTGGTGGCCGCCAGCAGGCCGATGTTCTCGGGCGGCAGGTCGCGGGCCAGGTCGACCATGCCGCGCGGCAGCGTCACCGTCTGCAGGAAGGGGAAGCGGCGGGCCAGCGCGTCGGCCTGGGGCAGGTCGGCCAGGGCGATGTCGGTCTGCTGCAAGAGGCCCTGCACCACGGGCGATTCGGGCGCGGTCACGAGCACGAGGGCGTCGATCTGGCCGGCCTGCAGGGCCTGTGCAGCCGCTTCAGGCGCCATGTTGCTGGTGGCGATGGCATCGGCCGCCAGCCCGTTGGCCTGCAGCAGGCGGCGCACCAGGTCGGGCACGCCGCTGCCAGCCTCGTCGACGTTGACGCGCAGGCCGCGCAGCTGGCTCAGCGATGTCAGGCGGGTGATGGGCGGCGCCATCGCCTTCCTGGACGCAAGCGGGCCTGCGCCCTTGGCTGTGCCGCCGGCGGGCCCGGACAAGGCCGCAGGCCGGTAGAACAGCCACAGCGGCTCGTAGAACAAGGCGCCGAGCGACAAGATGCCTTCGTTGGCGGCTTCACGCGCATCCTCAGGGGTGTCGTCGCTGCCGCCGCGCACGAAGGCGACGTCGGCATCGCCATCGCGCAGGGCCTGCAGGCTGCTGGCGGGGCCTGCGGTGGGCAGCAGCTCGACGCGGATGCCCTCGCGCGCCAGGGCCTGGGCGTAGCGCTGACCGAAGTCGGCGTAGGCGCTGCCGGCAGGCCCGGTGGCGAGGACAACGGTGCGCGGCGGTTGCGGGTCCAGCCACCAGTAGGCGCCCACCAGCAGGCCGATGGCCAGCAGCAGCACAGGGCCGGCCGAGGCCAGCATGTCGCGCACCGACAGCAGCCAGAGTTGCAGGGCCTGCTTCAGGCGGCGGGTCAGGGGGAGGCGTTGTTCAACCATGGTTCAGCCCGTTGTTCAGCCCGTTCACGAAACGACCCAGGCGGGCGAGGCCTTCCTGCAAATCCTCGCGCGAGGCGGCGTAAGACAGGCGCACGTGCGTGGCGCCGCTGCACGCGCCGAAGTCCTGGCCCGGTGTCAGCGCCACATGGGCTTCTTGCAGCGCACGCTCGCAAAACGCCATGGCGTCCAGGCCGGTGCCACTGACGTCGATGTAGACGTAGAAGGCGCCGTCGGGCTTCACCGGCACGGGCAGGCCGATGTCGGCCAGGCCTTGCAGAACGATGGCGCGGCGCTCGGCGAATTCCTGCTTGCGGGCCTCGCACACGGCGATGGACGCGGGCGTGAAGCAGGCCAGTGCGGCCAGTTGCGCCGGCGTGGGCGCACAGATGTAGTAGTTCTGCGCCAGGCGCTCCAGGGCGGGCACCAGCGCTTCGGGCACCACGGCCCAGCCCAGGCGCCAGCCCGTCATGCCGAAATACTTGGAGAAGCTGTTGATGACGCAGGCGCCGGGGTCGGCGGCGAGCACCGTGGGCGCGGGGCTGCCATCGGGCTGGGCGTCGCTGAGGTTGAGGTAGATCTCGTCGACGATGCGCCAGGCACTGTGCGCACGGGCCCAGTCGCAGATGGCGGCCAGCTCTGCCGGCGGCACCGAGGTGCCGGTGGGGTTGGAGGGCGTGGCGATCATCAGGCCCTGGGTGCGCGGCGACCAGTGGCGCTGCACCGCGGCCAAATCGAGCTGGAAGCGCGAAGCCGCGTCGGTGGGCACCAGGCGCACGTTGGCGCCGAAGCCGCTCAGGAACTGGCGGTTGCAGGGGTAGGACGGGTCACCGACCAGGACCTCGTCGCCCGGGTCCACCAGCGCAGCGGTGAGCAGCAGCAGCGCGGCCGAGGCGCCCGCGGTCACGACCACGCGCTCGGGCGACACGTGCACGCCGTGCGCCTGTTGGTAGAAGCCGGCGATGGCCTCGCGCAAAGCGGGCAGGCCGAGGGCGCCGGTGTAGGGCAGGGCCGTGTCGCCTGCCAGGCGTTGCAGCTCGGCGCGCACGGCCGGTGGCGCACCGAAGTCGGGCTCACCGATGTTGAAGCGGATCACCCGGTGGCCGGCGGCTTCGAGCTCGGCGGCGCGTTTGCCGAACTCCATGGCCAGGAAGGGGGTGATGGACTGGGCGCGTTGCGAAACCTTCATGCGGGGCAGTTTAGCCCCGCGCCCTGCCCGACCTTGCCCTGGCGTCAGGCCCTTCAGCTGGCCAGGCGGCCGCCTCGGCGTGGCGCCGTGCCGTGCTCGGGCTGGCGCACGGCGCGGTACATGTCGTGGTCGCTCATGCCGATGCCGCGCAGGAAATCGTCGCGCAGCAGCAGCACGGCGCCGATGTCGTCTTCATCGGCTTCGGACAGGTAGCCTTGCAGGCGCTCCAGCTCTTCGATCTGGCGTTCGCTGAAGCTGGGACGCGCCCAGGCCGGCAGCTTGGCGCAGGGGCTCAGGCCCCAGGCTGCGGGGCTGCGGTGGACGTCCTGGGCCAGCATGGCGGCGTTGAGGTCTTCGAGCTCGGCGCTGCCGAGGTGCTGGGCCTGGCCAGGTTCGATCACCTGGGCGGCCACCACGCGGGGTTCGGCCACGTCCATCACGACCCGGCACATCACGGGTTCCGAGAAGGGGTTGAGGGGGTGCAACCAGTGGCCGTGCATCAGGCAGGCCGCAGAGATCGGTTGATCCAGGTCCGACGAAACGTTGTCGAGCCAGTTCATGGTGCCATCCTCCGGTGAAGCGGTGTCGAGGGGGCTGCCCTTGCCGGGCAGCGCAAGTCACTGGAGACCATCATGCAGAAATCGGGCCCGTTTGGGTGGGCAGAGGTGCGCCAATTTCGTGGCATTCATCGCTTTCGGCGTGTCTTTGCAACAAGGCCGGAAATGGGAGGATTTCGCCTACATTCTGGAAGGCTGTGCCTGCCCCCCGTGGCGGGAGCCCCAAGCATGCCGAGCTGCATGCGCCCACGCTTTGCACGGGATGTGCGAAGTGTGCGGTGGCCCACGCTGATCCCGCCCTGTTGAAGCCTTGTCAAGAGGACATGCCAGCGGCTGGCGACCGGCATACCCAAGCGGTATCGGCCACGGTTGCCGATGGTATTGGAGGCGCCGTGCAGGCTTCGGTATGGTTCACGGCAATGCACCGAAGTGCACCACCCACCAACGGGCAACCATAGCCCAGGCACAGGAGACACACATGGCCATCACCGGCGTCATGAGGGCAGGACATGCGCAGTTGCGCGTCCTGGACATGCAAGTCAGCCGCAAGTTCTACCGGGACGTCATCGGCCTGGTCGAGACCGGCGAAGACGCACAAGGCCGTGTGTACTTCAAGGCCTGGGACGAGCGCGACCACAACAGCATCGTGCTGCGCCAGGCCGACAGCGCCGGCGTGGACTTCGTCGGCTACCGCGTGCTGGACGCCGCCTCGCTGGACCAGTTCGAGCGTGACCTGAATGCGCGGGGCGTCGCCACACGCCGCATCCCCGCTGGCGAGATGCTGGAAACCGGCGAGCGCCTGCGCTTCACCTTGCCCTCGGGCCACGAGTTCGAGCTGTTCGCCGAGAAGGCCCACGTGGGCAATGGCCTGGGCCTGAGCAACCCACCGCCCTGGGGTGCCGCCGCCGAGCACGGCATGGCCCCGGTGCGCTTCGACCACTGCCTGCTCTACGGGCCCAATGTGGGCGAGGTGAAAGCCATCTTCACCGAGGTGCTGGGCTTCCGCCTGGTCGAGCGCATCCTGGGCCCGGTCGAGGTGGGTGCGCCCGAGGTCGGCATCTTCCTGTCGTGCTCCAACAAGACGCACGACATCGCCTTCGTCGAGCACCCGAACCCGGGCAAGCTGCACCACGTGTCCTTCCGCCTGAATTCGTGGGAGCGCGTGCAGCGCGCCAGCGACATCATGGGCATGAACCGCGTGCCCATCGACATGGGCCCCACGCGGCATGGTGTGACCCGCGGCGAAACCATCTATGCCTGGGACCCGTCGGGCAACCGCTTCGAGACCTTCGCCGGCGGCTACGAGCCCTACCCCGATTGGGAGCCCATCACCTGGACCTTCGAGGAGTTCGGCCACGGCCTGGACTTCCCCACCGGCATCCTCCACGAAAGCTTCCTCGGCGTGGTCAGCTGATGCGGCCCGGGCCCTGAATCCTGCAAAGACATCCCCATGAAACAGATCCTGAACTTCATCAACGGCGAGTTCGTGCCGGCGCGCAGCCAGCGCGTGTTCGACAAGCTCAGCCCGCTCACCAACCTGCCGCTCTACCAGGTGGCCGAAGCCGGCCGGCCCGAGGTCGATGCCGCCGTGGCCGCCGCCCGTGCCGCCCTGAAGGGTGACTGGGGCCGCATGACGGTGGACAAGCGCATGGCCATGCTGCACGCCGTGGCCGATGGCATCACCCAGCGTTTCGATGATTTCGTCGCTGCCGAAGAGGCCGACACCGGCCAGCCCCACCACGTCATCGCGCACGCCTTCGTGCCGCGCGGTGCGGCCAACTTCAAGGTCTTTGCCGACCTGATGAAGAACGTGCCGACCGAGTCCTTCCAGATGGACACGCCGGACGGCCGTGGCGCCATCAACTACGCCATCCGCAAGCCCAAGGGCGTGATCGGCGTGGTCAGCCCCTGGAACGCGCCCTTCCTGCTGATGACCTGGAAGGTCGGCCCGGCGCTGGCCTGCGGCAACACCGTGGTCGTCAAGCCCTCGGAAGAAACACCGGCCACCGCGGCCCTGCTGGGCGAGGTCATGAACGCCGTGGGCGTGCCCCCGGGCGTCTACAACGTGGTGCATGGCTTCGGGCCCGACGCGGCCGGTGAGTTCATCACCAGCCACGAAGACGTGGACGCCATCACCTTCACCGGCGAGACGCGCACGGGCACGGCCATCATGAAGGCGGCGGCCAATGGCATCCGCGACGTGTCTTTCGAGCTGGGCGGCAAGAACGCCGGCATCGTGTTCGCCGACGCCAACTTCGACGACGCCGTGGAAGGCATCTTCCGCTCGGCCTTCATGAACACCGGCCAGGTCTGCCTGGGCACCGAGCGCGTCTACGTGCAGCGCCCGATCTTCGACAAGTTCGTCGCCGCGCTGAAGGCGCGATGCGAAGCGGTGAAGTACGGCCGCCCCAGCGACGAGGGCTCGAACTACGGCCCGCTGATCAGCCAGGAGCACAAGCGCAAGGTGATGTCCTACTACGCCAAGGCGGTGGCAGAGGGCGCGACCGTGGTGACCGGCGGCGGTGTGCCCGACATGCCGGGCGAGCTGGCCGGCGGCGCCTGGGTGCAGCCGACCATCTGGACCGGCCTGCCCGAGACGGCGGCCGTGGTGCGCGAGGAGATCTTCGGGCCCTGCTGCCACATCCGCGCCTTCGACAGCGAGGAAGAGGTGATCGGCCTGGCCAATGCCAACCGCTATGGCCTGTCCACCACGATCTGGACGCAGGACCTGGGTTGCGCGCACCGCATGGCGGCCGCGATCGAGGTGGGCATCACCTGGGTCAACAGCTGGTTCCTGCGTGACCTGCGCACGCCGTTTGGCGGCTCCAAGCAATCGGGCATCGGCCGCGAAGGCGGGGTGCACTCGCTGGAGTTCTACACCGACCTGCGCAACATCTGCATCAAGCTCTGAACCTGCACGGAAAGCCCTGACCATGGACATCCCAACCATCGAGCGGCACGGCGACGCGCTGTTCCAGGCGTGGCGCGAGCGCCGCGTCATGCGGCCACTGCGCGAGCAGTCGCCCGACATCACCCTGGCCGATGCCTACGCCATCCAGTCGCGCTATGTGGCGCGCCGCGTCGAGGCCGGCGAGACCATCGTCGGCAAGAAGATCGGCGTGACCAGCAAGCCCGTGCAGGACTTCCTGGGCGTGTTCGAGCCCGACTTCGGCCAGCTCACCTCCAGCATGGTGCGCAACGAGTCCGACGGCGTGGACCTCAACACCCTCATCCAGCCCAAGGCCGAGGCGGAGCTGGCCTTCGTGCTCAAGCGCGACCTGATCGGCCCGGGCATCACGGCGGCCGATGTGCTCTACGCCACCGATTACGTCACGCCCTGCTTCGAGATCGTCGATTCGCGCATCCAGGACTGGAACATCCAGATCCAGGACACGGTGGCGGACAACGCTTCGTGTGGCGTCTTCCTGCTGGGCGACGTCAAGGGCGACCCGCGCAAGCTGGACCTCACGATGGCCGGCATGGTGCTGCACAAGAACGGCGAGTTGCACTCGACCGGCGTCGGTGCCGCGGTGCAGGGCTCGCCGGTGAACGCGGTGGTCTGGCTGGCCAACACCCTGGGCCGCCTGGGCCTGCCCTTCCGCGCCGGCGAGGTGATCTTGTCGGGCTCGCAATCGGCCCTGGTGCCCGTGACCGGCGGCGACGAGCTGGTCTGCACCGTCGGTGGCCTGGGCACCTGCCGTGCCCGTTTCCATGGAAGGAGCGCCCTGTGAGCGCCGAGAACCCGAACCAGAGCATGACGCTGACGCTGGGCCGCGAGGACATCGTCCGCCTGACCGACCGCATCGAAGCGGCACAGACCGGCGCCCAGGCCATCCCGAAGCTGACCGACGACCACCCCGGCATGACCCTGGCCGATGGCTACGCCGTGCAGCTGGAATTGCGCCGCCGCTGGCTGGCCCAGGGCCGCCGCCAGGCGGGCTGGAAAGCCGGCCTGACCTCCAAGGCCAAGATGGACCAGATGGGCGTGCGCGTGCCCTCCATCGGCTTCCTGCTGGCCGACATGGCCCGCCCGGAGAACTCCGCCGTGCGCACCGACGACCTGGTGCACCCGCGTGCCGAGTGCGAGATCGCCTTCGTCACCAAGGCCCCGCTGGCGGGCGACCAGGTGACGCGGGAAGACGTGCTGGCCGCGACCGACTTCGTGCTGCCCGCCATCGAGATCATCGACTCGCGCTTTTCGGGCTTCAAGTTCGACCTGCCCAGCGTGGTGGCCGACAACGGCTCCTCGGCCCGCTACGTGGCCGGTGGCCGCGCGCGCTACGCCAGCGACATCGACCTGAGCACGCTGGGCGTGGTCATGGAGAAGAACGGCGAGGCCGTGACCATGGGCGCGTCTGCCGCCGTCATGGGCCACCCGGCCGATGCCATCGCGCTGATGGTGCGGGTGCTGCACGAGCTCGGTGAAACGCTGCCCGCGGGCAGCTTCGTGATGAGCGGGGCCATCACCGAGGCCATTGCCGTCAAGCCGGGCGACAACGTCATCGCGCGCTACCAGGAACTGGGCAGCGTCTCGGTTCGCTTCATCTGACACACCGGAGGACAGGCCCATGCCCATCATCGAAATGCACCTGATGACCGGTCGCACCATCGAGCAAAAGCGCCGCGTCGTGGCCGCTGTCGCCGAGGCCACCGCCACCGCCCTCGGCGTGGACAAGAACACCGTGCGCATCCTCATCACCGAACACGGCCTCGACGAGTTCGCCGTGGCCGGAGT
>Ga0265316_10000068_pt1 | contig 108687 bp, 94 predicted proteins | sample 4522metaG_FD_202092 | JGI IMG/M metagenome (GOLD analysis project Ga0265316, IMG submission 202092) | Rhizosphere microbial communities from Carex aquatilis grown in University of Washington, Seatle, WA, United States - 4-5-22 metaG | ecosystem: Host-associated > Plants > Roots > Rhizosphere >... | reverse complement strand
GGGCTTTACATCACCGGTGCCGACATTGCGCCCACCGGTGAAATCGCTATCATCTACAGCCTCCACGCCACCAGCGGCTGGGGCGGGTACCTGGCATTCCTCGACAAGGACCTAGCCACGAAGAAGACCACTCAATTCGTGGCCTGGGGTTCCGGCAACTACTGCTACGGATCGTCGCACGTGAAATGGCTCAATGGTGAATTCGTTGCATCCTCCGTGGCTACTAACGGCGTCCGCAACCTGAAGCTCGGGAAGTTCGGAGCTGACGGGTCCAATGCGGGAAGCACCAACGCCATACCCACAGACGATCCATCAAGTGTGGTGGCTGAATCCTATCTGGGTGGGCTCAACGGTTTTGGTCAGGGCGAAGTTGCCTTCTCGGGGGGCCTGTTCGCTGTTTCCTATTTTAGCGCCGACGCCAAACAGAATCCCCCCTACTTGACCGTCGTCGATACGTTGGGTGCCGAGGTTGGCAGTCCGGTGAGTCTCCCCAATTCCATCAGCTCGGCCTATAGTGTCGCAGTAGCAGGCACGTCGCAGGGGTTTGTGACTATCTATGAGGGGAACTCTTCCTCGAGCCAGGATTCATTGCTGGCAACATTTGTGTCGAATGCGGCTTCCGGCGACGCTGGGGTACCCGTTGGCGCCACATATGCTTTTCCAGGAGGGCCTCCACCCCGCGACATCTTGGCTCTAGGCGGCAGCAGTGACGGCGCAGGCGCTGGCTTTGCCGTGCTCTACCCCAATGGTTCCGTCAGCTTCCTGTATTTCGGCGCAGATGGTTCGCCGCGCGGAAACCCGCAAACGGTCTTGTATCAAGCTAATCCAACCGGGGATGGCGATGAGGTGCAAGTCACGAATTTCGGCGGCACCTTCGCTGTGTCCCTCTACAGCTACGCCACGCATTCGACTCAGGTTGTGGCGACGACCTGCCAATAGACGGCCAGCACCGCCAAGGTTTTGCTCCGCCGGTTGCACACGGCGGCCGGACACTCCGAATCTGCACCGCTGGGACGCGGTTTTCCGCCAGCCGCAGGTCGGTTTGCGAGAGTCCCGGCGGAACAAAATTGACGCGCTCGCGAACCGGGTTTGTGGCACACTCTGCCACCTAGCCAGCTAACGGAGGACAAGATGAATCGACTCAGCTTTCTTATCGGTATCTGCCTGATCACCATCGCGGCTGCTTCATGCAGCAGCGACAAGAAGCTTGAGCTGGGCGGCTCGTGTACCCTGAACAGCGATTGCACTTCGCCTCTCTTGTGCAAACTCGGGAGCTGTCGCAAGGCGTGCGTGACATCAGTTGACTGCGACAATGGCGGACGCTGCGTGACCGTGGACGGCGTGGCGGTCTGTCAGACCCAGGCGGAGGCGGTTTGTGGCGCGAATCAGACCTGTGCCGCGGGGCTTACCTGTCGCACCGTCGACAACACCTGCCGAAGTCCATGCACCGCTGCCGGTGGCTGCCTGCTGGTAGATCAAACTTGCACCGGTGGTCTTTGCGTGAACACCTCAGAACTTGCGGGCGGACCAGGCAACGATGGCTCGGTCGGCACGGGCGGGGCCGATGGAGGGACAGCGGCGGGCGGAGACGCTCAGCGTGGCGTCGACGTGCCTGCCACGGGCATCGATGCGCCCGCCACCGACAGCGGCGGCAGCACGGGCGCGACCGGGGACGCCGGCGTTTCCTCCTCCGCCTTCGATGGACTTCCCAACTGCGGCGACGCGGGCATGCTCACCAACGGAACCTGCAGCTACTGTTTCTCCGGGGCATGCCAACACGGCACCTGTGTCAGCGGCGCCAATGACTTCGCGTGTACCTGCTACACGGGCTATTCCAACACGACCCCGAAAATCTGCACGTTGACCAACGCCTGCACGATAAACGTCGGGAACTGCACGGCCCCCTACGTTTGCGAGAATATCCTAGACTCACAAACGGTGTGTCGAGGACAGTTCTCCACGACGCCACTCTCCGACCCGGCGGCGAACCTCGCCCCGGTCCTCGGGAGCGCCACCCAATACCCCGCCTACTCCGACAGCGGCGACGGAACGATTCTCGACCAGGTCAGCAACCTGACGTGGCAACTCAATGTTCCTGATCCTGCGGCGGGTTGTGTCGCTTCCAGCCCTGATGCGGGTGCTGATGCGTCGGCTCCCGCCGAATGCAACATGGCAGACGCAATGGCGCATTGCGCTGGCTTAAAGCTCGCAGGCCACAGCGACTGGCGCCTGCCCACGAAGGGCGAGCTCGAGTCCCTTCTTTGGTGCAACAAGGCGCAACCTCCGTACATTGCGAACGTTTTCGTGAACACGCCTTCAGTCAGCTTCTGGACGAGTTCGATTGCGGAAAAGAACAACAGCAACGGGTGGGTAGTCAACTTCATAACTTCCGCCGGACCCTGTGGTTCCTCGGAGATTGCTGTCACTGCGTCCTCTTTCAATCAATGCGGCGGTGGCTACTGTGGCAATACTCCCATGACCGCTCGTTGTGTCCGAGGCACTGGAACAACCGCAAACACTCCGGCGGCTCACTACACCATCAATCCGGGGGCAACCGTGGTCGACGCGGGGACTGGCGGCGGGGCTGCTCCATCAGTCGAGACGGTGACCGACAACTGGACAGGCCTCACCTGGCAACGCAGTGTCGCGTCACCCGGTACAGGGTATTCTTTAGCAGCAAACTACTGCACGGGGTTGGCAGGCGGCTTCCGTGTTCCCACGACCAAAGAGTTGCTCAGTTTGATCGATCCTACGGCTTATTCCCCTGCGATTGATGGCAACGCGTTTCCGAACACACCTTCAGCAGACTTCTGGGCGTCCACCCCAGTCTATGCCTCTTCCTCGGTCTACTGCGTGAATTTTGACGAAGGCGGCATGGTCACACACGGCCTCGGCGACGGCGCGGTGTACGTTCGTTGCGTAAAGTGACTCCGGGTTGACCCATAGATGGTCGAACCAGTCGGAGTGGGAATCATGATTACGCCCAAACCGGTAATCCCCCCTACCTGTCGATCGTCGACGCGTTGGGTGCGGAGGTTGGCAGCCCTGTGAGCCTCCAGTCGACCAAACCCAATTCAACTTTCATCGCCGTGTCCCCCTACAGCACCATCGAGCACTCGACTCGCGTGATTGCGACGACCTGCCCATGAACAAATGGTGGACATGTCCGGACACGGTCTTTGTGTCCGGACACTCCGAATCTGCACCGCCGGGCCGCGGTTTTTCGCCAGCCGCAGGTCGGAACGCTGCTTGCAGAAGAGCTGGCCGAACAACTGTTGACGCGTCCGCGCCCCATCTTGTGGCACACTCTGCCATCTAGCCAGTCAACGGAGGACATGATGCATCGATCCAGCCTTCTCATCGGTATTGGTGTGGTTGCCATCGCGGCTGCTTCATGCAGCAGCGACAAGAAGCTTGAACTGGGTGGCTCATGTACCCTGAACAGCGATTGCACTTCGCCGCTCTTGTGCAAACTCGGGAGCTGTCGCAAGGCGTGCGTGACATCAGTTGACTGCGACAATGGCGGACGCTGCGTGACCGTGGACGGCGTGGCGGTCTGTCAGACCCAGGCGGAGGCGGTTTGTGGCGCGAATCAGACTTGTGCCGCGGGGCTTACCTGTCGCACCGTCGACAACACCTGCCGAAGCCCGTGCACCGCTGCCGGTGGCTGCCTGCTGGTAGATCAAACTTGCACCGGTGGTCTTTGCGTGAACACCTCAGACCTTACGGGCGGCCCAGGCAACGATGGCTCGGTCGGCGCGGGCGGGGCCGATGGAGGGACAGCGGCGGGCGGAGACGCTCAGCGTGGCGCCGACGTGCCTGCCACGGGCGTCGATGCGCCCGCCACTGACAGCGGCGGCAGCACGGGCGCGACCGGGGACGCCGCCGTTTCCTCCTCCGCCTTCGATGGACTTCCCAACTGCGGCGACGCGGCCGTGCTCTCCAACGGAACGTGCAACTACTGTTTCGCCGGGGCATGCCCACACGGCACATGTGTCAACGGCGCCAATGACTTCACGTGTACCTGCTATGGGGGCTTTGCCAACACGACCCCGAAAACCTGCACAGTGACCAACGCCTGCACGATGAACATCGGGAACTGCACGGCCCCCTACGTTTGCGAGAACACCCAAAGCCCGGGAGCGGCGTGTCGCGGACAGTTCTCCACAACGCCACTCTCCGACCCAGCGGCGAACGTCGCCCCGGTCCTCGGGAGTGCCACCCAATACCCCACCTACTCGGACAACGGCGACGGGACGGTTACCGACCAGGTGAGTGGCCTGATCTGGCAAGTCAATGTTCCTGATCCTACGACGGGTTGTGCCGCTCCCAGCCCTGATGCGGGTGCTGATGCGTCGGCTCCCGCTGAGTGCAACATGGCAGACGCAATGGCGTATTGCACCGGCTTGAAGCTCGCAGGCCACAGCGACTGGCGCCTGCCGACGAAGGGGGAGCTCGAGTCCCTTCTTTGGTGCAACAAGGCGCAGCCTCCGTACATTGCGAACATCTTCGTGAACACGCCTTCAGCCCCCTTCTGGACGAGTTCGATTGAGGAAAAGCGCAACAGCAACGGGTGGTTCGTCAGCTTCCATACAGGTGACGCTATTCACTGTGGCTCCTACCAAACAGCTCTTACTACCTCCTCTGTGGGATATGGTAACTGGACTTATGGAACGACCGCTCGTTGTGTCCGAGGCACTGGAACAACCGCAAACACTCCGGCGGTTCACTACACCATCAATCCTGGGACAACCGTGAGCGACGCGGGGACTGACGGCGGGACTGCTTCATCAGTCGAGACGGTGACCGACAACTGGACAGGCCTCACCTGGCAACGTCAAATTGCGGCCAATGCATTCGGCTATGCGAAGGCCGGCACGTACTGTGCGCAGTTGGGGAATGGCTTCCGTCTTCCCACGACCAAGGAGTTGTTCAGCTTGATCGATCCTACGGCGTATTCCCCTGCGATTGATGGCAACGCGTTTCCGAACACACCTTCAGCAGTGTTCTGGGCGTCCACCCCAGTCTATGCCTCTTCCTCGCTCTACTGTGTGAATTTCGACGAAGGCGCCACGAGCATCCAGGATTCATACAACGGGTCCGCCGACGGGCCCATGGCGAACGTTCGTTGCGTAAAGTGACTCCGGGTTGACCCATAGATGGTCGAACCAGTCGGAGTGGGAATTGGGGGTCGGGATAGTTTTGGCGGCAGGTGCGTGTAGTAATCACTTCTATCAGTCATCGCGGATGCAATTTGGCGGAGGCAAAATGGCGCTTGTTCCGACTACCCATTCGACGCAAATGGCGGCCACTGGCTGCACGCCGTAGGCGCACTCCAGATTCTGTCACCGTGGCCGGGGCGGCCTTGCAGTCGCCCCGGCGCTCAGAATCTTCCGAGCACGCCGAACCCGCCGCCTTGGGGATCGGCCCAAGCAAAGGGCTGCAGGTGGGAGCTGGCGACGGTGACGTCGCCTGTGCTGTTGGCGACGATGCGCAGGATCACGCCGGTGACCAGCACAACGCCTCCCACTCCCACGGCGCCCCAGCCAATCCACTGCTTGAGCTTCGCGTGGTCCTGCATCGAATTCACTCGGTCGACCTTAGCTTGGCACGCCTTTTCCGCGTCACTGCCGGGGATGAGATATTCTTTGCTACACGAGGCGCCAGACACAAGCTGTGGGGCAACCTCGTTGTACGCCGCATCGGCGGCTTGTCGATCCTTGTGCCCTTGCCAGGCGAAATACCCGCCCACGCCGGCCACCACGACGCCCGCGCCCACGGTGATCCAGGCGTTGCGGCGCCGCCGGGACTGGGCGTTGCGCAGTTCTTCCTTGGGCTGCAGGGAAATGCGCATCGTCTTGGAAACACCCTTGTCCACGGTTAGCTCGCGCTCAAAGGGCAAGAAACCGGCGCGCGTGACGCTCAACCGGTGCGGGCCTGCGGGCAGACTCAGGTCGCTGCGGAATCGCGGAACGCCGTCAATCGTGATGTTGGCGTCGGACTGGTTGATGTCGAGTTCGATCTGTCCGGCAACCAGGGCCGCGTCGTCGGGATTTTCGGCGGCCTCGATGGTGATCTCGCCGGTCGATCCGTCGGCCAGGGTGATATTTCCCGGGATCGCGCGGTAGCCGGGCCGACGCAGGCTGACCTCGTGGGGGCCGGGCGGCAACGAGAGCGAAGCGGGCAAGGGCGTGCGGCCAAGCAGTTTTCCGTCGACCAGTACGTCTGCGCCGGGCAGGGCAGTCCGCACCAGCAGGTGGGCCATCTCCCCCTGCAGGGGCAGAAGCTCGACGTTGACTTCGGCCTGCTGTCCGCCCGAGATAGCCACTTCCTGGTGGACCGGCACCTGGCCAGGCGCCACCACGGCCAACAACCGGAGGCCGCTGGCAACAGAAATGGGTGCGGCCAAGGGCGTGCGGCCGACGACCAAGTTGTCGATTTCGATCTGGGCCGGGAGACTGGTGGTGACCAGCAAGCGGCCGATGCGGGTGTTTTGCTCTTCGCGCACGCGCCGGCCGCGCTCGACCTGGGCCTCGGGGATCCCAGCCGGCTGGGCCAGGGCCTTGTCGAGCGCCTCCACCGCTTCCACCGGGCGCCCCATCTCGGCGTAAACCAGACCGACGTTGACCAGGATCGAACGTTCGCCTGACAGTTCGTAGGCGCGCTTGAATTCCAGCAAGGCGCCCAGGTTGTCACCCTCGTTAAACAAACGCAGTCCGTGGTCGAACCGGTCGGCGGCTTCCGTGCGCGAATCGTCGGCCACTGCCGTTCCCGCCACGGCCACAATCGAAAGGCAAAGCAAGATCGCTGAGATTTTGCGCATGGTCTTGCGGCCAAGGAAACACCCGCGCGCCGCGACCGTCAAGCGAACTACATCTTCTTGGCTGAGCGGATTTCGCTGCCAAACACCGACGACAGGGCCATGGTCTTGGTCGAGCGGCCGGCCAGGGCATCATCGACGGCGTGGACCACATCGGGATCGCGGCTCTTGCGCAGTTGCCGCAGCACCTTCTTGGCCTTGGCCGATCCCAGGCGCCCGAGCGCCGAAATGGCGGTGATCAACACGTCGGGCGGCGGGGTACGGCGGCCGAGCAAACGACCGACAAGGCCAATCGGCTTGGCCAGGCGACAGAGGGCATCGTCAGCGTCGACCCCGGCCAGGGCGTTGGCTTGCCGCCGGCTGACCACCACTTCGATGGCGGCGCGTATGACGGGCGGCGAGGCCCCACGCGCGTCGTGCGAGATGAGCCGGATGGCCTGCGGAATGATCTTCGCGCTGCCAAGACCGGTGTTGGCACAAAGGAGCAAGGCACGAATGCGCACGCTTTCGTCGGGATCGGACAGGGCCTCGGCGACGTAGGTCTCGGCCACAATGGAATCGGCTTCGGCCAGGGCCGTCAGGGCATAACGGCGCACCTTGGGCGACTGGTGTTTGATCTGCTTGATGAACACAGGCGCGGCAGCAGGCCCGGCGCCGTCTTTGGCACAGGCAAGCAGCAGGTAGGCCGCCTCTTCCTTTTCCACGCCCTTGTCGAGCGCGCGCAGCGACGCGGCCACGCCACGCGACTGCATCTCGGTCAAGATCCACGCCCCGGCCTCACGAATCTTTGGCTCGTTCTGCGTGACCACCGCGGCTATCGAATCGGCGGCGATGTCCTTGCCCTCCGCCAACAGCGCCACGACGCCATGCCGGCCATTGGGATCGTCGGGAAAACCGCCCAGCATGGCCTCCATGGTGGGCTCGTCGAATGCGCCGGGAATGGCCTTGGCATCCGAGGTACGCAGGCGCATGAGGATGGCGTTGGCTTCGACAAACCGGTGCGTGGAAAGGGCGTAGCGAAGCGCCTTCTGCAGCAACCGCACCGGATCGGTGGTGGCGCTGCCCGCAGGCGGTTCGGTCGACGGCCGCCTTTGCAGGGCGTCCACCCAGGTTTCGGCCAGCACCCATTCCTGCAATTCGGGCGGCAGGCGTGTGATGGGCACGACCTCGCGCCGGCACAGCTCGCGCAGCAGTTCGTCGGTCTTGCGGGCCGTCGGATCTTTCAGCAGGCGCTCGACGATTGCACGCAGGACGGTCATGGCCGGCTCGCCCGGCACCTGCGGGACTTCGCCCACCTCGCGCAGGATCAGTTTGGTCGTGCCGAGCAGGGGCAGCGACGGCAAGCCGAGTGCGAGGATGTCGCGTGTGCGAAACGCCGTCAGGTCCGGCTGCGCGCCGAGGATCTTGTCGAGAGTCGGCGCGGCCCACAATATGGCGCGCAGGATTTCAAACTTGCGAAAGAACGAGTAGGCCATGCCCGCGGTCAGGCGCTCGCTCAGTTCAATGATCGCGGCAGGCTTGGCCTCGCCCAACGTCACAAGCGCGCCCACGTCGCGCGCCAGCCGGCCAAAGGCCATGCGCACCGTCCAGCTGACTTGCGGATCCGGGGGCGGCAGATCGGCGTCGCGCACCAGGGCCACATGGGAAATCTTCTTTTCCAGCAGCAGTTGAGCCAAGCGCGCGCCTTCGCGGGCGGGGTCGGTCTCGACCGGCGGCGCGGCCATGAGGTCCAAGAAACTTTGCCACTCGCTATCGGACAGCCCGCGCGACAGGGCCAGGATGACCAGCGAGCGCCGTTGCATGAACTCCAACAACTGCAGGACAAAGGCGCCGCCAATCGACGGCCCCACCAGACGCCGCAGCTCGGTGCGCGCCGGCCCGGTGCCGTCGACGTGGACTTCCGGCGGGCCGCCCGCCACCGCCGGCGGCCCGACCACATAGGCCACCTCGGGCTGTGTCCGATGCAGGCGGGTCAGCTCTTTGAATAGCCGCTGGCGTACACGCGGGAAGTTGGGCTGGGCCGGGTCAAATTGCCCAGTCCGATGCAACGCCCGCCCCAGGGTCATGGTGAACTCGACCACCTCGTCCGCAAGAGTATGCATGGCGCCCCTCTATCTTAGGGAGACGCCACGTCCGGGCGCAAGAAACCCGGGCTGCGTTGAGTCAGAAATCCAGGCGCCACCCGGGCGGCGCCTGGTCGCAGGGACGCTACTCGATCGGCGTCGCGTCTTTGTTGTGCGCGAAATACTCTTCGGTCAGGCGCTTGATAAGGGCCGGCCGACGGTCGTACAGGCGCTTCAGCTTGCGCGGCCCGCGACGGGAAAGCGCGTAGTGGGCCAGCATGGGCAGGGCAATAGTGGAGTCGGTGTAGCAGACGACGGCGTCGGGCAACTGGTTGGGATCGATCTTGCCCCAGCTCACGGCCTCAGACGGGGTGGCACCGGACAGGCCGCCGGTGTCGGGTCGCGCGTCGGTGAACTGCAGGAAGTAGTCGTGGCCCGCTTCCTTGATGCGCAGGACTTCCTGGATCTGCGGCTCGGTCTGCAGGGTGAAGTTCTTGGGCGAGCCGCCGCCGACCAGGAGCACGCCGGTCTTCTGCTTGCGCAGTTTCGCGTCGAGCACGATGGCGGTGGTTTCATTGACGTCGATGCTGGGATTCACGCGCAGCTTGTTGCCGCGCAGCTCGACGCCCGCGATGTTCATGCCGATGGTGGAATCGCCGGGCGACGGGCAGAAACAGGGCACGCCGGCGCGATAGGCGGCGGCCAGCACAGACGCATCCTTGATCCCGCTCTGCTGTTCGAATTCGGCGCAATACTTGCCGATCAGATGGTGCAACTCGGCCGTGCCCATCTCCTTTTGGAATTCCTTCTGGATGAGGATCTGGCGCAAAATATCGTCGGTGCGCATGAGCACGTCGTCGTAATCGAGCAGGATGTCGTAGATGCGGACCACGCCATAGCGGCGCAGTTCGGGATCGCGGACAAAGGGCGATCCGCGCCACAGCGGCAGGTTCATCGCGTGGTGCATGTCGTGGTACAGGTTGGCGCCGGTGGCGACGATCCAGTCGACGAAACCCGCCTTGATCAGGGGAATGACCGCGGCGCTGCCCAGGCCCGCTGGGGTGAGGGCGCCGGCCAGGCTCATGCCTACGGTGACGCGGTCGTTGGCCAGCATTCTTTCGGCAAAGAGGCGGCAGCCCTCGCCCAGGCGGCCGGCGTTGTAGGCCAAGAAAGTGGCGTCAATCAGGTCCGGCAAGGTCTCCTTGCCCGAAATCGGCTTGGGCAAAATGCGCTTGCCCCGCAGGTACATCTTCTTGCCTTTGGCGAACTTGTGCGGGTACTGGCTGACGAATTTCTTGGGCAGAACGATCTTGCTCATTACCGATTCTTCCTTTCCCGAAACATCCCCTGTGCAGGGTGGGCGCACTTTGGACAAAAAACAGCCCCTTTGCAAGATCTGCCCCAATCGCGCGCAGCGAGCGCAGGGCCTATCTGTCGTAGAACCGCGATTCTTGATACAGTCTTGCGCATGACGATCTTCGCGGCACATCGCACCCGGGCACTCTGTTTCTTGGTCTTCACGCTATCGCTGGGGAGTGGCTGCGGCAGCAGCAACAGCGACGGCAAGAAGGGCGGCGTAGTCGGCTTTTCCACCGGCGAGGCCAAACCAGGCGCTTTGCCCACGGGGGCACCCAGCGCAAGCGCACCGACCATTGTGAGCGCGGTGGCCGCCAACCCGACCGTCAAGCCCGGCGATCCCCTGACTATCACGATCGCGTTCAGCGATCCGCAGGCTGACGTGGCCCGCGTGAACTTCGGCATCTCGGGTGAGACCGGCCACTTTGAACTGGCCGTGCCCGCCGGCGCATCCGGCGTGACCCTGGAGCTGTTCCCGAAGAATCCCGTCCCCGGCGTCTATGTCCTGGTGGTTTCCCTGACTGATACCGCCGGGAACACCAGTGCGGCCGCGACCATCCCGTTCACTATCCTCAATCCCAATGGCACGCTGCCCAGCGTGGCTGATGCTTCGGTGCCTAGCGCGGGCCTGGACGCTGCGGTTCGTGCGGACGCACCGGCTGGATCCGATGGCGGCGCCCGCGACCAGCGTTTGCCTGACCTCGCCCTGGCCGTCGACTTTCCTGCGATCGCCAGCGACGCTGCCATCGTCGCCGCAGACGGCCCCGTCCTCCTCGTAGATGGCCCCGGCGTCGCCGCAGACGGTCCCAAGGTCGCCGGCGACGGCCCCGGGCTGTCTTCGCTGAACGCCAAGGTGGGACCTGGCGGCAACGTGAGCGTGACCTTTTCGGCCGGGCCCAGCAACCCGCAGGCCTGGATCGCCGTGTACCCCGCCGGTGCGAATGACATGGACTACTTGGGTGCGTATCAGTACACGGCTGGGGCGCCCAGCGGCACCTTCACCTTCCCCACGCCCGAGGCTCTCGGCACCTACGAATTCAGACTGTTTGGCGACAATGGCTACAGCAAGGTTGCCACCAGCCCGGCCTTCACAGTGACCATGCCCTACGACCTGGACCCAACCTTTGGTACCGGCGGCAAGGTCACCTTCGATTTCCTCGGCAAGGCCCAGCTGGACTGGATCTGCGGCGTGTTCGCCGTGGCGGGAAACAAGGTTCTGCTGGTGGGCACGGCCAAGACTGGCCTCAAGGATGCCAACGGGTGGGAGCAGAACGAATTTGCCCTGGCCCAGCTCAATGCCGACGGCACCTTCGATTCCACCTTTGGCACCGCAGGAAAGTCCCATGTGGGGCTCGCCTCTCGCAGTCTCATCAGTTGCAACGCAACCACCCTGCAGAAGGACGGCAAGATTCTCGTCGGTGGGCATGGATGGGGCACGACCGGCGGCACTGACTACATTTTGGCCCGCTTCGCGGCCACAGGCGCGCTCGACACCACGTTCGGAACTGCGGGGTTCGCTATCACCAACTTCCAAATGACCCCTGACGATCCCGGCCAGAACGACAAGCTGCTGGCCCTGGCCGCAGCCGACGACGGCACCATTGTGGCAGCCGGTGAATTGATGCTCACGGGCCCCTACAGCAATGGGCGGGCGTCGTTTGCACGCTACCTCGCCAACGGCACACTCGATGCCACCTTCGGGGTTTCAGGCACGGCCGCCATCGACTTCGCAGCCGCAGCGCCCGGCGGACAGACGGTGTTCGACGTCAACTCGTTGGTGCTCGCCGCTGACGGCAGCATCCTGGCGGGCTTCACCGCGGTTTCCACTTTCGGCCGCAACGACATGGGCATCGCGCGACTGAAAGCCAATGGCATGCTCGACACGACCTTCGCCACGGCTGGCGTGATATGGGAAAGCAAGCCGGGCACGGCCAACGATCAGTACCTGCAACGGATTGAAAAGAACGCCGACGGCAGCCTGCTCATGTTGGGCACCAACCTGTGGGGCTGGTACCTATCCCGCTATTCGGCGACGGGCGTCACTGATGCGACCTTCGGCACGGCCGGGCAGGTGGTGGCCGACTTCTCCTCAAGCTGGGACCTTCCCGCCGGGCTCTTGCATCCGGCCGACGGCACGCTGCTGGTGCCCTTCAGCGCCAATGCGGCTGAGGCCGTGAGCGTCTCGGGCCACTTCGCCCTGGCCCGCCACGCTTCGACCACGGGCAAGGTTGACGACGCCTTTGGCAAACCGGTTTGGAAATGGACCCAAGGCACGACGGTGCAAGGCAGCCGCGTGGCGGCCGCCGCCATCCTCGACAGTGGCGCGCTCATCCTGGGTGGTTTTGTCGAGGTCACCAGTGGTGGCGATCGCGACTTTGCCGTCATCAAGTTGTTGAAGAACCCCGGCTTCTGACCCCTGGCTAACCGGCGGCACGCTGAAGCCCTCCGAGCACGGGCTTGGCGACGACGAGCGCGCCCCGATGGGCGTGCTCGCCGATGGGCCCGATGGGCGTGCCAGTGTTTTCGTGAGAGGCTTGCCCGTGCCCCGATGGGCGTGCCAGTGTTTTCGTGAGAGGCTTGCCTCGCCGATGGGCGTGCGCCTATGGGCGTGCCGTGCGCGCCGATGGGCGTGCCAGTGTTTTCGTGAGAGGCTTGCCCCGATGGGCGTGCGATGGGCGTGCCGCCGATGGGCGTGCCAGTGTTTTCGTGAGAGGCTTGCTGAATGCACGCAACCTTGGCGCGACTTTGCCGATAACGAGGCATGCCCAGACCGCTGCGCTTCGTCCCCGCTGGTTCGCTCGTTGAAATCACTACCCGCACCATCCAAAGCAGGCTGCTCCTCAGGCCTTCGCCCGAGCTGACCGACATCATCCTCGGCGTCATTGGCAAGGCCCAGGATCTCTACGGCATGGCCATTCACGCCTTCGTCGTCCTCTCAAACCACACGCACTTTCTTCTGTCACCGTCGGGTGCGGACCAGCTCGCCAAGTTCATGCAATTCGTAAACGCCAACATCGCCAAGGAGGCAGGACGCCTTCATAAGTGGCGGGATCGTTTGTGGTCGCGCCGGTACCGGTCCATTGTCATCGCCGATGACCAAGCCGCGCTGGCGCGTCTTCGTTACCTGTTCTCCCATGGGGCAAAAGAGGGTCTTGTGGCAAAACCTGCCGAGTGGCCTGGCCCAAACTGTGTCGCCGCACTAATCAACAGCGAGTTGTTGAGGGGGACCTGGTTCAACCGATCCGCCGAATACGCCGCACGCCAGCGAGGCAAGTCCGTGTTGCCACTGCAGTTCGCCACGACATTCGACGTGAATCTCACGCCCTTGCCCTGCTTGTTGCGCTTGACTGATGACGAGCGCCAGGCTGAATGCCGGCGCATGGTCGAGGAAATCCAGGTCGCAGCCGAGGCCGAAAACAAGGCCAAGGGCCGCAAGCCCATGGGTGTCGCCGCCATTCTGGCCCAGGACCCGCACTCTCGTCCCGCCACAACCGACCGCAGCCCCGCGCCTCTTGTCCACGCCTCAGACGAAGAGACGAAACTCAAGTTTCGCGTCGAGTACCGCGCCTTTGTCGACGCCTACCGCGCAGCCGCCCAGCGCCTGCGTGACCGCGCCCGCGAGCTGGCGGAACTGTTCCCCCTGTGGGCCTTCCCGCCGGCCCTGCCGTGCAACGCCGCCCCAGCCTGACGGCGACTGACCGCCAGCGCGCCGACGAGCACACGACCGGGCGAACAGCCCTGGGACAAGTCCTGCCCATCATGTGCCGCCCACCCGAATCCACGCTTCCTCGGCCCCGAGATCCGTTTCCTGGCCAGCCCGGCGACGACCGTTTTGCCGCCGCTGCGGCGCCCTGGACCGTCACTGGCAGCAGCCGCAATCTCGACCAATGGCGATCTCGGACCTCCTCCACCGGCGTTTCATGGAAAGTCCTTGAAGATTCCTTGAACACACTCCCTGAAGACTCCCTGAAGACACTGGCACCCCTGAAGACTCCCTGAAGACACTGGCACCGCACAAGAGAAACTCCTTGGCACCGCACGCACCGCGCGAAGACGCTGGCACCGCACGCACCGGCCTCCACCAACTCTGCACCAAGCGGCTGCTCCTCGCGTGGCAAGGTCCGTGGCAAGGTCCCTGTGCCGTCTGCGGCGAAAGGCGCTAACCTTGCGCCCGTGAAGATTGCACTTGGCCAGATCAACCCCACCGTGGGTGACTTCGACGGCAACCTGCGCTTGGCGGAGGATGCCCTGGCCGCGGCCGAAGCGGCGGGCGCCGATCTCTTGGTGCTTCCCGAATTGGCGCTTTCGGGCTATCCGCCGCGCGACTTGCTGGAACGTCCTGCCTTCATGCAAGCGGGTGCGCGCAGCCTGGAGCGTCTGGTGGCGCGGGTGGGGCGGGAACCTGGTTGCGCGACCGCCGTGATCGTCGGGTTTCCGGAACTTCTGCCCGAGTCGCCGTTTGGCCGCCGGATCGCCAACTCTGCGGCGCTCATTCACCAGGGGCTCATCGTCTCGATTCATCGCAAGTCGCTGCTGCCGACCTACGATGTGTTCGATGAACGGCGCTATTTCGAACCGGCCGACGCCGTGGCGACCGTCGCGTTCGCGGGCCGCCGCCTGGGCATCTCGATTTGCGAGGACATCTGGAACGATGGCGATTTCTGGCCGCACCGCCTGTATCGCGAGGATCCCATCGAGAAGCTGGTGGCCGCGGGCGCTGACCTGCTCATCAACATTGCGGCTTCGCCCTACACCATGGAAAAGCGCCACCTGCGCCCGCGCATGCTGGCCACGGTGGCTCGGCATTGGGCCCGCCCGCTGATCTTCGTCAATCAGGTCGGCGGGCAGGATGATTTGCTCTTCGATGGATCCAGCCTGGCGTTCGATGCGCGCGGCGAGGTGATCGCTCGTGCGGCTGAGCACGCGACGGATCTGATCGTCGTCGATGTGGACGCGGGCTGCGGCACCATCAGGCCAGCGGTGGAATCCGATGCGCGCTCGGCGCTGGACGCCTTGGTCCTGGGTACGCGCGACTACGCCCGGCGCTGCCACTTCTCTGGGGCCTTGGTCGGGGTTTCGGGCGGCATCGATTCGGCGGTGGTGGCGTGCCTGGCCGCGCGCGCGCTGGGGTCCGCCAACGTGTTGGGCGTGGCCATGCCCTCGCGTTTTTCGTCGGAACATTCGCGCACCGACGCTGCTGCCCTGGCCGCGGCGCTGGGTATCCAATTTCGCGAGATCGCGATTGAACCCATGTTCGCCGCTTACCTTGAAGCCTTGGCTCCGGCCTTTGCTGGCCGGCCAGCCGATGTCACCGAGGAGAATCTGCAGGCGCGTATCCGCGGCGGGATCCTCATGGCCCTGTCGAACAAGCTGGGCACTTTGCTGCTTTCAACCGGGAACAAGAGCGAAATCGCAACCGGGTACTGCACGCTTTACGGCGACACCTGCGGCGGGCTGGCCGTGCTCTCGGATGTGCCCAAGACACTGGTGTACAAGATCGCCGCGGAGATCAATGCCGACCGTCCGGTCATTCCGCAGTCAACCCTGACCAAGCCGCCGTCGGCCGAGTTGCGACCCGACCAGAAGGACCAGGACAGCCTGCCACCCTACGATGTGCTGGACGCGATCCTTGAGGCCCATGTGGAACGCGGCCTGGACAGCGAAGCCCTGGAAAAGGAAGGCTTCGATCCCAAGGTGGTGGCCGATGTCATGCGCCTGATGCGCCAGTCAGAATACAAGCGCCGCCAGCTTCCGCCCGGCCTCAAGATCACAAGCAAGGCCTTTGGCACCGGACGCCGCTATCCGATAGCGCAGGCCTTCCGCGGATAGCCTAGTTCCCATATCAGAACGCCTGGCATCGGCTGGGCGCCGAGTTGAAGCCGGTCAGGGTCAGCTTGTACGACGATCCGGTGGTTTGGCGCTCGGCTTGGAAGACGACGACCTCGTAGACCTGGCCGTTGACCAGGCCGAACTTGGACGCGGTCGTGGCATCGAGAGTCACGCTTCCGCTGACCGGCATGTGGATGCCGCCCAGGTCCACGGCCAAGGCCTTGTTCACAAAGACCCAAACGTCGTCGTCGCCGACGAAGTCGAGGGTGTAGCTCTTATTCTTGTCGTACGACAAAAAGCTTGGCTACCATGCAGGCTAGTTTCGCTCCATCCGGGCTTCGCCGCAACTTGAGCGACCGGCGCTGGATTCGGAGCCGTGCGACCCTGGGCCTACTTCTTTGCCTCGGTCGGGGGCGCGTTCCAGCGGGCTTCAAAATCGTCGACCAGCCCGCCCATGTACTCGTTGCCCAGGCTGGCCAGCCGTTCGTCGACCGCGTGCGCGGCGCGATCGAGCCAGTTCCGTTCCTCCTCGCTCTCGTCGGTGGGCCAGCCAGCCGGCGCGGCCTCGGGATGGCCGCCGGTGCGCAGCCAGCGCTCGGCTTGGCGGGACAAATTGTGCGACAGCCAGCGTGGCGCCTCTGTCACCCCGCTGCCCAGAATCTTGCCGCCGTCGCGAAACGCGGCCACCAGCTTGATCTTCGACGTGCGCCTCACGGACTCCAAGACGAGTGCGCGCAGTCGCGCAGCCTGCGTTCGGCTGATGGGTCCGCCCACGTGCAGCTTGGCGCAATAGTGATCGATAAGCGTGGCCACCTGAAAAGTCGTTGCCATGTCCTCGGCACCTCGGCCGGCTGCCAGCAAGGCAAAGAATTTGCGCCAGGCCAGCTTCAGCGCGACCAGCGTGGCAGCCGCAAGCGTGAGGTTGCGCACGGTTGATCCGGCTTTGCCCGCGGCCAGCACCTCGGCCGAAGTCGCGGACAGGTCAACCTGACGGCTCGCCGCCAGTTTCATATACAGCCCGGCCCGCACCCGGCCTGACACCATCTCGTCCATGATCGGCACCGGAACCAGCGCACCCAGGGCCGAGGAAAGCAGCGCCCGCCGCACAATGAGCCTGCGGTTTTGCGCCAGGTGGGAAAGTCGCGACGAATCCTGGAGGGCGACCGGCTCTGCCCCCACCTCGATGACCGACTGACGGTCGGGGTGATCAGCGTTCATGGGGTTGCCTTCTTGCCAGCCGCGGGCAGCTTGGCGGCGGTTGCGGGCAGCGTCTTCTTGTTCCGGGCTGGCCCGGCGCTCGCCTTTTTCGGCGGCGGCTGCACGGGCGGCGTGCGACCGCCCAGACCGCCAAGCAGGGCGCGTTCTTCGAGGATGGTGCGCTCGCGCGCCTGCAGCGGCTCTGTGGCCGGCATGATGACCGGGGTTGTCGTTTTCTCAACGCTAGCCGCGACAGCGATCTCTCCTTCAATCGGAGTTCCGTCACGCACGGCGCGGAAACGGGCGTGCAGCGAAAATTCGCGCAGCCCACCGCTGGCATCGAGCTGCGCGTCTCCCACCACGGTCTGGACCTCGACCGTCTCGCGCCACTTGCGCAACGCCGTGGGCGCGGCCGCAGCCGGACTTGGCTCGGCGCCCTTGCTCAAGCGAAAGGCGCGGCTCTGCGCCGGCGCAACCTCGACGAACCTGCCTACGGTGTCCCAGGCCGCCGACGGCGCCCCGACGCCTTCTTCCAGAAATCGCTGCGGCTCAGGATCCTGGGCTGGCCGACGAATGGTCTTGCCATAGCGCAAAGCCACCGCCAGCTCGCTGCCCACGCGCACCACCTCGCGGCCGCCATCCTGGTCATTGCTCTCGCTCAGGCGAAAGTTTCCCTGCTTGTCGATCCACAGGTCGGTGGTGGTGATGATGGCGTCGCGGCCACCGGCATCGGGTCCGCCCGCCGCGCCCACGCGAAAATTCGCCGTGGCGTGAAAGTGAGCGCCGCCTAGACGCCGCAGCGCCGAGACCAGAGCGGCTGGCTGCACGGCCGCCTCCAGTGATTGATCCGCAGGCGGGATCGCGGCGCGCCTGCCACGGCCGCAGCTTGCCGAGGCTGCGAGAAGCAGCAAGGCTATGGTTGGTCGTCGAAAGCAAACCCCTGGCACGAGACCAGGCAATCTAGCACTGTCTGCGCGGGCAGAGCCACGGCCACAGGTGCAAACTAATGGCGTCCGGGTGCGGCGGTGGTTCCGCCAATCGGCGCGCTCGCCGATAGAGACTCCGACAATCTCGCCCCGGCGTTGAGCGAATAGCGCCGGCCGCGCCACATCACCTCGCGGCGGGTGAGAATCCACAGCATCACCAGCGGCGCGGTCATGAGAATGGCGAAGCCCACCCAGGCGTGGCGCCAGCGCAGCTTCACTCCGCTTTGATGGGTGTGCAGCACGTTGATACTGGCGGCGGTCAAGATCGGCGCCCAAACGGCCAGCGCGGCCGTCAGCCACGAGCCCTCGATCACGGCCCCCACGGTCAGGGCGAAACCGGCCCAGAACACGAAGCCGCGCAGCCACGAGATGACCTTGAAGGCCAGCCCCGGCAGGCCACTGCGCGAGAAGGTCAGCCAGCGCACATAGTTCGACAGGAAATCCCGCAGCGGCAGGTTCTGCTGGATGATGGGGATGCCGTGGGCCGAGACCACGTTGCGAAAGCCGGCCTTGGTGATTCGCTCGCCGAGGTACATGTCGTCCACGAGCTGGCCGTGCGCCGATTCCAACCCGCCGATGGCGCGGATGGCTTCCCGGCGAAACACCATGAGCTGGCCCATGATGAACGGCATCGAGCCGTGGTTGTGGTGGGCCACATAGCGAAAGGCTGGAGTGTAGAGCCCATTGAGCAGCAAGGCGTAGCCCGCATCACCCAGGGTCTTCGGCGGCAAAGCCACTGCCACGGGCGCGAACGCCGCACCGTAGTCGGGCGCGGAAAGCAACGTGCGGACCAGGGCACGCAGGGCCTCGCGGTCGGGTCGGATGTCCGAGTCAGCGAATGCGATCAGCTCTCCATGCGCGGCCTTCAGGCCCACAATCATGGCGTTGAGCTTGCCTGTCCGTCCGGCGGGCGGTCGGCCCGAGAAGAGCACATGCGCATTCACGGATCGCCCGGCGTCGCTGGCCTCGCGCAGGGCCTGGCGGATCAACTCGACCGTGGGCTCCTTGTCGTCGTCGAGTACGAACAACGTCTCGCACTCGCCCGGATAGCCGGTGTCGAGCGCCGCGCGGATGTTCTCCAATGCTTCGACGTCCAGGCCGCGAATGGGCCTAATGACGGTGATCGACGGATAGCGCGCTGGCTCTTGCGTGCGCACGCTCGGGTCGAGCTTGCGACCGAGCTGCCAGTGAGCGCGCAGAACTTCCAGCGCCAACGCGGCGCTTGCGATGGGCAACAGAGATGACGTTATGGACATGTTCCTTCCTTCCCCGAGCCGAGACTCAGCCTACAAATGTCTGTGAAAAGCTGTGGAACCTCGCGTCCGGCCCCAGCCTTCGCCATCCACAGCGGCAGCATGCCGCCGAGGTTGATGCGAAACTCGCAGCGCGCGACGGTGGCCTTGCCATCCTCGGTCGGCACCAATTCCCACTCGCCGCTGTTGCGGACCACGCGCACGATGCCGTCGCGCGGCCCTGGCCCATGATCGCTCACCGCCCGGTACGTAATCCAGCGCCTCGCCAGATCCTGTCCGTGCGCCACCCGCAGGATGAAGTCGCGGTCACTGATAATCGGAAGATTGAGCCGCTCGTACACGACCAGGCCGCCAACGTCGCGCGATAGTACCGTCGCCTCGGAGACCCGGCCGATCTTGCCCACCTGGCTTTCGTACGCGAGCAGGGCTTGAAACACGCGTTCCGGCGGCGCTGGGATGAATCCCACGGCTCCTATCCAGATCACGTCCGCGCTGTTGTTCTTGTACACCGTCACGCCGTGCGCCTTCGCGATCAGCTCGAAACCCTGGCGCGGCAACTCGATGCTGGGTGGCGGACTGTCTCCTAGTGCCACTGACGACAGCGGCGCCATGACAGAGAAACCGAGGGCAACCAACCCAGTGAAATACCAACGCACTCAATGCTCCTGTAGCTGAGATGAAGCGAACTGCGGCAATGGTGCCAACCATCGTTGGCCCCGGAAAGCCCGCGCAGCGCTTGCGCGTAAAAGGTCAACCTGACCGAAACGCCGCTCTTTTCGTGGTGGCAACCGGGAAGAGGCCGCAGCGGCACGGCCTTTGCTGGGCTATGGGCGGTAATGGCAAAGACCACGCAGAAACGCGACCGAACCACGACAGGGAAGTCGCGCAAGACGGCAGCGCTGCTACTGGTGGTCTGACTCGCTCCCGCCAAACGCATCAAGATGGAAGGATTCACCACAATGTTCACGACTCACTTGCCCGCCTTTCTTGCGGCCCTCACTTTCGCCGGCGCCTGCTCGACCGGTATGCACGCGCCATCCAAAGCGACCGGCGGCAGCAGCGGCAGCACGGTCGTTGAAGGCGGGGGAAGCGGCGGGCCAGGCGGCACCGGCGACAGGGGCACGGCAGGCGCTGCCGGATCGCTGATCATCTACGATGGTGGAAGTCCGGCTGGCGGCTCTCCAGGCGACGGCGGGGCAGGCGCTGGCGGCACCCGGATATCCATTGATGGCGGGAGTCCGGCCGGAGGGTTTTCCGGAGTCCCCTTGAATGACTGTTGGTGGCTAGATTCGTACGGAAGTGTTGGGGGCAGTGCCGGTACCGGGGGCGTGGTGGGGACGCCAGCGGAACCGGACAGATGGCCCGCCTCGCCAGCGCGAGCCGCAGGAACCGCTCTTGCGCGAACGCGTTCCGACACCTGGACGATGATGTCCAGCACAGGCGCGCCGAGCAGCCCACGCATCGGCTCCACCGCGGTGTGGACCGGCAGTGAGATGATCGTGTGGGGCGGCTACTCCACGCGACCAGAGGCCTCGGGCGGCCGCTACGACCCCGTCACCGACAAGTGGCTGCCCGTCAGCACAAGCGTTGCCCCGAAACCTCGCGAAAATCACGTGGCGATCTGGAGCGGCAGCGAGATGATTGTGTGGGGCGGTGACTCCAGCTCAGGCGACCTCACATCAGGCGGTCGCTACGATCCCGCGACCGACAAGTGGGCCGCCATGAACAGCACCGGCGCTCCCGATCTCACCTATCGTCCGCGCGCGGTTTGGACCGGGACAGAGCTTATCGTCTGGGGATTTCAGGCCAATTCGACCGCGGGCGGCGGTCGCTACAATCCGAAGACCGACACGTGGAAGACAGTGTCCAGCACTGGCGCGCCTCTCCTGCAGAACTACAGTTCCGCAGTCTGGACCGGCCAAACGATGATCGTGTGGGGCGGGAGCATCGACGGCGCCTGCGATTCAGCCAAGGGCGCGATCTACGACCCAGCCACCGACACCTGGCGCCCGATGACCACTGTGGGAGCGCCCCATCCGCGCTACGACCATTCCGCGGTGTGGACAGGGACGCAGATGATCGTGTGGGGCGGAAGCAACAACTCGGCGAACGCGGCCAGCTACGATCCGGTTGCCGATGCTTGGCATGCCTTGTCCGAAAAGGAGGCCCCCTCGCTGCGCGTGGCCCCAGCCCTCTTCTTCTTGCCCGACGACGCGGCGACCTCGGGCGCCGGTCGGATGCTGCTCTGGGGCGGCGGCTTCTCCTACGACGCGGCAACCGGCGGGCTCTACGATTTCGTGCCCGATCGCTGGGACGTGGTCGCGCCTTTCCCCTCGGCGCCCACCGCGCCCAACCAGGAGGCCACCCGCACAACCGTGTGGTCAGGAACAGAGATGATCGCCTGGGACGTCGGCGCAGGAATCGGAGCCCGCTACAAGCCGTAACGCAAAGGCGAAGGTTTGTGGGCGCGGCGGGATTCGAACCCACTACCCCCGGCTTCGGAGGCCGATGCTCTATCCAGATGAGCTACGCGCCCAAACGAAAGACGATTCATAGCCCGCAGGCGGCGCACGCGCAAGGACCGCGTCGTGGAGCTAGCGACGGACGGCTCGGCCGACGAGCCAGCCGTGTCACTGGCAGACGTTGCTCTGACAGGTCTCGGGCGCGGGGCAGGCTTGTCCGTTGGCGCAGGATACAACGGGAGCGAACCAGACCGCTCCTGAGAACTCCGACACGCTGCCGACTATCGTGCCGGGCACCGGCTTGGGCAACGGGCTTGCGATGGGGATCCAAAGATTGGGAACGGACTGGGTGCTGAGGTAGGCAAGCGTCAGCCGCGGCGCCTGAATCGACAGGTCGCTGGGCGTGAAAGCGTAGGTTAGCGTGGCGGTCAGCTCCAGCGTGGCCAGGCCCGCATCTGTGTGAGGCGTCTTGCTCAGCGAGACAACCGGACCGACGGCCCCAGGGTGATCTTCTAGCTTTCCGTCTTCGCTTATCAGGGTCAGCGTGACATCGGTGGGCCAGGCAAAGGCTTTCCTGGGCACGTCGAACGTGACGACGCCCAGAGTGACGGAGCCCTCGATCAGGTCTATGGTCTCGGTCTTGCTCGACCCCGGTGAAGGAACCTCCCCGGCGGCATCCGGCGTCCGCCGCTGGTCGAAAGACGCGTCAGACGCGGGCGGAACCGGCGTGTCGATGCCCAGCAGATCCGCGCCAGCAGCGCCGTCGGCACCGGTGCCTGACTCGCCGCCGGTGCCACTGTCGGCGCCGTTAACTACGGGATTTCCGGTGAAGAGCCCCTTGCCGCACGCGCCAACCGTCAAGGTCATCAAAGCCGCAAGGGCAGCTTGGGTGTACCTAAGGAAATTCGGCCGGGTCATGTGAGCAATTGTACTCTAGAGCGCCGAACAGTTTGGCGGACCGAGTGAAATTGGGCAGTTGCGAGCGGCCCGAGGCGCGACGAGGGAGAATACTCGACGTATTTGACCGAGGAGCAACGAAGGGACGCGACGCAAGTACGCGATTTCACGACGGGAGACAAACTGCTCGGCGCTCTAGCCCCGATCCCCGTCCGAGCACATCCTCTCAACCATTTCGGCGCCTTGGGGCAAGGCCCATCCAGTATAGTCGGCCAGGCAGGAGGTCCCCGTGACGCCATCACCTGTTTCGCCTGGTTGTAACCGACGTTCTGGCACCGTCGGCCATGCGTCGTACCCAACGGAAAAAGATGTCTAGGTCCGCAATCGTTGTCCTAGGAGCCATCGGTGGCCTTGCCCTGGCGGTCCTGCTTGGCGCGTTCGCTCTACGAAACAAACGACCGCAGCCGAGCGAAAGGCCGGCCCCGGTGGCCATCGAACGCCCGGCGGTGGCTCCCGATGCCGCCCCTGCCCCGCCACCGCCGCCTGCATCGCCGGATGCTGCCCAGCGGCCCGCGCTGCGACCTCGTCCGCCTGTCGACAAGCAGAACAAGGCGCACGCGGTCGAGGCCTCGCTTATGGCGAAGCTGCGCGACTTGGAGGAATCGGACCCGATCCTCACGCTGCAATTGGCGAGAGAGGGGAATGCGCAGTACCCGGACAGCCCCGACGCGCCGGAGCGCCAATGGATGGTGGCCAAGGCCCTGACCAACATGGGGCTCTTCGATGAGGCGCGCGTCGAGGCTGAGTTTGCGGTTAAGCAGTATCCGGGCACTTCGTGGACCAACGATCTGCAGCGCCACGTGCTGTCCAACCCGCCCTAGAGCACCGAACCGGTTGACGGACCGAGTGAAATTGCGGAGTTGCGAGCAGCCCGAGGCGCGAGGAGGGAGAATACTCGACGTATTTGACCGACGAGCAACGAAGGGATGCGACGCAAATCCGCGATTTCACGACGGGAGGCAACCCGTTCGGTGCTCTAGCGAAGGTACTTGGCCAGATCCGGAATCTGTGCGCGAACGGCATCCCGCACGAAGCCGGAGATGATATCCGCACCCTTCTGGTTGGTGTGGGTGTGGTCGGTTCCGTTGGCGAAGTAGTCCGGCCAATTGATGGTCTGGATCCAGTTCCAGGTTGTCACCGTCAGGTCAATCACCGGCACATTTTCGCTTTGCCCTAGGTCGCGAATGATCTGCGGCAGGTTTGCGCCCGTTTGGTTCACGTGCTCAGCCGCTAGGGTGTAGCCAACGCGAGAAATGGGTGTGACCAGAATCATGTGCGCGCTGGCGGCCTTGGTATCGTTGACCATCTTGAGCATGTTCGCCTTGAACGTGGCGGCCGAATCCGTCTTGTCGTTGTGCCCAAGTTGAACCATCACCCAATCGCCAGCCTTCATGCCGGCTCTGATTGTTGGCCACAGCTTTGCGCTGCTCAGAACGCTGCTCGAGCTCTCGCCCGAATCGGCGTAGTTCGCCACCGAGATGGGGCTGACGAAATGCTGCGGAAGATGCTGTCCCCAGCCGGCGTATGCGGGGTCTTCCTGGTCAGTCACTGTGGAATCGCCTTCAATCCACAGCATGATCGGCTTGGCCATCAACTGATAGCAGATCGAAATCGGCCGGGGCGTGGTTCCCCGGAAGTAGACATCCAGACCGGGAATGCCTTTTGACGTCACACCATCCTGGTCAGGTCGCAACGGCTCGCCTTCATACACGCGGACATTGGTGACGAACGAGAACCAGGTCGAGGCGCCGGCCGGCGTGGCCTGGGTCAACATGCGCCGATAGTACTCGGCCTCAACCTCAGTCTCGCCCGCAGTCGGCCCCCCCAATTGCACAGTGACCTCGTAGTTGCCGGGGTTCCCGCCGAAATGGCATGCGAGCGGATTGCCGGTGCATTGGGACAGCCGGTTGGTTGGGCAGGGAACGACAGGGGGGAAAGTCGATCCGCCCGTGCCGCTGCTGCCGCCCGTGCCACTGCTGCCACCCGCCGCGGCAATGCCTCCACTCCCGATGGCGCCGCCCATGGCCGGGGAACCGCCGGCCGCTGTTCCGCCAGTCGCAATAGCGCCGCCAGCGCCAGCATCTACGCTCGTCCCAGTAGAAAGCTGGAACTGCTGGTAGCTGGCCCCGTTCCATGTGCGCTGCACGACCGTGGTTCCGTCCGCCGTCCCCCCCTGGTTGACCTCCGCCACCTTCCCACTGTGATGCGCGGTCAGGCGCACCGCGCCCCCAGACACGTCGGCAATAGCCCATTGCTGATTGGTCGAGCTATTGTTGCAGGTGTATTGAATGATGGCGGTACCATCTGCAGTCGACTTGCCAGTGACATCTATGCATTTTTGACTATTGGTGTTCTTAATGGCGTAGTACCCCGTTGCCACACTCACGAAGGTGAAGTTCTGGCCGACGGAGCCATTGCAGGTGCGCTCCTCGACGTTGGCGCCATTGGCCGTGCTGTTGCCAGCGATGCCGATGCACTTGCCCGTCGCTGCGCCCTTGATTTGGTACACGGCGGTCGGACTGATGGCCAGGCTCTCTTGGCTTTGTGCGAATTGGTCTTGGCCGTCGGCAGAGCTGCAACCGACGACGAACAATGTCCACAGTAAACAGCGCTTCGAGAGAGTCTTGTGCATGGGTGGCCCTTCTAAATGGTGTTTCGGCACCCGCAATCGTAACACGGGCAAGCGCTGCGACTGAAGCGGTTTCTTTCCATTTCCGACGAGAATTCACAGTAAGAGTGATGTCCACAGTCCCCAATGACGACGGCATGTGCGAGGGCATCCCACCGCGACTCACAGAGCCCCTCACATCGAGCGGCGCATTCCGGCTTGCGGTTCTCGAACGGTTCTCCTACGCTCGGCAGATGCGACTTTTCGCCCTTGCTTCACTTCTGCAAGCGTCTTTCGCCGTCTTCTTGCCAGCGCGCGCGCTCGCCGAGGTCCAGTGTCTGCCGGACACCGCCAACGACCCCCAGAAGTGCACGCCCGCCCGCTACTCCATGATAGCAAACCAACTCGCCTCGAAGCGGATGTTGCAGCAGTACTGCCGAGACCGAAACACTCTGAACGCGGCCACCAACCAGGCCCGGACGCAAAATCCCGGTGCCACGCCTGATCAGCTACAAGCTGCGGCTGCGTCTGCCCTTGACGATATCTTGGCGGGCAAGGCCGGGGACATTGGCAGCGCCTTGCCCATCCAGGGCGTCAGCCCCGATCTTGAAGCGCCCTACGCGATGAGCCTCGATACCGACTGCGGCATTCTCGCACGTGACCGATCTGACCAGCCCACTATGCTTTCTGAGGCGCGGGCCGTAAACACCTGCAAGGAGTTCAACGACGCGGAACTGTCGCACGAGAGACTCCATCAGGAACGCTGCAACGGGCCCGAGCCAGGACGCTCGCAGCGCAAGACCTTGAGTGGCAAGGCCGCCGAGGAAGTGCAGGGGTACCAGCGCGAGATCGATGCCCTGCAGGCCTTTGAAAAGGCCTATTGGGGATTGTGCAGCCCGCGGTTGAGCTCAATGAGGGACGCGCACAATGCCTTGGCACGCGGCCAAAGTGGCGCCAGCGCTCTCGGTGCCCGCCAGGGTGGGAGGAGGCACTAATGCGTGCTGCAGTGGTGGCCTCGTTCGGATTGCTCTTGGTGGCGGCGCGCGCGCAGGCGGCCGGGCCTGATGCCGGTGATGCCCAGGCGGCGGGACCGGATCCGGCGGCGGCTTTGCTGGCCGAATGCTCGCAGGGTGAAGAGAACGACCGTTGCAGTCTGCTGGAGGCTGCGGTCACCAGCAACCTGCTCGATGATCTGGAAACCCTGTACTGGGCAATCGATCAGCGTTCGGTGCCAGTGGCGCTGCAGGCGCTGAAGATCGATGATCCGCGCATCCAGCTCGCCGCCTTGCGGATCCTTGAGCAGTTCGCTGACGCAGACGGTGTGGCGGACGCAGTCCAGCCTTTGCTCTTTGGGTCCACCATGGTTCTTCCGAGCGCTGCGGCTGTGGTGCTCGACATCGGGCCGGGCGGATTGCCCGGATATCTGGGCGGTCTGTACCGCAAGGGCCACGGTGACGAGGCCTGGACCGATGAGGACAACTTGTTCACCACCGCGCCGGTACCCGACGCGGTTTCGGCTGGTTTCACCGTGGTTGCGGGACTGACGCCCTACCCGCCGGCCGACTACTTTGACAAGAATTTCACCAGCGCCGGGTTCACGACCACCGCACCTGCCAGCACCGTGGTCGCCTCCTACGCTGCCTCGCTCGGCGCCACGGCCGTTGATTTCTTGAGCTGGGCGCTCAGCTTCTACACGACCTGTCCAGACGATAGTGCTGCCGGTCGTTGCCTGTTTCTTCCGTTGCTCGGCCAGTTTTCCGCGGCCCTCGACGAAAACAAGCCCCTTGGAGTGATCGAGAGCGCGGGCGCAGGCCCGGCCAAGCTGGTCATGATTCACGCTGACCCCGGCATTGGAAAGACGATCGTAAGACTGGCTTGGCTGACCCCGACGGCCCTTCCGCAGAAGATCCCCACGCTTCCCGACGGACAGGTTGGGTCGAGCCTGTACGACGGCGGTGTGGCGAGCGGACAGTCACCCGACGCACCCCAGTTTGGATCGTTGGTCGATGCCGGCCAGGTGCCAAATGGCCCGCCCGTAACGGTCGCGCCCGCAAAGAAGTCCTCTGGCTGCCAGCTCACGGCGTCGTCTGGCGGTGCACTGCCGATCTTCGCCTGCCTGGGCCTGGCGTTCTGGCTGGCGACTCGACGCACGCGAAAGAGCGGCTGACCGGTCTTGTTCGCACCCGCAGTGTCGGGCCAACCGCGCGCGTACTGGTGCTGGCTGGTCCTGCTGTTGGCTCTGGTCGCGGGGTGCTGGGCGTGGGCCTTTCCCGGCTGCTACCTCTACGATGATTTCGCCATGCCGCTTGGCGATCGGGCCTGCCTGGGCCTGGGGACCTGGTGGGCGCGTGGTCTTTTCCAGCTTCGCCTGCTGACCAAGCTGACCTTCGCGCTTGAATCGACGCTGGGCCTGGGCAGCGCCAGCGCGCGCCGGGCAAACAGCCTGGCCATCCACCTGGCCGGCGTGGCTCTTCTTTGGCGTGTTCTGCGCGAGCGCTGGCAGGCAGGCGCGCGAACTGCATTCTTGCTCGCACTGATCTATGGGATTCACCCCATCCACGCCGAATCCGTGTTGGCATTGGCTGGGCGATCGAGCGCCCTGGCGACGGCGTTGGTCCTGGCCGCCTTGCTGGCGCACGATCCGCGGCGGCGCTGGCGACGGGTTTTGCTGCTGGTGATGGCGGTGCTGGCGCGCGAGACCGCGCTGGCGGCGGGCGTGGCGTTGGTGCTCTTCGATTCGCCGGCGGAGCGATCTTGGCGGGCGCGCTTCATCGGCGCTGGGCTTCTGGCCGGACTGACGGCCCTGTGGACCGCTCTGGTCCCTCGCTATCGCGACCTTCTCGACTACTCGTTTCTTGGGCGTCCCTGGTCAGCAAGCACAGTGGCCCAAGTCGCGGCGATCCCGCATGGCCTTTCGCTGTACTTACGTCCCTGGGCGCTCAGCGCGGATCATGGCGAGGCGCTGCCGAAGACGCCGTGGCATCCGCTGTTCTTGGCCGGGGCTGCGTTGCTAGCGGTTGCCCTGTTTTGCCTCTGGCGCACGCGCCGTGATCGCCTCTTCGCTCTCCCTCTGGCACTATGGCTGGCTGCCATTGTACCCACCCAGACGGTCATTCCCAAACTCGACGCACTGACCGAACGCCCACTGGCCGCAGCCTTGCCCGGCATCATTCTGTTGCTGGCCAGCCTGTCGGCCGCCGTGACAGCGCTGCGCTGGCGCCGCATTCTGGGAATCCTGGCGGCTGGCGTTGCCGCTGCACTGGCCTGCGCCTGCATCGCGCGCGCCACCCTTTACCGCTCCGAGTTGGCTTTCTGGGCCGACGCCGCCGGCAAGCGCGCGGTGTCGACACGGTCCTTGCTCAACCACGCCACAATCTTGATGGACGCCCGCCGCTTCTCCGAAGCCCGCGAGGTCCTAGAGCGCGCCCGCCAGCGTTCCCCCCTTCACCCGCTGGTGCAGGCCAAGCTGCGCTATCTCGACCTGCGCCAGTAGGGGCGATTTTGGCGCTGGTCTGATTCTCGGCATGGCAAACGCTTGCCAGTCGACGGGCGCCGATCGACTTCCTATAATCCGCGCCGCTATGTCCGACGAAACGCCAGCCCCAGTCGCCAAACCCCGCAAGCTGTCCCGGCTGGCGCGTGTCCGCAACATCGGCATCGTGGCCCACATTGACGCGGGCAAGACCACGGTTTCCGAGCGCTTTCTCTACTACGCTGGCCGCATCCACAAGATTGGCGAGGTCCACGACGGCGAGGCGCAGATGGACTGGATGCCGCAGGAACGCGAGCGCGGCATCACCATCACGGCTGCCGCCACGACGCTGGAATGGAAACGCGGCGGCGAGACGCACGAGCTTCACCTCATCGATACGCCCGGGCACGTGGATTTCACCATCGAGGTGGAGCGGTCGCTGCGCGTGCTCGACGGCGCGGTGGTGGTGTTCTGTGGCGTGTCCGGCGTGGAACCGCAATCGGAAACCGTGTGGCACCAGGCTGATCAGTTTCATGTGCCGCGCCTGGCGTTCATCAACAAGATGGATCGCCCTGGCGCTGACTTTCAGTCGGCGGTCGACGAAATCCGTACGCGACTCGGGGCGCGCCCAGTGCCCATCCAGCTTCCCATCGGCGCCGAGGACCAGTTCGCCGGAGTGGTAGATCTGGTGCGCGAGCGCGCCTATTTCTTTTCGGGCGAGGAAGATGATCCCCCGCGCGAAGAAGACGTGCCCGCGGCCATGGCCCACGCTGTGGCCGAGGCGCGCGACAAGCTGGTCGAGGCAGCAGCGGATTTTGACGACGACATCGCTAGCGCCTATCTCGAAGGCAAGCCGGTGGCCACGGCCGCGCTGGTGGCGGCCCTGCGCAAGGGAACCCTGGCTTGCAAGATGGTTCCGGTGCTGGCGGGTTCGGCCCTGCGCAATAAGGGTGTGCAGCCCCTGCTCGACGCCGTCTGCGACTTTTTGCCTTCCCCCACCGAGGTTCCGCCCATCACGGGACATGTCCCGGGTCACGAAGAAGTCGTCACGCGAATTTCCGACGACAGCGCGCCTTTTTGCGCCCTGGCCTTCAAGGTGGCCATGGACGAGGGACGCAAGACGGTTTACCTGCGCATCTATTCGGGCGTGCTGAAGGCGGGCGACGAAGTGCAGAACCCGCGCACCCGGCGCAACGAAAAGATCACGCGCCTTTTTTCGGTCCATGCCAACCGGCGCGAACGCATCGAGCGCGCGGGCGCTGGCACCATCGTGGTGGCCATGGGGCTCAAGGACGCGGGCACCGGCGACACCATCTGCTCGCCCAAGGCGCCGATCCTGCTTGAACGCATCGCCGTGCGCGAGCCGGTGATCGCCCGCGCTATCGAGCCCAAAACCCAGGCTGAGAAAGAGAAGCTCGATTTCGGCCTGGCCAAGCTGGCGGACGAAGATCCCACTTTCCGCACCGGCGAGGATCCCGAGACCGGCCAGACCATCATCCGCGGCATGGGCGAATTGCACCTGGACATCATTGCGGATCGCTTGCGCCGCGAATACGGGGTGGAAGCGCATGTGGGTCAGCCCCAGGTCGTGTACCGCGAAACCTTGGCCAAGGCGGCCGAGGCCGAGGCGCGCTTCGAGCGCGAAATCGAGGATGAGAAGGTGTACGGGCAGGCCCGCGTGCGGGTGGCGCCCCGTCCGCGCGGCAGCGGCAATCAGGTCAGCCTGGCCCTGGTCAGGCCCGAGCCGGTGCCGGGCGCGCCGCGCGTCCCGGAGTTGCCGCGCGCTATTCTCGACGCCGCGCTGGAAGGCGCCACCGAGGCCATGCGCTCTGGCCCCGAGGGCTATCCCTTCGAGGACATCGAGGTGACGGTCATCGGCATCGACTATCGGCCCGACGCTTCGACCCCGGCTGGCCAGCGGGCCGCCGTGGGCGAAGCCTTGCGCCTGGCCTCGCGCGAGGCCGGCACTCGCCTGCTGGAGCCCATCATGAAGGTGGAAGTCACCGCACCCGAGGCCAACGTGGGTGGAGTGGTCGGCGATCTCAACGCGCGCCACGCCCGCATTGAAGACGTTGGCGTGCGCGGTGTGCAGCGCCTGATCATCGCCAAGGTGCCGCTGCGCCGCATGTTCGGCTACTCGACCGACCTGCGTTCGGCCACGCAGGGCCGCGCCAACTACTCCATGCAGTTCGACACCTACGACGTCTGCGAATAGGCGATTCGGCGCCGTTCGGTGCTAGGCTGGGCGCCCAAGAGGGACCTTTGAGCACGAACATCAGACTTGGGTTCGCCGTCGTGATCGCCGTGGGCCTTGCCGGCTGCGGATCGGGCGGCGGCAATTCCGCCGACAGCGCGGGATGCACGGAGATCGCGGCGCGCGGTGATGCGGGAAACGCTGCCGAGGCCGCGACGCCTGCCGATCGAACCGCGGTCGTCGAGGTTGCCAGCGAAACCCCGAGTGAAACCCCGACCCCGTCGACCGATGCCAGTTCTGATGAGCCGGCGCCACCTGATCTCGCGGCGCCGGCTGACAGCCCGGCGGCCACGCCAGACGCAGGCGCCGGAACGGACGCGGCGGCAGATGTGGCCAAGCCCGCCGACGTGGCCCCAACCGAAACAGCCAAGGTCGTCGACGCGGCTGCGGTCGACGCGGCCAAGCCCTCGCCTGATCTCGCGCCAGCCATGCTTGCCGAGATCTCACCCCAACAGCTCAAGACTGCTCTGGCCAACAAGGATTTTCTGCTCATCGACGTTCACTACCCCAACGCCGGCAGCATCCAAGGCACCGATGCGCGCATCGCCTTCGACGACATTCCAGCCTTGGTTGCCTTCATCGGCTCTGATCTCAGCCGGAAGGTCGTGCTGACCTGCTACTCGGGTCACATGAGCAAACAGGCGGGAGATGCTCTGGTCGCGCGCGGCTATCGCAACATCAGCGAGCTGACCGGCGGCACGACCGCGTGGATCAGTGCCGGATACACGGTGGTCCGCCTCGACGGCGGGCTGTAGGGAAGCGGACGTGGCCTCCGATCCAAATGCCCTGCGTGTAGCGGCTGCGGCTTTTCTGCGGGCCGCGGGTCGGGATGTCGACAAGGATCCTGATCTGGCGCGCACGCCGGAACGGGTGGCGGAGCTGTGGCAGCGCGAGTTTCTCGCCGGCTACGACATGGATCCGGCGCGGATTTTGGGCGAACCCGTGCTGGGCGAGGCTGACCCCGACGTGGTTGTGGTGGGCGGCCTGCGCTTCCATTCCATGTGTCCGCACCACCTGCTGCCCTACCGTGGGATCGCGCATGTGGCCTACTTGCCGGCGGGCAAGCTGGTGGGGTTCGGCCGGCTGGCCGATCTGGTCGAGTGTTTCACCAAGCGCCTCACCCTGCAGGAACGCGCCACCCATCAGATCGCCGAGGCCCTGTGGCACGGCCTCGACGCACGCGGCGCGGGCTGCGTGATCGAGGCCGAGCAGCTTTGCTTGGCGCTACCGGGTGAACGCCACGATCAGTCGGGCGTGGTCACCAGTGCCTTTGTGGGCGAGATGCGCGAGCGGCCCGACCTCAAGGCGCGCCTTTTGGGGGCGGCGAATCTGGGCGGACGCGTGCGATGAGCACGGGCAAGCTGGCAGGCAAAGTCGCGGTGGTCACCGGCGTCTCGCGGGGCATAGGCCGCGCCATCGCAGCGTTGTTCGCCAGTGAAGGCGCTGCCGTGGCGGGATGCGCGCGCCGAATGAGCGCCGGCCATTTTCTCGACGATCTCGATGAAGCGGATTGCGTCCGCCACATGGTCGCCGCCTGCGACGTCCGCCTTCGCGATGAGGTTTTGCGTTTTCGCGAATTGGTGCTCGCCCGTCTGGGCGCGCCCGACATCCTGGTCAACAACGCCGGCATCGTCGCGCGGGAACGCATCGAAACCCTGCCCGAGGAGATTTGGGACGACGTCCTGACCTCCAATTTGAAGAGTGTGTTTTTGGTCACGCAGGCTTTTCTGCCCGCCCTGCGCGACAAGGGCCACGGCCGGATTATTAACTTAGCCTCTATCGCTGGTCGTCGGGGCACGCCGCTTCTGACCGCGTACTGTGCGGCCAAGCACGGCGTCGTCGGCCTGACACGGGCGCTGGCCGAGGAACTGCGGCCGGACGGGATCGCGGTGAATGCGCTGTGCCCCGGGTCAGTGGCCACCGAGATGTTGGCCATCGGTCGGCCCGGCGCCAAGCCCGAGATGTCGCCCGCCGAGGTGGCCCGGGTGGCGCTGTTCATGGCCGCGGACGCGCCCGCAGCCATGACCGGCCAGTGCGTGGACGTCTTCGGCTGATCAGTCCGTGGCTGCGTCCACGTCCGCGTCTACAAGCGCAACTGCGTCTACGTCCACATCCGCCGCCGTGACCGCGTCCGCAGCCGCGTCCGCAGCCGCGTCCGTGCCAGCATCCGCCGCACCATCGTCCGTGACTGCGCCAGCATCCGCAGCCGCGTCCGCAGCCGTGCCACCGTCCGCAGCCGCGATCACGGCAGCCGCTTCCGTGGAATACGGCGAGAGGCAGGTTCCGGTGTTGGCCCGTACCGCGTAGTACACGGTCCCGCCCCCGGACGGGACGGGACTGTCGGTGAAGGTCGTCGTTGAAAGGGCGGTTGCGCTCGGCAGCGGCACGTAGCCGGCACCCGAGGTCGTGCTGCGCGAAACGCTATAGGAGGCGACCGTCCCGCTCGGCGCGGTCCACGCCAAGACCACGTGACCTGCGCCATCGGACGTGGCCGTGAGCGCCGTCGGGGCGGTGGCCAGGCAGTAGGCCGCACTGACCTGAGCCGAATTGGGCGATTCGCAAGTGGTTGGGCCCGAGTAGGCCGTTACGGCGAAGTAGAAAGTCTGGGTGGCATTGAGGGGCGCCACCGTGAAGGGAGACGTGGTGGACGATCCTCGAACGGCGAAGCCGGTTCCGGATATCGTGCTGCTCTTGACGTTGTAGCCCGTCACCCCGGGAACCGCAGTCCAGGCGACATCGGCGAGCAGGGTCCCCGGGACAACCGTGACACCTGTGGGCGCTGCCGTCGGTGGCGTGTACTTCGCATCAGCCGGGCACTGGTTGGCTTTGCCAGTACAGTATTCCGCCGGGTCACAGACACCGTTGTCGGTGGAGGGGCGGCACACGAGGGTGGCTGGCGCGAAAGTGTCGACCGGGCAGGCGGCGCCAGCGCCGTCGCAGTACTCGACCACGTCGCATTCCGACACCGCCGGCCGACAGGCGGCGCCTTGGGCCAGGAAAGTGTCCGTCGGGCAATCCGCGGAGGTGCCGGTGCAGGCTTCTTCGTGGTCGCAGGTGCCGGCCAGGGGGCGGCAGACCTCGTCCTTGACCTTGAACCTATCGAGAGGACAAGTCGTGCTCACGCCGTCGCAGTACTCGACCACGTCGCACAGCCCGGTCGCCACGCGGCAGATCGTTCCCGCACGGGCCGGCCGGCCGCCAATGGAGCAGGTCCCGCTAAGAGAAGCGTCGCTTTGGTCCGCGTCGCCGTTGTCAAGTGCATCGTCGCCGGCCGTCGCGTCGGTCGAGGCATCGCCCGGGAGCGTGTCCTTGCCCCCCAGCGCATCCACGGCCATGTCCGGCGCGCTATCGAGGCGCACATCGGTCCCCGAACTCACGTCCTGCACCCCGGGAGAATCGACCGACCGGCTGTCCAACCCACCGTCGGGAACGGCGTCGGCAGTCGATCCTGCCTTGCCACAAGAGCTGAGAAGAGCCAGCGAACACAACGACATGATGGCTACCAATGTACGCATGGAAGACGCCGATCCCTCGTAGAGCGTTGGCCCCACCTTGGCGCCAATCATGAGCGCCGTCCGGTGGTAGGCAGTTGGATTCCCTGACAAAACAAGGCCCCATTGTGCCACGCAGGGAAGATCTCGTGCCAATGGTTTCGCGGCGTCGGCCCGATCCGACGGGTCAGGGCGACGTGCAGGCTTCGGTGGTGAGGCTGGTGACGCAACTTCCACCCACCGAGTCGGCGTGTGCGTTGTTCAGGCAGTCTCGCCAGCAAGAGTCACTCGATTTGCAGGGCCAGACAGGCACCAGACAGTCGATCATGTCCGTGCATACCTTCAGCAGCGAGTCCCCACCACTGGTCTTGCAGGCGCCACAGGACGCGACGCTGGCATCCGTCCCAACGGAGTACCCGTTCGCCTTGAACCTCTGGATGCAATTAGGCCCATCCCCGCCAGCCTCAGGGCGCGGCGGCGTGGTGTCGGGTGTGATGTCAGCCGGGACGTCGAAGGGCCAATCGGACGCGGCGTCTGGCCTTGGTCCGGTTTCCGTTCCACCTGTTTCGGCGCCGGGTCCTGGGGCGTCGATGATTCCATCCTGGCGCCCGTCGAGATCGGGCAGTTTGACGTCGGAAGGGGGGCCAGTCTCTGCACCGGGATTCGGCACGTCGGCGCCCGTCTCACTCACGCTGCCAGCGTCAGTCGATGCCGACGATCCTCCGCCACCGACGCCACCGTCGATTTTGCCGCCACTGCCGCCACCGCTGCCGCTGCTGCCCGCGGTGCCGCCGCTGCTGCCGGCACTGCCCGCGGTGCCGCCACCGCTGCCGCCGCTGCTCTTGGTTCCACCGGCAACACTACCACCGCCGCCCGCCGAGCCACCGTTGCCACCGGCGCCTGCCGTATCCGTCGTACCTCCGGCGCCAGAACCGCCTGTGCCGAGCTGGCCGGGTTGGGTAGTGTTTACGCAGGCGGCGATGAGGGACAGACAAGCCACGCAGGAAAGGACAAGAAGTCTAGTCATGAGCGTCAAGGCTCCCGAAAGTTAGAAGGGCAGAAAGAGCCAATTTTGGACGGCCCCCGGCCGCGATGCACTAATTTTTCTTGGGTCTCCACATGGCGAGGCGTTGGGGCGCCTAGCCCAATGGGCTATACTACGGCCCATCTCATGAGAATCGCGTGGAAGGCAGGTGTCGTGCTGGCTGGCTTGATGCTGGCGGGCTTGATGCTGGCGGGCGCGCGGAGCGCAGCCGCAAAGGGCGATGGGGCCGCCTGCAAAGTCGACGCGGACTGCGTGCTGGTACCGGACGACTGCTGCGGCTGCCGCGCCGGTGGCAAACAGAAGGCGCTTCCCAAAAAGGACCTGGCTGCCTACGAACGATCCCGGCAGGCACGCTGCACAGCAATCATGTGCCCGGCCCTGATGTCGCTGGATCCTACTTGTTCCGCCAGGTCAGCCGTCTGCAAGGAGGGAAAATGTACCTTAGGTTTATGAAGTCATTGGCCGTCGCACTCGTAGGGGTCGGCGCCATGGCGTTTGCCTGCGCCAACCACGACAACCCGACCATTCCAAACCCGCCAGCACCCACCGACACGATTCCCCCCGTGCGTCCTGTCGTCTTCGATGCCGGCTTGGTGACTCTGTCAGGTGACGGTGGAGGCGGTCTTCCGGGTCCTCCGGGCTCAGTACAAACCACACCTGACGCCGCGGAAGAGCCTGACGTCGCGCCTGAATTCACGATGCCTGACGGGGGTGGGCTCGGAGCGCCCTGTGATCCCTTGGCAACCCAGACCGTTTGCGCGAAGACGCTGCAATGTAGCGCCAATCCTCTGGACGGCACTGGAACATGCCAGCAGCTCGGCACGGTTCTCCCGACAGGCTATTGCGACGATATCCAACTGTGTGGCCCGCAATTGGCCTGTATCACCATGAACGGCACCAGCAGTTGCACGAATTTGTGTTTGCAGAACCAGACCACCGCCCCGTATTGCGGCACAAGCATTGGAAACAGATGCGCCAGGCTGGGCACTTCGACCATTGTCGGCTACTGCTCTGCCGACTGACGATAGATCGGGTCCGGTTCAGCGCGCGTTTGCATCCAGGGCGCGCGCCAGGGTGATGGCATCGATCAGGGCCACACCGAGCGAGAGTCCGTGTTCGAGCAAGGGCTCGGCCTCGATTGACCTGCGCGGAACATAGCCGGCCTTTTCCAGGCGCGGGTAGAGCGACAGCACGGCCGCCGTGGCCTTGCCCGCAGGCAGCAGATCGAGACCCATGGCCGCCCCTTGGCAGGCTCCCGCCACAGCAAGGGCACGCCAAGGCTGCGTCGCGATTCTCCAGGTCGCGTCGAGATCGAGAAACGGAAAACTGGTTTCGACCTTCCAGCAGGTTGCGCTGGTGCAGTCGCCGGGCGCCTTGGCCGGACTGACCTTGCGCCAGCCCGGCAGCGCTTGCCAGGTCAGGGGTTGGGCAACCAGGCCCGACGCCACGCCGGCCGCTAGTTTCGTGACAACGAGAGCCTGGACCACCGCGAGGCGACCGTTGGCCTGGCTACGAACTGCAGCGAGCAGCGCGGGCGCCTGGAATCCCGCGCCCGCCAAACCAGCCAGGCGCTTGCCATCCAGGTCCGCCGGCGCAAGCAGCGACGGTGCAGCCGCCGGGCGCCTTCGGTCGTCCTGCGCGTCGCCCACGCGCTCAGCCTGCAAGCGCAGGGCGCGTAGCACGACGTAGAACGCAGCCGCCGCCAGTCCCGGCTCGGCCAGGGCATTGCGCGCGACCATCCTCCTCGTGATCCAGTTCGCGTCGCGCAGATTGGCCGAGGCTTGTATCGACAGCAGGGTCGTCCCGGCCGGCTCGGCCGTGGCGGAAATCCGGACCAGGCCCGGCGCAAAATCGCCCTCCATGACGATCAGGTCGGCGCCCGTGGGCGTGGGCCGCAGCCAGAGCTTGCCTTCGAGATTCCACAGCGGAACCTCCAGTTCCCAGGCCACCATGCCTTCCGACGGCCGGCCTGTCCCAGCGTGTTGTTTGTCCGCCGCATCGAATTCCAGCCGGCGCAAGGCCGGCAGGGCCGCTCGGTACGCCGCCAGGTCCACCAGCATGGCCCGCACGTGGTCGACCGGCGCGGCCACCCGCGTGGCCAAATGCAAACGCGCAGGCCGACGTCCAGGATCGGCCAGCACAATCAAATCAGCGCCGCCCACAGCGTCCAGCGCCGCGCTCAGCTCGGCCGGCGTGGCAAACGCCTGCCGCATCTCCGCCGCCAGGCCACGCCCCGGCGCCAGCACAAGAAACAGTGGTGCCAGCACAGCCCAGGCGCAGATTGGCGAGCGAGCGCGTGAGCGGCCAGCGGAACGCAGCTGGCGCACGCCCTCCGCCTCCCGCGCAACGCCCACGAACTCGCTCACGCGACCCGCGATCCGTCCTGCGCTAGTCCTTCTCCACCATTTGGTCGTAGAAGGCCAAGTACTCGTCTTTCTTCTCGCTTTCGCGTATCGCCATGGCGGCGCGCGGGTGCTCATTGAGCATGCCGGTAATGAGGTACGGGATGCTGTAGCCCCAGTCCAGATTCCTGGCCAGCGGCACCAGATGCTGCTCGATACACTGGATAACCGGGCGCAGGTGGAACTTGGGATTCTTGAGGAACGACAACAGCAGTTCGAGCGCGCAGTTGCCGGCGCCACGCCCCAGCCCGGCAATGGTGGCGTCCAAGCGGTCGGCGCCCACGATGAGCGCTTCGATCGTGTTGGCGTACGCAAGCTGCATGTTGTTGTGGGCATGGATGCCGACGTGTTTGCCGGTTCCCTCCAACGCTGCCATGAAGCCCAACACCAGGTCGTGAATTTGCTCTGAATAGAGCGCGCCGTTGCTGTCGACCACGTAGACCGTGTCGACCGGGCTCTTGGCCAAGGCGGCCAGTGCCTCTTCCAGCTCACGATCCTGAACCTTGGAAATGGCCATCAGGTTGAGCGTGGTTTCATAGCCCTTGTCATGGGCGTCTTTGATCATGTCGATGGCGCCGGGGATTTGACTGATGTAGCAGGCCACCCGGATGCAATCGATAACGCTCTTGTCCTTGGGCAGGATGTCGGTGTGGTAGTCGGTTCGATCGACGTCGGCCATCACCGAGATACGGATCGGGCGCGGTTCCTCGCCGACAATGCGGCGGAGCACATCTTCGTCACAGAATTTCCACGCCCCGTGTTCACCGGGCGCAAAAATGCGTTTGGAACCTTTGTAGCCAAGCTCGCAGTAATCAACCCCGGCCGCCACACAGGTTTCGAAGACCGCCTTGACGAAGGCTTCGTCGAACTGGTGATCGTTCATCAGACCGCCGTCGCGAATCGTGCAGTCCATGATCTTGATGTCGGGGCGAAAGGTCACCCAGTTGCCCTTGGCGTCTACGTGTTTTCTGTGCAGCATTGTTCAGGCCTTTGTTGAAGGCGATTTCATAGCACGGCCCTCCGACTGGCGCCGCCCTGCCCCCACCTCCGAATCTCTTAGGAAGTCTTGCCGCCTGCCCAAAGCACGTTCGCGACATACACCACCACGCAGGTGATGTTGTCATCGCCGCCGCGATCATTGGCCAGGGCGACCAATGCCGCGCCGGCCTCGCCGTAAAAGTGCTTGCTCATTTCGGTGCCGATTTCTTCGGGGGACAGGTAGTTACACAGGCCGTCCGAGCAGAGCAGGAAGCAGTCGCCCGCTTCCACCAGCATGGTCACAACATCGGGCGAGACCGTGGGCTCAAAACCCACCGAACGGGTGATGATGTTGCGAAAGCGCGAAACCAAGATGTCGTCGGCGGAAACCAGACCGGCGCGTACCTGTTCCTGCACCCAGGAATGGTCCTCGGTGAGCTGGCGCGCCCGCCCATCGCGGAAGAGATAGGCGCGCGAATCCCCCACGTGGCAGACGGTCACGCTCTCGGAGTGGAAACACATGCTGGTCAGGGTGGTGCCCATGCCGGAATAGTTCGGCTCGACCTGGGCCGTGCCGAAGATGGCTTGCGATGCCACCGCGGTAGATTCGCGCATGGCCTTGCCCATATCGGCGTCGGTCATGGCTGCGCGGGGGCTGTTCGCCAGGCGCGTGGCCATCTCATGCTCGAGGATCTCGGCCGCCATGCGACTGGCTCGTTCCCCGCCGAGATGCCCGCCCATGCCGTCGGCCACGGCGTAGAGCTGCAACTCATCGCTGCAGAGGAAACTGTCCTCGTTGTGTTCGCGTTTGCGGCCAACGTCTGTGACGGCCCAACCTCGGGGTTTCATGTCTCTATGACCAGTGTAAACCGATCTGGGTCACGGCGCCTGGGGCGCGGACGTTTCTGGCGTCGACACCTGCGGCTGCGGGGCTTCCATGGGCATGCCTGGGTGCGGGGTCTTGTTGATCTTGGGCGCAACGCGGCTTTCGATGATGAACTGCACCCGGCTGGATCCGCTGCTCACATTGCCGACCTTGAGCCTCTTCGCGTCAACGCCATGGGCCGCAAGCGTCTTGATAACCTCCTGGGCGCGGCCGCGCATGGTTTCCTCGCCCACGCCGTCGGCCCGCACGTCGACGCGGACCCGCGCCAGTTCGCCATGCCCACGCATGACCATGGCCACCAGCTTGACGATACTGAGTCCGCCGGGGCTGAGGGTGGTTTGGCCGGACAGGAAGGTGATGCGTTCGATGACATCGATCCTGTCATCACGAAGCACCACTATTTCAGGACCCGAATCAGGGCAGCCGTCGTCGTCCCTGTTTCCGTTCAGCGTCTCGGGCTGGTTCGGGCACTTGTCCTGCTTGTCGGGGATGCCATCCTTGTCGTTGTCTAGATCCGGGCAGCCATCGTTGTCTTCAAAGCCGTCCATGTCCTCAGGATCGTTGGGGCAGCCGTCGTAGATATCGGGGACGCCGTCGTTGTCGTTGTCCGGATCAGGGCACCCGTCGTCGTCCTCGAATCCATCCTTGTCCTCAGGCTCGTCGGGGCATTTGTCTTTCACGTCGGGAATGCCGTCGCCGTCCGAATCCTCGCTCGTGCTCGGGCAGCCGTCGAAGGGCCGCTTGCCCTTGCCATCCTCGGGCTCGTTGGGGCAGGCGTCGTCGAAGTCCGGGATGCCGTCCTTGTCGTTGTCGAGGTCCGGGCAACCATCTTCATCCTGGAAGCCGTCGAAGTCCTCGGCCTGGTTGGGGCACTTGTCGACCGCGTCGGGGATGCCGTCATTGTCGTTGTCTTCGTCGGGGCAGCCGTCGTCGTCTTGGAAGCCGTCCTTGTCCTCGGGCTCGTCGGGGCAGCGGTCGACCGCGTCCAGAATGCCGTCGCGGTCGCGGTCGCGGAAGTCCGGGGCCCAGCCCAGGCCGAGGAAACCGCGAATCATGGGGCTGCCGATGCCGTGATCAAGGCCCACGCCAGCGCCCATCGTGAGACTGAACATCGCGGGCAAATACGCGCGAATCGCCAGGTCAAATTCGGCAGGATTGGCGTCAGCGTAGCTCGTCGAACCGACCCGGCCACTGACCTCCGCCAGGACGGACATATCGCGCAGCACGCGGTAGTCGACCGCCGCGCCATACAGCAATTGATTGCCCATCACAGCGCGGAAGAGGCTGGATTTCTCGCGCAGCAGGCCCCCCACCATGATCACGGCGCGGAAGCGCTCCGAGCTCTGGTATTCGAGCAAAGCCCGGCCGTGGCCGGTGACGCCCTTTTCCCCGCGAAAGGCCGCCTCGTCGGCGGTGGGGAAGGTGGCACCGGCCGCCAGGCCCAAGACGAAGGCCTGATCGCGGCCGAAGGCCAACAAAGCAGCCTTGGCATCCACCCGGAGATCGCCTATCCCGCGGGCGTGGATTTGAGCGCCCGTGCCCGCGCCGGTCGAATCGAAGTCGTCGCCGGCAAGGTACAGAGTCATAGGCACGGCGACGCCGACCTCGAACAGGTTGAACAGGCCCACCGCCCCGTAAAGCTCAGCCATGGCCTGGTGGCGCACGACATCGAGCCGCGTGGTCCTGTCGTCCCCGAAACGGTCGGTTACGGTGGAATCGAGAGCAAAGGCACCGTACTGATAGTTGCCGAGAAGGCCGACGTTGAAGAGAAGGTGGCCTGGAACGTCGGCGCTATCCAGGGTGATGTAGCCCTTGGGGCCAACCGCCGGGTGGAAAAGCTGGACGTCAAACGATCGGTTCTGCGCCTGGGCCGAAACGCCAGAACCCAGCGCGACCAGAAGCGAAGCTAGTGTGAGAGTGAATGCACGCATGGCGCGCACAGAAAGCCATACCGAGGATACCCGCCGTCGTGCGGCTTTGTCTACCTTTCCGTCTGGAAGGTGTAGGTCCACGGAACGACCTGATCGACGACCCGGCCGTCGCAGGCGTGGGCGGGCTTGAACTTGGAGCGCGAAAGAGCCTGTTTGGCCGCCTCGTCCAGGCCGTAGCCGGCCGACTTGACGATCCGGGCGAAGCGCACGTTGCCCTGGCGATCAACGCCCACGCGGAGCTGGACCTGGCCTTCGATGCCCAAGCGCCGCGCCTCGGGCGGGTAGTCGGCCTTGATCTCGGTGACCATGGCCGCAGCCTGGCAGACCAGGTTGTCGGCCTCGGGCGCAAATGCGTTGGGGTCGACGGCGGGCGGCAGGGGCGCGGGCGGCGCCTTGGCCGGCGTGCGATCTTTCGTCATGAGCGTATTGCCCACCGGCACCGCAACCCCGCTTTCGCCCTCGACCACCGACTCGGGCGTGACGCCAAAGACCGGCGTCGCGGGCTCGGCACTAGGAACGGGCGGCGGCGTCTCGCGGTTGGGCGGCGGCAGCGCGGGCATCTTGGCTGCGGGCCGCTTGATTGTCACTCGCGGCGCTGGCGGCGGTTCGAGCCTTGGTTCTAGCTTCGGTTCGGGGGGAGGCGGCTCAATGGGCGGTGGCGGTCTGTCGACCATGTCGATCTCGACCGCGACCGGCGGGATCGGCCTGGGCCGGTGCAGGACCGAAGACAGCGCGAAAGCGAGACCGACATGAACGACCAGCGCCGCCAGAGCACCCCAGAGGGTCGCATGAGCCCGCCACCCGCCGAGCGCCGCACCGTTTGCCACCGTTGGCCTCGCTAAGGTGTGGGAGCCACGGCTGGCGCAGCCCCACCAGGCGGCGCAGGCACGGGCGCGCCCGGCTGGTAGGCGGCGTCGACGTTGATGGCGAACTTGCGCACGCCCGCGCGCTTGACCAGGTCAATGATGTGGACGACGGCGCCGTGGGGCACCACGGTGTCGGCCGCGATGATGGCCTGTAGGTCGGGATTTGCCGGCAAGTCAGCCTTGATGGTGCGAACCACGGCGGCGTCATCGGATCGTTCGCCATTGAGAAAAAGAGCGCCTTCCTTGGTCAAGGTCAGCGCCAACGTGGTGCGTGTCTGCTCGGTGCCGCTGGCGGCTTTGGGCAACTCGACCTTGATCGACGGGTTCACGATGTACGTGGTCGTGACCATGAAGATGATGAGCAAGACCAGCGTGATATCCACGAGCGGCGTCACGTTGATGTCGGTGATCATCGATCCCGAATCATCGTCTTCAAGGTGACTGGCCCCGCTCACCATGACCTATGACCCTTTGCCCGCGGTTCCTGCTTCGTCCTGCGAGCGGGCCAGGATCAGGTGTGCCATGGCGTCCACGCGACCGAGGGTGCGGCGCACCCGGCCCTGCAACACGTTGTAGGCCACGACCGCCGGAATCGCGACCATGAGCCCGACCGCGGTGGCCACCAGGGCCTCGGCGATGCCAGCCATCACCACGGCCGCCCCGCCGGTCTGATTGTGCGAAAGATCAGCAAAGGCCTTGATGATGCCAAGCACCGTCCCGAAGAGACCGATGAAAGGACAGTTGTTGCCGAGGGTGCCGAGGATTCCAAGGTGCTTTTCCATGGCCAGGCGCTCGTGCGATCGCGCGCTGGCCATGGCCTCGGCCGCGGCGGTGCGCCCGTGCGACAGCTCGCCCAGGCCGACCAGCGCGACCCGCACCTCGGGTGATCGCGGCTCGCCCAGGAGTTCGCGCACGCCCTTGATATCACCGGCCGCCAGCAGCTTGAGCAGGCGTTCGCCTATCTCCTGCAGCTTTGGTGCACGGCCCGCCATGACAATGGCCCGTTCGACCATGACTGTGACCGACAGGATGGACAGGAAGACGAGCAGCCAAAGGACCCAGTCAGAGCCGCTCAAGGTTGCAGCAAGAATGCGTTCAGTAATGCGCATGATTCACGTTCAACACCGAAGGTTGATTCCGCCGCGAAAGCTAGCACAGGTTGGCGGCGAACGTCCGTGCGGCCGATCACACCACAATTCAACGGTGGGCACCGGTGTCGCCGAGCTTGCTCGATCGATTGGCCGCAACCAGCCGTCGTCCTACCCGGTGACTACGCCCAGGGCCTCAAGTAGCACCGTGGCATAGCTGCCCGCGGGCAGAGAGAAACGCAGGCGGGCCGTGGTGTTGACGTCTTCTTGAATTGGTGGCTCGCCGAGAGTGACGGGTGTCACCACCGGCCGACGGGCGCCGGGCAAGTCGCGGCCGGCCTGGGCAAGCTCGGTGGGGCCAAGCCCGACATCGACCACAGCTTGGTCTTCCAAGGCGCGCGCGGGGCTGCCTGCCGGTGGTTCCATGCCGCGGCTGCCGGGCAAAGGCGCGGTGGGAACCAGCTCGCCCGCGTCCACGCGTGCCTGATCGCGTTCCGGCTCTTCGCACACGAACGAGCCTCCGGTTTCGGTCTTCTGCAAGACGTCCCCGAGCCGCACAAGGCAAAGCCCGCCGCTGCCCGCGCGCAGGTCGAGGACTCGGTTGAACACCGCCGACTGCACCGCCGAGAGCAGAAGCTTGCGCCGGCGGAAGTCCCGCTCGCGCCGCGTCCCGCGCAGGATTTCTAGGCCGACTTGCAGATTGTCACCCGCGCTGCCAAATCGCTGTCGTCCGTAGCGGTTGGGCAGCCCGCTGTGCGCGATCTGCGCGAGCTGAGCGCGCAGGCCATCGATCTCGCCCGCGCCGATTTCGCAAAGGACGACCTCAAAGCGATTGCCGCGCAAGTGCCCCACGCGCAGCTTGTTGCGGTGGCAACGCGCTTCGAGCACGCGCAGACCATCCAACTCGACGGCCGCAGCCAGCGACGGCTCGATCGCCGGTACGCTCAACCACTGGCGCGTGGTCGCGTTGCGGTCCTTCATGCCGGCATAGCCGACATCGCGCGCCTGCACGCCGAGCGCGCGCGCCAGGCGGCCAACCGCATCCAGGGTCGTCAGGCCTCGCTTCTCGATCCACACGAAGGTGTGCGGCCCTTCGCCCGCGGGCAGATACGCCGGCAGTTCCTCGACCAAGAAGGTCTCGGGCGTAGAGATGAAACGGGCCACTAGATCCTAAGCTTACCCATGGGTCGGATCGTCCTTGGGATCATCGCCATGGCGGCGCTTGATGAAATCGAGGAACAGCTCGGCGCGCTTGACCTCGACGACCGAAAAATTGTCGATTGTGATGCGTTCGAAGGTCTGTTTGGCCGTGGCTGGCTGGCCCATTTCAAGTTGCGTCTCGCCCAAGGTGAGCAACAACTCGGCATCGCGCCCCGAGTCTGGATAGCGGCGCAAGGCTTCTTTGATGCGCAGGATGGCGCCCTTGGGATGGCCGCGCTCAAGATAGAAACGCGCCACAAAGACCTCGTGGTCGATGAGGCGGCGAAGCACCTCACGCCGGTAGTCGCGCGCCTGCTTCACGTACTTTGATTCAGGGTAGCGATCGATGAGAACATCGATCTCGCGCAGGGCCTCCAGCACCGCGGATTGGTCCTTTTCCGAAGACGGCGGAAAGAGGAACCAATCATCGGGCATTTCTTTCACATGGGCCTGCGCGATCCGGAATGAAATGTAGCCCTCTTCCACCTTCTCGTGCTTCGGGTGCAGACGCAGGAAGCTCTTGTAGGCGTCGATGGCCTCCTCGAAGGTGCCGCGCTCGAACGCGGTGTCGGCCGCGGCCAGCTCGGCCAGGGCCGCGTACTTCGAGAAGGGGAACTTCTGCTTGACGTAGGCGAAGTAGCGCGCCGCCTCGGGGTAGTGCTCGGCCTTCAGCTCGGCCAGGCCTTTCTCGTAGTTCTGCTGCGCAGTGAGGGAGAAGTTTAGGGGCTTGCCCTCGTCGCTTGTAGCACAGGCGGAAAGCAGCAGGCAGGAGCACAGCAATATCTTGCAGACAATGCGGGTCACGGGCGGTGTATCCTACGGGCGCAATGCGTTTGCGTCCATGGCTACTCACGATGGTTCCCCTGATCGGGGCTGGGTGTGCGCACCGTTCCGCGGACAGCGATGTCGAGGCGGCGCAGCACGTCGATTTTGCCGCTCCAGCGGCGGCGACCGTGCTGGCCGGGGCACGCTGCCAGGACGGACAGTGCCGCTGCCGCAGGCCGGGCGACAGCGCCGAGACCGTGCCGCCGGCCCCAGACTACAAGCGTTTTGAGATTCGCATGTCGGTGGCGGCCGGGGATATCGTGCTCACGTCCCCGACGCTGGGGCGCTTGCAACACGATGGCAAGGAAGAGGCATGCTACTACGTCGACCTGCCCGCCGGCAGCAACCACGAATTCGTCATCGAGAGCCGCGAGGCCCAGAAGGGCCAGGGCATGATCCCCACGGTGCACATTGCGGAATACGGCCCCAAGGGTCACTACTGGTACGACGTCCTGGCCATCGGGTGCGGGTTCGGCGATCACCACTGCGATCGTGCGGCCGCCACGGAGTGGGAGCAAGAGTGGCTGACCCAGCGCAAGCGCGGCCGGCTGGACGCCTGCGGCTCGGTCGTGGTGTCGGCCCTCAAATGGGACACCTCAGGCGGCCAGCACATGATGGACGGCGGCCTGCTGCGCGATTTTCGCGTGCAGTTCGTGCTGCAGGTCAAGGCCTTCGCTACCCAACTGCCCCCGCGCGATCCCCGCTGCATGCCCCAGTGAAGCTGGGATTCGGCGGCCCAGCCGGCCGCTGCTAGGGGAGGCCAGGGAAGCTCGCGTCGGTCTTGCTAATGCTGAAGTCTTCAGCGATGTCGACGAGCTGCACCGCGAAGTCGGGGGCTATGTCGACCGTCTGCCATTGTCCGCATTTCCAAGGGAAAGCTGTCTCAGCGACGTTCAAGTCGGGGAAATCGGCCTTCCTGACCCTGAAATCGGCAGCAATGGTGACGTATTGCACCCTGCCCCAAAGCTTCTTTCCCTTGTAGGTGCAATCGCATTTGATGCGCCCGCAGTTCGCCACCACGTCTGGACCCGCATCCGGGCTCGAAATCGCCCCATCGACCTTCGCCTCGGGCGCGCCTGCATCCAATTGAGTTGCGTCCGTTGCTGGCGTGCCCGTCGCGTCCTTCGCCGCGTTGTCGAGCCCAGCATCACCAAGGATGACGCCGCTGTCGAGTATCGGCTGAGGAGCATCGCCGTTCGTCGTCGCCGCGTCCGCAATCACGCCCGCATCGCCCGCCCCGACGTCAGGTACGATCGCCGCCTGGTCCACCTCGGCATCGGCCGGCAAGGCCGCTTCCACGCTCGGCACATCCATCCCCGGCGCGTCCAGTCGCAACACGCCGGCATCGCCGCCGCCCAAGGCGGCAGCGTCCGCCCGCACATTCTTGTCGACCGCGGCATCGACAATGTCGTTTGAAGAATTGTCGCTTCCGCCTGAGCACGACAACGTGCCGGCGGCGCAAACCAACAGGCAAGGAATCAAGAGAGAGAGTTTGTCTTTCACGCCGCCATTATGTCGATCGGGCATCTTGATGCAAGACATTCGGCGGGCGGCGCGAGGACGTGCTGAGAGAGGCCGGTCAGGGTGTCATGGTCGCGGCGTACTTGCTCTTGATGTAGTTGATAATCGTCGTGCCATCCGGGTCCGTGAGATCGGCGTCGGTCCACGGGCCGTTGGCGGCTGCGTTGGTCTTGAAGATCGAGGACGTCTCCCCATTGGTTTCGACCGCCCAGTTCGTGCAACCGATATCGTTCGCATCCAGGAAGTCCCACCATTTCTGCAATTCCGTCGCATTGAAGGTGCCGTTCCCGTTCGCCGAGCATCCACCGTATTCGGTCACGAAGATGGCGAGGCCCTTGTTCAGTGTCGTGGTAATGGCGTTCTGGAACCCAGCCAGCTTGTGGCTGTTCGCATAGAAGTGGACCACGTAGGCCAAATTGGTTGAAGTGGTGACAGGATCGGCGGCGGCGGTGTCAGGTTTCTGGTCCCATTGCGGAGTGCCAAGGAAGATGATGTTGTCGGGGTCGCTGGCACGGATCCCCGCTATGACCGCCTCGTGATAGGTCTTGACGGTGGCCCAGGGCACAGTGGGCTCATTCCAGGGCTCGTACATGATGTTGGGTGTGTTGCCATAGGTTTGGGCCATGCTGGTGAAGAAGGCTACGGCTGCGGCTTGTTGAGCGGTGCCGCCGCCGTGCCAGTCGATTATCCCGTAAATGCCATTGGCGATGCAGGCATCAGCGACGGCCTTGACCCGGGCCAACCCCGCCGCGGTGCTGGCGTTCTGGGGCAGAATTGGAATGCGCAGGATCGCGCACTCGAAGTCCTTGGCCAGGTGGCCGATTGCGGACGCATTGTAGAATTGCCGTCCCTGTTGCGACCAGTCGTACATCGACATTCCATGCAGCGTGACCGTCTTGCCGTTCTGATCGACGATCTTGTTTCCAGCGACCTTGAGCTGCCCGTGCACGCTCACGGGTGTTCCTGACGGCGCGGGTCCTGAGCCCGCGGTTGCAATCGCGCCGCCGGTTGTCGTCAAGCCACCGGTGCTGACCGCGCCGCCCGTGTCCGTCGCTCCCCCGATGCCGGTCTTGCCACCCGCGCCCGTCGCGCCGCCCGGGCCTGCCTTGCCGCCCGCGCCCGTCGCTCCCTTGCCACCCACGCCGCCGGATGCGGTCGCGCCTCCCGACGGACCCACACCTCCTGAGGAGATCACGCCACCAATGCCGACGCCACCCGTCGCAAGGGCACCACCGGTGCCGCCCCCGCTCCCCGGAATACCACCCGTTTCTGCCACGCCGCCGGTTGCGGCAATTTCGCCGCCTGTTTGGCCAGGCGAACCACCCGTGTCGCCCGTTCCCACGACGCCGCCGGTCGCAGAACTCTCGCTCCCCGTTCCGCCTGACTGTGCCGCGGGCGGCGGCGCAGTCCCGTCACATCCGCCAGCGGCCAGCGCCGCCAGCATGGCCAGCTGACCCAGGAGCATCTTGTCTACGCGATGGTTCATGGAGCCTCTTCCTTCAGGTGTTTGCGCGACGGTCGACTCGACACATCCGTAGGGATATGTCGCCAGACTCCCCAAACCTTCAATGTTGGTGAAAAAACAGTTGTGTTGGTTTTGGTCGACGTACCCGTGGCGGCCAGCAAGGGACGAGTCGACGGTCATCTTGACAGCACAAATTAGGCACATCATGATGCATCGATGAGAACCACCGTGACGCTAGATAAGGATGCGGAACGGCTCTTGCGCGACGCCATGCACAGCCGGCGCAAGTCCTTCAAGGAAACTCTCAACGACGCGATCCGCTCAGGGCTCGGCGCCAAACCGCCCTCGAAGGATCGTCCGCGCTTCGAGATCAAGTCTCGCCCTATGGGGTTGCGCCCGGGAATCGATCCTGCCGGCCTCAACAAGCTGGCTGATGACCTGGAGGTGGACGCAATCGTTGCGAAAAGCCCTGGCAGAGCGGACCGATGATCGTTCCTGACATCAATCTGCTGATCTACGCCTACGATTCAGAATCACCCTTTCATGCCAAGGCGGCCGCTTGGTGGCAGGGCTGCCTGCGCGGTGCGGAGCCGGTCCTCTTGCCGCAGGTCGTGCTCTTCGGCTACGTTCGTGTCAGCACCAACGCCCGTGCCTTTCGCCATCCGCTGACCGTAGCGGATGCGACTTCAGACGTGCGCTCATGGATTTCGCAGGAAATTGTGGTGATCCCAGAAACTGCGCCCAATCACCTCGAACGTGTGCTGGGACTGCTGGAGTCCCTTGGCACCGCAGGCAATCTGGTGACCGACGCGCAAATCGCCGCGGTTGCCATAGAGAACGATGCGGTCGTGCACACGGCAGACGCTGATTTCGTCCGTTTCAAGGGTCTGCGCTGGTTGAACCCGATCACGGGCGCCGCACCGGCGCGCCTGGGCCGGCCGCGACACGGCTGATGCTACTTCAATCCCAGCACGTCGCGCATGTCGTACAGGCCGGGCGCGCGGCTGTGAACCCACAGGGCGGCGCGGACGGCGCCGCGGGCGAAGGTTTCGCGCGAAGAGGCGCGGTGGGTGATCTCGATGCGGTCGCCTTGGCCTAGAAAGAAAACCGTGTGGTCGCCGACCACGTCCCCGCCGCGGATGGTCTGGATGCCGATCTCATTTGCGGTGCGCGGTCCGATGTCGCCGTGCCGCTCGTAGCGCGCGTCTTTGGCGAGATCGCGGCCAGTGGCCTCGGCCACGGCCTCGGCCAGGCGCAGGGCCGTGCCTGACGGGGCATCGCGCTTGGCCCGGTGGTGCGCCTCCACGATTTCAATATCGTAGGCAGAACCCAGGGCGCGCGCGGCGTCGGCCACCAGGCCCAGCAGCACGTTCACGCCCACTGACATGTTGGGCGTCAGCACGACCGGGATCTTCTTCGCCTCGGAGGCAATCATTGCTTTTTCGTGGGCCGAAATCCCGGTAGTGCCAATCACGATGGCCGCGCCGGCCTGGGCCGCTGCGCCGGCATTGGCCACGGCCAAACTAGCCGCGGAAAAATCAATCCACACGTCGGCCGCGCCCTGTGCGGGCCGGGTTGCTTGAAAGCGCACCCCACTTTCGGGCAATCCCGCATGCCGGCTGGCATCGGCGCCCAACTCGGAAAAATCGGCGCGCTCGATCGCGGCCACCAGGCAAGCGCCCGGCGTGTCCGCAATGGCGCGCACAATCAGGGCGCCCATCTTTCCGCCGGCGCCGAAGACAGCAATACGTACAGACTCGGCCATGGCGTCCCCGTCAGATGAGTTTGAGATCAGTGAGAATCTTGCGAACTTTTTCGCGATTGGCCCCGGCCATTGGATAGAGCGGGGCGCGGATCTCGTCGGCAATCTTGCCCATCATGGCCAGCGCCGCCTTCACTGGAATGGGATTGGCTTCAATGAACAAGCCTTCTGAGAGCGGGAATACCCGGTAGTGCAGCTCGCGCGCCTTCTTCCAGTCGCCCGCGGCCGCCGCGTCCCACATGGCCGCCATTTCGGCTGGCGCCACGTTGGACACCACCGAGATGCAGCCGTGCGCGCCCAGGGCGTAGAGCGGAAAAGCCGTCGCATCGTCGCCTGACAGGACCACCATGCGGTCGCCCACGCGCGACAGGATCTGCGCCGCCCGCTGGGCCGAGCCTGTGGCTTCCTTGATGCCCACCACAAGAGGCACCTCGCACAGGCGCGCCATGGTATCGGGCAGAAGGTCGCAACCCGTGCGCCCAGGCACGTTGTAGACCACGACGGGCAGCTTGGCGGCCTCAGCGATGGCCTTGAAGTGACGGAAGAGTCCGTCCTGGGTGGGCCGGTTGTAGTAGGGCGTGACCTGCAAGGTGGCATCGGCGCCCACCGCGCGCGCCTCGATTGTCAGCTCGATGGCTTCGCGGGTCGAGTTGGCCCCTGTCCCGGCGATAACGGGCACACGCTTGCGGGTTTCTTCCACCACGATCTTGATGATGCGAATGTGCTCTTCGACGGTGACGGTGGGTGACTCGCCGGTGGTGCCCACCGGAACAAAGCCGTCTATTCCAGCGCAAATCTGCTCGTCGACCAGGCGGCGCAGGGCCTCCTCGTCGACGACGTCGCCGCGAAATGGTGTGACCAGTGCCGTAATGACTCCCTTGAACATGCGCAAGAACCTAGCACGTCTTGGTCATCCCGGTCAGCCGGTGCTACTCGGGCAGTCCCCCGGCGATCCGCACCCGCGCCCCTGGCCCGATGGGTTCGGAAGTCTCGACGATGACGGCGTCGCCAGCACCAAGACCCTGGGTGATGACGGCGTCGGCAGGGGTTCGATCCGCCACCGTCACGTTGCGCGCCTCGGCCCGGCCGGTCGGCGTCACCACCAAGACGCGGTCGCTCGCACCCACGTGCGAAAGGACCGAGGCCGGCACCACAAACACGTCCGTAAATCGTGCCCGCGCCAGGCGAACCGGTTGGCCGACCGCCGCCCCTTCGGGCGCCAACGTGATGACCACGTGGGTTTCGTCGCCACCGTCAAGGGACAGGCTGCACTCGACCGGCTGCCCTGCGATCTCAACCGCGCACCAACCCTGTTTTCGTAGGCGAGTGGCTGCCGCGCGTGGCAGCTCGAAACTGGAGCGCGTGCCCGCCGGTCGGAATCGTACGGCCGGCGCGCCCGCCTGCACGATCCGACCCACGGCAGCCAAGGTTGCCTCCACCTGCCCAGGTGCTTGGGCCACGACCGCCAGATTCGCCGACGCCTTTCGCGCCTGCTCAACCAAACCGGCGTTCATCTCCACCTTGGCCTGGGCCGCACGGGTCTGCCTTTCTTCACCCGTGGTTCGCAAGGCCTCTGCCAGGCGCTCGAAGTTGGCAAGCCGTTCTTGCAGCCGGCCGAGATCGGCCAGCACCGAAGCGGCTGCGTCGGTCGCCGCCAGCACATCGTCGGGCCGTTGCACGATTCCCGGGGACGCCAGCCGAATCACCTTTCCGCCCGCGGGGAAGGGGAGGACTTGGCTGGGCAGGGGCTCGACGAGCGCGGTTCCGTCGAACCAGCGCAGAAGCGTCGTAGGCTTTGCGACGACGACGCGGGCGCGCACGGCAGCGGGCGCGTGGGGGCTGAGAGCCAAAGGCATCGCGAGCACACCCACGGCCAACGCCGCCACAGTGCCGAGAAGGGCGTAGAGGATCCACGGCCCGCCACGCACCTTCGCGGATCGCAAGGGCGCCGGCGTGAAATGGGCAGCCGCTGCCGGAATGGGCGGCGGAGTCGCTGTCCGACGAGGCCCCGGCGTCAACATGCGAATCGCGGGCGGTGGCTCTGGCATGGGTGACGGTGCTGGTGGCGGCGCCGGTTCTGTTGGCAGCGGCGGTGCCGGCGGCAGCTCTGGCGGCGGTGTTGGTTCCGAAGCCAGTGGCGGTGGCGGTGTTGGCTCCGGATCCGCTGGGGGTGGCAGTGCTGGCGGCGGCTCCTGGTCCGGCAGCGGTTCCGGTGGCGATTCAGATCGCAGAACCGGTGTCAGTTCCGGTTGCGGCGGCAGTTCCGGTTGCGGAGCCGGCGGCGGTTCCTGGTCCACCAGCGATTGCGGCGGCAGTTCCGGTTCCGGAGCCGGTGTCGGTTCCTGGTCCGGCAGCGCCTCCGGTTCGGGCGGCAGTTCCGGTTCCGGAGCCGGCGGCGGTTCCTGGTCCACCAGCGCCTCCGGTTCCGGCGGCAGTTCCGGTTGCGGAGCCGGCGGCGCTTCCGGTCCTTGGTCCAGTAGCGGTTGCGGCGGCAGTTCCGGTTGCGGAGCCGGTGTCGGTTCCGGTTCCGGCGGGGGCTCCGGTTGCGGCGGCAGTTCCGGTTGCGGAGCCGGTGTCAGTTCCGGTTCCGGCGGCGGTATCGGTTCCGGTTGCGGCGGCAGTTCCGGTTGCGGAGCCGGTGTCGGTTCCGGTTCCGGCGGCGCTTCCTGGTCCGGCAGCGGCTCCGGTTGCGGTTCCGGCTCTGGCTCCGGCGTCAGGAGTGGCAGCGCCCAATCCGGCGACGGCGTCGGCATCGGCGTGGCCTCAAACGGCGCGGGCGTGACCGGCTCGGGCGTCGCGTCCGACGCGATCCCCGGCGTCCTGTTCTCACCTGACTCAAGAAAGCCCAGCTGTTCTAGTTGTGTGGCGAATTCCGTGAGTTGCTCAGCCGTCAGCGTGAGCCCGGTCGAAAGTCGCACCCAGGGAATGACCTTGGCCAGGGGCCGGCCATCAAACGCGAGGGCGACCGAGTACTCGTAGTCGAAGAGACGAAAGCTCGAACCGCGCTTGGGATCGCGGACGTCGACGCATCTGACGCCATCTTCTTGCAAGATGGTCGAAACCAGATCACGCCGCAGGCGCGGCCCAACGAACGCCATGCCCGCATCTTTACCCGCGGATGGCGTCGCCGCCAATTCTCACCGTACAGCCCTGTGAAGCAACCTGGACGCCAGCGGGCGTGGTTGCGTTGTGGCGAACGCCAACCGGGGTTACTCTCCTGGGCAAGAAGCCTTATTCATGATGCTGCGCGTTTCTTCGCGAACCTCCGTTTCAACTGCGCTTGTCTTGGGTTTGGCTCTCCCCGGCTGTAGCATTCCAACGCCCAGCAAGCCGCCGACCGCACCGATCACTGTGGGCATCGGTGGTGGGTGCAAGGGACACGCGGACTATCGCACCGGGCTTACCTGCGACTCCGTCAGCGGGACCTGCCAACCCGCTGGCTCCACCATTCAGGATGCGCCCTGTGTTCTTTCCGCCGAGTGCATGCCGGGGCTGTACTGTGCGCAGGACGTCCAGTCGGGCAAGTGCGAACCGGCGGGCAGCGGGGTCGTGGGCGACGTTTGCACGAATGAATCGTAGTGCACGTCCGGGCTGACCTGTGCGCGCGACGGGCTGACTGGCCTGTGCGCACAGCCGGGCACGGGCGATCTTTCCGCTGGTTGCACGAAAGACACGGACTGCTTAGCGGGCCTCCTGTGCCTCTCAAACGCCTGTAGCAAGCTGGCGCTCCAGACACCCTGGGCTGGGGCCACCTGCGATGCGCCGGAGGCCGCGACACCGACGATATTGTTGCACGTGCCCCGCACCGCCGACCTACTTAGCGACGATTTCTACCGGCTGCCTTTCCCCAACGACGTTCGCCTGAAGAACGGTCGGATCAGCATGAAAGGCCACCCGCGGCCAGGCGCGCGCGTGCTGAATTTCGACCTGGCCGATCGCTACATCAGCGCCATTGAGCAGGATTCGACGGGTTTTGGCGTCAAGATTCCAACTGCCGCGTCTCTGGATCGCCGACCATGCTGGGCGCGGCGGTGTCAGCGCCGCGTGGGCGACGACCAGCTTCTACGTGGTCTCTGGTCCGCGGGTCATCAGGATCTTGCCGGAGCGGACCAGTTCGACTAGGCCGAACGGGCGCACCAGCGAGATGAAGCTGTCGAGCTTCTCGCTGCCGCCGGTCACGCGCAGAATCAGCGAGTTGGTGCCACAGTCGACGACCTTGGCTTTGTAGTGCTCGGCGATCTGCAGGATCTCGGTGCGCTCGCGTACCTCAGCCTGCAGCTTGATGAGCGCGATTTCGGTTTCGACCACTGACTGGCCGGTGTGGTCGATGGCGTGGACCACGTCGACCAACTTGGCCACCTGGCGGATCATCTGTTCCAGGGTGTCGGCGGCGCCCCGGCAGGTGATGGTCATGCGCGAAAAGCCGGCGTCAGTGGGATCGGGACTAACGACTAGGCTTTCAATGTTGTAGCCCCGGCGGGCGAACACCAGGGCCACGCGCACCAGCACGCCGGGCTGGTTGCGTACCAGCACCGAAATGGTGTGCAGCGGATTGGGTTCGACAATGGCGGCAGGAACGGCGAGTGCGGCGCTCATGATTTCCTCTGGTTCAGGGTCGATGGATGCGCGGGCGCGGTCATGACGGCTCTCCCTCTTCGTCGGGTTCCATGCGCGGCGGATCGACGATCATCTCGCGCAGGCTGGCGCCCGCGGGCACCATGGGGAACACGTTGCCCTCCTTCACTACCTCGGCGTCGATCAGGCAGGGGCCGTCGTTGTATTCCATGGCCGTCTGGATCACGCGGTCCACGTCGGCGGCCCGACGCAGGTGCAATCCCTTGGCGCCATAGGCCTCGGCCAGCTTGACGAAATCGGGATTGCCGTCGAGGTCAATGCCCGACAGTCGATTGTCGTAGAACATTTCCTGCCACTGGCGAACCATGCCCAAGTAGTGGTTGTTCATGATGACGACCTTGATCGCCAGCTTGTGAACCGTGGCCGTGGCCAGTTCAGACAAGGTCATCTGGAATCCACCGTCGCCCACGATGGCCCATACGGCACGATCGGGCCGGCCCAGCTTGGCGCCAATCGCCGCCGGGAAACCGAAGCCCATGGTCCCAGCCCCGCCTGACGACAACCAGTGGCGATTGCGGGTCGTGCGCAGGAATTGGGCCGCCCACATCTGATGCTGACCAACGTCGGTGACCACAATTGAATCGCGGCCGCCCAGTTGGTCCAGCCGGTCCAGAATGTACTGTGGCCGCAATCCGCCCTTCTTTGGATAGTGCAGCGGGAAATCGCGCCGCCAGGTCGCAATTTGATCCAGCCACTCGACGCGCTCGACCTTGTCGACCAAGGGGATCAGGTCCTCAACCACCTGGCGCGCGTCGCCGGCCAAGGACACATCGGGCACCAAGATCTTGCCGAACTCGGCGCGGTCCACGTCGATGTGAATCTTCACCGCGTCCCTGCAGAACTCAGACAACTTGCCCGTGATGCGGTCGTCCCAGCGTGCGCCAATCGCCATGATGAGATCGCAATCGGCCACGGCCTTGTTGGCGTAGGCCGTGCCATGCATGCCCAGCATCCCGAGGTGCAGCGGCTGGTCCTCAGGCACGGCGCCCTTGCCCAACAAAGTGGTGACCACCGGAGCGTGCATTTTTTCGGCGAGCTGAAGCACAGCCCGGCCCGCATCGGACATGACGGCGCCGTTTCCGACGTAGAGCACCGGCCGGCGGCACTTGCCGAGCAACTGCGCGGCCCGCTTGAGGTCTTGCGGTTCGGCCCGGTGGGGCACGTGATAACCGGGCAAGTCGACCGAATCGACAAAGGGAGCGTCACAGGGGCCAGCCGCCAGATCCTTGGGCAGATCGATCAGCACCGGGCCAGGCCGGCCCGTGGTGGCAATGTAGAACGCCTCTTTCACAATGCGCGGGATGTCGGCGGCCTGGCGCACGAGATAGCTGTGCTTGACCACGGGATAGGTGATGCCAGTCATGTCCGCTTCCTGGAAGGCGTCCTTGCCAAGCAGCGAGCGCACCACCTGCGCGGTGATGACCACCATGGGCACCGAATCCATCAGCGCCGTGTACAACCCAGTGATGGTGTTGGTGGCGCCCGGGCCCGAGGTCACGAGCACGACGCCCGGCTTGCCCGTGGCGCGGGCATAGCCGTCAGCCATGTGGGTCGCGCCCTGCTCATGGCGAACCCGCACCAGCTTGATCTTCGACCCGAGGAGGGCGTCGAAGAGCGGAATGGCGGCTCCCCCCGGCAAACCGAAGATGATCTCCACGCCTTCGCGCTCCAAGCACTGCACCAGCTTTTCGCCGCCGGTGGGAATCTTCGCCGGGCCTGCATCCGCCGCCTTGCCGCGAAGTTGCGAATTCTGGCGCGACTTTGTCTTCTTCTTCGCTTCAGTCTTTGCCATCTTTGCCTTTTTCCATCCAAATCGTCGTGTTTGCACCATGACATCGGCATGATCACGACGATTGTGATGCTAATTAGTATCATATCGGCGTCTTGGCGCCACAAAGTTTGCCATTCCCGGGCAGATCACGTCACCGATTGGCCTAGCCGGCCGTCAGTAACCAATCGGTGGCCGGGAGAATCTGGACCCCCGACGGCTTGTCGCGAACCGACTCCCTGGCCAGTGTGACAAGGACAATAGCTGGTCGGGCGAGACCTACTCGACCGTCACGCTCTTGGCCAGATTGCGCGGCTGATCGACGTCGTTCCCGCGCGCCAGCGCCACCGCGTAGGCCAGCATCTGGAGGGGCAGCACGGTCAGCAGGGGCTGCAGCAATGACGGCGCGTCGGCCACCCACAGCACGTCCTCGCACTGCTGGAGAATCGTCGTATCGCCCTTGGTAGCCACCGCGATGACCTGGCCGTCGCGGGCGCGCACCTCGGCCAGATTGGACAGCACCTTGTCGTAGCCCTTGCCCTGGGTCGCTATCACCACCACGGGCAGCCCGTCGCCGATGAGCGCGATCGGCCCGTGCTTCATCTCGCCCGCGGCATAGCCCTCGGCGTGGATGTACGAAATCTCCTTGAGCTTCAGCGCGCCTTCGAGCGCGATGGGATAGTTCGGGCCACGCCCAAGAAAGAGAAAGTCGCGCACGTTCTTGTACTTGCGGGCCAGATCTTTCAAGTCGCCGCATTCCTTGAGCGTGTCGCTCATCTTCTGCGGGATATCCATCAATTCGCGCACGAGTTCAGTGGCTGCCACACCGGCCAGGGCGCCGTTGCGTCGGCCGAGGTGAATGGCCAGCACGGTCAGCGCCGCCAGCTGGGCGGTGAAACACTTGGTGGACGCCACGCCGATTTCGGGGCCAGCATGCGTGTACAGCACCAGGTCCGAGGCGCGTGGGATCGCCGAGTCGACCACGTTGCAGATGGCGAAGGTGCGCGCCCCGCGTGCCCGCGCCTCTTTGATCGCGGCTAGGGTGTCGGCGGTTTCGCCGCTTTGGGAAATGCCGACCACCAGATCTCGCGATCCCACCACCGGCTCGCGGTAGCGGAATTCGCTGGCCAGATCCACTTCGCAGGGAATGCGGGCAATGTTCTCGATGAGGAACTTGCCCACCAGGCCAGCGTGATACGAAGTCCCGCAGGCCAGGATGACCACACGGCCAGGCAGCGGCGTGATCTCCTGATCCTCCAGGACGGCGTCGTGGCTGTCGGGTAGCAGTCGTCCCCGCAGGGTGTCGGTCACTGCGCGCGGCTGCTCGTAGATTTCCTTGAGCATGAAATGCGGGTAGCCGGCCTTTTCCGCCTGCGCCGCCGTCCAGGTCACCGTGCGCGGCGTGCGCACGACCGGGTTGCCGTTGAGGTCGGAAATGTGCGCGCCCGACTTGTCCAATTCCACGACATCGCCGTCTTCGAGGAACAGCATGTCGCGGGTCTGCTCAAGAATGGCAGGCGCATCCGAAGCGATGAACATCTCGCCCTGGCCGACGCCCACCACCAGCGGGGACGCATTCTTTGCCGCCACCAGCGCGTGGGGACTGCGGTCAGAAAGCACGGCGATGGCATAGGCACCCTGCACCTGGCGCAGGGCCACCCGCACCGCTTCGACCAGCGAGGCCGCACCTCTCTGCAAAGCTTCGTCGATCAGGTGGGCCAGCACCTCGGTGTCGGTTTGCGACGAGAACTGCCGACCCGAAGCGATCAGCCGCTCGCGCAGTTCAACGTGATTTTCGACGATCCCGTTGTGGACGACCGAGATGGGACCGGCCTTATGCGGGTGGGCGTTTTCGTCGGAAGGCCGGCCGTGGGTCGCCCAGCGCGTGTGCCCAATCCCGCACCCGCCCACCGGGGCCTGCCCGACCAGGAGTTTTTCCAGGGCAGCCAGCTTGCCCTGGCAGCGCACCAGGTGGGCTTCGCCCCCGTCGCAAACCGCGATCCCGGCCGAGTCGTAGCCGCGGTATTCGAGCCGTCGCAATCCGCCCAGCAAAATGGGCGTCGCTTCACGTGGTCCTACGTAGCCAACGATTCCACACATGGACTGGTATGCATTTACCCGGCCTGCCCGTTCGACGCCAAAATTCTTTTGCGGCCCGCGTTGACGCGCGCTGCGGCCAAAATCGTCCTGGCGGAACACCTTTTGCCCGCGCACGCAAGGGCTTCGTGGCGATTCAGGTTGACGGGCTTGGCTTCACCGGAGTTCGGATGCAATACTCAGGGGGGATGGACGACTTCCACTGCTCCTTCTGTCAGAAGCGCCGACGCGAGGTGCGGAAGCTCATCTCAGGCCCGCGGGTCTTCATCTGCGACGAGTGCGTGGCCCTGTGCAACGACATCATCGCCAAGGAAGAAGCGGCGGAACGCCCCCGCTACCCACGGCCGCGTGAGATCTACGAAGAGATCGACCGCTACGTGATTGGCCAGGAACGCGCCAAGAAGGCCTTGTCGGTTTCTGTCTACAACCACTACAAACGCATCGGCCAGCACACCAAGGCCGGCGACGTCGAGATCCAGAAGGGCAACATCCTGCTCATCGGGCCCACCGGCTGCGGCAAGACCCTGCTTGTGCAGACCCTGGCGCGCAAGCTGGACGTGCCCTTTGCCATGGCGGACGCCACCACGCTGACCGAGGCCGGCTACGTGGGCGAGGATGTGGACAGCGTGATCAAGTCGCTGTACCGCAACGCCGGCAACGACGCCGACAAGGCAGCGCGTGGAATCGTCTGTATCGACGAGATCGATAAGATCGCCCGCAAGGGCGGCGGGCCTTCGGTGACGCGCGACGTGTCGGGCGAGGGCGTGCAGCAGGCCCTGCTCAAGATCCTGGAAGGCAAGCAAGCCACCATCACCCCGGACGGCGCACGCAACCGACCCCAGCAGGAATTGGTCCAGGTCGATACCACCAACATTCTGTTCGTGTGCACGGGCGCCTTCAACGGGCTGGAAGAACTGGTGCGAAGGCGCGTGGGAACGCGTGGCCTTGGCTTCGGCGCCACGATCAACAAGAGCGACGAATCGAAAAACGAGCTGCGGGCGCGGGCGCGCACCGAGGATCTGGTCAAGTTTGGCATGATCCCCGAGTTCATGGGCCGCTTGCCCATCATTGTCGCCGCTGACGAGCTGGACGTGGACGACCTCATGTCCATCCTGTGGAAACCAAAGAACGCTCTGGCCAAACAGTATGAACGTCTGCTGGATCTCGAGGGCGTCAAGCTTCGATTCACCGAGGACGCTCTGCGCAGCGTGGCCGAGGAAGCCGCGCGCCGGAAGTCCGGGGCACGCGGGTTGCGCGCCATCCTGGAAGAAGTCATGCTGGACGTGATGTACGAGATTCCTTCGCTTAGTGGGGTGACAGAGTGTGTGGTGACCCGCGAGGTGGTTGTTTCGCGCGGCCGACCGCAACTCGTGCGGGAAAAGAAGGCATCGTAGGCTCTCGGGCCGATAACTGCTATTTGCTGCTAAACTTCGCGGGTTTCTCTACCGAAGTTTTTCCACAGGCCCGTGAAATGCGAGGAGGACCATGCTGACCGAAAATGAAAAGACGCAGATCCGACAGGTGCTGGAGGGGGCGAAGAAGCGTCTGGTACGAACCGGCCAGCACGCGCTCAACTACTCCATGAATCACGAGCGCAACATCGGCCGTGATTCCATCGACGAGTCGATGGAGGAGGAGATCTTCTCCACCGAAATGCGGCTGCACGATCGCGAGAAGTTCCTCTTCGGCAAGATCGACAAGCAGCTGGCCCGCCTGGAAAGTGGGTCCATCGACATCTGTGAATCGTGTGGCGAGGTCATCTCGTTCAAGCGGTTGCTCGCACGCCCGGTCACCACGCTGTGTATCGATTGCAAGGAACAGCACGAGCGCGAAGAGGCTGCGGTCGAGCAGGCTGGTCGCGGCGGCGTGCTTGATGCCACGGCGGGTGAAGACACGGGCGGAGCGGGTGCATCTAACGAGGAGTGAGCGCGGTTTTGCCGAGGTTCGGGGTAGCCGGGCCAGACTTGGGCGTGCGAGGATCGGACTGACCCAGACTCAGTCGGCGACGCTTGTCTGTCGACGGCGCGCTTCCTCTGCTATATAGTTCTGACCTTCCATTGTACGGCCCGCCTGATGTCCGAAAGCCGCTATCGCATCACTGAGCGCATCGCCGCCGGTGGTATGGCCGAGGTGTTTAAGGGCGTAGCGGAATCGCTGCAGGGATTCCGCAAGAATGTCGCGATTAAGCGGATTCTGCCGAATCTGACCAAGAACCAGAAGTTCGTGACCATGTTCTTGGACGAGGCGCGGCTGTCGCTCTTCCTCCAGCACGCAAACGTGGTCCAGGTGTTCGACATCGGCCGCGTCGACGACACGTATTTCATCGTCATGGAGTTCGTCGATGGGGTCGACCTCAAGGCGATCTTTGAATGGCGACGCCGCATCCGCAAACGCCTGACCATTGGCCAGACCATCTACATGATCATGGAGGTCTGCAAGGGCCTGGCCTATGCGCACGATCTGCTGAGCCCAGAAACCGGCCGGCCGCTCGGCATCGTCCACCGCGATATCTCGCCGGCCAACGTCCTCATCTCGCGCAACGGCGAGATCAAGCTGGCTGACTTTGGATTGGCCAAGGCCGCCAGCCAGGTCGAGGCCACTGACCCGGGCGTGGTCAAGGGCAAGATGAGCTACCTGTCGCCCGAAGCCGCCCGCGGGGAAAACGTGGATCAGCGGGCTGACATCTTCTCGGTTGGCATCCTGTTGTACGAGGCGCTGACGAGCAAGCGCCTGTTTTACGGCGAGAGCGACTATCAGACCGTGGAGATGGTTCGCAACGCCAAGATTCCGCCCATCTCGCAGCAGAACCCCGAGGTGGAGCCGGAGTTTGAAGAGATCGTTCGCAAGGCGCTCGCGCGACGGGTGGAAGACCGCTTTCAGACAGCGACCGACCTGCAAGACGCGCTGGCGCACTACTGGTTTTCCCGCGGCCTGAAGATGATCCAGCGTGACATCGCGGACTTGGTGCGCGCCTGCCAGGAAGAACAATCCACGGCATCGTCGAGCGGCCGGGTGAAAAAGCCCAACCTCATCGACACCATCCTGCACGAGGAGTTGAACGCCTTCACGTCGGTCGGCTTCGACGGGGAGGAGGGAACCCCTGAGCCGGAGGCCGGACGAGCAATCGAAGCAGGCTCGCTCCACCGGCCCACGGGCGGGTTCATCGACCCGCGCGCCTGGTCGCAGGAAACCGATTGGCCGAACCGGCGCACCGGTGTGCAATCAATCGAGCGCCCCGTTCGTGACACCATCACGGACATGGCGACCACCCGGGCCAGCGCGTCGGGGAGCGCGCGGACCACACCACCGGTTTCCTCACCGGCCGAGGCTGGTCGTGGCGCGGGTTCGATGGTGGCGGTTTCTAGTGCTGACCCTCCGTCCGCGGCCGTATCCGGCCAATCTGCCGGCAACCGCGCTCCGCACGCAACCTCGCCAGCGAACGGGTTACTCATTGGCGTGATGATCGCAGCGATCGCCGCTGGCGCGCTTCTGGCCTGGCTGTTGGTCGGGCGCTAGTCGGAACGCCGAGCGCGGGTGTTTTGCACCGCGATGGTTTTGCGCTAGTGTGCGACGCGGAGGCCCAACATGATCAAGAGCGCGTTCCTGATGTTTCTCGCATTGTTCCTCGTGAACTGTGGACCGGCACGCTACACCGTGATCCAAGAATCCAACATCCAGCCGAAGCTGGCGGCGCCGGCATCCATCTACGTGGGATGGCTCGGGCTCGATGAACAGCGATTTGCGGATCACGGCTACGAATCCGCGCTGGAGTACCGGAAGGTCATCGCGGAGGTCAACGGCGAGCTGAGGCGTGGAATCAAGGAATCGTGGCCCAACAAGGTGGTGACGTTCCCCCAAGCTCCCGGCGAGCAGCCGCCCGTCAACGTGGATCTCGCGATCCTGTTCGAGAATGCCGTGGCGGAGAACACCGGCGGCGGCATGAGCGGACACTCCGGCACGACCATCAAGGCCACGGTGAGGTTCTTCGATCCGAAGGCGCAAAAGGAGATCAACACCGCGACGGTCACGGGAAGCGTACGCGGGATGAACGGGTGGGCGATGATGAATCTGGAGGGCTGCCTAGAGCAGGCGGCCTACAACATCGCCATGTACATCGCGGAGAAGCTCAACTAGCTGTTGGTTCCAAGATTCCGCCAGGGCCGGCATGCGCGCGCGAAAATCGCGCCGCGCCGGCCCTTTCGATTTAGAGGGCCTTCTTGACCAGATCCTGGATCCGCGCCCGCGGCACAGCGCCCACCACCTGGCCCACCACCTGGCCGGCCTTGAACATGAGCAGGGTCGGGATGCTGCGGATCTCAAGCTGCGTCGGCACCATGGGGTTGGCGTCGATGTCGCACTTGCCAACCCGAATCTTGCCGACGTACTCCTGCGCCAGAGCCTCGACATGCGGCGCGATGGCCAAGCACGGCGTACACCAGGTGGCCCAGAAATCCACCAAGATCGGCAGCGGAGACTTGAGGACCTCCGCCTCATAGTTGCTGTCGGTAATGACTACGATGTTCTGGCTCGCCATGGTCCGGCTCCTTTACCACAGTCGTTTCCCCCGGGGGAGGCCGAATCGCAACCTGTGTGCGCTTGTCACGTTCATAGCGTTGGATGCTGGCAAGTCGAAGTGCGGTTTGTAGCAGTTGAAAAGGGATGGTAGTTTGCGGACAGCGGTCTTCCGCCGAAATTCAAGACGACATGTCCGTGAAGTTGTTCATTCCCCAAGAAACGGTTGACTCCTGGTTGTCTTCCGAACGGGTGAATCTTGAGGGTGAGATGCTGCGACTCTTGGCGACAGGGGTCGTCCTGCGCCTGGTCCCGGGTTGCTATTTCACGACAGTTCAGGCGGGCAGCGACGCGACTTTCAAGCTTCTCGGCAAGGTCAAGGGAAAGGCCGCGGTCGCCGCGCTCGGGGCCGAGATGTACATGAATTCGGTGATCCTGGGCGAGACCGCCTACGAGGTCGAGGTTGGGTTCGTGGCCAAGCCGGTGGGCCACACCGGATCGGATGCGGCAGTGTGCGCTGCGGTCGCCAGTCTCTGAGAAGGCTGTCGAATGAGCCCCGATCGCGTCGTCATCGGCACAAGGGGCAGCGCCCTGGCGCTCTGGCAGGCCGACCATGTGGCGGCGCTTCTGCGTGCAGCCCACCCCGGCCTGGTCGTCGAACGGAACATCATCGTGACCACCGGGGATCGCACCACCGAAGGACCGGTCTGGCAGGCCGGTGGCAAGGCCGTGTGGGTCAAGGAGATCGAGGCGGCCCTGCTCGCGGGCCAAGTCGATCTGGCGGTTCACAGCCTCAAGGATGTGCCGACCGAGCTGGCCCCCGGGTTGGTTCTGGCCGCGATCCCTCCCCGCGCCGACACGCGCGACGCCTTGGTCAACCGCTACGGCGCCACTCTCGCCAACCTGCCCGCAGAGGCGCGCGTGGGCACGACCAGCTTGCGCCGCATTTGCCAGGTCAAGGCGCTGCGGCCCGACCTGCGCATGGAAACCCTGCGCGGCAATCTCGATACGCGGCTGCGCAAGGTAGCCGATGGCCTGGTGGATGCGGCCATCCTCGCCTGTGCGGGTCTTGACCGCCTGGGACTGTCCCATCGCATCGCCGAGCGCATCCCAGTTGAAAGCATGCTGCCCGCCATCGGCCAGGGCGCTCTCGCCATCGAAACGCGCGAGGCGGACGCGTCCGTACGCGCCCTTTGTCGCATGCTGGCCAGCGAGGAGGCCGAGATCACGGTCGCGGCCGAACGCGCCCTTCTGCACCACCTAGGGGCCGGCTGCCGCACGCCCGTGGCGGGAACCGCCCGCCTGCAGCAGGGAAGGCTTGAGATTTGGGGACTGGTCGGACGTCCAGACGGAACAGTCCTGCTGCGCGAGCAGGTCTCTGGATCGCCGTCTGCCGCCGCCGACCTGGGCCGGGTCCTTGCCGATGCCCTCCTCGCGCGGGGCGCCGGCAGCATCCTCGCCGAGTTCGGCTAACCAGTTTCTGTACCAGACTGCCGAACAACACTATGATCCTATGGTGATCAGACATGTTTTCGTCTAGTCGCGCTATTGGACTGGCAGCCGTGGGGCTGCTGGTCGCCTGTGCTCATCGAGGGGCCGACCCGGCCTCGGTGGAGCAGCTCAACAAGAGCATCGAGTCGCTGCGGGTGCAAAACGCAGCGTACGCCAAGCAGGTGGAGGAGCTGGAAAATCGCGTCTTCATCCTGAGCGACCAGCTCGAAAGCCGGAAGGTCAACGAGCAGAAGGTGGCGACGCCGCAGCTTCCGACGGTGAAGCTGCATCCCGAGAACGAAACCGCCACGGACTCGGCCCTGGCGCCTTCCACCACGATGGTGGTGACCGAAGGCGAGGTCGAATACGCGGGCGAGGCCACCAAGTCGAATCGCAGCCGGCCGGTCCTGCGCCTCCATGGCGAGCAATCGTCGATGACCGTGGAACGCCCTTCGGCGGACCGGGAAGATCGCCCGCAGCGCCCGACACGCGAAAATCTGGGATCCGCGGACGCGCGCCGCAATCCCGACATGGAAGCGTTCAGGCTCTACCGACGATCCTATGATGCCCTTCGCCTGGGCAAGCACGACGAAGCCGCGGATGGATTTCGCGACTTCCTGCGACGCTACCCCGCGCACGAGCTGGCCGACAACGCGCAGTATTGGCTGGGCGAGTGCTACTACGACGTCAAGGACTACACATCGGCCGTGCGGGAATTTCGTCGCGTCGTCGAACGATTTTCCCACGGCAACAAGGTCCCCGATGCGTTGCTCAAGGTGGGCTTCAGCTACCTGGCGCTTGGCAGCATTGATGCTGGCAAACAGACCCTTGAACAACTCGTCCGATCCTATCCGCGACACGAAACCGCTGTTCTGGCAACGACCCGACTGGCCGAGATAGATCGTGCAGGGGCCGCGCAGCCCGCACACGACGTCCGTCCGTCCGCCGACCCACCCGTGAAGACTGCGCACGCTCCACAGGAGGCCCCGTGAGGCTAGTCCATCTTTCTGTTCTGCTGTTCGCCACATTGGCGGCGTCATTGCCGGCTGCCGCCCAAACGCCGGGGACAGGTCGAAATCCGCCCCAGTCAGAGCCGCCGAAAGCCCCGCCTGACCAGGCCGCCTCGTCGGATCTCGACCCGGCGGCAGTCACGGCCATCCCGGCCCTGTCGCCCGCGGGCCAGCACGGCCACAAAGAGTCGCAGCTGATTGGCGACCAGACCAAGGATTCCGCCACCAAGCGCATGGAGGAAACCGCTGCCGCCCTGCTGCCTCCAGGGGGCGTCATGGGGATCGATCCGGGACCGGCGGACACACGCGGCACACGCGAGCCGGCCGCCGGGCAGGGTGCGGGCCAGGCGGCGGATCTGCACGTGGTGCAAAAGGGCGACACCCTGTGGAGCATCTGCGCAAAGTACTTCGGTGACCCTTGGCGCTGGCCGGGCCTGTGGGCCGCCAACCCACTCGTCACCAACCCGCACTGGATCTTCCCGGGCGACATCATTCACCTCGGTTCGTCCGCGGCGGAGGCGCCGGCGCCCCTTGCGGGCGGCGACAAGACGGGAACGCCCTCCGATCGTGGTTTCTCGCCCGATCGTATGACCGCCCTAGCCAGCAACGCCGTGGTGTTGCGCGAAATCGGCTTCATAGAAGCCAACGATCTGGCGCAAGCCGCCACGCTGAGCGGTTCGCGCGAAGAGAAGACCCTGTTGTCTGCCGGCGACCAGGTCTACCTGCGCTTTCCCAAAGACCGCCCCATTCGTGCGGGTGAGCGCTATTCCATCTTTGAAACCGACGCGGACAATCCGGTTCGGGATCCAGTCAACGGCACGGTGTATGGCTACCTGGTCAAGGTCAGTGGTGACATCGTGGTTGACCAGATTGCGGGCACGGATATCGCGCGCGGGACCATCACCGACGTGGTCGACATCATCGAACGTGGTGCCCGCCTCAGCACGGCCATCCGGCAGTTCAAGCGCGTCGAGCCGCGCCCGAGCGACGTCAACCTGGAGGCGCGCGTGGTGGCTGCGTTCTCGCCAGCCCAGTTTCTGGCCGCCGAGCGCTTCGTGGTTCTGAACCGGGGCCGCAGGGATGGCGTCCAGATCGGCAATCGCAATTTCGTCATTCGGCGCGGAGATGGCTACCGGGGTGTTCTCGAAGGCTGGGAAAAGATGGATCCCGAGTCACCCAAGGAAGTGGTGGGTGAAATGTGGGTTATCGACGTGCGCGAAACCGCCTCGGTGGCGTGGATTGCGCGCTGCTCAAAGGAGCTGCGCGTGGGCGAAACGACTGAGATGCGAAAAGGCTACTAGCCGCCGCTCTAGCTATTACCGCTGTAACTTCCTTGATTTGTTTGGCTTTGTTTGCCGCCGCTTGATCTTCAGCCGGGCTGGCGCTATCAGCTTGGCCTCCCGATGCATGCGGCAGACAACCTGTGCGATTTTCTTCCGAAAAGACAGGTGATGCTATTTGCGCGCAGGTCATCGAACCCCGAAAGCGGTCACGCCATTGAGCAAATCGCCCAAGGAGAGACGGGCTATCCGTCGAGGCTCCTGGGCCTCACCGATGCGCCGGCCGTCCTCTGGGTGCGCGGGCGTATGCCAGAAGACGGCGGGCGGACGGTTGCCGTGGTTGGGGCGCGCGCGGCCAGCGGCGCCGGCTGTGCGCGAGCGCGCCTCCTAGCGGGCGAGCTGGCCAGCAAAGGCTTTGCCGTAATCTCGGGCGGTGCGTTCGGCATCGACGCTGCCGCTCATGAAGGCGCGCTGGCGGCCGCCTCGGCGCCCACCTTCGCGGTCTTCGGCTGCGGGGTCGATGTGACCTACCCCGATCGCCACGGCCCGCTCTTCGCGCGCATCGCGGCCGCCGGCGGTCTGCTGTCTGAGTACGCGCCGGGTACGCCTCCTCGTGCCGGGCAGTTTCCCGCCCGCAACCGCATCATCGCTGCGCTGGGCGACACGACCATCGTGGTCGAAGCCGCGCACCGGTCGGGCGCGCTCATCACCGCCCGTTTGGCGCGAGGTCTGGGCAAACCGGTGCTGGCTGTTCCTGGCAGCGTGGGCACCGATCGTCTGCTGCAGCGCGGACAGGCCTTGGCCATCACTTCGGCGGCCGATGTCGAGGAGGTCTTGGCAGGGCGTCAGCCCGAGGCTGCAGGCGCGGCCGAGCCGCCGCCCGGAGTTCTAGGAACGCTGGTGGCAGCCCTGCGCGAAGGCCCCAGCACACCAGCCGCTTTGAGCCGAAAGACTGGATTGCCCCTGCCGGCAGTCATGGCGACGTTGGTCGAAGCCGAGCTGGATGGCTGGCTTTGCAGGATTCCGGGCAACCAATACGAGGTGATTCGACGTGGCTGCTAGCAAGAAGGTCAAGCCAGATTCCGGTGCGCCCGCCAAGGCCAAAGCCAAGGTCAAGCCAGCCAAAGCCAAGCCGGCCAAGAAATCCGTGGAGGCAGAGGTGGGTGTGGAGGTGGAGCTGGAGGTGGATACGGACGCAGCGCCCGCGAAGAAACGAGGCGCTGGCAGCGGCACCCTGGTGGTCGTCGAATCACCCGCCAAAGCCGCAACTATCAAGAAGTACCTGGGCGCCGGCTTCGTGGTCAAGGCATCGGTCGGGCACGTGAAGGATCTGCCCAAGGCCACCATGGGCATTGATGTCGAACACGACTTCCAGCCCGAGTACGTGGTCATTGAGGGCAAGAAGAAGGTCATCGCGGACATCAAGGCTGCGGCCAAGAAAGCGGGTCGGGTCCTGCTGGCGCCCGACCCTGATCGCGAGGGAGAGGCCATCGCCTGGCACATCGCCGAGGAGATTCGTCCGGCCAACCCGAACATCCAGCGCGTGCTCTTCAACGAGATCACGAAGAAGGCGGTGAACGAGGCCATCCTGCATCCGATCGAGATCGATCGGCACAAGTTTGAATCCCAGCAAGCGCGGCGGGTGCTCGACCGGCTGGTGGGCTACGAGATCAGCCCGGTGCTGTGGTCCAAGGTGCGGCGCGGATTGTCGGCCGGCCGGGTGCAATCCGTGGCGGTGCGCCTGGTGGTGGACCGCGAAGGCGAGATCAAGGCCTTCCGTCCCGATGAATATTGGACCATCGCGGTCAACGTGGAAGGCAGCGTGCCGCCTCCCTTTGCCGCGCGTGTGGTGCGGCTCGACGGCGAAAAGGCCGTGCTTGCGCACGAAGGCCAAGCCACCGACATCGTCGCTTTGATCTCGCAGGCCACACTGCGCGTCTCTGCGGTTGAACGCAAAGAACGGCGCAAGAATCCACCCCCGCCCTTCATCACGTCCCGCCTGCAGCAGGAGGCGTCGAGCAAACTGCGCTTTTCACCCAAGCGCACGATGGGTCTGGCCCAGCGCCTGTACGAAGGCGTTGAGCTGGGCGACGAAGGCCCCACCGGCCTCATCACCTACATGCGCACGGATTCGACCCGGCTGTCCGAGGACGCGGTCAAGGACGTGCGCGCCTGGATCGCCGAGCGCTACGGCCAAACCTCGCTGCCGGCCGAGCCCAACGTCTTCAAGAGCAAGAAGTCAGCCCAGGACGCGCATGAGGCCATCCGGCCCACTTCAGCGCAATACGATCCAGAAACTGTGCGGCGGCACCTTTCCCAGTCCCCGAGTGTGCGGGACGCGCGAGAAGTCGAAGACCTGGTCAAGCTCTACACCCTCATCTGGAATCGCTTTGTCGGCTGCCAGATGGCGCCCGCCGTTTTTGACCAGACCGCCATCGAGATCGAAGCCGGTCGCGTCGGCCTGCGCGCCACGGGCCAGGTCCTGCGTTTTGCCGGCTACCTCGCGGTCTACGCTGAAACCCAGGAAGACGGCAGCGCCGACGACGACAGCGCCGGCAGCCTGCCCGACATCCACGAGGGCGAAATCCTGCGCTTGCTCGGCTGCCTGCCCGAGCAGCACTTCACCCAGCCGCCGCCGCGCTATTCAGAGGCGACTCTCGTGCGCGAACTGGAAGAGAAGGGCATTGGCCGGCCGTCGACCTACGCGACCATCTTGTCGACAATCCAGGATCGCGGCTATGTGGAGAAGAAGGAAGGCCGCCTCGGTCCGACTGAGCTCGGCGTCGTGGTCAACGGCCTGCTCGTCAAGAGTTTCCCCGAGATCGTCAGCAGCGATTTCACCGCGCAGATGGAAGAGCAACTCGACCAGGTGGAGGAAGGGGCGGTGGACTGGGTCAAGCTGCTGCGCGACTTCTACGAACCGTTCGAGAAGGATCTGGCGCGCGCCAAGGTGGAAATGCGCGACCTCAAGCGCGAAGAAGAGCCGACCCAGGAGGTCTGCGAGAAATGCGGCAAACCCATGGTCATCAAGTGGGGCCGCAATGGCTACTTTCTGGCTTGTTCCGGCTTTCCCGACTGTCGCAACACCAAGGAGTACACGCGCAACGCCGACGGCACCCTGACGGTTCTGCCCACCACGCGACCGTCTGACCAGGCTTGCCCGACCTGCGGCTCGCCCATGGTGATCCGGCGCGGGCGTTTCGGGGAATTCCTGGCGTGTTCGCGCTACCCGGACTGCAAGACCACCAGCCCGATTTCCCTGGGCGTGGCCTGTCCGCGTCCCGGCTGCGGCGGGTACCTGAGCGAGAAGCGCTCACGGCGAGGCAAGGTCTTCTTTGGCTGTTCCAACTACTCGAAGACCAAGTGCGACTTCGTGTCCTGGGATCGCCCCATGGCCAAGGCCTGCCCGCAATGCAACGCTGCCTTTGTCGTGCAGAAGGTGTCACGCGCGGGCGTGCGCCTGCGCTGCGTGGCCGAGGGCTGCGGCTGGACCGCCGAGCCGGAAACCGGCGAAGACGCCGCCGCCACGACCGACGCCAAGGCATCCTAGTTCCTACTGGGTCAGCGGCTGGTCACTGCCATCGCAAGTGTAGAAACTGTTGTACTGAGGATCGACCTTCTTCTGGCCCTCGTTGCCGCCAATCTTCTCAGTCCAGGCGCAGGCGGGCTTGCAGCAGTCTTGCATTGTGGTGGTGTGGTATCCGGCAAGAAATCCGGCGGCCTTGGCCTGGTCAACCGTCGTCACCTTGGCGTCGACCTTGGCCAGACCGGCTTCGGCCGCCAGTTTGCACCCGGTGACACGCGTCAGGTTGTCCGGGCACTCCACCCGCTTGGCATAGACGGCCCAATTCTGATGGTAGAGGGTGCCCACCTGGTTGCTCTTGATGCAGGAATCGGTTGTGGCCGTGGCAAGCGCGGGCGATTTGCTGGATTTCACTTGGTTGCAGAATCCCGCGATCTTGCTCTGGCAGGCGGCGGAGCTGACGGCGTCGGCGGTGGTAATCTTCTGGTCGCCTGACTTGCACTCATCGTAGCTGCGGAACTTCACCCCGCCGTTGCCGGGCTGGCCATCCGCGGGATAGGCGTCGTAAAGCGTGAATCCCGCTGAGCTCTTGATAGTTCCTGCCTCCATGCAGGCATTGAAGGCGCCGAATCCGCCGGCACCCATGTAGATATCGAAACTGTCGGTGGTCGCGCCGATGTTGAACGACTGGACAATGAGCGGGCTGGGCGCTGGGGCTTGGTTGCTCTGGCTGCCGCCTTCGTTGAAGGGTTGGTCGAAGATCAATTGGTAGCACTCACAGCAAGGCTGATTTCCGGTCATGCCCTTGTCGACGCCACCGGTATTGGTGTCGTGGCCGACCACCGCATACTGAAAGGGCGGCGCGCTGGCGTCCCAGCCGTTCTGCGCGCCATCGTCCATCGCTGCCTGCAGCATGAGTGGACTGAACAGCATGTAGCGGGAACAGGCGAACCCCTCCACCTTGCCGTCCTTGCCCGGTGCATTCTCGCAGGCGTTACGCGGCTGGCACACGCCCCCGCACTCGGTCGTCGCGTCTCCTGATTTGCAATTCGGATAGAAGTACTGGTTCTGGCACTGATTGGGTGGGTTGATCTTGTAGACAATCGGGCACGCTGGACAGGTTCCACCACAGTCGATGCCGGTTTCGCCGGGGTCCTGCACGCCATTCGCGCAAGGCGCGGCCGTGCTCGCGGTCCCCGACGTGCCGCCCAGGCTGGTCGTCACGCCGCCCGTGTTCGTCGATCCCCCACTCGCCGAGGTTCCGCCTGTGTCCGCACCTCCACTCGCGGCAACACCGCCAGTGCTGGCCGTGGTCCCCCCTGCGCTGCTGGAGCCGCCGTTGCTCGTCGTAGTTCTTCCACCGCTGCTGCCGCCTTTGCCGGTCGTGGTCCCCCCGCTGGCTCCGCCACTCGACGAAATTCCGCCACCGCCCGTCGCCGATCGTCCCCCGGCCGACGAATTGCCCCCTGCGCCCGAGTCGGCGGCTATTCGCTGGCAAGCGCAGGCCCATACAACGACGCCGCACAGGACTGGTTTGGTGAAAGCTGCGATTCGCATGTTTTGTCCTGCCTATCTTACGACAGGCGATCTCAGCGTCGAGAATCGAATATGATAGCGGCCCAGCCGAACCAAAGGAGATCCGTCCATGAGCATCGTCGATACGCAGACTTGGAAGAAGTTGGAAGAGCACCAGGGCGCCCTGGAGAACAAGACCATGCGCGCGCTGTTCGCCGAGGATCCCGAGCGCTTCGCACGCTTCTCGCTGCGCCTCGGGGATCTTTTGCTCGACTATTCCAAAAACCGAGTCACGGGCGAGACCATGGGGTTGCTGCGTGAATTGGCGCGCGGCGCGGGCGTGGAGGCCATGCGCGACAAGATGTTTGCGGGTGAGCCCATCAACCTGACCGAAGGCCGGGCGGTGTTGCACGTCGCCCTTCGCAATCTGTCGGCGCGGCCCATTTGCGTGGCCGGCCAGGATGTCATGCCCGAGGTGCGCGCGGCCTTGGAGCACATGCGCGTGTTCAGCGAGTCGGTGCGCAGCGGCGCCTGGACTGGCTATACCGGCAAGCCCATTCGCGCGGTGGTCAACATCGGCATCGGCGGATCGGATCTCGGCCCGGTCATGGTGTGCGAAGCGCTGCGGCCGTACCGGCGCGACGATCTCGATCTTCACTTCGTGTCCAACGTGGATGGCTCGCACGTGGCCGAGGCCCTCAAGCACGTCGATCCCGAAACCACGCTGTTCCTGGTGGCGTCCAAGACCTTCACCACCCAGGAAACCATGGCCAACGCCCACAGCGCGCGCGCCTGGTTCCTGCAGCACGCGAAAGACGAGCGCGCCATCGCCAAACACTTCGTCGCACTTTCGACCAACGCCAAAGAGGTCACCAAGTTCGGCATTGCCCCGGCCAACATGTTCGTATTCTGGGATTGGGTGGGCGGCCGCTACTCGCTTTGGTCGTCCATCGGACTGTCCATCGCGCTCGGCATCGGCTTCGACAACTTCCGCGCGCTTCTGCAAGGCGCGCATGAGATGGACGAGCACTTCCGAACCGCGCCCCTCGACAAGAACCTGCCGGTCACCTTGGCCTTGCTCGGCATCTGGTACAACAACTTCTTCGGCGCCGAAACCCACGCCGTCCTGCCCTACGATCAGTACATGTCGCGCTTTGCCGCCTATTTCCAACAGGGCGACATGGAATCCAACGGCAAGCGGGTCACCCGCGATGGCAAGGTCGTCAACTACCAGACCGGCCCCGTGATCTGGGGCGAGCCGGGCACCAATGGCCAGCACGCCTTCTATCAACTATTGCACCAGGGGACCAAACTGGTGCCGAGCGATTTCCTTGCCTCCGTCGACACCCACAATCCGATCGGCGAGCACCACACCCTTCTGCTAGCCAACTTCCTGGCGCAGACCGAAGCGCTCATGCAAGGCCGCGGCGAGGCCGAGGCGCGCGCCGAGCTGGAGGCAGCAGGGGTCAAGGGCGAGGCTCTGGCGGCGCTGCTGCCGCATAAGGTTTTCCCCGGCAACCGACCCACCAACTCGATCCTGTATCAGAAGCTTGACCCAGTCACACTGGGCAAACTGATTGCGCTTTACGAACACAAGATTTTCGTCCAGGGAATCATCTGGAACGTAAATTCCTACGATCAGTGGGGCGTCGAGCTGGGCAAGAAACTGGCCAACGCCATCCTGCCCGAACTGCGTGCCGCCGGTCCTGTGTCGTCGCACGATTCATCGACCAATGCCCTGATTAACGAAATCAAGCAGCGGCGTTCACAGAAGTAGGTCAGCCCATGAGCGCTCTCACGTTGGCCCGGGCGCAGTTCGCGCTGACTGTGATGGTGCACTACTTATACCCGGTCCTCACCATGGGACTCGGGGTAGTGCTGGTTATTGTCGCTGGCCTGCGCCTGCGCCGTCCCGACGAGGTCTACGACCGCATGCTGCGCTTCTGGACCCACATCTTCGGCGTGGTTTTTGCCGGGGGCGTGGCCACAGGCGTTGTCATGGAGTTCGAGTTCGGCACCAATTGGGCCAGCTACTCTCGCTTTGTGGGGGACATCTTTGGTGCTCCACTGGCGGCCGAGGCGCTCATTGCGTTCTTCTTGGAGTCTTCGTTCCTCAGCATCCTGCTTTTCGGCGAAAGGCGCGTCTCGCGGCGCACGCACTTTGTGGCCACCGTCATGGTGGCGCTGGGCGCGACGCTGTCGGCCTTCTGGATCGTGGCGGCCAATTCCTGGCAGCAGACCCCCGCTGGCTTTCAAATTGTGCACGGTCGGGCCGAGTTGACTGACTTCTGGGCAGCCGTGTTCAATCCGTCGACCCCATTGCGCTTTCTGCATGCAGTTCTGGGCTCGTGGGTCACGGCGGCGGTGTTCGTCGGCGCCATCAGCGCATACTACCTTCTGCGCGGCCAGCACCTGGAATTTGCCCGGCGTTCATTGCGACTGGCGCTGCTCTTTGGCCTGGTCGCCGTGGCGGCCGAGGTCGGCGTGGGCGATGCCCACACCCGCCAGGTCGCCCGCACCCAGCCGGAGAAGTTCGCCGCCATCGAGGTTCTTCATCGCAGTCAAACCGGCGCGCCTTTGGCGGTGGTGGGCCAGCCCTTGCCCTCGGTCTTGCTGCCCAAACTGCTTTCTTTCATGACCTATTTTGACTTCAACGCGCGGGTCACCGGCCTGGATGCCTTCGCGCCCAAAGATCGTCCACCCGTCACCGCAACCGCCATGTCGTTTCACGCCATGTTGTGGCTGGGCCTGGGACTGGGGGCGGTGTTAGGGATGGGCGTCTTTTTCTGGTGGCGCGGTCGCCTGTTTGTGTCGCGACGGTATCTGCGGGTTCTTTTCTACTGCCTGCCAATTCCCTTCGTGGTGAATGAGGTCGGCTGGGTCACGGCGGAAGTCGGCCGGCAGCCGTGGAGCGTCTATCACCTGCTGCGCACCGAGGACGCCTTCTCTCGTACCGTGCCGGCGGCGCATGTGGCGGTTTCGCTGCTGATGTTCGTGGTCATTTACATTGGGCTTCTGGGCCTGACCATCCATCTTGTGCGAAAGAAGGTCCGTCAAGGTCCGGGTGGAGATGCAGCGCAGGTGCCGTCATGATGCTCCAGTTGACTTGGTTCGTGCTGGTGGCGGTTCTAGTGGCGGGCTACGCGATTCTAGACGGATTTGATTTGGGCGTCGGGATACTGCACTTTCTCGTTCCGCGCTCGGAGCCAGAGCGTCGCGTGTCCCTGGCCAGCATCGCCCCGGTATGGGATGGCAACGAGGTGTGGCTGCTGACCGCGGGTGGCGCGCTTTTTGCGGCATTCCCGCCGATCTATGCCACTGTCTTCTCTGGTTTCTATCTGGCCTTGATGCTGGTGCTGCTGGCGTTGATCGTGCGTGCGGTTTCCATCGAGGCGCGCAACCGAGGCGTGTCACCAGCCTGGCGCCATTTCTTCGACGTCAGTTTCGCCAGTGGCAGCACTTTGGTTGCGCTGCTTCTGGGCGTGGCCATGGGCAATCTCATGCGCGGTTTGCCGCTCGATGCTCAGGGCGAGTACGCCGGAACCTTCTGGGCGCTACTCAATCCCTTTTCCCTCTTTATCGGGGCGACCACAGTGGCCATGTTCGCCATGCAGGGCGCCTGCTGGCTGGCCATGAAGACCGAGGGGGAATTGGGCAAACGCGCCGTCACCGCAGCTCTGTTTGCCTGGGCCGCGTACGTGGCTCTGTATTTGGACGCAACACTGTGGGCCCCGTCACAGGCGCATTGGTTGTTCCTGCGCGCACGCCAGTCCTTGGCGCCCTGGATTCCGGCGGCCCTTGTGGTTCCGTGCCTGGTCGGTTTGCCGATCTTCCTGCGTCGCGGGCGGCTTCGCCTGGCGTTCATTTGTTCATCCATCACCATTGCCGGTGTCGTGGCCATCCTGGCCATTGCCGCCTGTCCGATTTTCGTGCTTTGCCCCGACGACGTCCGGCGCAGCCTGACCGCTTTCAATGCCGCCTCGTCACCCCGCACTCTGATGGCCATGCTGATCATCGTGCTGGTCGCGTTGCCGCTGGTACTCGGCTACACGGTATTCATCTATCGGGTCTGGCGTGGCAAGGTCCGAACAGAGCCCGAAGAGTACTAGCCGTCGGCGGGCGCCGCAAAGTGTGCGGCCTTCGGCGATTGCTGTATGCTGGCAACCTGGCTTGGTCGCAGTTTGCTTTCGTCCCCTAGGAGGGTTCCCATGGCTTATCGTTCTTCACGATCTCTGGCTGTCATCGGTGGCGACTGTCGATGCTGCGGGTTGGTTCTCCTGCTGGCCTTTGCCTTGACCGGCTGCAAGTCCTCTTCGCAGGACATCCCGGGTCCGAAGGTGGGGCAAGAGACCGACTTCGCGGTTCTCGTCAGCCCTGAGCGAGAGGTCGACATCTTGTTCATGGTGGACAACTCGCCAGGGATGGAGGCGAAACAGAAGGCTCTCGTGGACGGGTTTCCAAAATTGATACAACAACTGCAGCAACTCCCGGATGGTCTGCCCGACCTGGGGGGGTTCCAGAAGACTTGGCAGATAGGCGGCCATCGCGTGACGAGAAACAGCGCGACTCGCCTCTAATTGACTGATTTGCGCGCCTACTCAACAATATCGGAGGTCGATCCATGGAAGCGAAGCGATTAGTCATGTCTGCCCAGCGGGTGTGGTTTGCCAGTGCCACGATCGTGGCCCTTGGCGTACTTGGATGTGGCAATTCGGGTCTCGGGTTGAGGGACGCGGCAGGCGGCGGAGGATCGACCGCCGCACCCATGGGAGTAGACGGAGCCACTGTCGCTGGCGGAGCCGCGGGCGCGCCTGTCGCCACCGGCGGCGTCGCCGGAAACACGGCCGCTCTTGGTGGTGCTGTCGACGCGGCGAATGCTTCTGGTGGCGGAACCGACGCAGCAACCGCCGCTGGCGGAGCAGCTGGGAAACCAGCGGTCACGGGCGGCACCGACGCGGGGACCGCCGCCGGTGGTGCGGCCGGGAGAGCAACCGTCACTGGCGGCGCTGCCGGCGGCCCGCCCCCAACCGGTGGCGCGGGCGGAACGAGCGGCAAGGATGCTGCGGCCGATTCGCGGGCAGACGCACCGGCGAAACCCGACGGTCCGGTCGACCTGCGGATCGTGGACGCGCCGATCGCGGATGCACCTGCTGGCACTGACACGCAATCCGCCAACTGCGGCGCTCCTGGCGACAACTGCTGCCCCGGCTCTGTCTGCGAGCAGGGAGGCTGTTGCGGGAGCGGGTTCGGAGGCAACAACCGGTGCATTGCCGCCGGCAGCGCCTGCCCGGCCGCACAAGGGGGCGGCGTGTGTACCGCGGGCGCCTGCGCATCGGACGCGGGAACCTGCGGCGCCTTCGGTGGTCCGTGCTGCAACGGCGTCTGCACGGCGGGCAATCTAGTCTGCGCCGGCGCCGACGGATCCACGAGCTGTGTTCGCTGTGGTGCTGCGGACGAGCCTTGCTGCCGTAGCGGCAACAACCGCACCTGCACGGCTGCCGGTACGGTTTGCAGCGGAAACACGGCAGCGGCGATTTGCACCGTTTGTGGGGGCGTTGGCCAGCCCTGCTGCGGGATCGCCGGCAACCGCACCTGCTCTGCCGCTGGCGCGGTCTGCAGCGGGAACGGAGCGGGGGCGACCTGCACGGCTTGCGGCGGCGTTGACCAACCCTGCTGCGCCAACCGCACTTGCTCTGCTGCGGGCACGTCTTGCGCCGGCAACACGAACGGTACGGCAACTTGCATCGTTTGCGGTGGCATCGGCCAGACCTGCTGCGGGACCGGCATCAACCGCACCTGCACCGCCACCGATGCGATCTGCACATTGGGCGCGGGTGCGGATGGCGGTGCTCTTACAGCCACCTGCGAAGCCTGCGGAGTCGCTGGCGGCGGCTGCTGCCCAGACAACTCGTGCAAGAGCGGCGGGTGCTGCTCGAACAACAACACTTGCCTCGCGGCGAACTCTGCCTGTCCTAGCGGCAACGGAATGTGCCAGGCCGGGGCCTGCGTCGGCGACGCTGGCGCGTGTGGCGGGCCTGGCGATCCTTGCTGTACGACGAGCGGCCCGTTTGGCGGCCTCAATTTCTGCACCGCGGGCAAGCTGGTTTGCGCCAACGCAGACGGCGGCAGAATGTGCGAACCCTGCGGCGGCAGCGGGCAGCGCTGCTGTGCTGGCCGCTCCTGCGACACCGGCATGAACTGCAACGGTGTCGGCGGCGGCACCTGCCAGACAGCGCCAACGGGCGGCTAGTCCGGCCGTGTGTCGGTATCTTCTGATGCGGGAAGATACCGGCGTATACTGGCGAGCATGTCGAGTCAGACAAGGAAGTCCCGGTGACCAAACCCGCACGCATTTTGGTCACCGGCGGAGCGGGTTTTCTCGGATCGCACCTGTGCGAGCGCCTGGTTGAAGAAGGCCACGACGTCATCTGTTTGGACAACTTCTTCACCGGAACGCGCGCCAACGTGGCCCACCTGCTGGCGCACCCGCGTTTCGAGCTGGCCCGCCACGACGTCGAGCACGCGCTGACCATGGAGGTCGACCAGATCTTCCACCTGGCCTGCCCGGCCTCGCCCGTGCACTACCAGCGCAATCCTGTGCGCACCATCCGCACGGCCGTGCAGGGCACGCTGAACTTGCTGGAAGTGGCGCGTGAGGCCGGGGCACGCATGCTGATCGCGTCGACATCAGAGGTGTATGGCGATCCCGCCGAGCATCCACAGCGCGAAACCTACTGGGGCCACGTGAATCCCATCGGGCCGCGCGCCTGCTACGACGAGGGCAAGCGTTGCGCCGAGACGCTGGCCACAAGCTACGCACGTCAGTACGGCGTGGAGGTCCGCATCGCGCGCATCTTCAACACCTACGGCCCGCGCATGCACGAGAACGATGGCCGGGTGGTCTCCAACTTCGTGGTGCAGGCCCTGGCCGGCCAGCCTCTGACGGTGTTCGGCGATGGCCAACAAACGCGTTCGTTCTGTTTTGTTTCGGATCTCATCGAGGGGTTCTTGCGGCTGATGGCCAGCCCGCATGGCTGCGATCCCGTCAACCTGGGCAACCCGCGCGAAACTTCGATGCTGGAACTGGCGACCTTGGTGAACGCCATGGTCGGCTCACGCGCCGGCATCGTGCACGCGCCTCTGCCCAAGGACGATCCGGTGCGGCGCAACCCGAACATCGCGCTGGCGCAGAAGCTGCTGGGCGGCTGGACGCCGCAGGTGCCGCTCGAGCGCGGGCTGGAAGCGACCATCGCCTATTTTCGGGGCGTCGGCAGACGCGCCACCAGCTAGCGCAGCCCTCGCCCGATCGGCGCGAGCCGGCGGCAAAGGTCCGACAGGGACACCATCGTGCGCAGGCGCGCGCTCACGGCCGCGCTGGACATGTTCAGGCCCTTCGCGACAAATCCCCGCTGGCAAGCTACAATAGGCCCTTCGCTCTAGTGCTCGCGCAAAAGGTGTAGAAAGAACGGGTGCTGTCTGCCATGGATGACGAACGACGCATACTTCCGCGCTACCAGGTGAAGGTCGAGGTCGGCATGCAGACCGACAACAATTTCTACACCGGACTAACCCAAGACCTGAGCGGGGGCGGCGTGTTCGTGGCCACCCACCAGATTCGGTCGGTGGGCGATCGTATCAAGGTGGTGCTGTCGGTGCCTGGGCACGCCGAGACGTTTGAGATTCTTACCGAGGTCCGCTGGGTGCGCGGCACTTCCCTGAGTCATGGAATCGACGAGCCGGGCATGGGCCTGCGCTTCTTGCAGATGTCGCCCCAGGCGAAAAAGGCCGTGTCCGACTTTCTCACCAAACGCGAGTCGCTCTTCTTCGACGAAGACTAGCGGCCCACGCGCAGAAGCTCGATGAGCGGCGCGCTTTCCTGGCCGGGGGCCAGCGGCTCGGAAAGATCGATGCGGACGAAGATGGCGAAATCCTCGTCGCCTTCGGGATCGATCAGGCGCTGCTGGGCCTCCCACAGGCGCGGCCCGATGGGTGTAAGCAGGGTGTGGTGCGGGTTGCGCGCCGCGGGCGTGACTTCGATGCGGCCGTGTTCCTGGAAGTACGGCTCGATCTCCGCGGTCAGGCGTTCGGCGGTCCATTCCGGCGTGTCGCTTTCTGGGTTGTCGCGCAGGGCGGACAGGGCTTCTTCCCAGTCGCGACGGGCCAGGGCGCCGAGCAAGCGGTGTAGCTCGGCCCGGATGCGCGCAGCAAAAGTGCGCGGGTCTGCCGCGGGATCGCGCGGTCGAGCGGCGCGGACAGGGGCTTGCGGTGTGACCGCGCCACCTGGCGTGCGCAACTCTTCCCACTCTTCGAGAAGGCTGGAGTCAACCGTGCGCACCAGCCCGCCCAGACTGGCGATCAGATCCTCCACCTCCGGGGTGCGAAACGCAGCGGGCACGGACTGGTTGAAGGTCCGGTACGCGTCGGACAGATAGCGCAGAAGAACGCCCTCGGTTCGCTGCAATCCATAGTCGCGCACGTAATCGTGGAAGCTGCAGAAGCGCTCCAGAATCTCGCGCGCCACGGATTTCGGGGCGATGTTCTCCTCGCCCACCCAAGGATGCTTGTCGGAAAAGGCGTTGAATGTGTCGTAAATGAAGTCGCGGTTGGGCTTGGGCCATTCCAGCTTTTCCAGCTCCTCCATGCGTTCTTCGTACTCCACGCCTTGGGCTTTCAGCGCCGCCACGGTTTCGCCCTTCAATCGATCAAGCTGCGCAAAGAGCACCGGTCGCGGATTTTCCAAGATGGCCTCGACCAGCGAGAGCACGTCGAAGGCGTAGGTTTCTGTCGCCGGGTCAAGCAGTGGCAGGGTATCGACCATGTACAGCGACAGGGTGTGGTGCATAGAGAAGTCGTGCTGCAGATCCGGGCTGACCACCGCGTGCGGGCAACGGGCACTTTCATCCACCACGACGCTCACCAGTCCGGCCTTGCGTAGGGTGCGGAAACAGGCGGCCGCGGTTCGGCGGTGGCGGCGCTTGAGCACGTCGCTGTCGTGGCACGCGGCGATGACCTCCAGTAATTTTCGGTAGCCGCCCCCGCGATTGGGATCTCCCTGCTCGCCCTGCAACAGGGTCAGCAGCAGGCCGTGGTTCACGGCAAAGCGCGATTCCAGAGGCTCGGGCGTGCCCGCGGTCAGACGGTCGAAGGTGCCCTTGTCGAAATGCACATAGCCCTTTTGCGGGGGCTTCTGCATGTGTACCTTCTTGCCGCCCGCGGCCTTGGCTTTGAGGCGCAGGTTTTCCACCACATGCGCAGGCGCTTGCGCCACCACCCAGCCGCGATCGTCAAAACCCTTGCGGCCGGCGCGCCCCGCGATCTGCTTGAATTCGCGCACGCCCAGCACGGCGTCTTTTTGCCCGTCGTACTTGCACAGCTGGGTAAACAGGACAGTGCGGATGGGGATGTTGACCCCGACACCCAGCGTGTCGGTGCCGCTCACCACCTTGAGCAGCCCACGCTGGCTCAGGCGCTCGACAACACGACGGTAGCGCGGCAGCAGGCCCGCGTGGTGCAGGCCAATGCCGTGGCGGAGAAACCGCAGCAGTTCCTTGCCGTACGGGCTATCCAGGCGCTCGTCGCGCAGGGCGAGCTTGATGGCCTCTTTCTCGTCCTTGCTGCAGACGTCGACGCTCATCAAGTTCTGCACTTCTTCGGCGGCGGCGCGCTGGGTGAAATTCACCAGATAGATGGGCGCGCGGCTCAGTTTGATGAGCTCGGCGATGGTCTCGTGCAGTTGCGTGTCCCGGTACTCGAAGTCGAGCGGCACGGGCCGGATGGCGCCGCGCACGCTGGCGATCTCGCGACCGGTGAAGGCCGCCACCTGGCTTTCAATACCGGTGGTGTCGCCCAACGTGGCGGACATCAGCAAGAAAGTCGTCTGGCGCAGGGTCACCAGTGGGATTTCCCAGGAGATGCCGCGCTCGCGATCGCCGTAGTAGTGGAATTCGTCCATCACCACGTAGTCGGCGGCGGGGCGCGACCGGCGCAGCGACATGTTGGACAGAATCTCCGCGGTGCCGACCAGGATGGGCGCGCTCCCATTCACCGCCGCGTCGCCGGTGAGCAGGCCCACGCGTTCCGGGCCAAAGGCAGTACACAGGTCGAAGAACTTTTCGTTGACCAGGGCCTTGACCGGGCAGCTATAGAAGCCGGTCTTGCCTTCGCACAGGGCCTTGAACAGGAAGGCGGTGGCGACCAGCGACTTGCCCGAACCGGTCGGCGTGGCCAACACCACATGCTTGCCGGCGAGGATTTCAAACAGCGCCTCTTCCTGTGCCGGATACAGCTCCAGTCCCAACGTCGCCACATAGCCAAGGAACTGTTCCAGGATCTGGTCAGCCGCCACGGGTCCGGGCGGCGGGGCGAGCAGGGGGGCCAAGCGGACGTCGGCCGCGGTGTCGGTCAAGGAAGCTTCACCTGGGCAAGCGTTTGCTGCGCGGCCGGCGAGATCCACTCGCACCCCGACAGACTCTTGCTTGCGGCTTGCGGATCCAGGACGTGCATCCGGCGCCGCCACTTGGCCATTTCAACGGGATTTCCAATGATGGTGTGGGCAGGCAACTCGGACCAAATGCTGCCACTGAGGTCGGGATTCCAACGGCCATGGGCCACCTCGCTGGCGTCGAAGACAAAGGCGCAGGCGGACGGGTGGGCCTGGCGAAGAGCGCGAAAGTGCTGGAAGAACGAACCCTCGCCGGGAATCCCGTGATAGCCAGGAACGCGGCGGCCGATGACGGTTTGGTCAAGTGTGACGTAGGTGCCGGCCTCGGCGCGCCGCCAGCGCCACGCCGCGAATGACTGGGCGGCGACCACCAGCGCCAACGCAAGCACGGCGATCTTGCGCAGGCGGGTTGCGGCCGGCAGGGCTTGAGCGCAGGCGATCACCAGAAATCCCCCAATCAGCGGCAGAAAGTCCGTGCGTTTCAGGTAAGCGTAGGCGACGTCACGGTAAAGCGCCGTCGCCACCGTGAAGAGCAGCAAAGTGGCGGCGAACACATGGGGCCCAAAGCAACGCCGACGCCAGGCCCACACAGTTGTCGCGACGACAACCGCCAGCTCGACCAGCATCACCAGGCCGCCTATCCCCACCAACCACGCGGCTGAAAAGGGAATCCGGTTCGAGAACAGTTGCAGCACGGTGGCGATGCCGAGGGTCTTGAGCGATCCCGACACATCGGCGAAAAGCTTGACCGTCTCGGCCATGGTCTTGGGAAACTGGGAGGGATCAGGGCGGGCAAACAGCACCGAAAGGGCCGTTCGCAGTGGAAGCGTCGACGTGATCGATACGAAAGCGGCGAACCCGATGGCGCCAGCGAACAGCGCAAGAATGGTCAGGGCCGCGTTGCGCGCGCGCAGCCAGGCCGCGGTTTCGCGGCGACGCAGAACCACGGCGACGTAAAGCGGTGGCAAGACGTAGATCACGCCCTGGACCGACATCAGCCCCGACGCGGCCGCCAGCAGTCCAGCCGCGATGCTTTCCCAGACCCCCCATTTTTCGGCACGCACGGCACACAGCCACAGAATGCCGGTGGCTGGGGTCAAGAAGACCAGGTTGTCTTCCAGGGTGAACACCAGAAACTGGGTCACAAAGGCGCTGGCCCAAAACGCAACCGCCAGCCCTGCGACCAGCCGGCTGCCTGCCACGCGGATGCCGGCGTCGGCCAGCAAGGCCGCGATGGTGGCCAGACAGCAGGCATCGAGCAGCCTGGCTCCGTCGATATCGGTGCCACCAAGAAAGCGCGCCAGCCAGAAGAAGACCAAATACGCGTACTGCATGCCGAAGTGGGCATTCCACGGCGCATTTGACCAGCGGACCCCGCCGGCGGCGATCTGGTGGATGAAACTGCCCGCGTCCCAATTGATGTGAACCAGAAAACGCGGCGACGTAGCCACCCATCCGAACAGACCGGCGATCAGTCCTGCTCCCGCGACGAAGGAGGCATGGCTTGCGCGAGGGCCAAGTCGAGATGACGTTTGGGGATTCATCATGCGCGGGACTATAGCAGCGTCAGGGACGAGACCGAGTAGACCTGGCGAGTGAGTCAGCTAGCGCTGCCCCGGCCCAGCGGCTAGAGTCGCATGTCTCATGGCCCAGCCTCCGGAATCGGCGCAGACATCGCCGGCGCGCAAGATGACCGACGACGAGAATCGCGGGCGCCTCCACGAGGAACAGGTTTTTCCACTGATCGGACAGAGGCTGGTCGAGCGCCTGGTCGACAGCGTGCCGCTCAAGCCGCGCTCGCAAGTGCTGCAGATCCGCTGCGGGCTGGGCGGGACCACGGCCGAGCTGCTGCACCGGCTGGACCAGGCCAGCCGGATTATCAGCCTGGAAAACGCGCAGGGTCTGCTTGACCGCGCCCGCGCCAACGTGGCGGCGGAACAAGTCGGGCGCCGGGTCTTTTTTCGACTGCAGAATCTGGCTGACCGCATGCCCTTCGCCGATCACGCCTTTGATCTGGTGCTGGCCAACGTAGGCCTGGCGGATCTGGCCCGACCTGATGAGTTCTTTGCTGACCTGGCCCGGGTGGCCCGGCCTGAGGCCGAGGTGCGCGTGGCATCCCCGCTGCACGGGACCTGGCTGGAATTTCTCGACGTGTATCGGGATGTGCTGGTGCGCCTGGGCCGCGAAGACGCGCTCGCCAGTCTGCGCGGGTACGCCGCCTCTTTTCCCGAGGCCGCCGCAGTCGTCCACCAGATGGAACAAGCGGGATTCAAGTCCGTCAACGTGCGGCGCGATCATTGGGAACTGGTCTTTCGGAGTGCGCGCGAATTCTTTTACGCGCCGGTGGTCGAATTCGGGCCTCTGCCGCGCTGGAAGCAAATTGCGGGCAAAGGGGCCGAAGTGCAAGACACGTTTCTCGCGGTCAAGCAGGCCATCGACACCTATTTTTCCGGGCAGTCGTTCAACGTCAGTATCGAGGCGGGTCTGTTCATCGGACAGAAACCCTAGAAGAACTTGTCCGATAGAAGGCGGCCGACGCCGGTCAGCGCCAAGGCCAGGCCCGCCGCGGCCAACAGGGCGCCGGCAAGATCGACCGGCCGATGGCGCTCGCTGGCCAGCAGCACGCCGTACACGGCGGCGACAACGCCAATCGCGATCAAGGCAAACGCCAGCAGCATGGCTCGACAATTCTGAGGTAAAGTCCGCCGATGGCAACGCCTGAACAATTTGCTTTGATACTTGCCGGCGGTGGCGGCACGCGCTTGTGGCCGGCCAGTCGGCGCACGCGACCCAAGCAGCTCCTCAGCCTGGGCGCTAGTGAATCGCTGCTCGGCGCCACGTTTCGCCGGCTGAGCGCCGTTGTCGGCGTGCCACACACTCTGATCGTGACCGCGGCGGACCAAGCCGAGGCCATCCGGCAAGCCCTGCCCAGCCTGCCGGCCGACAACCTGGTGGTCGAGCCCGCGCCCCGCAACACAGCGCCGGCGGTGGGTCTGGCAGTTGCTCATATCGCGCGCCGGGCGGGGCCGGACGCCGTGCTGGCGGTCGTGCCTTCGGACGCCTTCATCAGCAACGAGCCGCGATACGCGGCGGTGCTGCGAACCGCGCTGGTACAGGCCAGCCAGGCCATCGTCACGGTCGGCATCAAACCCACCCATCCAGAAACTGGCTACGGCTACCTGCAAGCCGGGGCAGCGGTCGCGGGCAACGCCGAGGTTTTTCACGTGGCGCGCTTCGTGGAAAAGCCAGACCTGCAAACCGCGCGGACCTACCTGGCCTCCGGCGACTACATGTGGAATTCGGGCATGTTCTTCTTTTCGGCCGGGCGCCTGCTCGACGAAGCCCGCCAGCACCTGCCCGAGCTTTCGGCTTTTCTCGACGATCTTCGTGCCACGCCTGACCCGATCGCCTTGGCCGAACAGCGCTACCCGCGCGTGCCGGCCATCTCGATCGACTACGGCATCATGGAAAAGGCGCAGGGCATTCGCGTGGTGCCCGGCGATTTCGGCTGGAGCGACGTGGGCAACTGGGCCGCCTTGGCTGACATCAGGCCAGCCGACGCCGACGGCAACGTCATCTCGGGCGACGCCATCGTGAAGGCCAGCAGAGACAGCGTGGTCATGGCCGAGCCGGGCGCGCCGCTGGTGGGCGTGGTGGGCGTCGAGGGGATGGTGGTGGTGGCCACACGCGACGCGGTGCTGGTCGTGCCCAAACAGCGGGCGCAGGAAGTGCGTGCCGTGGTAGACGAGCTCTCCGCGCAGGGCAGAAAACAACTTCTGTAGTGAACCGGAAACCAACATGAACCCAAGAGTTTTTCGCGAGTACGACATCCGCGGCGTCGCGGACCAGGATTTTCCCGATTCGTTCGTGAGTGAACTCGGCGACGCCATCGCCGAGCACCTGCGCGAGGCCGGCGCGCGCGCCATCACGCTCGGCCGCGATTGCCGGCTGTCTTCCCCGCGCATCCACGCGGTCATGCAAGCGCGCCTTGTGCGTGCCGGACTGGCTGTGTCGGACATCGGCGTGGTACACACGCCCGGGCTGTATTTCTCGGTCTTTCATCGCAAGGCTGACGGCGGCGTGATGATCACGGCCAGCCACAATCCCGAACAGGACAACGGCTTCAAGATCATGCGCGGCCCGAGCACCATCTTCGGCCCCGAAATCCAGGTCCTGCGGGAGCGCATCGAACGCCACCACGCCAGCGGCGCGCCCGCGCCTTTGCCCGGCGGCACCGCAACCGAGGTGGACATCCTGACCCCGTACATCACCGAAGTCGCCGATGGCATGCGCCTCGGTCGCCGGCGCTTCAAGGTCGTGGTCGACGGCGGCAACGGAACCGGCGGCCTGACCTGCGTGTCGGTGCTGCGCCGAATGGGCATCGAAGTCGAGCCCCTGTACTGCGAGCCCGACGGGCGCTTTCCCAATCACCATCCCGATCCGACAGTGCCGGCCAATCTGGTCGACCTCATCGACCGGGTGAAGAAGAGCGGCGCCGAGTTGGGCATTGCCCTCGACGGCGATGCGGATCGCCTGGGTGTGGTTGATCCGGCGGGCCGCATTGTGTGGGGCGACCAGCTGGTGATGCTGTTCGCCCGCGACATTTTGCGCGAGCGACCGGGCGCCACCTTCGTCAGCGAGGTCAAGTGCAGCCAGGCTCTGTTCGACGAAATCGCCCGTCTCGGCGGCCGCGCTATCATGTGGAAGGTGGGCCACTCGCTCATCAAGACCAAGATGCGCGAGGAGAAAGCCGTGCTGGCCGGCGAGATGTCGGGCCACATGTTCTTCGCCGATCGCTACTTCGGCTTCGACGACGCCGTGTACGCGTCCGCGCGCATGGTTGAGCTTCTGACCCGCAGCGAACAGCCGCTGTCCGCGCTGGTGGACGGGCTGCCGGTCATGCACAACACGCCCGAAATCCGTATGCCCTGCTCCGACGACATCAAGTTTGAGGTGGTGCGCCGAGCGCTGGCGTATTACCGCCGCGACCACCACGTGGTGGACGTGGACGGCGCGCGCGTCAGCTTCCCGGGCGGCTGGGGCCTGGTGCGCGCTTCCAACACCGGCCCGGTGCTGGTGCTTCGCTGCGAAGCCGACAGCCCGGCACGGCTGGCGGAAATTCGCGCCGACCTGGAAAGCCGCCTGCAGATCATCACCGCCGAGCTGCAACCCAACGGCAGCAAAGCATTGTAAACTGAACGCCTTTCAATATCCGGGTCCTAGAGGGGAGGCAACCGCCATGCGCGGCATTCCGTTCGTACAGACATTGTTTCGTAGACTCGCGCCGGCCTGGGCGTTTGTTGCCCTTCTTCTCTGTGCGCGGCCCGCAGCGGCGGCGCTCGGCGGCGATGCGACGTCCATCGGCACGGGTCAGACCCACTTGCTGGCCAGCGCCCGCATCCTTCGCGCTGCGACCCACACCACGCACGAACTCCAAGCGGCAACCGGCACCAAGGTTCGCGAGTACCTGTCGAGCGCCGGCAAGGTCTTCGCCGTCGCCTGGCAAGGTCCCTTTCGTCCCAACCTGCGCGAGCTCCTCGGCTCGTACTACGACACGTTCGTCGCCGCCACGGGATCAAACCTTGCCCGTGGCCCCCTCAACATTCGCGTGCCGGGATTGGCCATCCACATGAGCGGCCATCAGCACGCCTTCTACGGCCGGGTCTATCTCGTGGATCAGGTTCCGCAGGGTCTTTCCATCGGTGAGATCCGCTGATGCGCGCCGATCGCAGCCGATGGCAAGGATGGTTTTTTGCCTTCGCCGCTTCTCTCGGCCCAGGGTGTGGCGACGACAATTCTGGCGGCGTTGGCCACAACACCATTGTCGTGCCGGCCGACAACCCGGACAACGTGGTGGGGGTTTCCGTCGACTTTGGCATACCGAAGGCCGCCCAAATCAACGGCCTGTTTGGGTCCGTCACCGTTTGCGTGCCTGGCACCAGCACCTGCCAGACCATTGATGACGTGCTGATCGACACGGGTTCATCTGGTCTGCGTGTGCTGGCGTCTGCGCTGACGCTTTCGCTTCCTGCCGTGACCGATTCCGGTGGAACTCCTCTTGGCGAGTGCGGCCAGTTCATCAGTGGCTTCACCTGGGGCAGTTTGCACAGCGCCGATATCAAACTCGCAAACGAAAAGGCCCCTGGCGTCTCGGTCCAGGTGATCGGCGATTCAACGTACGCTGTGCCAAATGATTGCACCGGCACCAATTTCAGCACCATTACAGACCTCCGCGCCAATGGCATCCTCGGAATAAGTTCTATCCTGCAGGACTGCGGTGCAGACTGCGAAGAGGCACCAGGCGTCAAATCAGCGAATCCGGGGTGCTACTACGCCTGCGCCTCAACAGCGGCCGGCGGCTGCCAGGCAACGACCATGCCGCGTGACAAGCAGCTATCCAATCCCGTCTACTTTTTTGCCAACGACAACAACGGCACCATCATCGAGTTGCCAGCGATTCCCGACGAGGGGGCACCTCAGGTGCTCGGCTCTCTCGTTTTCGGCATCGGCACGCGCACCAACAATGGCCTTGGTCGCGCCACGGTGCTGGGGCTGAGCCCGCTCGCAACTCTGTGGACCAGATATCCCAACAACACCAACTTGATTGGATTCATCGACAGCGGCTCGAACGCGCTCTCTTTCGACGACAGCACGATTCCGATCTGCACCCAAAATCCGTTCTACTGTCCCCGATCCACCGCGCACCTGTCGGCCAGGATTCAGGACTTTGATGTCAAGACTACGGTGAATGTGAACTTCGGCGTGGCCAACGCCAATGCCTTGTTCGCCAACGGCTTCCATTTCGCCTACAGCAATCTCGCCGGCCCGATGAGCGACCCGAGCACGGGAGACATGTCCATGTTCTTCGACTGGGGCCTGCCCTTCTACTTCGGCAGGAACGTATTCACCGCCATTGAGGGCCAAGCGACTCCCGGGGGCCAGGGGCCGTTCGTCGCCTTTTGATTCACTCTCCGGAAAGCAGGCGCACCAGCGCGGCCCACGCCAGTTTTCCTAGGAAAAGGTAGGCTAGGGCGCTCGATGCCAGGAAGGGACCAAACGGGACTTCCGTTCTGCGAATCGATACGGGCTTTGGCGGCGGCCCATCGCTGGGCGCTGCCTCGGCCGCTGGCGATGGTGGCGTCGCGCCACGCCGGCGCAGCACAAGCACCGGCACGCTGATCGCAATGCCGGTGAGCGACGCCAGCAACACGATGGGGGGAATAGCCTTCCAGCCGAACAGTGCCCCCATGATGGCCAAAAGCTTGCCATCGCCCAGGCCCAGACCCTCGCGGCCGGTGGTGTAGTAGTAGCCGTCGCTGATGATACGGACCAGGAGATAGCCGGCCGCCGCGCCGATCGCGCGTTCTGACCAGGGGACTTCGTGAACCGCGAACCCGGCCATAAAGAACACGGCAATAGACGGCAGGGTGATGATGTCGGGCAGGCGTTTGGTATCGAGATCGATGAACGACAGCACGAGCAGCACGGATGCAAAAGCGAAGTAGGTGGCGAAGCGGGCGGCGCGAACGCCCAGGGGATCGCCCGGCGCATCGACCACGAAGACCCAGAAAATCAGGGCCGCCAGCGCCGCCGCAATGGTTTCGATCAGGGCGTGGCGCGCCGAGAATTTCTCACCGCAGTGGCGGCAGCGGCCACGCAGCAGGAAGTACGACAGGATGGGGATGTTGTCCCACGCCGCCACGCGCGCGCCGCAGGCGAAGCAGTGCGAAGGCGGACTGACCACCGACATCCCGCGAGGAATGCGCGCGATGCACACGTTGAAGAAACTGCCCCAGAGGGCACCCAGGCCTGCCACGCCAAGGGTGGCGGCCAAGCGTAGGCCAGGAGAGCTGAGGGTCGGCAAAGCATCCACGACCCCACGTTACCACTCCGCCGATGTCTAGTCGCAGGTGCCGGCGCAGGGAACGAAGCGGCCATCGGTGGCGGTCACGGTGGCGGAGCCGCTGGTGAGCGAGCCCGACTTGGCCGTCACGGTGATGGTTCCGGGGCCGGTCGCCTGCACGAGCGCGAAGGACAGCCCCAGGAAGGCGTTGCGCGTGTCGCCGCGGAAGGTCTCCTGGATTCGGTTGCCGCTGTCCACCGCCACAATGGTGCCCGGGCCCGTGATGGTATACGTCACCGGCGCAGAGGAACTGGTCACGACATTCCCGGAGCCGTCAGCAATCGTGGCCTTGATGTACGAGATGTCGTTCCGGTCCGTCAACAGCGTGGCGTGATCAGCCGTGAGAACGACCTTGGTCGCCGTCGTGCCCGTGGCCGGAGCCGTGGTCGCAGGCACTCCCCATGTCTTCTGCCATTCGTAGCCGATGGGCCTTACCGTCCCCATCTCGTCCATCAGCCCGCGTGCGGTGGCGGGTCCGTATCCCTGGGTGCCGGGCCATTCGTCGGGTGCCTCGCCGAGGTAGTCCGAACCCAGCCACATGAACAGACCGGTGAGCCCGGGATTGGCCATGACAATGGACCAGGTGGTCGTTTCAGTGCCCATTTCCGTGAGCACGCCGGATTTGGTTGGAGAGGCGGCCATAGCAGAAATGACCTCGTCGGTTCGGTAGTTGCCGCCGAATACGTCGAGCAGGGTATTCGTGGCACCGCCGACATCGCCATTGTCTTTGGGCTGAAAGAGGCCCTGCGTGGCGCCACGGTTCGGGTCGAGAGTCTTGATGATGGAAACCATCTTGGTCAGGATGGGAGTCCTGGTTGAGATGCTGTCGCGAATCTCGTTGCCCGTGCTGTACAGGGCGACGCTGGGGTGGTTGCGATCCCGGGCGACAATGCTGGTCACAACGACCTGATACCAAGGCGCGCCGGTGGCGGTTCCTGGCACTGCGGGCTGTCCCGTCGGCGTTGAAGCGGCCTTGCTGAAGTACGTGGCAAAGTCGCCCGTGTCGGTGTACTTGTGGGCCACCCAGGTGTCGAAGAACTCGTCCAGGACGAGCAGACCCATGCGATCCGTCAGTTCAAGGAAGTCCGGGCTGGGCGGGTCGTGGGAGGTGCGGATGGCGTTGACACCCAGGGCTTTGAGCTCCGCCAGACGTCGCTGCATGGCCCGCTGCGGGGCTGCCATTCCAAGGCCGTGGTAGTCCTCGTGAAGCGCGACACCCTGAAATTTCAGGCTCTTTCCATTGAGAGTCATGCCCGCATTGAACTTGATCTCCCGTATGCCAAATGGGATCACGTCGTCGTCGACCGTCGTGCCACCAACCTGCACGTTGATCAGAAGCTGATACATGGCGGGCGTTTTGAGATCCCAAAGTTGCGGGTTTGCCACCGGGACGTCGAAGGCGAAGTTGGCCGATGCCCCGGCCGCGATGTTCTGCGCCGCCGCTGTAACCGGCGCCAGGGCCTTGCCGCTGGGGTCACTGACGATGCCCTGCAGGCTCACACTGGCGGATGCCTTGCCGCTGTTGACCACCGTCGTCGTTACCTTCACTGTCGCCGACGTTGTCGTGGGGGCCGGCGTGCTGACGTAGGTGGCCCACTGATCGATGTGCACGGCATTGGTCGCAATCAGACGAACATGACGGTAGATGCCGGCGCCCGCATAAAAGCGCGAGGAGGGCTGCAGGCTGGTGTCAGTCTTGACCGCGATCACGTTGTCGGTCGTTCCGAATTTCACGCTCGACGTGATGTCGTAGCGAAAGCTGGTGTACCCGCAGGGTTGGTTCCCAATGCTGGTGCCGTTGACGTAGACGGTGCTGTTGGCCATAACGCCGTCAAATTCAATGAATACGCTGCTATTGGCAAGGTTCTGGGGAATCGTGAAATGCTTGCGATACCAGCCGATACCTGACGGCAGGTAGGCGCCTCGCCCTGTGCTGGGCGCGTTCTGGGCGAAGGGGTCAGCGGGCGGATTCGGGCCCTCGATGGCCCAGTCGTGCGGAACGCTCAGTTGCCGCCAGGCCGTGTCCGCAAAAGTCGCCGCGTCCGCACCGGCCGCGTCGCCGTACTTGAACAGCCAGCCATCATTAAAGGGTTGGATGGTGCGAACCCGGTTGGGGTTAACCGTCCAGGTGCCGCCGGTTGCGCCGCCGCCAACCCCGCCGGTTTCTGGGTTTCCACCGGTCGCTCCGCCCGCGCTGGCCGTGCCACCGGCCGCTTTTCCAGCCACGCCGCCAGCACCGAGGGTGGTGCCACCGGCCGCTTTTCCACCCGCACCGCCGCCGCCGCCAGCACCACCATCCGCCCCGCCGCTGCTGCTGCCGCCGACCTGGCCTCCAGAACCGCGCCCGCCCGAGTCCGCCGCGCCGGTGCCACCCGAGTCCTCTTGCCCGCTGCCGCCCGAGTCATTGGCACCTGCCGTCCCCCCGGAACCGCCAGCTCCCCCGCGGCCCCCGCTCGCTGTGCCGCCAGAGGGAGTGGACCCGACTTGGGTTCCACCACCTCCCGCCGGTGACTTGTTCCCCGAGGAGCTACACCCGATGGCAGCACCCGCAGAAAGAAACAGAACGCCAAACAGAGCCCAGAATCGAAGCTGCGGTGCCTTTTTCGAGATGCGAAGGTCCATCATGGCTCCTTGTTTTGTACTCGGCGAGTCAGGAGGATTCCCGTCCTGGCGTCAGAACTATAGCGCCAACCTATTGCCCCAGCCTACCACCGGCGGTCGGCTGTGAGGTTACCTTCAGGCGGGAAGCCAAGGTAGGATACCGTGCGCTTTGGTGAGACAAACGCCGACATCGGCATCTATGGTGGCCTGCGCGCGGCCTGGAACTCCCCCAGCGATCTCGCGAGATTCCGGAAGGCGCGGTGCTCCTGTCGGGGGTGAGGTACTGAACAAACCTCCATGTAAACTGCCACCCCCGTTCTCGGGTGAACGTGTACACTAGGTTCCCTCCGGACGCGGGCCGGGTCAGGAAACCGAAACGAGACGAGGAGAGAGAACATGCGAACTGCGTGGCGATTGCTGCCAATCCTGTTGGTGATGGGGCTTGCGCCCAAGGCGGTCGCGAGCTCGAAGACAACCTCGGAAGCGCCCCAGCTCAATGCCTGTGGCTGCTACCGGAACTCCGTCGGAACTTGCCTATGCGGAAAGAAGGGCAAGTGCGAGTGTCCGGGCGAATGCGAGCCCAAGGGCTGCTCCGAGAAGCGCCAGAAGGATCTGGACAAGGAAATCCAGGCGGAGACCAAGCGTGTTCAAGAGGCCGAGAAGAAACGGCTTGATGAGGCTGCCGAGAAGAAGCGCCAAGAGGAAGCGAAGGTAGAAGAGGCCACGACCGGCGAGGACTTTGCCGAGGGTCTGACCGCCGCGGATGAGCCAGCGGCTGGGGACCAGGATCAGGCGAAGGACAAAAAGGGCAAGGACGGCAAGAAGGGCAAAAAGGCTGAGAAGGCTGAGAAAGCCGAGAAGGCTGACAAGACCGATCAGGCCGACAAGACCGCGAAGAGCGGCGAGACCGCGAAGGTCGAGAAGACCGACAAGGCCGACAAGACCACGAAAGCCGAAAAGACCGACAAAGTCGAAGGCGCCGACAAGAGCAAGAAGACCGCGAAGGCCGAGAAGACCGACAAGTCTGACACCCCGTGAAAGGGCACCAATCAGAGCACGAATTGGCCGAAACTCTTCGGCGACCTCAGGCATCTGACTGACAGAGGGGAGCGCTGCGAACGCAGCGGGTGGGCGGTCATGGATGTCAAAGGGCTGGTCAGAAAGTACATCGGGGAAAGCTTGGCACCGGCTGTAGGCGATGGCGTTGCCGACAACTCATCGCTGGTGGGCCAGGGCATAATCGACTCCGCCGGAATACTGGAGCTGGTGGCGTTCGTCGAAGATGCGTTCGGCATTCAAGTCGGCGACAGCGAGCTTGTGCCGGAGAACTTCGACAGCCTGAACGGAATCTCGTCGTACCTCGAACGCAAGCAGACGCTGGCGCCGGGCTAGCGCTCCTTTCGCACCACAGGCTTGGCGGGAATTCCGACCACTGTGGTGTCAGCAGGCACGTCATGCAGCACCACCGCGTTGGCGCCGACGCGGGTCCCATCGCCGAGGCTGACTGGGCCGACAATCTTGGCGCCGCATCCGATGAAGACGTTGTTGCCCAGTGCGGGGCTCTGGCCCTTTTCGGCGCCGATGGTGACCTGGTGTTCAATGTGAACGTTCCGACCAGCGCGAACCGCCCCATTGATGACAACGCCTTGGGAATGAATCAGGACCAAACCCGGCCCGAATTCCGCGCCGCGACCGATAATGCACTGGCCGAGAACCGTGTTTAGCTTGTTGAACAGCATCTCAGCCGGCGTCAGCCCGGCGTGACGGGATGCCTGCATGAGCCGATACAGCACGACAGCCAGTGTGCCATCGCTCAAAAGCGCCCTCAGCAGCTCCCGCGGACCGTCTGCTTCGTAGTTCCAGCGCGCTTTGGCACGGAGATCCTCGTGTAATGTCTGCATCAACCCACGAACTCCCGCCATCCAATCCCTGGAACTCGTCATCTTTCGTCCTCCAGCTTCTGTCACAACCATCGTCCTTCTCAACACTGGTACTCAATAAGATGCACTCCTCACTCAAAGCTCTACTGGTTTCCTACACTTTTCCCCCGACAGGGGGCGCCGGCATCCACCGGGTGCTCAAGCTGGCCAAGTACTTGGGCGCGCACGGTGTGTCCCCGTCGGTGCTGACGGCCCTGAACCCGTCGGTCCCATTGCGCGACGAATCTCTCTTGCGCGACATTCCGATGGACATGCCGCTCTTGCGGGCGCGCACCCTTGAGCCAGGCTATGGCATGAAAGCGCAGACCTGGAAGACCTCCAGCGGAAACGCCGGCTCGTGGCGGACGCGTACCGTGCGGCGAGTGACGGCTGGGGCGCGACAACTGCTGCTGCCAGATCCGCAGATCCTTTGGCAGCCGGGTGCACAGCTCGCACTGGCACGGCGTCTTCTGGGCCAAGAAAGACCCGATGTCGTGTTCATAACCGCGCCGCCATTTTCCCAGTTCTTGCTCGCCCCATTGACTCGGTTGGCTCGCGGCACCGCGCTGGTGCTCGACTATCGTGACGAGTGGAGCACCCTGCGCCAGCGCTACGAAATGGTGGCGGGCGATCTTCCTCGCATAGTGGGCGACGCTCTGGAAGGCAGACTTCTGCATCTTGCCCATGCGGTGACCACGGCCACCGAGGCTTTTCGCCAGAACCTGCTAGCACGATTTCCCTTTCTGCAGCCCGAACGCGTGTTCGCCATTCCCAATGGCTACGATCGCGACGACATTCCCGCGTCGCTGCCCGTGCCGCACGGCGATCGCCTCGTGGTCACCTACGCTGGCACGATATTCCGTCTGACCAGTCCGACGGGACTGCTCGGCGCGGTTCGGCGGCTGAACGCCGAATCGCCCGAGCTGGCCCGCTTGCTGCGGCTGCGTTTTTTGGGTCGCATTGTTGAGACGGAATTGCCGAACTTTGAAGGCACCGAGGCGCTCGGCGTGGAACGGGTCGGCTATCTGCCTCACGACGCCATGATGAAGGAAGTGGCGTCCAGTCATCTTCTTCTTTGTCTGCTCGACGACACGCCCGGCGCGCAACCCATCTACCCCGCCAAGATCTTCGAGCTGATGGCACTGAATCGACCCTGTCTGACCCTGGCGCCCGAGGGAGCATTGGCCGAGCTGGTGCGCGCCACGCGCCTAGGTGATCTCCTGCCTCCGCGCGACGAAGCGCGCATCGCCGAGTACCTCGCGCGCCTGCTCACGGACTTTCGCGAAGGCCGGCCACCTGTGCAGCCCCCGCCCGTCGGCATCGAGCGCTACGACCGCAAGGCCCTGGCCGGCGAATTTGCCGAGGTCTTTCGCCAGGCCGTGGTCTGGGCCCGTGGGTGAGTTGACTGCTACGCCGCAACGGTTTCGGCGCTGGGGGCGGGCGCGCTGGCGGGCGCGGCGCCGAGCCGGGCGTTTTCGGCTTTGCGCTGGTCGACCAGTTTCTGGCGGAGTTCATCAACCAGAGCCGGGCGCTCGGCCATGTACTGGCAAGCCTTGTCGCGACCCTGGGCGATGCGCTCGCCTTGCCATGAATAGTAGGCACCTGACTTTTCCAGCAAGCCGGCTTCACTGGCCAAATCCACCACTTCGCCCACCACGTTCACTCCGCCGCCGTAGAGGATCTCGAATTCACACTCGCGGAAGGGCGGCGCCACTTTGTTCTTCACCACCTTGACCCGCGCCTTGGTGCCGACGACCTGTTCGCCGTCTTTCACTACGCCGATCTTGCGAATGTCGAGTCGCACACTGGCGTAGAACTTGAGCGCATTGCCGCCCGTGGTTGTCTCGGGATTGCCGTAGACCACGCCGATCTTCTGGCGAAGTTGATTGATGAAGACCACGCAGGTCGCGTTGCGAGAGGTGGCCGCCGTCAACTTGCGCAGGGCCTGACTCATCAGGCGCGCCTGCAGGCCCATGTGCGAGTCCCCCATTTCGCCCTCGATTTCGGCCTTGGGCACCAGGGCCGCCACTGAATCGACGACGATCATGTCGACCGCGCCTGTACCCACCAGCTTGTCGGCAATCTCCAGGGCCTGCTCACCGTTGTCGGGTTGGGACACCAGCAAGTCCTCGATGCGCACGCCGAGTTTGCGGGCGTAGTTCATGTCGAGCGCGTGCTCAGCGTCTATGAAGGCACAGATCCCGCCCGCCTTCTGCGCCTGCGCGATGGCGTGCAGGGTGAGTGTGGTTTTTCCCGACGACTCAGGACCGAAGATCTCCACCACCCGGCCGCGCGGCAGCCCGCCCACGCCCAGGGCCAGGTCAAGCCCGATCGAGCCGGTGGGAACCACCGGAATGTCGGGCGTGTCGCCTCCACCCAGCGCCATGATGGCGCCTTTGCCAAATTGCTTTTCAATGGCGGATAGCGCGGATGCAATTGCTTTGAGTTTGTCTTTCATTGTGGACATGGGGCATTCTCCTTCTTGGTTGTTGGGTTCACGAAGTCACCTCTCTATCCAAAAATCGGTACTGCAGCGCTTCGGCCAGGTGCGGGACGCGCACATCAGCCGAGTGGTCCAAGTCGGCGATCGTTCTGGCCAGGCGCCGGACGCGTTCCATCGACCGCGCCGACAACGCCAATCGTTCCACGGCACGTTCCATGAGGCGGTGTCCGTCGCTGTCCAGCGCAGCGAAAGTTCGCGAATCCCGCGATCCCAGACGAGCATTGCAACAGCCGGCCCGTTTCACCTGAGTCGCGCGTGCTGTCTCCACCCGGGCGCGCACCGTTTCGCTCGCTTCGCCCGTCTCGCTGCTGGCAAGCTCGCGATACGAGATGGCCGGCACCTCGACGTGCATGTCAATGCGGTCAAGCAGCGGGCCGGACAACTTTGCACGGTAACTGTTGATGGCCAATTGTGAGCACGTGCACGTGCGCAGTGGATTTCCGTAGTGGCCGCATGGGCAGGGATTGAGAGCCGAGACCAGCATGAAATCGGCCGGGAAGGTGACTGTGCGGCGAGCCCGCACCACAGCGATTTCGCGCTCCTCAAGCGGCTGGCGCAGGGCCTCCAGGGCGTGCCGGCCGAACTCCAGCAGCTCATCGAGAAACAGCACGCCATTGTGGGCCAGTGAGATTTCCCCCGGCCGGACCATGGGACCCCCGCCGACCAAACCAGCGACGCTGACTGTGTGATGGGGCGCGCGAAAGGGCCGATCGGCGATGAGTGGCCGGCCGGCCAACATTCCGGCCACCGAGTAAATCATCGTGGTTTCGAGCGATTCGTCGAACGAGAGGGTGGGCAGGATCCCGGGCAACCGCCGGGCGAGCATGGTCTTGCCGGACCCGGGTGGCCCGATGAAGAGCAGGTTGTGGCCGCCGGCTGCCGCAATCTCCAAAGCGCGCCGGGCGACCTCCTGGCCGCGTACGTCGGCGAGGTCGTGTCCGCTGCACGGAACACACCGGGCCGGCAGCGCCGCGACGGCCGCCGGCTGCTGCCCGTGCAGGACACCCAACAGATCGTTCAGATGCCCCACGGGCACGACATCGCAGCCGCCCACCACCGCTGCCTCGGCCGCATTGTCCCGAGGCACGAACAGCCGCTGCACCGCCCGAGCCCGCGCAAAGGCCGCCATGGGCATCACGCCCTTGACCGGTCGGACGCTGCCGTCGAGAGCCAACTCGCCAACGAAAAGTGCATTGTCGAGGGTTTCGGCCGGCAGTAGTCCGGCCCCCGAGAGAATGCCCATGGCGATAGGGACATCGAAGGCCGCACCATCCTTGCGCAGGTCGGCCGGAGCCAGGTTGACCGTGATCCGGCGCAACGGAAATTTGAACCCGCTGTTTTCGAGGGCGCCGCGGATGCGTACGCTGCCCTCTCTCACGCCCGCGTCGGGCAGGCCCACGATGTTGCAACCGGGCAGCCCTTGCGACACGTCCACCTCGACGTTGATGGGCGCGGCCTCGATGCCGATGACAGTTGCTGAAAGTACGCGGGCAAGCACGCCAACCAGCCAAAGCGAGAATGGTGCCAACCGGGCAGGCGTGACCTTTCCGCCACTTGCGCCTGCGTATCCCCACAATCGCGAGCCTTTCGGAACGGATCTCGGCCACCCGCCTGTCCTGCCCGCCGGCCAACGTCCGAAGCAACGCCAGGCTATTGTTCGACCGACAGGCGGTACTCGCGGAAGAAGCAGAAGGGGATGGGTCGGCCGTGGTCGAGATAGGGTCTGAATCTGAAGAGGCGCATCTTCTCGACTATCGCCGGGTCAACTGCTGGATCCGACGGCCGCACAACCGTCACGCTGCCCACCGAGCCGTCCTTCCGAACGCACAGCTTGAGGAAGGGCGCGAATCGGACCCCGGCTTTGCGCAAGGGCAAAGGAATCACCGGCTGATACCGCGCCTCGTTCGGATCGATGGCCAACTGGCCGTTGCCCTCGGCCGGCGGCAGGATCCGAGGCACGCCGTCCGCGTCGGATTCCTGCACCACCGGCCCCGCGGCCTGCCCTTGGCCCGCGCCGTTCCCGACCTGTGCGCTCGGCCCCTTGGCCACCACTTCGCCTGGCGCCTCGATGGCCGCAGGTTCGACCGGCTCAGGTGCGGGCGGCGCGGATGACGTGGAAAAAGTGGGTGCAGATTCCAAGGGCGAACGTTCCCGCTGACTGGGCACACGCTCCAGTCGCGGCCGGACCGCCGATCTGCTGGGACGCCGGACATCAGTCGCCCCTGGTGCAACCTCCGCGACAGGCGGAGGCTGCAGCAAGGCTGGCGCCTCGCTTTTCAGGACCGTGACCTCAATGGGCGCCAGCAGGGGCTGATGGCGCCGCGGGCTCGAAGCCGTTATCCCCCAGACGACGACGGCTCCGTGCAGGCACAGTGAAAACACGACCGCCTTTGGCCACGGCCCAGTGGGTCTGTCCGTCGCGTCAAGGGCCATTGGCCTTGCCCCAGTTTTGGACACGGCTTGCGCCAGACCCGGTCACGGCGTTGTCAGTCCTTGCAACACAGGACGCCGCCCAACGACGATCCAGGCTTGGTGACCACGTTGGCCTCGTCCAAGCTCTCTTGCGCCGTCCCGCATTGCCACACACCCGTCGCCATGCAGTCGGCGAAATCCATGCGGCGATTGAGCGGAGCACAGTCGCCAGATTCCGGCTGTCCGATCGATCCGCAGCCGTGAAGATCATTTGTCGCCGATGGATCTGGGTAGCACACGCCCTGATGCGAGGCGCCCGCCATGACCACGAAGAAGGCCTGTTCGCCAGGCGAGACAATGCCGGTGCAACCGCTGGCGGGTGAACGCCTCGCCACTTCGGGGCCGTCAAGACAGGCGTGCCAGGTTGGGGCGCATAGATCGGCAGCGGAGCAGCCAGTGCCGTCTGGATTTCGGCTGTGGTTGCCCGCCGCACGGTTGCAGGCAGGCCTGCGCGAGGCATCGGCGAGCAGCCCGGGCACCTGCCAGCCGCCAGCGCAGCCAGCGACGTCCGGCCAGTCTGTGATTGCGCGAAAGCCCTCGCGACTTCCGTCGGAACACCCGATGATCGACGGGCTACCGAACACGGGGGTCAGATCGACGGGCTCGCCGGCATCGACCTCGTGCGAGTCCGGATCGTCGTCCGGTTGGTCGCCGAGGGGCTCATCATTGCCACCCAGATCCGCGTTCTCCGCGGGAACAAGGTCGCCCGCGCCACCGCTAGCCGACAAGCCTGCGGAGTGAACGCGGCAACCCAGCGCGGTCGCTGCCACGGGCAGAAACAGCCGGAGAAATACTCTCGCGGTCGCAGATCTGCCGCAGGCTTCTGCACCTGCCGATCTCGCGTTGGCTGGCCCGCCGCCGGTCGGAGACAGGGCTGTCGTGACCCGGATCATGTCAGCCAAGACTACCCCTGCCCAGCCGCGGCCACCACAGGGATGGTGTTCGTGAACCAGTTCGACGAGACAGCTCGTCTGATCTCAGTGTGGCGCGCGCTTCCAGCCGATGGGAACTGGTTCGCTTCAGCGGGCGGCCAGCTCGGAACTCTTGCGGGGAACTGGCGGACTCGTCGCGTTGCCTTGACTGCCCTCGACCTGGGCGGCCAGAAGCTTCTCGCGCGAGAAGGTGTAGCCATGGCACCGATTCGCGCTGTTTTGCCAGAGCCCCTGATCTTCAACCTCGGTGCGTGTCTCGACCACCGTGCGATCCGCGAAGAGCGCAACCCTGATTCGGTCGCGAACTCCTGCCGTGTTTGCGGTGCTGCTGTAGGCAACAATCGTGTGGTCCTTGGGATCGGCCACGACCACATTCCACTGCTCGCGTTTGGCCACAGTTTCGAGCGCCTGCCAGCGTGCCTCGGCGGAGATCTCGCTTTGCTGTTCAAAGGGGACATAGGCCTGCGGCCCCGCGCACCCGGCAGCGCCCAGCCATACGGTGGCAAGAGCGAGTGGCAGAGCGGTCAGTCGTACCTTGTCGCCAAGACTTGCAATTGCGATGCGGTGTGGGCGGCTGTGGGAAAACAATTGGTGCACCTCCAGCAGCCTGCAGGTGCATGGCGGGTGCCATGTGCTGCGCGAAGAAGATCGCGCAGTTGCACGCTGGGGCGGCAGCCGCTCGACGACCGAGCCAGGGTTCCAGCCGTCGCCGCGCCGACGGAGACGGCGGCCAGCGAAAGCCATGCACGAGTTTGACGGGACAACCTGCGGCCGCCATAGTTGGGGCGCATGCGCCAGGCGACTGTTGAACGAAAGACCAAGGAAACCCAGATCCGCGTGGTGTTGAACCTGGACGGCTCGGGGCAGCGCAAGATCGTCACCCCGCTGCCGTTTTTCAACCACATGCTGGATGCGTTCGGCCGCCACAGCCTGGTCGACGTCGAGATCGACGCCCGCGGTGACGTCGAGGTGGATGGGCACCACACCGTGGAAGACGTGGGAATCTGCCTGGGCCAGGCCTTTCGCGAGGCCCTGGGCGACAAGCGCGGGATCGCGCGCTTCGGTGACGCGACCATCCCCATGGACGAGGCTTTGGCCCGCGCAGCGGTGGACTTCGGCGGCCGCGGCTGCTTGGTCTATCTTGCTGACCAGCTGAAGGGCCGGCGCATTGGCGATTTCGACGCCGAATTAGCGCGCGAATTCTTTGCCGGGTTCGCCTCAACGGCCTTGTGCAACCTGCACCTCGAAGCTGTGTACGGCGAAAACGCGCATCACGCGATGGAGGCGTTGTGGAAAGCCTTTGCCCGCGCCTTGCGAGCGGCCGTGCAGCTGGATCCGCGCGAGCGCGAAGTACCGTCGACCAAAGGGACGCTGACCGCCTAGGGCGGAAGGCCATCCATGGGCAAACCCCGCATCGCCATCGTCGACAGCGGCAGCGGCAACCTGCGCAGCGTAGAAAAGGCGCTTGAGCGCGTGGGCGCCGACGCCTTCATCACCAGCGACGCCGACCAGGTTGCGGCGGCCGACAAGGTCGTCGTGCCTGGCCAGGGCGCATTTGGCGGTTGCGTGGCTGGACTCGACCGCGCCGGCGGCGCCTTGCGTGCGGCTGTCATGCACGCCATCGGCAAGGGCACACCCTTTCTCGGCATTTGCATCGGCCTGCAGGTTCTCTTCGAGGGCAGCGACGAGGATCCCTCGTGCAAGGGTCTGGGGGTCTTTGCCGGCCGGGTGGAACGTTTCGCTATCGCCCCGCCCCTGAAAGTGCCCCACATGGGGTGGAACGCCTGTCACCGCGAGGCTGCGGCTGCGCGCGCGTCCGTGCTCACCGACACGCCTGACGACACCTATTTCTACTTCGTGCATAGCTATTTTCCGGTGCCTGCCCGCACCACCGATATCGCCTTGACCGCAGTACACGGCGTGAGGTTCTGTGCCGCTGTGGCTCGCGACAACCTCTTCGCCTGCCAGTTTCACCCCGAAAAAAGCCAGCGCGCCGGCTTGGCGTTGCTCGGCCGCTTCGTTGCCTTGTAGGAAATTCGACCATGTTGGTTTTTCCCGCGATTGATCTGATGAATGGCCAGGCGGTGCGCCTGCAACAGGGCCGCCGCGACAGCGCGAAGGTCTATTCCAACAATCCCCCCGATCTGGCGCGCGTCTTTGCCGCGGCCGGCGCACCCCGCCTGCATGTGGTGGACCTCGATGCCGCGTTCACTGGCGGCGTGCAAAATAATTACGAAACCATCAAGGCCATTCTGGCCGCGACCTCGATGGAAGTGGAAGTCGGCGGCGGGGTACGCACGGTCGAGGCTTGCGAGCGACTGTTCGCCCTCGGCGCCCGCTACGCCGTCATGGGCACGGCTGCCATCAAGACACCCGAATTGGTGGCCGAGGCTTGTCGCCGTTTTCCCCAGCGTATCGTGGTCGCCGTCGACGCCCGCGAGGGCAAGGTCGCCGTCGAGGGATGGACCGAAGACACCAAGTCCGACGCGCTGGATGTCAGCCTGGCCGTGGCCAAAGCCGGCGCCGCAGCGGTGCTCTATACCGACATCGGCCGCGATGGCATGCGCAGCGGCCCCAATCTGGAAGCGACGGCGCGACTGGCGGCCAGGATCGCTCCCTGTGCGGTCATCGCCTCGGGTGGCATGTCGCGCCTGGAGGATATCGATCAGGTAAAGACCACCGGCGCCCAAGCGGTTGTGATCGGCAAGGCCCTCTATGAGGGCGTGTTCACCGTGGCCCAGGCGCTGGCCCGCGCTGCCCAGGAAAGGCCCTGATGCTGGCGCGACGGATCATTCCCTGCCTCGACGTGGACGCGGGCCGCGTGAAGAAGGGAATCCGCTTCAAACAGCTTCGCGACGCCGGCGATCCAGTCGAGGTCGCCGCAGCCTACGATCTGCAGGGCGCCGACGAGATCTGCTTTCTCGACATCACGGCTTCGTCCGACAACCGCACCACAATGCTCGAAGTGGTGCGCATCACGGCTGAGCAGGTCTTCCTGCCCCTCACAGTGGGCGGTGGTGTGCGCAGTGTAGAAGATGTGCGGACGCTACTTCTCGCCGGGGCTGACAAGGCCGGCATAAATACCGCGGCCGTGGCCGACCCCGAATTGGTTCGCCGCGCCTCGGGCGCGTTTGGCAGCCAGGCCATCGTGGTCGCGGTGGACGCCCGCCGCCGCCCCGACCGCCCTGGCAACTGGGAGGTCTTCACCCACGGCGGCCGCAAGCCCACTGACATCGACGCGGTTGCGTGGTGCGCGCGCATGGCTGAACTCGGCGCTGGCGAAATTCTGCTCACCAGCATGGATCGCGATGGCACCCGCGACGGTTTTGATCTGGAACTGACCCGCGCGGTATCCGACCGGGTGCCCATTCCCGTGATTGCGTCGGGCGGCGTGGGCACCCTGGAACACCTCTACCAGGGTGTAGTCGCGGGCGGCGCCGATGCCGTGTTGGCCGCTTCGATTTTCCACTTCGGCGAGTTCACGGTTGGCCAAGCACGCGACTACCTTCGCGCCCGCGGCGTGCCCGTGCGCGAGGGCTGATCGACAATCACAAAGTCGACAGTTGACAGACAGAGCGTGAGGGTAGAGATAGAGGCGCCGTCTTGATCTGCAGCTCCATTTTCCCACCGTTGCTCGCTGACTCTCGATGAAACTCCACCTGATCGGCATTGCTGGAACGGGCATGGGCTCGCTGGCCGGACTGCTACGTGCGGCCGGCCACGAGGTGCGCGGTTCCGACGAGCATGTGTATCCACCGATGTCGACGCAGCTCGCCGAGCAGAGCATTGCAGTGATGGAAGGCTTCGGTCCCGCGAATCTCGACTGGGCCCCGGATCGCGTGGTGGTGGGCAACGTATGCCGGAGCAACCACGTGGAGGTTCTGGCCGCCATCGAGCGCCACATCCCGCTCATTTCATTTCCCGCCCTGCTGTCCGAGTTGTTTCTCACCTCCCGCCGCTCGGTCGTGGTGGCGGGAACGCACGGCAAGACCACGACGTCCTCGTTGATGTCGTTCGTGCTTGCCCAAGCCGGCCGGGATCCCTCGTTTCTCATTGGTGGCGTGCCGCTCAATTTCCGCCAGTCCTGGCGCCTCGGCTTGGGGCCAGAATTTGTGGTCGAAGGGGACGAATACGACACGGCGTTTTTCGACAAGAAGTCCAAGTTCCTGCATTACCGGCCCCAGGTCGTGATTCTGACCTCGGTGGAGTTCGACCACGCCGACATCTTCGCCGACGAGGCCGCGGTCAAAGATGCGTTTCGCGAATTCATTGCGTTGATTCCGCCCGAGGGACATCTGGTGGTATGTGCCGCATCGCCCGGAGCGGTTGAGGTAGCGCGCGTCGCCCGTTGCGCGGTCACGACCTACGGTCGGCCAGGGGCAGATGCTGACTGGACCTTCGAGGTGACGGGAAGGAAGCTCGGGGGCCGGACGATCTTGCGGCTCGCACGCGCGGGCAAGGCCATGGGAACCCTGGATGTAGGCATGGCCGGCATCTTCAATCTCGAAAACTTGACCGGTGTCATCGCGGCCGCTCACGTTTTGGGGATCGAACCGCCTGCCATCGCTCAGGCCGTCCGTCACTTCCTCGGCGTTAGAAGGCGCCAGGAAGTTGCCGGTGTGGCTTCCGGCGTTACCGTGGTCGACGACTTCGCCCATCATCCGACCGCAATTCGAGAGACTTTGGGTGCGCTCAAGGGCCGCTACGGCCCAGGCAAACTGATCGTGGCCTTTGAGCCTCGCTCTGCCACCAGCCGAAGATCTGTTTTTCAGCACGATTTTGTCGACGCGTTGGCGGTGGCTGACGAGGTGGTACTGGCACCCCTACACGCGCCAGAGAAGATACCGGCCGACCAGCGCCTGGACGTGGAGCGCGTGGCCGCCGATTTGCGCAGCCACGATGTGCCTGCCCGGCTCGTTTCGACGGTGTCCGCGACGGTCGAACATCTGGCGTCGCGCGTGGCGCCCGGCGATACAGTCGTTATCATGAGCTCGGGCGCCTACGGGGGATTGCACGACAAACTTCTGCAACGGCTAGGCGATCCCGTGCGCAGCGCGCGGGCCGAGGACCAAGCATCGATCGCGCATTTGCTCAATCGGGTGGGAATCACCCACGCTGACCTGAAGCACACCTGGCCGAGTTTTCTGGTACTCCCGGGTGGCAGCGACGAGATCGATCGTGTCTCTTCGTGCGTGGCCATCGAGCACACCGGAGACGACGCTTTGCTGCAGCTCCTCGCGGTCACACCCGAACGACGCGGGGAAGGCCTTGGCTACTTGCTAGTGGAAAACGCCATGCACAAGGCTCGCGCCGAGGGGGCTCTGCACCTGTACCTCGTCACCGATGGGGCGCAGGGCTTGGTCGGCGAGAAGCTCGGATTCGATGTCATTGATCGCAAGGATGTCACCCCGGCGGTGGCGGCCAGCAACGAATACCAGATGGCGCGATCGAAAACCGCGATCTGGATGCGCAAAGAACTTTAGGTCAGGGGACCTAGCCGAGAACGATCCGGCGCACGTGTTTCTTGCCGGCGTGAAGGAGGGTGCCTTCGGCCGCGATCTCCTCGGGCCGGACCAGGTCGTCAACCGATGTCGGCTTGCGGTCACCCACGCGGACCCCTCCCTGCTCGACCAGACGGCGCGCCGCGCTCTTCGAGGCGGCCAGGCCCGAAGCATGCAGAAGATCAATGATCTTGAGGCCAGACGTCAAAACCGCGGCTGTGATGGAGTAGGTCGGTACCAGATCGCCCGTGCCGCCGCCGCCAAAAGCCGCCTGCGCCGCCGACTGTGCCTTGTCAGCCGCGCCTTTTCCGTGGACGGTTTCGGTGATGGCGAAGGCCAATGCTTGCTTGGCCGTGCGCAATTCCGCGCCCTGCAGGGCCGCGAATCGGGCGATCTCGTCGAGCGGGAGAAAGGTGAGCAACTTGAGGAAGCGGATCACGTCGCGATCGTCGACATTCACGAAGTACTGGTAAAAATCAAAGGGGCTGGTTCTTTCTGCCGACAGCCACACGGCACCAGCGGCGGTCTTCCCCATCTTCGCGCCGGATGCCGTGGTGATGAGAGGGAAGGTGAGGGCATAGGTTTCTGCCTGGTGAAGGCGGCGGACGAGATCGGTTCCCGCCAAGATGTTTCCCCACTGATCATCACCCCCGACCTGCAGCAGGCATCCATAGCGGCGATAGAGCACCAAATAGTCGTAGGCCTGCAGAAGCTGGTAGTTGAACTCGATAAACGAGAGTCCCTTTTCCAGACGCACGCGGTAGGCCTCGGCGGCCAGCATCCGATTGACGCTGAAGTGTCGGCCGATATCACGCAAAAACTCCAGATAGTGAAGTGGCATTAGCCACTCGGCGTTGTCCAGGACCAGGGCGTGCTCGCCTGCGGCGCCAAGAAAACGGCGGACCTGCGGCTCAATCTGATCGCGGTTTTCCCTTATCGTCTCGACCGTGAGCATCTGTCGAAGCTCGGTCCTGCCGCTTGGATCACCAACCATGGCCGTTCCGCCCCCGAGCACGGCGATCGGACGATGCCCGGCATTCGCCAGGTGAGCGAGGGCCATGAGAGGGATCATGCTGCCGACGTGCAGGCTAGAAGCCGTCGGATCAAAGCCGCAGTAGTAGGAAATCGGGCCGTTGCCCAACAGCGTGCCGAGCCCCGCCTCGTCGCTTACCTGCTGGATGAACCCACGCTCGCGCAGTGTGTGGAGAATCTCAGACATGACCAGCACAATAGCTGGCCTGCATGGAGTGAACCAGTACTCTGGCGCTTCGGCGGTTATCCAGTACGCTGCATGGCATGCCGGCCCCGCGTCCAGCGAAGCCAGACTGCCCCTGTGGGGGTCGCCCAGACTGGGCTCGCCTTGAAGACGACAGCGTGATGCGCTGGCCCGTGCTTGAAGTCGCCGAATGGGAGGAACTGCGCCAGTGCCCTGGGTGCGGCGCGCTTTGGGTTGCGGTCTGGCCCGAAGAAATTGAGGCGCCGCCGATTCTCTGCCGCCCCTATCCGCCTGAGGCCCGCAGATTGAAGGACCTCAACCGGGCGTCTACCATGCGCGCCTACTGCCTGGCTAAGCTGGCGGACCATTTGGGAGAGCTCAAAGAGGGCAAGCAGCCATGTCGCAGGCTGCACTGCGACCAGCGTCGCTTGCATGGTTCCACTTACTGCCTTGAGCACCTCATCGCCCAGCACTTTGGCCGCGAACTGGCTCGCCTCGGGAAAAGAGCGGAGAGCAGGTAGCAGGTAAACCCCTTACAAGGAGGGTGAATGCGCTGGGGCGGATTTCGGGCATGCTGGGCGCATGGAAAAGACTGGAGATTCGGCAGCACTGATTTCCAAGCGAAGGCGGCAGCCACGGACGACGTGGGCC